>TARA_R100001440_G_scaffold26791_13_pt1 | contig 20258 bp, 18 predicted proteins | sample TARA_R100001440 | Tara Oceans TARA_R100001440 (sample SAMEA2622112) | marine metagenome | biome: marine biome (ENVO:00000447); feature: surface water layer (ENVO:00002042); material: "saline water (ENVO:00002010), including plankton (ENVO:xxxxxxxx)" | depth 5 m
GGGTTTTCACAACTCTTCGCAGGCACCTGAATCCCCTGCTTGGCGCTATCCATTGCACCCTGGCGATCATCGGAGCACCAAACCGCAATATACTTCTTGAACGAGGGGGTTCCCGGCCCGGAGCGCGGATAACCAAGGTAATTCACCTGAACACCCAATTCGTTCAGACGCGGTACATCTTCGTGAAGCTTGCGGCAGTAAGGGCAGTCGATGTCAGTAAATACATAGATCTGTGCCTTCACATCGCCCTCAGGTACATAGCTGATCATATCTTTGCGATCTACATCAGCGAGCGCCTTGACACGCTGAGCGGCGCGATCAGATTCGGTGACATTGGCAATACCCTTATCCGAAATCTGATAGAGATCGCCCACCAGGAAAAACTCGCCACTCTGCGTGGTATAGATCATGTCTTTGTTGTTCGTCGTTACCTTGTAGAGCCCCGAGGTACCCGCAGGGCTGACATCCAAGATTTCCAATCCGGGGACAGAGCTTGTCAGACGCGACTTGATGGCCGAGACCGGATCCGCCTTGTCAGGCTCCGCAGCAGAGGCTCCAGCCGCAGCCACACTCATTAGCAGACAGGCCAGAACGCCCCTGACCCCAAAAGACTGATTGAACTTACTGAACATATTGACTAGATCCCTGGAAACGGTGGCTCATTACGAACCCGATGGACAACAGATATGATTGACAACCATACCGACTCAAAGTTCAGCGAGCCAGTCACTTTCGACAAGCCGCTAATCGCCGCAGCAAACAGCTATCCCCGCGGGTGGTGCTCTCCGTGCAATGACTGCAGACGCTGCCGGGCAACATGGGTATAAATCTGGGTAGTCGATAGGTCAGAGTGCCCCAGCAACATCTGCACGACCCTCAAATCTGCGCCATGATTCAGCAGATGCGTAGCAAACGCATGTCTCAGTGTATGAGGCGACAACTTTTTACGAATGCCTGCCCTCGAGGCGTAGAGCTTTATCCGGTGCCAGAATGTCTGACGTGTCATTGGTAACGTGCGATTACCCGGAAAAAGCGCATCTGACGGCCGATTCTTCAACAACTCATTTCGCGCATCCTGCATGTACGCAATCAACCAGTCCAGCGCCTCCTCACCCATCGGCACCAGACGCTCCTTTCCACCCTTACCGGTAATGCGTACTACACCCTGCCGCAAGTTAACCTGATCTACAGTCAACCCCACCAATTCCGACACCCGCAATCCACAACCGTAAACAATCTCGAGCATGGCGCGATCACGCAGCTCGATTGGTAGCGCTGTATCGGGCTCTGCGAGCAACAAATCGATATCCGACTCGGTCAAAGCGTCGGGAAGGCGACGGGGCTGGTTCGGGCTATCAATACGCAAGGTCGGATCTTCAGCAATTATAGCCTCACGCATCAGGTAACGATAAAACCGCCGCAGTCCTGACAACCGGCGGGCTGCCGTAGACGCTTTTAGTCCGGTCGCCATGCCCTGAGATATCCAGCCCAGAATATCCGCCCGCTTCGCATGCTGAAGAAGCGGCTTATTCGGGCGCGCTTCCAGCCAGAGCGACAAATGCTTGAGATCGCTTTCATAAGCTGAACGAGTGCGATCACCCAAACCAAACTCAAGCCATAACGCGTCACTGAAACGACGCACAAGTATCTCATCCTGCTGCCGAAATGCCGCCATTTACACCCGCCTCAACGCAGAAAGGCAGCCTGAAGAGGCTGCCTTTCTGAAGGTACTACTCATTACTTGACTGACCCTGCCGCGTGTAACGAACAACACGCTGCGGGTTTGTTCAGCCCAGTTTTTCCTTGATACGTGCTGCCTTACCGGACAGGTCACGCAGGTAGTACAGCTTGGCCTGACGCACATCACCGCGACGTTTCACAGCCAGGCTGTCGATCAGCTTGCTGTGAGTCTGGAATGTACGCTCAACGCCCACACCGTAAGATACTTTACGTACGGTGAAAGACGAGTTCATGCCACGGTTACGCTTACCAATTACAACGCCTTCGAACGCCTGCAGACGCTCACGGTTGCCTTCAGTTACACGCACCTGAATTACTACGGTGTCACCTGGACCAAACTCCGGGATTTCCCGGGTCATTTGTTCCGATTCAATCTGACTGATGATGTTGTTCTTGCCGCTCATCGTTAGCTCCTGATACCCAATCTTTCAATGCCCTGTTGACCCAGAGGCACCCGGTTCATTCAAAATTTGGTCTAATAGCTCGCGCTCTTCGCCCGTTAAATCCCGCTTATCCAGCAGGTCGGGGCGCCGCTCCCAGGTTCGTCTCAACGACTGTTTTAGCCGCCAACGCCGGATCTGTTCGTGATGCCCACCTAAAAGGACGTCCGGTACTGTTTGCCCCTCGTAAACTTCGGGACGGGTGTAATGCGGACAGTCCAGTAATCCGTCAGCGAACGAGTCCTGCTCCGCTGACTGCGCGTGGCCCAGTGCACCTGGAATGAAACGTGTTACCGCATCAATCACAGCCATTGCAGCCAGCTCGCCTCCGGATAAAACAAAATCACCCAGAGACACTTCGCGATCAACTTCCGTAGAAATCAAACGCTCGTCTACCCCCTCATAACGACCGGCAACCAGCACCAACCGCTCTGACCCTGCGAGCTCTTCAACCAGATCCTGATTGAGTGGCTCTCCCTGGGGAGACAGGTAAACCACCGTAGCGACCCCTCCAGCAGCAGCTTTAGCTGCATGGATAGCATCGCGTAACGGTTGAATTTTCATCAACATGCCAGGGCCGCCACCGTAGGGGCGATCATCGACAGTGCGATGGCGGTCGTGCGTGAAATCCCGAGGATTCCAATGCTCAACCTTCAACAAACCATCCCGAACCGCTCTGCCGGTAACACCGTACTCAAGCACGGCATCAAACATGTCAGGAAAAAGGGAAATTGCTCCGATCCACACGAATCAGAACTCCAGATCCCAATCTGCCACGATCAAACCAGCATCCACATCAACCTTGGTGATAACTTCATCAGGGCGATACGGCAACAGACGCTCACGATCGTCCAGCGATCCAGCAACCGGTTTTACAACGAGCACGTCATTGGAGCCGGTTTCAAACAGCTGCTTGACAACACCCAGAAGCTGTCCGTCAGGTGTTTCCACCCTCAGGCCTTCCAGCTGATGCCAGTAATACTCACCTTCAGGTAATTCAGGAAAGCTGTCCCGCGAAACCAGAATATCGAAGCCACAAAACGTTCGGGCCAGATCGCGATCATTCACCCCTTTCAGGCGAACCACAATCCCCGGACCATGACGACGACTTTCCACTACTTCGACGCTGACCTGCTTACCATTCTGATTTATCCGCCAAAGCGGATAATTCATAATACCTTCAATGGGGTCAGTAAAAGAGTAGACCTTGAGCCATCCCTTAACCCCAAAAACCGAGGTGATGCGGCCAATCACAGTTTCCTGCGAACTATCTGCCATACGATCGCCCCGGTCAGTGCAATACAGCTAACGCTGTGTTTACTTAGCCGCTTCTTGCAGCAGCTTAGCAACACGATCACTTGTTTGTGCGCCCTGGTTTACCCAGTGCTGCACGCGCTCCTGATCAACGCGCAGACGCTCTTCCTGACCACGGGCAACCGGGTTGAAAAAACCTACACGTTCAATAAAACGACCGTTACGAGCCTTGCGGCTGTCGGTGACTGTCATATGGTAGAACGGGCGCTTCTTGGAGCCACCACGAGCCAAACGGATTGTTACCATTTCGACTAATATCCTGTCTGTTGTACGAACTTTGTGCGACCCACGCCAACCACATCTGCGGCTTGCGTGAAGACCCATACTCGAAAGGGGCGCTATTCTAGTCTAATTCCCCGCCAATGAAAACAGCAGTGACAGCTAATTATCACCAATAGCGATTGCGACTTTTACATACGGCCAAATGGTGGCATACCTCCGCCACCCCCGCCGGGAGGCATCATACCCTGCATGCCTCTCATCATGCCGGCCATTCCACCTTTTTTACCCAACTTCTTCATCATCTTCTGCATTTGCTTGTGCTGCTTCAACAGACGATTCACATCCTGGATCTGGGTACCTGAACCGCCTGCTATCCGGCGCTTCCGGGCATTATTGATAACATCAGGGTAGCGACGTTCCTTCGGCGTCATCGAACAAATAATGGCCTCAAGCTGCCCCATGCTTTTGTCGTTGACCTGCTGCTGGGCGGCCTGTGCCATCTGCCCCATGCCGGGCAGCTTGTCCATCAACCCACCAATACCGCCCATATTCTTCATCTGCTGAAGCTGGTCGCGGAAGTCTTCGAGATCAAAGCTTTTGCCTTTCTTGATCTTCTGGGTGAGTTTGTCTGCCTTCTTTTTATCGATATTACGCTCAGCTTCCTCTATAAGAGAAAGCACGTCGCCCATACCAAGGATTCGCGACGCCAGTCGATCAGGATGGAACGACTCCAACGCATCGGTCTTTTCGCCCACCCCCATGAACTTGATCGGCTTCCCGGTGATGTGGCGCACAGAAAGCGCCGCACCGCCACGGGCATCACCGTCAGTCTTGGTGAGGACGACACCGGTCAACGTCAGCGCATCATTAAATGCCTTGGCGGTATTCGCCGCATCCTGACCCGTCATGGCATCCACAACAAACAGGGTCTCGACTGGCTTGACTGCCGCCTGCAAACGGCCGATTTCGCCCATCATCTGCTCGTCAACATGCAAACGACCGGCGGTATCGAGGATCACGACATCAATATGTTTCTTGCGGGCGGCATCGATCGCACCTTCAGCGATAGCAACCGGGTCCTGATCTGTCGAGCTGGGATGAAACAGAACACCGACATCTTCAGCCAGAGTCTCAAGCTGCCGTATCGCAGCCGGCCGATAAATATCAGCACTGACCACCATCACCGACTTTTTGCGACGCTCTTTCAGATGGCGCGCCAGTTTGGCGACGGTTGTCGTCTTACCCGCACCCTGCAGACCTGCCATCATCACAACGGCGGGTGGCTGCACGGCCAGGTTGAGCTCTTCATTTGCCGAGCCCATCACCCGGACCAACTCGTCCTGGACGACCTTCACAAACACCTGACCCGGTGTCAGGCTGCGCTTCACTTCCTGCCCTACGGCACGAACGCGAACGCTCTCGATAAACCCTTTCACTACCGGGAGCGCAACATCCGCTTCAAGTAGCGCCTTACGCACTTCGCGCAAAGTGTCTTTAATATTGTCATCCGTCAGCTTGGCCTGGCCCGAAATTTTGCGAAGGCTGCCGGAGAGTCGGTCGGTCAGATTCTCAAACATGGTGATCCGTCATTCTCTGTAGAAGATGCATGGATACGAACAGGGCCGCAAAACGGGTGCTCGCAGGCCCTCAAAGATTGATTCCGGTTGCACAATCCGCCCATTATAACCAGACTGTCGCTCTGACACGAACAACCGAACAATTATTGGACACACAGACGCTTCATGGGCACGCTCATCCTCGCGGTTACCACGCTTTTCCTTTATAGCCTCGGCACTGCGCTGCAGACACTGGTATTTCGCGGCAGGATCAAACAAAACCATAGCCTCACATCACTGATTGGCATTCTTGCTCTGGTATCACACGGCACATTGATCTGGACAATCATCCCAGAGCCGTCGACTTTGAACTTTGGTTTTTTCCCCGCGTCGCTGCTCATTTCCTGGTTCGTTGTCCTGTTCCTGGTTATTCTGAACAACTTCAAACCGATTCAATTTCTGTTCCTGGCAATTTACCCATTAGCCGCCATAACGGTCGTGTTTGTTCTCGCTTTTCACTCTCCCCCTCATTACGTGTCACAACACAATTGGGGGATGCTGGCTCACATTGCTCTATCCATCACAGCTTATAGCCTTTTTACGCTCGCCGCGGTGCAGGCACTGCTGGTTCACATGCAGAACAGACAACTCAAGCGAAACTACAACAGCATGGTGGTGCGTAACCTGCCGCCACTGCAAACAATGGAATCACTGCTGTTTGAGCTACTCTGGGCCGGCGTCATTGTCCTGACGCTCGCCATTATTACGGGCGCCGTTTTTGTACACGATCTTTTTGCCCAGGACCTGGCCCATAAAAGCCTGTTTTCAATTATGTCCTGGCTTGTGTTTTCCGGGCTTCTGGTCGGCCATTACACGCTGGGGTGGCGCGGACTCACCGCCAGTCGGTGGACCCTTGCGGGCTGCGCCCTGCTGATGCTGGGCTACTACGGCAGCAAATTCGTACTCGAGCTGATTTTCCACCGGGTATGACGGAAACCGCCAAACTGTCATCCAGCGCTTGACAGGCCTGACCCCAACCCCCTATTTTCAGCACTCTAACCAAGGCAACACAAGGACACTCCTGCTTGAACGAAGCACCGCTTACGGCGCTTTTCATACTGCTCGCCATTCTGATTGTCATGTCAGCGTTTTTCTCCAGCTCGGAAACGGGCATGATGACCCTGAACCGATATCGGCTTAAGCACCTTGCCAAAACTGGCCACCGCGGAGCCAAACGGGCAAACGATCTCCTGCAGCGCACAGATCAGCTGATTGGCGTTATTCTGATTGGCAATAACTTCGTCAACATCCTCGCCTCATCAATCGCCACCGTCATCGCGATTCGCTTGTGGGGTGATGCCGGCATTGCTATAGCAACAGTGCTGCTCACCATTGTGATCCTGATTTTTGCCGAAGTAACACCGAAAACTCTGGCTGCCCTGTTCCCGGAGCGCATCGCATTTCCCGCCAGCTATATATTGCGTCCTCTTCTGAAACTGCTTTATCCGATGGTTTGGTTCGTCAACCTGTTTACCGGGATGATCCTCAAACTTCTGGGCATTTCCGCCAAAGACGCTGCCTCGGACCACCTCAGCCGGGAAGAGCTCCGCACACTGGTAAACGAAGCGGGCGCCCTGATTCCACGCAAGCACAAAGACATGCTGGTCAGCATTCTCGATCTGGAAAATGTCACGGTTAACGACATCATGGTGCCGCGCAATGAGGTCGTCGGGGTTGATCTAGACGATGATATGGAAACGATTATCCGCCAGATGCGCAGCAGTCAGCACACCCGGCTTCCGGTATTCAAAGGGGACATAAACAACATTCAGGGCATCCTTCACCTGCGCAACACGTCAAAGCTTCTAATGCAGGATGAAATCAATAAAGCCATGATCATGCAACTCTGCCGCGAACCCTACTTTATCCCGGAAAGCACACCACTCCACTTGCAGCTGATCAACTTCCAGAAGGCCAAGCGCCGGATCGGTATTGTGGTTGACGAATACGGAGATGTACTGGGCATCGCTACTCTGGAAGACATTCTCGAAGAAATTGTTGGCGACTTTACAACCGATTATGCTGCGACCAGCCCCGATATTATTCCGCAGGAAGACGGAACCTATATTATCGATGGCTCGACACACATTCGCGCCATCAACAAACTGCTCGGCTGGAAGCTACCGACTGACGGCCCCAAGACCCTTAACGGGCTGATTACCGAGACACTTGAAACCATTCCCGAGAACAACGTCTGCCTCAAGGTCAAAGGCGTAAGAATCGAAGTTCTCCAGATCAAGGATAACGTTGTCAAAGCGGCGACAGTGCACCCACCCGCCAGGCGCCACATCCTCCGGACCGGCAACTGAGTGAGCACCACATCGTAGACGATATGGTTATATAAAAGACGCTTCTAGTTCGATCAAGATTTAACCGATTACTTGACCCTCCGGAGGCAATGCCACAACACTGAGCCTGATTTACAAAAACAATAATCAGGAGTTGTATCCATGAGTCTAGGCCACACGATGGGATTGTTTACCCGCCCCGATCAGGAGTGGGAAGCCATACGCAACGATTCAGAATCCTTGAGCAGGATTTATATCGGCCACATCTTTCTTCTGGCCCTCGTACCTGCATTAGCCGGCTTTTACGGCACCACTCAGGTCGGCTGGCAGGTTGGCGATGGGCAGATTATTCGCCTGACAACAGCAAGCGCCTTGCAACTCTGTGGGCTGTTCTACGCCGCAATGCTGGTTGGCATATACATCCTCGGGCGGTTCATTGATTTCTTCGCCGCCACTTATGGCGTTCAGGAAGACAACCCCAGAGGTGTTGTCCTCGCCGCCTATACAGCAACACCTATCTTTTTGCTGGGCGTCATCGCCGCCTATCCCAATATCTGGATCAACATGCTTGTTGGCCTAGTCGCTGTATCCTATGCCGTTTACCTGCTCTACGAAGGACTCCCCATACTGATGAAAATCCCGGAAGATCGCGGATTCATGTTCGCATCGTCGGTATTAACTGTCGGTCTCGTGATGCTTGTAGCACTGTTTGCCATCAGCGTTGTAATCTGGAGCGCTGGGGTTGGCCCCGTTTATGTGAGCTGAATTGCACACCATTCCCTTCCAAAAGCCCGGCCAGGCTGCCTTCAGCGCGCAACCTGGCCGGGCTTTACAATGCCAAACAGCACCCCCCGACCATCGACGCAAACTTCATCGAGTCGACGTTATATTTTGTTAATCTCGGGGCGATTTCATACCCTTTGGCATTAAAAATGTTTATGCTCAATTTATGAACGCCCCGAAACTTTTTTGGGCTGACAGTCCTTTGTATCCGTATAACGTTTTACGCTCTATAATCCTTGTAATACGCGATATTCAGAAATCAAAACGATAACCATAAAGAAATTCGCTCGGTCATGTATCCGGTTGAGGCGCAATAGGAGTCGGCCATGAACAAGCAGTCCGGCATACATTATCTCCACGAGCATAAAGGCTTGGGGAAGGGTGTGGCTGTGCCCAAGGAAATCAGCAAGATCAGGGATACTGTCGTTGCCGGATTGGGTGATCTGCTTCAGGGTGCCTTTGACGCTGTTGACGATTCGCTGTTCGAACTTGCCAACAATGCGCGCAGCAACAACGAACAAAACCGCTACTTCGAAGCAATGCGCGAAATCCGGATCAAGCGCAAAGGCATCGAAAAGCACTTTCAGACCTCTGTTGGCCACCTGTTCGTAACACCACCGCGCTCAACCTCTCCCGAAGTCGTGGATCACAGCACAACTACCGCTGAAACGCTGTCGCTGATCCAGAACGATGAGCTTGAAGAGCAGGTTGCCCTCAATGCCATGATCACAAAGTCCCGCGCCTACTTTCAGGGACCGTTGATCCAGCTGCAGGCTCGCTTTAGTGCCATTTACCCCAATGCCAGCGACGAAGAACCTGTCAATCCGCTGGCGCCCGAACATCTGTGCAGCGCCTTTGTTGAGGCTGCTCAGGCACTGGAAATCCAGATTCGCGAAAGACTGATTGTTCTCAAGCAGTTTGATCGCTACGTCGTGTCCAATCTTGGCATGCTGTTGGACGAAGCCAACCGCATCCTGATTCAGGCCGGCATCATTCCGAACTTCCGGTTCCATGGCAAAACGACAAGCGGCACGCCAGTCGCGGAGCCCGGGAGCGATAAAGCGAATACTCCGGCCTCGGAAGCACCGTTCCAAGAGAGCCCCGAGAGTGGAGCCAACCGCGACAACGCTATTTTCGAGCAAATCCGGAACATGCTCGCAGAGCAGCGTGGCGGTGGCGGCCAGCCACGTTCCGCCAACCCCAATGTTCATATCGTTGGCGGTGCAGAGTTATTCCAGCTGCTGGCGAATATTCCCCATGAACCCCAACTTTCCGGCTCGGACAACCTCAGCAAAGGCGAGCCAATCGTTGTTGACCTTCATGAAGTTGTTGAGCACCTGCTTGCTCAGCGAAAGAACCAGGACGGAAAAACACCGGCACTGAACGAGGCGGATGAAGATCTGATCAACCTCGTATCGATGTTGTTTGAATTCATCCTTGACGACTACAACCTGTCGGCGCCGATTCAGGTGCTGATCAGCCGACTTCAGATACCGATTCTGAAAGTTGTTATCAAGGACAAGTCTTTCTTCAGTCGCGCCACCCATCCTGCCCGCAAGTTACTCAACGGGCTAGCCCGTGCCGGCATTGGCTGGAGTGAAAGTGACGAAAAATCCCGCGACAAGCTCTACGAGCAGATTCACAATATCGTGCTGAGAATTCTTAACGAGTTCGACGGTGACATTACGCTCTTTGAGCAGCTCAACGACGAGTTCGATCAGTTTCTGGCGCGGGAAAACCGGAAATCAACGTTGGTTGAACAACGCACCAGAGAATCGGAGCGCGGTCGTATTAAATCTCAGAAGGCGCAGGAAACCGTCGATAAACTCCTGCAGGAAAAACTCGCACGCCACAGCATTCCGGACACTATCCGCAACATCCTGATCAACGGGTGGAGTCGGGTCATGTTCCTGTCATACCTGCGCAACGACGTTGAACATCGGTGGAATCAATCCGTCCGCGTTGTCGATGACCTGATCTGGTGCCTCCACCCTCACCTTGAGGATGATGAGCGAGATCAGTGGGTACGTGTTGTACCCGGGCTATTGAAAGCGCTGCGATCAGGCCTGGAGGAAGTGTCCTACAACTCCACAGGCCTGGACACGATGATGAGCGATCTCAAGCATGAGCTCACTGAAGCGTTCAGGGCTCACGCGCTGGCAGAGGCAAGGGAAACCCCTCGCGACGAGCCACCCGCGCCTGCCACCCAGACCGATGAACAGATTCTGGCAGAACAAAGCCCGACAGCGGTCGAGCGCCAGCAGGAAATCGAGGATGCGGCGACTGCCGAGTACGTCAACAAGATTGATGGCATCGCAATCGGTCAGTGGGTTGAGTTCAACCTGGTCAACGGCTCCCGTTTCCGCTGCAAGCTTTCGGCAATTATCGACGAGGCAGACTGCTTTGTTTTCGTTAACCGGATGGGCCTGAAAGTCATTGAGAAGGCCCGCATTGAACTGGCCCACGAAATGCGCAGAGGGCGACTGACAATCCTCGAACAGGGCGCATTAATTGACCGGGCTCTCGACGCTGTCGTCGGCAGCTTGCGGCGCAATACCGGATAAGCTAGCCTCGGTCACCGACTCAGATGTGACTTGGGAACTGCATGTCGTCCAACGGCTACACGAATGGTCAGCCGAAGTCCTACCGGCTGGCCGTTGCTTTTTCGCTCGCCCTACTCCTGCATACGCTTATTCTGGCCGGGATTATAGGCCTATTGCCCCGTATGCCGGAAAAGCCGACGACTGAAACCGTCAACTTCACCCTTGTGCGTCACGGCAACGCTATTGAAAGCGCTGCCAGCAGCCCCAGCAAGGCAGCCCCCACCTACACCCCCCAGCAGATCGACGAGATTTTGAAACCTACCGGCGCCACTCCGGAATCGAGTTCAGTCTCCGTGGTGACAAGACAAAGCCCCGACAAGCAGCCGCCTCCCGCTCCCCGGAAGCCAACGCCGCCCCGTACCAACAAATCGGACACGGCAAATCGCGACAACAACACCGACGCTAACCACCCCCCCCGTCAATCGACCCAACCAGCGCCTGCCAGCACACCCAGCAAGCAGGCCATCGCGGCACAAGCTTCACGCAAAGGCAGCCCGGATGCTCCTGCAACCGCGGAGCACGATAATAGCGCCAACCAGATCACCAAACCGGCATCTGATCCCTATATTGAAACCTTGTGGCGATACATCAGCAATGAAATACACAGCCGCCCGGTACGCTCGATCAGAGAGCTCAAAACCGTCAGAACTGTGCGACTTGAGTTGTATTTGATGGAAAGCGGTGTACTGAGACAGGTCGACATAATCGAAAGCTCTGGCAAGCCTTCGCTGGACAGGGCCGCAACGCGTAGCGCCTTGGCCGCAAGCCCCTATCCCGAGCCACCGGAGTCCGCCAGGGATAAGGGGTATCGCTTTCAGGTTGAGCTGAGGTTTACTCCGCTCAACCTGAAATGATCGAGACGATCAGGAGTCGGCATTCTCCTGCTTGGGTGCCGCCGCCTTGATCATATCCGCCAGCTCACCGGATTCTGACATCTCGAGAACAATGTCGCATCCACCCACCAGCTCACCGTTGATATACAGCTGTGGATAGGTCGGCCAGTTTGAATAGGCCTTGAGCCCGTCGCGCAATTCCTGGTTATCCAGGATGTTGACGAAAGCAAACCGCTCGCCGCACGCCATAACAGCCTGCACTGTTTTCGCTGAAAAACCGCATTGAGGCGCCTGAGGTGAACCCTTCATGTACAGGATGATCGGATTGTCCTGCAACTGGCTTTTGATCGTTTCGTTGATATCCATACAGAGTCGTACCTCGCTATCAGGCCGATGATCACACCGGCGTATCGATTAACCGAATAGCGTTATTGTACACAGCAACCGGAAACCTGACCATGTCACTCGGGTATCTCGCCCCGGAATACCGCACCTCCACTGCCAACCCCTTCAAATTGGGCGTCATTGTCAATATCAGCGATTACCGATACTATGATCGACCTGCTTACTGCGGGCTCTATGACTCGATCCTGATTCGCTCACCTACCCGGTGTGGTCTGCTCCACGAACCGGATGTTGCTATTTGCTGAGCCGAACCAATCTGCCGACTCCGCTCCGCATACGCCCTGAATTATTTTAATGCACGGAAAAGCAACCATGCCTGTTAGACATTTCCTGACCCTCACAGATCTTTCTCCTGAAGAGCTTGATCAACTGATCGATAACGCCATTGCCCTGAAAAAAGGCTGGCGTGCTGGCGAAGTCCGGGATTCACTCAAGAATCGCGTTTTGGCGATGATCTTCGAAAAGTCTTCGACCCGCACGCGCGTATCGTTCGAAGCCGGGATGGCGCAACTGGGCGGGGCCGCACTCTTCCTGTCTCCCAAGGATACCCAGCTCGGTCGCGGTGAGCCCATCGAAGACACGTCACGCGTGATTTCCCGCATGGCAGATGCAGTGATGATCCGCACCTTCGATCACGAGACAGTGGAGCGATTCGCGAGCGTTGCTGCGACACCGGTTATTAATGCATTGACGGACGACTATCATCCCTGCCAGCTGCTGGCAGACATGCAGACCTTTCGCGAACATCGCGGCAGCATTCGCGGCGCGACCGTGACCTGGGTCGGCGATGGCAACAACATGTGCGCATCTTATATCAACGCTGCCCAGCAGTTTGATTTCAACCTGCGCATTGCGTGCCCGGAAGGTTACGAGCCGGCCAAGGCGCTGCTGGACGACAACAGCGAGCGTGTAACCGTCATCAGAAGCCCCGAGGAGGCGGCTCGCGGCGCCGACATGCTGGTAACGGATGTCTGGGCATCGATGGGCCAGGAAGACGAACAGAAGGCACGAGCAAAGGATTTTGCTCCCTATCAGATCAATCCCGAACTCATGTCTTTGGCGCACGCAGACGCCTTGTTCATGCACTGCCTGCCGGCACACCGTGGTGAGGAAATTTCGCAGCATATGCTTGAGCATGCAAGCTCTGTCGTCTGGGACGAGGCGGAAAACCGCCTGCATGCGCAGAAGGCCCTGCTCGAATTCCTGATCATCGGAGCATAGAAAGATGACTGTGACGCCGCCGATTTCCGAGAACGCATGGCTGCTCAACGTCAATAACCTGGAGTGCGGCTACGGTGGCGACCCGGTCATCAAAGGTGTCAGTTTCGCACTGGGCCAAGGCGACATTGGTTGCCTGCTGGGCCCGAGCGGCTGCGGCAAGAGCACGATTCTCAGGGCTATCGCCGGATTCCAGTCACTGCAGGGGGGCGACATCCAGCTCAATGGACAAGTGGTCAGCGTACCCGGGCGAGCCGTGCCACCGGAGAAACGCAAAATCGGTATGGTCTTCCAGGACTATGCCCTTTTCCCGCACTTGAGCGTCGCCGACAACATCGGCTTCGGCCTGAAAGGCATGGACAAAGAGCAGCGCACCCAAAAGGTCGCCGACTTGCTTGATCTCGTGCACCTGCAGGACCTCGCCAACCAGTATCCGCATGAACTGTCGGGCGGCCAGCAACAGCGCGTTGCGCTGGCTCGGGCCCTGGCCCCGGAACCCACGCTTATTCTCTTGGACGAGCCCTTCTCGAACCTGGATGCTGATCTGAGAAGGCGATTGAGTCTTGACGTCAGGGACATTCTGAAGACGCTGGGCATTAGCGCGATTCTGGTGACGCACGATCAGCAGGAAGCCTTCGCGATGTGCGATCAGGTTGCCGTCTTACGCGACGGTACCGTCCAGCAATGGGATGAGCCGTACAATCTTTACCACGAACCGGCCAATCGCTTTGTCGCGGGATTCATTGGCCAGGGCGGGTTCGTGAAGGGCAAAACACTGGGTCCGGAAACGATTGAATCCGAACTTGGCGTCATTCGGGGTAATCGTGCCTACCCGTGGCCCGACGGCACACTGGTGGATGTCCTGATCCGGCCCGACGACGTTGTTCACGATGCAACATCATCCCTGCAACCCAAAGTCATCGAGAAAACCTTCGCCGGCACCTCGACACTCTACCGTTTTCGGCTCTCGTCCGAGACCGAGTTTGAGGCTCTTTTTAGAAGTCACCTGGATTTCAGGCTGGGAGAACAGGTGCCGGTTCGGATAGAAGCCGATCACCTGATAGCGTTCGAACGCAGCTGAAATCCCCTATCAAGCCACCCTCGACCTAATTGTGGCTAGTTGTGGCAAATGCGCTCCACTGCATCCAGCCAGCCCGCGTAGAGCGATTCCCGAAGTGCGGGCGCCATTTCTGGAGAGAAGGCGCGCTCCCGCGCCCACAACTCGGCAATCTCACTGGTGCTTTCATAGATTCCCAACTGCAGGCCTGCCAGATAAGACGCGCCCAATGCCGTGGTTTCAGTCACTTTCGGGCGATCAACTCGCACACTCAGAATGTCTGCCAGAAACTGCATTACCCAGTCATTGACTGCCATGCCACCATCGACTCGCAACTCATTCAGCGGCGCACCATCGTTCTGGATAGCCCTCACCAGATCTTTGGTCTGATAACAGACCGACTGGAGACCGGCGGTGACGATTTCGGCGATGCCGGTGTCACGGGTCAAACCCAGGATTGCCCCGCGTGCATGAGGATCCCAGTGCGGCGCCCCCAAGCCGGTAAAGGCAGGCACCAGATAGACCGCATTTTCAACACCAACCGTCTCGGCAAGCGACAGTGATTCGCTGGCGTGAGTGATCAGTTTCAAGCCATCCCGTAACCACTGCATCGCGGCACCCGCCACGAAGATGCTTCCTTCAATGGCATAGCAGGGCTTGCCGTTGAGTCGATAAGCAACGGTGGTGAGCAATCTATTCTCTGAACGCAGCGGCGCATCACCGGTATTGAGAATCAGGAAGCAGCCCGTTCCGTAAGTGCTCTTAGCCATGCCGGGCTCGAAACACGCCTGACCGATGAGCGCCGCCTGCTGATCCCCCGCGATACCGGCAACAGGAAGCGGCGCCCCCAAAAGATCTGCGTCCACCTCGCCAAAATCGGCCGCCGAGTCGAGCACTTCTGGCAGCAAAGCAGACGGAACCCGAAACAGCTTGAGCAGGTCGTCGTCCCATGTCTGGCTGTGTATATTGAACAGTGCCGTCCGCGATGCATTGGTGGCATCAGTACGATGAACTTTGCCGCCGGTAAGATGCCAGAGCAGCCAACTATCGACCGTACCAAATGCAAGCTCACCCGCTTCAGCCCGCTGCCGAGCCCCCTCAACCTGGTCCAGAATCCAGGCAATTTTGGTAGCGGAGAAATATGGATCAATCAGCAGACCGGTTTTTTCGACAACCGTGTTTTCCAGCCCCCGGTTTTTTAGCTGGGTACAGACAGGCGCTGTGCGACGGTCCTGCCAGACAATGGCGCGATGAATAGGTTTACCGGTCGCCCTATCCCAGATAATCGTGGTTTCGCGCTGATTGGTAATACCCACGCCACTTATCTGCTCTGCCTTGAGGCCCGAATCGGCAATCACCCGACGACAGACTTCAAGGGTGCTCTCCCAGATTTCCTCCGGCTCATGCTCGACCCAGCCATCCTGAGGGAAGAATTGCCTGAACTCTTGCTGGGCAAGCGCCACTACCTCGCCGGAGCGCCTGAATATCATAGCTCGAGAGCTGGTCGTTCCCTGATCAATAGCAAGCAAATAGACAGACATGTAACCCTCTTCCTTATTGTGACCGGTCTTGCGCGCCGTCGTTTATTTTCGTAAAGGAAAATTATAGTGATCCCGAACCACAAGTAAAACCGCTTATTCCAGTAATGTGATTAAAATTGCACCCGCCGCACTCAAAACACGCCCGCGATATAACTAATGCAGGCCCTCAAGGCCCCTGCACCCGTGCCCAGCCAAAGCCAACGACCTGACAGGGTTTGCGGCGGATGACTGAATATTCGTATGTGAACTACGCATTGAAAAATGTTCAAAAATAGCGCTAAAATTGACCACATACTTTCGATTTCGAACATAGAGGCCGCTTCAGCCATGGAATCCTCCCCGTTAACCAGTACACCCGCAACCGTCGATCTCATGATTATTGGCGGTGGAATAAACGGGACCGGCATTGCAGCCGACGCAGCGTGTCGCGGCTTACGCGTCGCACTTTGCGAACAGGGCGACCTGGGTGGCGCAACGTCCTCGGCCAGCAGCAAACTGGTACACGGCGGCCTGCGCTACCTCGAACATTATGAGTTCCGGCTAGTGAAGGAGGCTCTGGCTGAGCGGGAGGTACTGCTAAGTCTGGCACCGCATCTGGTCAGGCCGCTGCGCTTTACCATGCCGCACCTGCGCCACCTACGCCCTGGCTGGATGATCCGGACAGGGTTGTTCCTATATGACCACCTTGCTGCTCGCGTGACGCTGCCTGGCGCATCAACCCGACGCTTCAACGTCAACAGCCCGCTAAAGCCCTCTATCAAGAAAGGCTACGCTTACTCGGACTGCTGGGTGGATGACGCCCGACTGGTCATTGCCAACGCCCAGCAAGCTCGCCTGAAAGGCGCAAAAATAATGCGCAGCACCCGCTGTATCTCAGCGGCTCGCTGTGATGACAACCGTCTCTGGAAAATCACGCTTGAATCAGCTCAGGGGCAGCAGGAAACCGTGTTCGCTCGCAGCCTCGTCAATGCATCAGGCCCATGGGCAGCGAAGATCTTCGGACAGACAATCGACCAACCATCACCGCATGGCGTGCGCCTGATCAAGGGCAGCCATATGATCGTGCCCCGCTTTCACGATGCGCCGGGGGCCTTCATTCTCCAGAATACGGATCGCCGCATCGTGTTCGTATTACCCTACGAGGACGACTTCCACCTGATTGGCACAACCGATAAGGAATTTAACGGCGACCCGGCAACTGTCGCGATTGATGATGACGAAATCGACTATCTGCTTGATGTAGTGAACAATCATTTTGTTCACCAGCTTCAACGTGATGATATTGTCAGCACCTATTCTGGTGTCAGACCGCTGCTGGACGATGAATCCACGGATCCCGCAGCGATAACCCGTGACTACACTATCAGCGTACTGGGAAGCGACCAGGAGGCACCGCTGATCAGTATTTTTGGCGGCAAGATCACAACCTACCGCAAACTTGCCGAAGCCGCCGTCAACAAACTCACGGACTGGTTCCCCTCAATGGGCTCGTCAACCACACGCCAGACGCCACTTCCCGGGGCAACCCGCGCTCTGACATCCCAGCCAGCCATAGCCGAGGTGCTCCAGAGCGCCTATCCGGCGTTGTCATCCAAGCTGAGGGATCGTTTGGCGCGCACGTATGGCATCAACGCCATACAGATGCTGGGAAGCTGTCGCACTGATGCAGATCTGGGCGTCCATTTCGGAGGTACCCTGCACGCAAGGGAAGTGGATTACCTGATAGCAGAAGAGTGGGCGGAGTCGACAGACGATGTACTCTGGCGCAGAACCAAGCAGGGGCTGCGACTCTCGGCCAGGCAGGTTGAGCAGCTGGCTGACTACATACGTGACCAACGGGCCGGCGCCACTGTGCCCGAAGCGATGAACCGTGCCGTAGCGTCCTGAATCGCACTCCCGGCTCAAACCAGTAGCTGAAAAAGCCATAAAAAAAGGGGCCCAAAAGCGGCCCCTCAAATATTGACGAATGAAACAAGGAAAGTTCGTAAGAACTACAACCTCTAAGTAGTCATCCCTTACGCTTTCGAGTATCGGCCAGCCACCGACGCTATTCAGTGGTGCTTCTGTACCAGTTTGTTACAACGCGTGAGGCCGGGGGAACGGGTTCACAAAAGCGGTCCGGGCTATTGCGGCTGCCGGCGCGGCCAGACCAGGCTGAACTCTGCACCACCCAGCGCTTCACTGCGGGTCACAAAAGCCTGACCACCATGCCAGTACAGAATACGCCGCACAATAGAGAGCCCGAGACCATAGCCCCCTGAAGTGCGGGTTCGGCTGTCATCAAGCCGGGCAAACGCGGTAAACACCTTTTCCCAGTCGCCGTCGGGAATGCCCGGGCCGTCATCTTCAACATCAATGCGACAGGTTTGCGCATCCAGCTGGCACTTAACCCGCACCTGGCCATTGGCATAACGCCCCGCATTGCCAACCAGATTCTGGATTGCCCGGTGAATGTAACGCGGCTCGGCATCAGAAAGAGACCACTCTTCGTAGCCTTCACAGAACTGCGCCGAGAATGCCATATCCGGGCGTAATCGCTGCTGCTCCTCAACGACTTGCCGCACGATATCCGGCACGCTGATCTCCTGAAACGACATAATCGGACCGCCCTGTTCTAAACGGGCGTAGGTCAGTATTTCATCGATTAGCTCATCCAGCTCCTGTATATCGCCGTCGATTCCGGCCAGTTGCTTGTTCATTGAGGCTTCATCCGGACAATCCTCAATCATCTGCACGCCAAAGCGAATGCGGGCGACAGGTGTTCTGAGTTCATGGGAGACAGCGTGTATCATTTCGCGCTGAATCTCGACCAGCCGCTGGATATGCTCTGCCATGCTGTTAAACGACTTGCCAAGCCTGCGCACCAGAGTGCCGCGACTGGTATCCACCCTCGCATCCAGTTCTCCACGGGCAATCCGGATAGCGACTGACTCCACAGCCCTCAGGTTGCGATCGACGTCGCGCAACAACAGAAACAGGAAGAACCCGGCAATACTGGCTGCAAGCACAAACACCAGCAGGAGCACCGGCCAGGCCAGGGGGTTAAATGGCGCCGGGTATCTCACCTCAACGACTGTGCCATCATTTAAGCGCAGGTAAACCCGGGCTCGCTCGCCTGCATCCCTGTGAACGTAGGCCATGCCACGTTCGACCAGACGTTCGAGGGTCGGTGTTTCAAGTGACTCGGACTCTTCATCGACAAAACTGATAGTGGCGCCCAGCTCGCGACCGAGACTGTCCATACCGGCAGGTCGTTCATCAGGCAACAAAGGGTTCAGGTGGGTGAGAATGATCAGTGCCGAGACCTCGCCGATGTCCCGGTACAGATCCTGGAAGGTCACATCAATGATATTGCCTGTCTCGGAAAGACGCCGGACCCGGACGCCCAGCCCCTGAATCTCAGCCACAGCCTGACCATAGGCAAGACGTTCATGATCCACAGGCTCAGGATCGTTGTGATCGCCGGGCCGTAGCTCCATATCGTAAAGAGCGCTCAACCAGGGATAGCTGACCAACGGGTTGGGGGCCGAGGCCAGCCAATCCATCAACGGCGTTGCGAACCGCTCATTCCAGTGGCGCTCACGAACAGCGTTCACCCCGGTAAACAGACCGGCACACAAAGCCAGAATGAGCAGCGTCACCAGTAACAGGCGACCAAACATTTTCAGGAAGGGAGTTAGCGGCATACGGCCTTTCCGGGAGGCATAAAGTGCCTGCCCGGATCACGCCCGGGGCAGGACACAAGATGCAGTTTACGCTTGCTCAGGCTTCCTTGACGAACAGGTAACCCTTGCTGCGCACAGTTTTGATACGACGGGGGTGAACCGGATCATCACCGATTTTCGGTCGAATTCTGGATACCCGAACGTCGATCGAGCGATCCTGGCCATCATATTCAATGCCACGCAGTGCCGTGAAGATTTCCTCGCGGCTAAGCACCCGTCCGGCACTGGACGCCAGCAACCACAGCAAATCAAACTCGGCGCTGGTCAGATCAATGCTTGCCTCATTGAGCCAGGCTTCACGCATGGACCGGTCGACCACCAGATCGTTGAATTGCAGACGTACCGGTTCCTCAGTCGGCCCTGATTCGGCATCGTCCTGACTCTTGTCGTTGACGCGTCGGAGCAATGCGCGAATCCGTGCGAGAAGCACTCTCGGACGTACCGGCTTGGAAATATAATCATCGGCGCCCATC
>TARA_R100001440_G_scaffold30053_1_pt1 | contig 20186 bp, 26 predicted proteins | sample TARA_R100001440 | Tara Oceans TARA_R100001440 (sample SAMEA2622112) | marine metagenome | biome: marine biome (ENVO:00000447); feature: surface water layer (ENVO:00002042); material: "saline water (ENVO:00002010), including plankton (ENVO:xxxxxxxx)" | depth 5 m
AAATATGGACGGAGTTAGCCGCCGGACGGTGGCGCATGAGCAACAGCAGCAGCATGTTGCGCGCCGATACGAAGAAAGGCGGCTATAGTGTATTTTGATTTAATCAACGGACCAGCGCAGCAGTTGATGCGCGATATATCGCAACGGGCGATTACCAGCCGGGCTGACTGGGTTAAGCAGATCTTAGAGCTAAGCAGCGAGTGGCGCCCGTACGGCTACCGCCACGCTTGCGAGATGCTCAACGATTACTACCTAGGCGAACAGCAAGAAGGCTTGACGGCGCAGTTGCAAAAGCAGTTTCCGAAAACCTTTCGTCGTTTCCCTACGAACATGGTGCTGCCTGTGCTGCGTCGTTGGATCGACCAGCAAGCCACCGTGTATTTGACGCCAGCAGCGCGCACGCTGATGGACGAGCAAAGCGGCGAAGCTGTCGAAGACCCTGCGCAGATTGCAGCGTTTGAGAAGCTACAGCGAGACGCAGCGTATTGGGAAGTATGGCAACGGTTGGACCGCACGGTGCATCTGTTTGGCGCTGGGCTTATGCTCTACAGTTGGAACACCTTCCGCAACCGCATAGAGTGCAACGTTGTGCAGCCGCATCTAGTGCACATCGTGCCCGACGTAGACCGACCTGACGACATTAGCGCAGCCTATGCCGTGCTCATCGAGTTAGCGACAGACAAGGGCGTGCGATACAATCAAGAGAACAGACGCTTTCTGGCTTATTGGCGAGGCGTTGACGAAAACGGGCGCGAAGACTGGCAAGCTGTGGTCGTGCGAGAAGATGGCAGCCTGGAACTTGGCGCATTACCTGACGCCATGGATTTTACAGCACCGATCAAAGACGCAGACGGCAACACCGTGTTGCCGATGATCTGGGTGCAGCGTGAAAAAGGGCACGGCGTAGTCTATCCTCGACCGCCTGTTGATCTGCTGCAGAGTCAAGACGCAGTCAATAGCGCCTGGTGCGACATCAACATGCGAGCGCAGACTAGCGGCTACGGCTCCTACGTTGCGACAGCGCTAGACACTGAGCGAGCACGTGGTGCGCTAAACATCACGCCAGGCGGTGTTAGCGTGCTTGAAGAGGGCGAAAGCTTGCAGAGCATCACAGCAGACAGTCGACTTTCCGAGCACGTTGAGCTGTTGCAGGATTATTTGCTGCAGCAAGCGCAGCGGCTAGGGTTGCCACCGTCAAGCTGGGCACCGAAGAACAGACCGCAACTCAGCGGCGTGGCGCTCAAGGTCGAGAATTTAGAAAGCGAGTTAGCCCGTGCGCAGTCAATCAATCGGTTTGAGCGCATCGAGGAGGACGACGCTTGGGAAATTGCGCTTGCTACTTGGAACACGTACGCACCGATGACAGGCGACACGCCGCTAGACCCGACAATGCGCTTAGTCTGGCGACCGGGACCAACGACGATTCCGACAGACGAAGAGGCACAGCGGCGCGTGCTCGATCACGACGTAAGCAAAAACTGGCTGACCGCTGCGCAGGCTATGGCGCGAGCGTTGAGCATTAGCGAGCAAGAAGCTGAAGACAGGCTTGCGGCAAACATCGACACCAACCGCCAGCAGATACGACCAGCAGGGCAGGGCTTAGCCGAAGCGGCGCTTGGCATCGTAGGCAACGGCGAGGCGTAGCGCATGGCGATTGACGATAAAGGCATAGCGAACAACTTCGAGCGCGCCTTGCGTCGTCAGATCGACCGGCTGGAAGCTTTCGCCGCTGAACTAATCGTTGAGCTAGACACCGACGAAGGCAGGCTTGAAACCACGCGCCTAAACCTAGAGCGCGCCGTTTTGATTCGTCAGCGTTTAACCGACGAGTTGAATAGGCTCGGATTCCAGAGCACCGTGCGCACGCTGTACAGCGAACTAGCCGACGAACTAGAGCGAGAAGCAGACGGCGACAGCGAGGCGCTAGCTGTTAGCGAAAGCGCCTTAGCCGCCTTTGCGTCAAACATGACGCGCAACCTTGACAACGCCTGGTTTACAATGACCGGCAGAATACAAGAGACGGTCGAAGCGGCAATGCTGACGAATGCGCCAATCAATGATTTAGTCGCAGGCATTGCAGGACCAGGACGCGCAAGCATACAACTGACAGCGCCGCTTGATGCAGAGTTTAGCCAATGGCTGAATTGGTCAAGTAGCGCTGTGTCGACTGCGCTAGCGAGCATGGTGCGGCAGATACAGCTTATCGAGGCGAGCGAAGCCGGTATACGTTACTTTATTTATCAAGGCACAAAGATCGCAACGACGCGCCCGTTTTGCCGTTTGATGCAAGGCGTCGTTGTGCGTGCCGAAGATTTAGCGGCGATCGATAATGACCCGGCTTACAGCAACTTGCGCAAGCTGCGAGATAAAGACGGCAGGCAGCCGCCGATCATTCCAAGCTTGGGCGGCTGGCGCTGTCGTCACCGGTTAGTTGCGACTAGCCTTAGAGACGCAAGAGAAGACGGGCGCAAGATCTTTCAGTTTGACGGCGACGATCTAAACCGAGAAGCGGCGGCGTTGTTATGAGTTGGGGCATCAAGCTAGAGGGCACGGTCGATCTAGATTTCTTGCGCGAGCCGCCAGGCAAGCAGACAATGCGCATTATTGGCGAGCAGGCAATCAGCCGCATTATTGTTGAGACGCAAGATCTAGGCAAAGACAAGAACAACCGACGGTTTCGACCGTACAGCAAACTATATGCAGAGGTGCGCAAGGCAGCAGGGCGTAGCACGCGTGTTGATCTGACGGACACAGGGCACATGATAAACGCAATTAGCGTGACCGATGCACGCAATAACGGCGTTACTGTTGGCTTTATTGATACGGTCAACCCTGACCGCAAAAGCATTCTAGCCAAGGCGTGGCCAAAGCTTAGCGAAAGCACGAAACGCAGCTTTTACGCTATTGCCGCAGCGGCAAAGCGCAAAGCAGGCAAACGACCAGGCACAGGACCAAGGCGCAATCGCAGCGCAACTAGCGGCAGGCGACAAGGTCCGCTGTTCTCTGGGCATCCTCAAGCGTTGCCGAGCGAAAAGGCGCGCTATACGAACAGGCAGCGCCCATGGTTTGGCTTTGGATCGAAGAACAGCAAACGCCGTCAGCAGATCAGCAGGCGAGCGATCAACCTATTGCAAGAGATATTTGACCAACGCCGTCAACGGCGATAAACAAGGGAGGGTCTAACAATGACCGACAGCAGCCAGGTGGTGGACGCCACCGAATCAGTAGCGGACGCAACTGTACAAACCGTAAACCGCAAAGAGCTAGACGAAGCGATAGCACGCAGACAAAGCGCCCTGGAAAGAGCCCGATCTGCCGAAGAACGACTAGCACAGCTCGAAGCGGCGCAGGCAGAAAGAGACAGAGCCGAAAAAGAGGCGCAGGGGCGTTATCAAGAGTTAGCACAAGAGGCAGAGGCGAAAGCCGCAGACCTATTTGCAAAGCTCGAAGCGAACCAGCAACGATTGAACAGCCTAAGCGATAAGCACAGGGCGCAGGTCAATCGCCGATTCGAGGCTTTGCCGGATACAGTGCGCGAACATCTGCAGCAGCAGTTAGGCGACACGCCGGACCTTGATGCTTTCGATAATGCGGTTTCTCTTGCTGAGTCATTGCAGGCGCAATCAGCGCCCGCTGTTATGCCTCGTAGTATTGGCGCACAACCGAGCGCCGGACGTGTAACCGCTGTGAGTAATGGCGGCAAAGCGACGGCTGAGGAAATCGCCAAGATGACGAGGTCAGAGCAGAGGGCATATTTAAAACGACATTACGGATAAAGGATAAAACCAATGTCAGCGACTACATCAAGCAGCTTAGCGGGGTTAATTCCTCACGAGCTAATGTCTGGCGTCTTGCAGCAAAGCATGGGCGATCAGGCAAACCTACTCGACATCTGCAACGTGCAACAAGGTTTTGTTGCCTATAAGTTTGCAGAACTGAACAACTTAGCAGCGGTTAGCGTTACCGAAGGCGCAGCGCTCACGCCATCGACTGTCACGCCGGAAAGCGTGCGCATCGTTGCAACGCCTCAAGAGGTGCCTGCGATTCAGATCACCAACCTTGCAATGGAAACGCAAGAAGTTGACTGGATCAACTTGTCAGGCGCTTTAGGCAAAGCCCTTGGCGATCGTGCCAACGCTTTGGTTTGCGCAACCTTTGACGATACGTTCGGTACCGCTGGCGTTCGTGAAGTTGCAGCCAGCACTGACGGCGGCGGCAACGCTGCGGCAATGGATATTCAAACGCTAGAACTGGCGCTTGAAATTGCTGAGGGAAACAATAAGCTTAGCAAGTCGTTTGGTACGCCTGGACAGCTTGCTTTTGTGTTGCACCCGTCGCAAGTTTCGTCTTTGCGTGCTGCTGTTCGCGCTTCGTCGAACTACATTAGCCGGGAAGACATCTTGGCAACGTTCCCAGCGCTTAGCGGTAACGGCGTCGCCTTTGGTTACTACGGCGTGCCGGTTATTTCTTCGGCTGGCGTTGTTGCTAGCACGTTTGTAAGCGCTGCTGGCTCTGGCGTTCAATTACAGACTGGCGCAACGCTTGCTGCAGGCACTACGCGCAAAGGCGCTTTGGTTGCTATCGACAACTCGATCGGTTTCGTTCTGCAAAAAGCACCGAACATCCGAATGGAAGAGTCGTGCCTTATCGGTAGCGGTGGTATGAATGCGGTCGCCGGAATGGTCGGCGAAGCTGCTCGTATTAGCCACCAGCTTGTATGCGTGCAGTCAACCTAATGTCTGCTGACGCTTACATGGTCAGCGGTAGCGGCAGGCAAAGGCTTGTCGCTGCTGCTGACGTGGCAGAATATCAAGCAAATGGCTGGCAGATTTTGCGCCTTATCGAAGTTGAGAAGGCACAAGCAAAGCCTGCACCGAAGAAGCGGGCGCCAGCTAAAAAGAAAGCTAAGGCGAAAGATTGAGCATTGAAGGCAAGCACCTTACCGTTATGTCTCACGTCGTAACTTGGGCGTTGCTGCTCTGGTTTGCCAGTACAGCAAAGGCACAAGTTGACGGTGCGGTGCTTGCCGCTCAACGTCTGCCGGTTATCGAACAGCGGCTAGACGATCACAGCCGACGTATTGAACGCCTTGAAGCGTTAGACGGCAAGCTGGATCGGCTTGCTGAGAATATGGCGGGCGTCATGGTGGAGCTAAAGCGGCGATGATTCAGACCATACACAAAAGCACAGGCGGCAACGTCAGGCATGTTTGCAGCTTTGGTCGTCCTAACTCGGCGACTTTCAGTTGGCGGCTGTACGAAGAAGGCGGCGACCTTGTTACTAGTCAAGACAACGTTGTCGGCTCAATGCCTGACACCACAGCGCATAACAGCGCTGCAAAGCGTGGCGATCGAGTTATACGCACGGTCGACAGCCTAGCAGGCGGCTGGCGCAACTTGATGGTGCAACCGCAAAGCTTGGGCACGATGGAAAGCCTGCGCAGCTTTTCGTTGCCGTTCCAAGTTGGCGACAGCAACACCGACGCCGTGTTGTATGATCCGTTGCCGATCGACATTGCGAGCGGTGACCGCATTGTTGTTAACGAAGTGGTCGTCAATCTAGCATCAGGCACGACTAGCGTTCTCGATGCTGGCATTTATCTGTTCGAGGTTATCGCTAACGACGAGGCAGGCGACGAGCATCGAGAAGTCACGCGCATTGCGATCACGTCAGCAAACCTCGTGCAGCCTGCAGACTATGCCAGCCTGACGCGCAGATACCCTGCGCTGCTCGATCAAGGGCGTCCCGAAGATCCAGATTTTAGCGTCAGCCTAGACACAGCGCTAACGCTTGTTATCGAGTCGATGGAGCGAATAGGCTTTGGCTGGTACAACCTGCGTTCGTGGGACCAGTTAGAGCCGGCGATTGCAGCTCGCTGCGCTGCGCAAGAGTTTGGCTCGATGGGACCTGACTTTGTCGACCTAGCCGAAGAAGCGCACAATCAAGCGAACAGCTTTTTGCGTGACACCGTCGACCGCTTTGCTTGGGTCGACACCGACGCAAACGGCACGCCGTCAGGCGATACCAAGAGCGAGCATGCAAAGGTTTTTATTGACCGATGAGTTGGCCTAGCGATCCTATACGAACACTAATCGCGTCTACGGTTGCAGGTACGACGCTAACCGGTACGCCTGCGCTCATTGAGTGGGATCGCATTGAGGATTTAGGGCGCCAGGCTTGGCGCCGCTTTTCGGTTTTGACTACAAGCGGCAACCTGCAGCGCTTAGCCGATGCGCCGGCAATCGGTGCTGGCGGTATCGTTTACATTGACCGCACCTATCTGGTTGAAATTTTCTATGAGCGTGGGCGCTATCAGCGCAGCATTGGCAAAGATTCTGACGCAATGACCGACGACGCAGAGCGCATTATGGGCGCTTTGCTGCGTATGGATTACGATTACACAAACACCGGGCTATTAAGCCTAAAACCTGCACCGTGGCGCATTACTCAATTGCCAACGGCTGCTTACTCTGTAGAAATAGAATTAGCCGCACGCGTGCGGAGGGAGTTGTAAAATGACACTGAAGCGAATTAATCGCGTGCAGATCGGCAAAATTAACGCAGTTGTAGGCTCTACGGCTTGGGATTTATCTGAGAAGTATGCTGCTGCTGATATGGTGCCGCCAGGTTTTATTGACCTTGAAATTACTAGCGCGACGACCATGGAGTTTACGCGTGAGCAGATCGCGATTACCGGTCAGCGTGGTGACGGCGAGACGCCGGCAGGTGTCAGCGGCAACAAAGACGCCAGCCCGTCGCTTGCGTTCTATATGCGGGGGCTTGATCTTAGCGGCGGCGCTGCTAACGCTGTCAACGCATCTGCGGCTGCGCCCCAATACGATATGCTGATCGAGCAAGCCACCGGCGGCACGAAGCGAAACATCCAAGGCGAAGACGTTATTGCAGGCTCTACGCGCTGGGTTTTGCAGTTTGGCGTTGGGCGTGTCGGCATTGTTGGTTACGCTATTGGCGACGTTGTCGGTTGGGTTAATCCTACATCAGGAAAAATGGAGACTGCGCCAGTTGTTGCGATTGAGGCAGACGGTGCCGACACCATCAGACTGGCAGGCGACAGCGCTGTAAATATGACCGGCGGATTCAGCGATGCGCCGCAAAATGGCGACGACATTTACGGGATGCGCACCTATCCTATCGACCAGACTGCAGGCGAGCGTGCGCACATTACGGTGCACGGCAGGCTAGCAGATGCAGGTATTGACCGCTTGTTTCAAGGCTGCATGGGCTCGGTTGCGTTTAGCGACGCTGACGGCTTGCTTTTGGCGACCTATTCAGCACAAGCACAAACATGGACGGCAGACCAAAATGCAGCAGGGGCGCCAACGTTTGGCACATTTACTGCGCCTAATCTGGGTCCGGTTTCAACCCGTGGCGCTCGTGTGCTTATCTGCGCTGACGATTGTTGGGGCGTCGATGGCTCTGGCAACTTTACGCCTGGCGCTACAACAGGCGTTGCCGTAGCCACTGCGATCAGCGCAGGCTTTGACACGGCGACCGACGTGCAGCCACGCACGGCAGCAACCGGCACCAACGGGCGGCAGGGTTTTGTTGCTGTGCAGAACAACTGCACGACCGAAATGCGTCTTTACCATGACGGAACAACTGCCGAGCTGTTGGCTAGCGGCTCGCAAACCTTTGGCGACGGTGCGGCGTTATCGTTTCAGAATAATCAAGTCTTTGCTGTGCTTATGCAGTTTGGCGATACGCCAGGCAATACGGTTGTGATTGAGATCCCAGCGGCACAGTGCAATACAACGATAGGCGAAGAAGGCGGTCTGGCTACGCTTGAAATGAGCGGGCGAGGTTACCGACCAACGCACGGCACAGCAACGGCGCGCATTCATTTGTTATGAGCGAAGCGCTAGACAACATTACGCCAGAAACAGCCGACGAGTTGACTGACTGGCTTGAACTAGAAAGCGGCAAGCGTGCGCGCTTGGCGTTTATTCCTGCCGGTCGCTGGTCGTCGATTTTAGGGCGCGATACGTCGCTGCGCAAAGGTTTAGCTGCGATTGAGAGCAGGCTAGAAGATGGCACCAGCGAAGACCCTGTTGCTGACGCTGCAAAGCTTGGCAAGTTTAAAGAGGGTATTTTGCAAGTTGCTGGTGAGGTGGTCGGTTTCAGTCTTCGAGAAATCGAGGGGCGCGAGCTGTTACGGTTAGAGGGTGATGCGTTGCACGCTGATGATTTGGAGGCGCTCGCGCTTGATGGTGTATTCTGGGAGGCTTACAGCGCAATTGTGCAAGCGCACCTAGTAGACTCCGATCAAGCGCGAGCACTGTTTCGCAGCGGGCTGGGCTAGCCAGTACGACGTTTTTAACTGCGCTAACTGCCCAGAGCAGGCGCGACAATTGAAGGGCTGCACCTTGCCAGGGTTCGAAGCAAAGCAACCTGCACCGCCTTTGACGATCGGCGGCAAACCTTGGACGGGCTGCCCAGGGTCGTTGTCGCAGCGCTTGGCAGTGTCACAGGCGCGCCGCTGGGCTTGGCATACCGAGGGGCGCTTTGGTGCGTCGATTGCTACGGCAAACCCTATTTTACTCGATCGTGTCGAAGCGTATGTAAGCGGACAGATGGCGGCACGTGCTGCGCAGCATCGGCAAGAGATGGAAAGGCTAAGCCATGGCAGATGATACACTACGCTTAGGCATCGAGGCAGACGCTAGCGGTGTTGATCGTGGCGTAAAGCAAGCTAAAGACTCGCTTGGTGATTTAGGCGACAGCGTCGACCGTGAATCTAAAAACCTCAATCGATACGGCGAGAAGCTAGGCAAAGCGTTTGGACCAGGCGAGGGCTTGCACGGACGTTTGACGGAGCTGGAGACGCCTCTAAGGGACTCTGAGGGCGCATTCGCGCGTGCGCAGATGGCTGTTATCGAGTTTGGCAATGAGGGCGCCACGGCTGCCGATAAGATCGGCGCAGGCTTTTTGCTTGCGGGTGATTCTATTGCGGCGTTTGCGTCTGGTGGCGTGGTAGGCATTGCGATTGCTGCAGGTGTTGCTGGTATCTCGATGATTGCAACGGCAATGCAAAGCGAAGCGGCAGCAGCTGAAGAAGCGGCAAAAGCAGAAAAAGAGCACGCGAAAGCGCTCGAAGATTTAGGAAAAGCAGCGGTAGACGCAGGCATTAGCATTGCAGCTTTGCAAGCTAAAGAAGCGGCGCAAGTAGCTCTTGCAAAAGTGCGCGCTGTCGAGCAGGACCGGCTAAACCAACAACTGCGCAAGCGTCAGATTGAAGATCGAATTGCTGATCTTAATTCAGAATTGCGATCAGCTAATAAGGCATCTGAAATCTTCAGAATCGAGCGGCAACTACGAGAAGAGGCTGCAGCGCTGGCGTCACAAAACCGTATGCTTGCTGGTTTTGGCAACCGCCTGCGCTTTGCACAGGCTGAGGCTAAAGAGGCACAAGCATTCTACTTAAACGACCTTAAGTTGTCTGGCGAGTCAGCAGTTACCAGCTTTGTCGAAGCCACAAAAGGCACGACACAAAAAGCCGCTGAGGCTATGCAAGCCGCTAGCACCGAGGCAGCCAAGCAATCGACAGCGGTTAGTGACAAGCGAAAGAAAGACGTGTTCGACAATGCTGCACATGAGCGGCAGGTGCGCAAAGATAACGCAGCTTTTAACCTGCAAACAGCGCAGCAGACAGCAGAGGCAGAGCGCCAAATACGCTTTGAGGCTTTTAAAAAGCAGGCTGTAATTGATTTGGCTGCGCACGAAAAGCGCCGACAGTTAGCTTTGCAAGAAGCCGCTTTTGCCAAAAAGTTAGCCGAAGAGCGCACGCATATGGCAATGGCAGCAGCCAACACGGTGACCGGTGCATTGTTCGAGCAAGCCAAAGCTGGCGAGCTAAACGCGTCAAAGCTGCTTGAAGCTGTGCTGGCTAGCACCGGGCAAGAGTTAGTTGCGCGTGGTACGCTGCACGCCTTCGAAGGTGTCGCTACAGCTAACCCTGTAATGGCAGGCACAGGCGCAGCGATGATTGCCAGCGGTCTGGCTATGGGCGCAGCAAGCGGTGCGGTTAGTCGAGCAGGGCAGCCAGCAGCAACGCCAAGCAGCACGCCGACCGATACCAGGCAAAGCCGTGCAGCATCGACAGCAGGCAGCAGCGAAGGCGGCACGACGGTAATCAACTTTAATGGCGACGCTTACGATCGCCGTGGCGTTAGTAACGTTTTAAACAGCGGTTTAAAGATGGCGAGGCATCGCCGAGTAATGGGGGCTTAAATGGCGATCGCAGCAAGCCCGGCAATATTCCGAGTCTTAGAGACGCTAGGAAACGTGCGTTTTGAGTATGACGTTGGCGGTGGAGCTGTGCAGTTTACGCACACGGTTGGCGGTGGTTTGACTAGTGGCGTTGTCGCTGACAATGGCGAGGCAAACGATCTGCTTGCCGTGCTGCAGACTGACATTAGGGCGCAAGACGCTGCGCTGGCGGCTGCAACGGTTACGCTCGATGCAGCAGCTTGGCGGGTTGTTATCGACGTTGGCGCTGGGCATACGCTGCGCATTTTAGGATCTGACGCCGCAACGACTTTTGACTTGCACCGCTTTGGCTTTAGTCAAGGCGTCGACACTGTAGCCGCACAAGTCACGACAGCACCGCAAGCAGCGCTTGGCACGTGGGCAAGCCCTACGCCTTTAGGCTCTGGCTACCTACGTCGACGCGTGGCGCAATCAGCGCAAGCCGTTAGCGTGTCAGGGCGGGTGGTTACGGTACGCCGTGGCGTGCATCTGTCAACGCGCTTTGAGTTTACCGACGTGCCAGAGGCTAGCGTCTTTCATAGTGGCGCAGCGCTGACAGCAACGACGCACGACGCCGACGCCTTCGAGCGTTGGTTTGAGGACTGCAGCGACGGCGCACAATGGCAATATTGTTTGGACAAAACAACGCGCACGACTGACGCTGTGTGGGTGCTCGATGGATCAGCCGACTTTGCGCCAACTCGTCGCATCGATGGATTTCCGTTTTTTACGTTTGGTTTCGATTCTAGGAGTTACGTCTCTTGACCTATGAAACGCAAGCAGCCGGCACGGTGCACAGCTTGACGGTCGAGATGCGCGTGGCGTCTGGATCGTATGCTGTGGCGTTCAGCTCTGCAGCGGGCGCAACGTATCCGCTTGCAGGCTTAACTAGCGTTGGTTCGCAGCTCGACCCGTTGAGCACGCGCAAGACGCTGGCGGGTGTCGACGTGACGCTAGTCAATACGTTGGCGGTGCAACAACTGCTTGCGCCAGGCTACGGCGTTCAGGTGTTTTTAGCAGAAGAAGCCGACCAAGTACAAACAACGCTAAAGGTCAGGCTAGGCGACGGCGCAAAACTGACTGCAGCCCTTGGCGCTGTGCCTTTTGATCTGCACGTGGGCGCCGAAACGGTGACAGTCACAAACATCGCCGGCGCAGCAGATCACGACGCGCTAACGGTCACGCGTGCGTCAGGGCTTGGCGATTACAAAAGCGACCCGTACGGTCACGCTATCGGCACGCCTTGCGGCGCATCGCCGCAAAGCTTTGTTGGTCGGCTGGTTAAAGAATATTTGATTTATCCTAACGGCGACGAGCGGCTAGCGGCTGTTTATGCTGTTGACGGCATACCTTTCTATCGTGATGGCGTGTGGACCTTGCCAATGCAGGACGCACTAGGCTTTTTTAACAAGCCGATCGGCAGAGGGTTAGGACCGATCAAGGTTGCAGACCCGGCAGGCTATACGGTGCCACGCGTGCCGACAACAAGCGAAGGCTTGCTTGTCGTTGGCGATCGTTACGCAGCGCTTGACGGTGCAAGGTTTCATCTGGTGCCGTCTGTCTACGTTTCGAGCGATCAGATATTGACGCACAGGCAGCGGCACGGGAACGCCATAGGCGAGCAGTTTACAGGTCCAAACGTGCCCGATGCGTACCTTTTCCCGTATAACGGACAAAGCGGATTTTCTATATCAACGCTTGACGGCAACCGTGGGCAGCCTTTCCGCATAGGTGAAGAGCTAAGCCCACGCATTACGGTGCGGGGTCGTGCCGATCATGTCGTGTTAAAGCTAATGACTAGCCGCCTTGGCGATTTAGCAAACGGTGGTTTTGATACGCTGCCAGGCAACGGACAGGCACAGCTTGGCGCAGGTATTCCGGCAAGCCTAGTCAACGATTTAGAGATTACAAGACTTTTAGGCGATATTCAGGATTTTGAAATTTCGATTGAGCCCGGCGAGCTGCTGCTTGATATTTTAGAGCGCGAGTTAAGCTTGCTCGATATGTTTGTTGATATTGACAGCGACGGGCTAGTAACTGTGCGTCAGGTGCATTACGCAGTCACAACGCAGAACTGCGACCACCAACTAACAGACACAAGCTTATTGGCGACAGCAAGCGAAGAGTTACGCGTAGGCGGTCGCATCGTGACGCGCATAGTGCTCAAAGGCAATTATGACGTGATCGACGAAGAGCACCGCCTGACAATCAATATCCCAGGCGTTAGCACGGCAGAAAATAACGACGGCGACAATTACGAATTCGCACCGACGTGGTTTCGGCAGCCAACGACGATTGAAGAACTAGAAGCAACCGAAGAGCAGCTTGCGGCAATCCTTGGTCGATGGAACACGCCACGCCCAGAGTTTGCGCTAGAGCATGACTGGACGCAGCATCTTGTGCGCGTCGGTGACACGGCAGGCGTCACCAACGCACGGCTGCCTGATAGCAAAGGCAGTCAAGGCGTATCGGTGGCAACGCTGGTTACAGGCGTCGAGTCAGATCTAGAAAGCGGTTTAGTACGCATTACAGCCGAGGCAGTAGGCAACAGCGCAGGCGGCTATTTTTCGCCGGCTGGTGCTATTACAGCAGTCACAGCGCTAGGCGGTGGTCAGTATTTGCTAACGCTTACGGCTGCAGCAAGTAGCCGGCTTGTATCTGGTTTAAAAGCTGGCGGCGCTGACGCTGATGAAAACGAATATTTTGCAGTAGGCTGGGCAATTCATGGCTACACAAGCGATACTGGTGCTGTGACGTGGACGGGCGAAGTTACGAGCATTGGAGCAGGTGCGCAGATTACGATCAGCGCAACCGCTGCGCCTTTGGTTGGCGAAATCATGACGCCAAGAGACTACGGCACGTTCGGCAGCGCACCAAGCACGCAGCCGCCTCTTGACAATGTGTCAGGCAATCGCCGACCAGGCTTGCAACCTACGGCTGACGAAGTAGCCTATTTATGGCTAGCCGACGCCAACAACACGCTAGGCGCAGGCGGTGCAGATGCTAAGGAGTGGATCTAATGAGCACAGCAATTTTAGACCCTAGACCAGAGCAGCAAGGCAACTTTGCCGCACCGCAGCAACCTGTGCGAGCTGACGCTTTCCAGCAAGCCTGGCAGACAATCGGCAACAGCTACGAAACGTTGACGGCTGGCATAGCACCAGGCAACGGCGGGCGTATTGTTGCGCAGGTACATGACCATTTAAAAGGCAGTAAAGGCGCGATGCTTGCACAGCCTGCTTGTCGTTGGCAAGGGTTTGCATCGATGGGCGATCCGCAAGTTGCAGCAACGGCGCATCCGTTTAGCTTAGCAAATACTTTTTGCTGGGCGGCTATGCTGCAAGTATACACGGCGCAAGATTACGTTTTGGTTTTGTACGGTCGAGATGGCGAGGCAAACGGCGTGCAGCGTCCAAGCATCGACGTGGCAGGTTTACAACTAGAGCTAGACGGCGTGGTAACAGAGCACAACTTTCTTGCATCACAAGATCGCAATGCGTGGGTTATTACTGCAGAATTTGCCAGCGTATCTGCAGGCTTGCATACACTAGCGCTAAACTTTACAGGCGCATACATAAACGGGCTTTGCTGGTCGGTGTATGGTGCAGAGGTTTGGTGCGCAGATAATGACCAAGTAAGGCTGAACGAATGACGTTTTCACCTACGCGCCACCACTTACCAAGCGCCTTAGTTGCAGCCGATCAGCCGCTTAGCGGCGACGTGATGGGGCGCAGCGTCGAGTCTATTGATTATTTGTGGCAAGTCACAACAAACAGCGCAGATGGTCGAGGCACAGCGCTAAGCGCGCCACAAGGGCACACGCACGACGGCGTGCGCGATCAGACACTAACAGCTGACGCATTTATTTTGACAGATTACCCGACAGGTTTCGGCGCGCCTTTCTTGCGATCAGATAGCAGCTCAGCGCCTAGCTCGCTGTTGCCGCATTACGCACCGAATGGCGGCTGGGCAGATGGCAGCGGAACGCTTACGCCTATTCGCTCTTTTATCTTTGCGCCGTTTGCTGCTGCGCCTGCTGCTGTCGGTTCTAACGCAACGTTGCGCAGTCAGGTGCTCATAGAAAAAGGCGCAACGCTTAGCGCTGCCGCAGCGGTAACGGTTACAGTTACGATCGACGGAACGGCGATAGTTGCAAACAGCGCAAACGCTGCTGCAGGTTTGGAGACAATACAAATCGGCGACTGGGCAGCAACAAGCCTAACCAGCGGCGGACCTTTAGAGATGTTAGTACAAATAAGCGTGCCAAGTGGCGACTTTGTGCGTGTCTGGCATAGTTTGGTGTATTCGGTATGAGTCAGCCAGCAGCAAAGCGTGGTCCTGTATCGCCTGGCGGCTATGCTAAGTTCGGCAACAGCGCCCAAGGTTTGCACAGTACACTGCGCAGCATACAGCAAAGCGCACGGGGCGTGGCTGAATGGATCGACGGACAAGCGACCGGCACAGGTGACACGCCTAGCGTTTCGCACGATCACCGTGGCGGCATTTGGGGCAGACCGTTAGGCGTTGGTTTTAGTTGTCCTGTGCGCCCTACATCAAGCAGCGCACGCTTTGAGCTGGTAACGTTTTGCAACGTGCCAGACCCTAAGGCGTTAACTGGCGAGACGCTGCAAGACGCAACGGCAAACGGTGGCTATACATACGTTGACGTTAAGGCATTTACTGATGGGCAGTTTAGCGCGTTTATTTTGCGGCTTAGCGTCAGCGTATGGCGCGACGAGCAATGGCAACCGTCAAGCGAAACAGTCGTAAGTTTTGCTGCGCCTGGCGGTGGTCAAGCCTGGACTAGCGGCGACGTTGGTTTGCACCTGCCGCCAGGGTTTTGTAAAATAGAAGGTCGAAGTTCTGGCGTGACAGGTTGGCAATGGTTGGCGCTTGTCGTGCCGCAGCGTTAGGGATAAGGTGACAGCATGAGAAAGCAACGCATAAAACAACCGAGCGCAACCGGCGACGCTACAGCGCGTTTCGAACGTGACACAGGAGACGCGTCGGACGCTAAATGGTACGATATTAGCCCTAATCAAAATCACGGTAATTGGACAGGCGGCAAGTTTGGAAGGCCTGACAACGTAAATATTGTTTTAGGCGATACGCCACCAGGCCCTTGGTTTTGGGATGGTGTTTCGAATAACCCTGGCTCGGGTCAGGTCGTACAGTTTATTGACACAACAAATCCAACAACTTTGCAGCGCCACGATGTGCCATGGACCTTTACTGCGTGGATTGCTAGAGATTCTTCCGACCCTCCGCCTGCAGGAGATGTGTGTTATGTGTCCACTCGTGGTCGCACAAATACCAAAGGTTGGTCTTTGCGAAATTTAAATACAGGGCTTGGACCATTAGATTTAGATGTATTTAACAATACCGGAAACGCATTCGTTTTAGATGTGTTCCCTACTAACTCCGATGATATATGGTATCTGCATGCTCTTACTTGGCAACCGGGTGACCCCGGCACACTAAGATCTTATGTAAACGGTGTGCAGTATAAAAGCGTTACCGTAGGTCTAAATCAACAATGGAGCACACCAAGCGGTGAAGGCGATCGTCTAGGTGCAGCAAACTTTAGCATGTGGAGTGGGTACTTTGACACTTTTCGTGTCTATGATCGCGTACTTAGTCAAGATGAAATACTTAGAGATTATTATGCCGGCAAGCCGGCGCATCCATAGGAGTTAAAACAATGGCAAACCCTACAGACGCCAAGGCAGCTAACGCGCCGATCTGGAATAATGACACAACCGTTAGCGAGGAAACGCTAACAGGCGGCTACGACGCTATCACGGTTACAGGCTATTACGTGATTATCAGCAACACCGGCGCAAACAACGTTAACATCGGACCAAGCAACAGCGTGCTGGGCGTTTTGGTGCAACCTGGCGGCACGTTTGAGACGGCATGCGTTAAAGGCTCGCCGCTGTTTGTCAATGGCACCGCAGCGCAAACTGTCAACGTCATTCAATACGTGGGCTGAGTTATGCTTAACTTTATGAAACCAGGCGGCAAGGCGCCGACAGCGCTTATCTTGTGCGCAACTTGGGGCGTTGCCTTGTTTACGTTTACGGCTGCAGCGTTTGGCTGGGCTGAATTCGATAATGTGGGCGCAGGCTTGCTGACAGGTGCAGCGTCGGCGCTGTACTATGGCAGGCGTCGAGACGGTGCTAGCTAAGATTATTGCTGGTTTTCTTGCGGTGGTCGGCGCAGTGTCGGCTTTTATTGCTATGCTTTCTTTAAAACGAATGGAGCGAAAACATGCACGGGTCGAACTACTCAAAGCGCGTCAAGAAGCCCAAGCCAAAAACGAAAAAAGGCAAGAAGCGCTCGAAGAAGAAATAACGCAAGCGGTCGAGCCTTTGCGTGATCTAGGCGACAGCCGAGACGATCGAGACCAACTTGCGGCGCTGCTTGATGAATGATCGTAAATCTGACCGATTGGCTTTTCTGGGCGATGCTGAGCAGCTGGCTTTGCTTCGGTTTCCTCATGGGTTTTTATTGGGGCGAGAAGGGTACAAAATGACGTTTGCGCTTGTTGTGCTTTTTATTTGGGCAATTATTGGCACGCTGCTTGCTGCTGCGTTTACGCGCGTGGCTGGTAAATGCTAGCGGTTGTTTTATTGTCAGCGCCTTGCGTATCATCGGCGGCAGTCGATCAAGGCGAAACCGTGCCTTGCGACGGCGTATTGATTAGCGCCAAGCGAGCAAAAGAGGCGATCGCTTGCAAGCGTGAGGTTGAGTTACGCAAAACCTTCGAGTGCGACCCTTGCCCAGCTTGTCCAGAGCCGGCGCCTGATCGCACTGTGCAAATCGCTAGCGCCTCGTTTGTTACCGGCTTAATCTTTGGTTTGTTGCTGTTCTTTAGCCGCTAGCACCAGCGCCTCTGCAGAATTGCGCGTGTAGCCAATTTGTCGCAGCTTTCTATACGGCAGCTTGCGGTGGTCTGGCGGCGCTAAGCCAAGCAGCATAGCGCGCATGATCTGTCTTGCGTCATACATCATTGTTGTTTGTCCCCATGTCGCACAATCCCCACATACGACAGCCTGGCTGTCCTGTCTCGATCAATTGCAATTGCTTGCCACCTCTAGAAGTCTTCGACCATTCAACAACCTTATCGATCGGTGTCATTAACCGCTTGCCGTTTTCGTCTTGCTGTCTGCCTTGAAACATCGTTGGCAACTGCAGGTTGCGTTCTTCCCAATCTTGGTTGCGCTCAATATACTTTTCTTGCGCGTCAGCTTCTAGCTGTCTTATTTCATCGACGCGCCATTGATCATGCACTGCGACTGCTTGTATTTCTGCCTTGCGGCTCATAATGCACGGATAGCAGCCAACACGTTCTGACGGATGCTTGTCGCGCAAGTACAGCGTGCACGGCACGACGTTGTGCTTGTTGTGGTATTCAATCACGTCTTCAACGCCCCATTCAATAATCGGTCGCCAGGTGTCCAGCTTGATAGGTCCGCCACTATCCCACATGTCGAGCGCAGCACGGCTGCGACTTTCTGCTGCGCGTATCCCAACGCAACTAATAAGGTTATCGCCTAACTCCTCGGCAAGCTGTGCTGCATATTCACGGATCGGCGTGACCTTCAGTTGGTCAGTACAAAACCTAAATTTACGGCTTGGGAACATGCCTTTTTTACGCACTAGATCGGCAAAGCCACCAGGGTATTTGCTGTTTGTTGCTCGGTGTATTGGTCCAATTACGCCTTCTAAATATGTTAAGTACTCGTAGACTGCCGGGTGTTCCCAACCTGTATCTGCAAAAACCCAATAACAGCGATCTTTTAGTCCTTGGTCAATAAGCCATAGCGCCATTGCCGTGCTGTCTTTGCCACCGCTAACCGATACCAAAAGCGGGCGATCCTCAATAATGTCTGACCAATCCCGTGCGCCGTCAGCAATTCTGTCCATAACGCCCATGATTAAAAGCCCCATTGAAAACGGTGATTTGCTAGGTCAGGTTCTAGGCTGATCGTTGCTAACTCGCCCCAGCGGTTTTTAGCAATCAGCAATTGCGCCGTTGCCTCGTCGTCGTCGTGATCTGGTCGGTGCAACAATGCGACGCCGTCGCTGTCTTGCTCGACTTCGCCGCTGTCACGCAACGATTTAAGCGTGGGCTTGCTGCTGTCCTTAGCGCCACGGTTTAATTGTGACGCTGCCAAAACAATGCAGTCTAAGGCTTGCGCCAGCGCTTTGCACGATCGAGACACTGCGCCAACTTCACGCGTTCGCGTGTCGTGATTGCCACCGCCTGGCGCGTCCATAGCGCTAAGGTAGTCAACGACTACGCAAGTCAGCGGTTGCGTTCGGTGTAAAGCGTGCGCCTCTGCGATAATTGCGTCCATGCTGCGCGTAGGTTTTAGGTGCAACCGCTGCAACGTGTCGGCGTGCTCTTGCACAGCGTGCGCAACGGCAATCAGTCCTTGCTGTTTATCGTTACGCACCTGATCGATAAAGTTGCGACCCTCTAAGCAGCACAGCGCTTTTAGGCTTAGTTCCGGCTCTGTCATTTCGCAGCTAGCAACCAACGTCTGCGCGTCAGGGTTTGCCTTGAGCAATGACAAAGCAATCTGCAGCGTCAACGTCGTTTTGCCGTGACCGGGTCGACCGCCTAAAACAAACATGCGACCAGGCGAAAGCGGCATATATTGATCGAGCGGCGTTGCTGTGCGCACGCCAGGGCGAAACGTTAGCTCTAAATCATAGGTCAAAGCGTGCCAGGCGTTGACGGTTTCGCTCTTTGTGTCGTTGGTCAGCGCTGCTAGCGATTGCTGCAGTTCGATTAGGGCAGCCGTTGACCCTTCGGCGTAACCTTCGGCAGCGTCTGCCGTTGCTTTTGCGTTAGCGGCGATTCTGCGCAGCCTGGCGCATTGTTTGACAGCGTGCGCACACTGTGCGGCGCTGCCGTAATTGCGTTGGATCGTGTGACTGTTAAAACTGTCGACGTATTCTAAGCCGCCGGCTAGCTCTAAATCGCCGGCTTGTCGCAGCCAATCGACGACGACCAGGCTGGGCGCATCTTCGCCACCGTTGCGCACCTCTTGGCAGATCGCTTGCCATATTGCGGCGTGTCTTGCGTCTGCAAAATCGTCGCGTGTTAGTTCTTCGGTAATTGCTGGGTCGATCTTCGTTGCCAGCATAAGGGCTCCTAGCAAGCCAAGCTCTGCTTGCCGAGCGTTTGCCTCATTAGGTGTCAAGGTTAGCCTCTCATTCGTTTGACGGTTTGCACCAGCGGGTGCGATTGACTTGCAAGCGCAACCGCTAAAGCATCGCTTGCATGATTTTGCTGTGACTTAGCAAGTTGCTGCAACATTTTGCGTGCGTTGACTATTTGATGTTCGACCATGTTTTGTAGCGCACCTTTCGACGCGCTGCGACTGCCTGAAATTTTCAATTTGACGTCTTGCGGTCGCATCTGGATTACCGGGCAGCCGTAAACTTCGCTAAGCGCAGCGATCACACCCCAAGCTTGCGCCACTGCACGATCGGCGTTTGCGTGCCTTGTCCAGCTTTGCGCCTCTGCTGCGATAAAAGCGAAGCGGTGTTCTTTATGCAGCTGGTTGATTGCGTCTGCCAGATCGCCGCACCGACGCACGTTATCGTCGCAGCGCGCAACTTTACGGTCAGGTTTAGTTCTAATCACGCCACCAGCTACGCACCGAGGCTGAGCGCTGCTACAATCGAGCAACGCCCAGCCAAGGTTAGCAAAGCCTGGATCCAGTCCAAGGATTACCATGGCGCGTCATATCCGCCGGGCAGCTGCTGCGGTTGCTGTTGCTGCTGCTGCGGTGGTGCCATAGCTTCCAGCCTGCGAACGATCACGTTGACGCGTGCTTGACCTTGCCAAGTGCTTGTCTTTTGATCGGTCGTGACGCGCACGGCTTTGCCGATCGAGTCAGTCA
>TARA_R100001440_G_scaffold26791_9_pt1 | contig 20148 bp, 16 predicted proteins | sample TARA_R100001440 | Tara Oceans TARA_R100001440 (sample SAMEA2622112) | marine metagenome | biome: marine biome (ENVO:00000447); feature: surface water layer (ENVO:00002042); material: "saline water (ENVO:00002010), including plankton (ENVO:xxxxxxxx)" | depth 5 m
ACTAAAAACGATCCATTTTCACAAGGCTTGCTCAAGCCCCGTATAAAAACTAATCTCCCAAGGTGTGCTGAAAAAGTGTGCCCGCTCTGCGTTCCCCCGCGAGCCCTTCGCAAAGGTGACGTGCGAATACACAACCCGTGTCAACGTATTCAGTCAGGAGATGCTTATGGCCGATGGCGCAAAGCTCAACCAAGCTAGCGACACCGCTCCCCGCAAGGTGAAGTACCGCAAGACAAAAGCACGCTGGCACCCGGCGATGCAGGCGATCCCGGTACCCGGTATTCGTCGTATGGTGAACATGGCAGCGACCATGAAAGATGTGATTCACCTGTCCATTGGCCAGCCGGATCTGCCTACTCCCAAACACGTCATTGACGCCTATATTGACGCGCTCAATGCCGGTCAGACCGGTTACACGATGGACGCAGGGCTGCCCGAACTTCTGGTGGCTCTCAGGGACTATTACGGCAAGCGCTATGACCGCAAGCTGACGCGGGACAATATCCTGATCACCTCAGGGGCGACCGAAGCCATGTACCTTGCCCTGTCCGCGACATCCGCTCCGGGCCGGCAGTTTATTGTAACCGACCCGTCGTTCCTGCTTTACGCGCCGCTGATACGAATGAACGGCGGCGAAGTGAAATTTGTGTCTACCCGTCGTGAAAATGATCATCAGCTCGACCCGGACGAAGTGATCGCCGCTATGGGGCCTCGCACCTTTGCTGTGGTGCTGAACTCCCCCAACAACCCGACCGGTGCAGTCTATCCCCGCAGTACCATCGAAACGATTGTTGAGGAATGCGCCTATCGCGGCATTCAGGTCTTCAGCGACGAGGTCTACGACCACCTTATTCTGGATGATCAGGAATATGCCAGCGTGCTGCGCTGCAGCGTCGATCTCGATAACATCATGTGCATCAGCAGCTTTTCCAAAACCTTCAGCATGGCGGGGCTTCGCGTTGGCTGGGTTATTTCCAGTCAGGCGACAATCAAGTCGCTGAGGCGATACCACATGTTCACCACCTCTGTGGCCAATACCCCGTCACAGTTTGCAGGTGTTGCAGCACTCACAGGTGATCAGCAGTGCATTCGGGATATGGTCTCGATCTACCGGGAACGCAGGGACAGGATCGTTGATCTGGTGGCACAAACGCCTCATCTGTCCGGCTATCATCCTGGCGGCGCATTCTATATTTTCCCGGATCTGCCCAAGCATGTGGACGGCTCGGATCTGGCGCTGCGAATGCTCAAGGAAACCGGTGTCTGCGTTGTGCCCGGCGACGCCTTCGGCGAGCACACGGCAAATGCGTTGCGGTTCAGTTTCTCGGCTTCGGTGGAAACGATTGAAGAAGCCTTCGACCGGATTATTCCGTGGATGGCCAAACAGCCGTTCTGAAAAGGATAATCCGAAAATTCAGGAATACGGAATCACGCGTGATAGTAAAAGGGGTGCGGGCAAGTTCGGCCGCGCACCCCGCCACCGACCCGGGCGGAGAAGCCATAATGCTCGAGCCTGCCAACATCCAGTGCCCCTATTGCTGGGAGATGCTGGGTATCAGTGTTGACCCGTCAGTACGGGAACAGAGCTACGTGGAAGACTGCCAGGTCTGCTGCCAGCCCATTCTCATTCACGTCGTTTTCGAAGATTCGGGCGAACTCAGCGTCAGCGCTCATGCAGAGAATGAGTAACCGCTAAACATCTGTCCTGAGTAAAAGCTCACCCTTGAGCCCATTCTAGTCCCAAAGCAGACGCAGCTCGTCAAAGTGATGAATCACATAATCTGCCTGATCCGCGTAGCGCTCGTTTTTGGCATTCCGGTAAAGACCCGCCAGCATGCCCGCTCCCTTGGCAGCCGTCAGATCATCAACAAAATCCCCCACGTAGGTCATTTTGTCCGGCGCCACATCCAGCTTGCTCGCGATACTCAGGAGCCCAGCGGGATCCGGTTTCGGTGGCCCGTCTTCCCGGGTCACCACCAAATCGATCCCCAACCCCAGTACCCTGTCTGTTTCCTCTACCGCATGACGGCTGTTGCGCGTCAAAATCGCAACTGGCACCGAACGCTCTCTCAGGATCTGCAGCAACTCCCTTGCCCCCGGCATCCAGCGGGCAGACGCAGCACCGACCATTTCAAACCGGTGAACGATCGCATGTGCCTCCGCTTCGGCCTCCGCGTCCTGCAACGACGCAATGAACTCGAGCAACCCGAGACCGGAAGGGCAGCCGATTTCACGCCGAATGGCAGCAAAATCCAGAGCGGAATCCACCAGGGTTCCATCCAGATCAAACGCGACCGCTTCAAAACGCCGGGCAATTCCGGGAACCGCATTGAGCATACAACACCCTCAAAACACTGAATTTCATCCGCCTTGCGCGACCTCTGCGCATCGGGCAGGATAAGTTACGGTGGCGCAGCATGCGGAATAACATGAGCTTATCATGCATGTCTGTATGGATTTTCGATACCCCGCCTGCACTGACGTGTTGTCAGTGGCCATTCATTTTACGCTCGCACCCCGTCACCAGACCTGCAGGTGGCGCGAATATCACCCGATAGTTTTTCAGGAGTTCATTGAATGTCATACCGATCAACGGTTATCCGGCTCAAAGCAGTGCTGCTTGGTGCTGCACTACTGGCACTTTCAGGTTGTGCCGCGCTGTCTCCCTATTCTGTCAGCGAAAGCACCCTTGAGGGCTATCTCCAGAATGCCGTTGCTGACTTTGATCGCTCGCAACTCAAAGCCGGATCCCCGATCAGCGTGTCACTCTCGGAGGCCGATATCACACTAGGTCCGGACGGTCGCGAAGTCGCCGTGCTGGACATTCAGGGACAAGTCGCTGTCAATGCGTTCATGGCCAAGCTGCCGGTTGATCTTGCCCTCAAGGTAGAGGGTGTGCCGATCTACGACCGCGAGCAAAAGGCCGTCTTCATTCGGCGGCTGAAACTGCTCGATAGCCGTATCGACTCTCCATATTTCAGCGGTGATCTCAAACCCGTCACCGACAACGTGATGCGACTGGTTGCCCAGTGGCTTGAAACCGTTCCTGTCTACCGACTGGACGAGAACGACCTCGGCCAGCGCCTGTTTGGCATGGCGCCAGTCGATGTGAAGGTGGGTTCCGGCAAGCTGATTCTGGTACCGGCAAAATAGGCGTGGATACCCTCACCCTTACCGACATATTGCTCGCCAATTTTTTTCTGCTACTGGGCGCCAGCCTGCAGGGCGTGGCAGGGTATGGCATCGGCACGCTGTCAGCGCCGCTGCTGTTCCTCATCAGTCCGCTGTTTATACCGGGCACTCTCGTGCTGAATGCCATCGTGCTGACCGTAATGATGCTCGCCCGCAACCGCGCGGGCATCAGCTTCCGGGAAGTCAAATTCGCTATCGGCGGCAATGTTGTCGGCACTACGCTTGCCGGCGCCACGTTTCTGGTGATCACCAGCGGGGCCTTTGACATCGTTTTTGGCGCCCTTATCATTTTCGGCGTCATATTGAGTGTTGCCGGAATCCGGCCAAAACTGACACCCCGCAACAGCGTGATAGCCGGCGCCGCAAGCGGCTACATGGGCACTCTTGTCGCCGTCGGCGGCCCGCCAATCGCCCTGATTTACCAGAACGAAAAAGGCCCGCTGGTGCGGGCCAATATGTCAGCATTTTTCCTGTTTTCCAGCTGCGCGAGTATCGTGGCGCTCATATTTGCCGGCCAGATCGGCATGCTGGAACTTACATTGTTTGCCGTCACCTTTCCCGGCGTGCTGATCGGCTTTCTGCTCTCAGCGCTGCTGGTTCGGCGTCTGCCATTTGAGGCCATGCGCCCCCTAATCCTGGTGATTGCGGCCTTGGCAGGCGCAGGCGCTCTGGCCCGGGGTTTTCTGGGCTAGATCGGGCGTAGCCCAGCCTTTCGCCCTGTCACGTTCATTTTCCCCTGCAACGGCAGCAAATCGAAGGTCCGGTCAGGATGGTTAGGATCACCCAGCTCCGTGGCCGAGGCGTATACCCGCGGAGTGGAATAAAGCAACCGGATCGCCTCCCAGTGAGTCGGGCAAACATAGCGCTCGGGGTAGTGAGTCTCCAACCATTCCCGCAACCGCGGCGCCTTGTTTGACGCCAGCTTCGGGAAGAAATGATGCTCCACATGATGACTGAACCGAAAGTGCAAACGATCCAGAACCGGTAACGTACGCACACTCATGGAATTATCCAGCGGATTGTTGGTTGCGGTCTGGGGCCGCAGGAAGTGATTGGTCAGGATGTAGCCCTGCCCCAGCGCATTCGCCACCATAAAAGGTATCACCACGGTAAACACCGCCAGAGGGCCGGACACAACGGCAAGCGCCAGCCATCCCCCAATACAAAGCAACGACTGGACAATAGCCTTGCGGCGATTGAAACCACGGAATTGCTTGCGACGCTTCGCCTGCTTCCAAAGCACCAATTGCGCATGGAAGGTGAAGGAATACGTCAGGAACAGGTAGCTGTACCAGGTGCGAGACCCCGGAGCGAGCTTGGTGAACCGCTTTTGTTTGGGATCGACACGATAGCGACGCATGGTGCCAAAGCTGTCCGGATCGGCATCCCCCATATTGGTATGGGCGTGATGCACCGAGTTATGCCATTTGCGCCAGAACTCCGGCGGCGCAACCATCGGACCGAAACCCAACCAACCGAAGAAATTCTGCCAGCGACGACTCATACCCATCGCTCCGTGCAACACCTCGTGAGCGAGCAGTGCCTGAGATCCGACGGTATGGCCCACCAACAGACCCATTGCGAGATTGGCATACCAGGGCAGGCCCGCAAGCAAAATGGTCGCGATGCCGCCCCAGATTACCAGTTGCAACGGCAGGAACCAGATTACTCGCCAGCGCTGGGTTTGAAACGTATCCGCCGGCAAATCCTTGCGCATCTGATCGCGCAGCGCACGCTCATCCTGTTCGCCAAACATCGGTTGGCGTATTGATTCGGGTTTTACAGCCGCGTTCATCGAACACTCCTGAATTTAAGCTTACATTTGTACGCTGAATCTACAGAATGAACTAAAACAGATCAATGACATTTTCTTTAAATTAATAAGAAATGTTCACACAATGCCTTTATATCCAGTATTGGCGCAGGTTTCGGAAGGTCATAAGAGACCTCACCTATTGGTGTACAGGCGTGCCTTTATTCGAATATCAAAACAAGATGAGCGTTTAGCTGGCGCCAGGCTCTAACGTAAAACGCCGCCCACAAGGGACGGCGCATAAAAGAGTGGCTTCACTGGAACCTGCCCGTTACCGGACCTGGATCAAGAGCCTGAAAGGGAGGTATCAGAGGGGTCGATTTCCATCTGCTGTATCGCGATCACGGCCTGGGTGCGATTACGCACTCCAAGCTTACGGAATACCGCAGTTATATGGGCTTTCACCGTGGCCTCGGAGACATCAAGGTCGTACGCAATCTGTTTGTTGAGCAAGCCTTCTGCCAGCATACCCAGCACCCGGAACTGTTGTGGCGTGAGGGATGCCAGCTTGTCCGAGAAATCCGTAACATCGGCATGCATTCGATCAATCTTGTCAGCGACACCGGGCGGCAGCCATACCTCGCCATCAAGCACATCCTGTATCGCCGCGGTGATAGTGGGCAACGGTGCTGATTTTGGAATAAAACCGGAAGCACCATAGTCGATAGAACGACGCATCACCTGCAGTTCCTCAGAACCGGACACCACCACTACCGGTAACCCCGGATATTGCCCGCGCATAAACACCAGCCCTGAAAAGCCATGCGCGCCCGGCATGTTGAGATCCAGCAAAACCAGATCGGCATCAGGATGCTCCACAATTGAGGCCTGCAGGGTTTTAATGCTGTCGACTTCGATCATCTGGGCATCGGGAACCGCTTCTGAAACTGCCTGGCGCAAGGCAGCCCTGAAGAGCGGGTGATCATCGGCAATGATAATTTGCTGAACCATCTGGCGCAGTGTCCTCCATAAAGTGTAATCATCGACAGCGGCCAGTCACTGACATACCACCGATGATCTGCAGAATCCTGTTACAAGGATAGCATGCACAATAGAAAAGCCAGCGAACCGCGTTTTACGCAGCCGCTGGCTCGGTTTAATCCTGTCGCCAGTTAGCTCGTTAACAGCAGCCCTGCATCACGCAGACTGCCGTGCTTTTACCTGGCGATCTACTTGAACTCGCGCTGGGAGATCAAATCGTCCACTACGCCCGGGTCGGCAAGAGTGGAGGTATCGCCCAACTGGTCGTGTTCGTTGGCGGCAATCTTGCGCAAAATGCGGCGCATGATTTTACCTGAGCGGGTTTTCGGCAGTCCCGGCGCCCACTGGATCACATCCGGCGAAGCAATCGGTCCAATTTCCTTTCGCACCCACTGGACCAGCTCTTTCTTAAGCTCATCCGATGGCGATTCGCCCTGCATCAGGGTGACGTAGACATAAATGCCCTGCCCCTTGATGTCATGGGGATAGCCCACCACAGCAGCCTCGGCAACCTTGTCATGAGCAACCAGCGCGCTTTCCACTTCAGCCGTACCCAACCGGTGGCCGGACACGTTCAGCACATCGTCCACACGTCCGGTTATCCAGTAGTAACCGTCTTCATCCCGACGCACACCATCGCCGGTAAAATAGCGTCCGGGATAAGTGCTGAAGTAGGTCTGGCGGAATCTTTCGTGATCGCCAAAGATAGTGCGCATCTGGCCTGGCCAGCTATCCAGAATCACCAGATTACCCTCGGTTGCGCCTTCGAGAATATTGCCGTCGTTGTCCACCACAGCAGGTTGAACACCGAAGAACGGCAGGGTTGCCGAGCCGGGCTTGAGATCCGTTGCACCCGGTAGCGGCGAAATCAGAATGCCGCCGGTTTCAGTTTGCCACCAGGTATCCACAACCGGGCATTTTGAATTGCCAACAACCCGGTAGTACCACTCCCAGGCTTCAGGGTTGATAGGCTCACCCACCGACCCCAGCAAGTGCAGACTGCTGCGCTGGGTGTTCGCCATGCAGGATTCGCCCTCGGCCATAAGTGCCCGAATCGCGGTAGGCGCGGTGTAAAGCACGTTCACTTTGTGCTTATCGACAACCTGCCCCATCCGCGAGGAATCCGGATAATTCGGCACCCCTTCAAACAACACAGTAACGGCGCCGTTTGCCAGCGGCCCATAAAGGATATAGCTGTGACCGGTGATCCAGCCAAAGTCGGCCGTACACCAGTAAACATCGCCATCCTGATAGTCGAACACATACTCGTGCGTCATGGCCACGTAAGTCAGGTAACCACCGGAGGTATGCAGAACGCCCTTGGGCGCACCTGTCGAACCCGAGGTATACAGCATGAACAGCGGATCTTCCGCATTCATAGGTTCCGGCGGGCATTCAGCCGATGCAGATGCCATCAGATCTTCGTAGCGCGCGTCCCGGCTTTCGTCCCAGGGCACATCGCCCCCTGTGCGGGTAACCACGATAACACGCTCAACGTCAGCGCCCTTTTCCCTGGTCAACGCCTGATCCACGTTCTTTTTCAATGGAATCGTGCGCCCTCCACGAACCCCCTCATCCGCGGTTACAACAAATCGTGATTTGCCGTTTTCGATCCGGGCACCCAACGCTTCGGGCGAAAAGCCACCGAATACGACCGAATGGATAGCACCGATCCGGGCACACGCCAGCATCGCGACCGCTGTCTCGACAATCATTGGCATGTAAATAGTCACGACGTCGCCTTTGCTCACACCCAGTGTCTTGAGCACATTGGCAAACTTGGAGGTTTCTGCGTGCAACTCGCGGTAGGAAACATGGCGGGAATTGCCCGGCTCATCGCCTTCAAAAATGATGGCCGTCTGGTCACCCCGGGTTTCGAGATGACGGTCAAGGCAGTTGGCGGCAACGTTCAGTTCGCCGTCCTCGAACCACTTGATCGAGAGGTTATCGTAGTCGTACGTGGTGTTTTTCACCTTGGTGTACGGCTTGATCCAGTCGAGGCGTTTGCCATGCTCACCCCAGAAGGCTTCTGGATCGTCGACTGATTGCTTGTACATGGCCTCGTATTTGGCCTTATCTACAAGTGTCCGTTTTTTAAAGGATTCCGTCACCGGATACACATGTGGTTGTGTCATAGTGCTCCCCTCGATTTCGTGGATTTATTTTCGTTATTGGAATCAGTGAACCCACTGCTAAACCTGTGCGAGGTCGTATGTCAGAACTGATTTCTGGCGTTCAGAGGTTCGAATTCGGGGCGACCCTAACTGCCTCTCTTGTTCTGGACAGCTGGCATCATCAATATGCTGACAGTTCACCACGGCACAACCGCCCTGTTGAATTAGACTAATGTCCTATTATTGTCCCGGGTCAGCACAAAACGGATGAACACGCCCTGTTCTTCACTACCTCAACACATAAAACATGCTTTAAAAAGCTTAGCGGATCCAGAGGGAAGCTCAACCAGAGGGAATGACTTGAAGGAAATGTAGACTGGAGGGGCAGAAAACCAAAAAAGCACTGCCCGGCCGATGAAAACCGGGCAGTCCCTGGAACATCAGGCAGCCTGACGCTCCTTGCGGGTTTTGAGCCGGTAGAGCTTTCGCTCACTCAGCGCATACTTGTTCAGACCCGCCATGTGGATTTTTCTGAGATAGATCGGCCAGTCAATCTGTCGTGCATCGACCGGAAACAGAAGCTTGTCCTCCGGCCCCATTCGCTCTGCCAGATCGAGCAGCTTGTCATTGTGGAAGATGTAATCCGGCGCCGTGTAAAAACCGAAAATCGTAGCCAGCGACATTGTGGTATCGATGTTGCGCAGCACTTTGAGCTCACGATCACTACCGGCAATTTTCATTGCCCGATCCAGCACGCTCAGGGGTAGCCTTACGCCTCCCATCACTGTATCGAACAGCCGGCGACCCACTGCGATAAAGGGCTTGCGTGGCCGACGATAGAACAACCGGTCATAGGAGGCGTGATTTTCTTTCGCTTCAGTCATCAAATGATCAATAAACTCGCCCAGCGTAATCGGATTACCCGAGCCGCTGCAGCACTGGTAAATTCTGTGGCGGATGGGCTCAACAAAAAGCTCGGCCAGCGACATGATAATGCTGTTGGCGACCAGATCCGCGGGAATCACGTCGATAACACCACTGCGCTTGCCAGGGAAGACCGCTACTTTTTCGCGAGCATAAGCGAGAATAATGGCATCTGCGACCTTCACCCCTTCGATCCAGCCCGGCGCCGGCTCTTCAAGTGCACTTTCGATAATGGAAGGTCGCAGAATCGTCAGCGGAGCGCCTTTGAGACCTTTGTTGAGAAGCTGTTCCCCCATCCATTTGGTAAAGGTATAGGTATCACTCCAGCCGTACCGGTTTGCTTCACAAATGCCGAGTTCAACCAGCTTTTTCTCCAGCTTCGCGCCGGAGTACCGCGATTTAACATCGGCAATTTTGTCCTGCAGTACGGGTATCAGTTCATCAACGTCATAATAGCCATCTTTGTGACGGGTCACGCCGCCTTTGGCGGGACGCGCGACATCTTCATGAGCCTGCCCTGCATTCATCCCGTTGACGTAGCAGGTCGACACCTGCACCACCGGAAGATTCCCCCCCGCTTCAGACAGCGCGACGATGTTTCGCAGGCACAAGGCGTTAATCTCCAGCGCCTTATCCAGCTCCTCGCGGAAATTCACACTGGCAGCAGAATTAATGATGGCATCAATCTGACCGGACAGCTGCTCAAACCGCGCCTGGGTCAGACCAAACTGCGGGGCAGTGACCTCGCCCGTAACGCAATGCACTTTATTTTCAATAAAAGCGTCAAATGCATCCGCGTCATCAAGCTTGAGACGCTCGAATACTGACGAGCAGGCAATCTCATTGATAAAACGGTCATGCGCCTTGGGATGACGACGGTTACCACGAATCATGAGATGAATGCCGCCAATATCCGGCACCGTGCGAATCAGTTTTTCCAGAACGACCTTCCCCAGAAACCCGGTAGTGCCGGTAATAAGGACATGTTTACCTCTGAGGGACGTGAGTATCTTTGAACTTTCGGGCTCAACGGCTTGTGGCATGATGAAACTCCTTCTCAACAATGACGATTCAGCAGTAGTAAAAGTGGAATGCATCAAGCACGCCAACTGCAGTGCAGCGACACATCAATGCAATGATCGGTTATTAAGTCGTTGAATTTTTTAAGAGAAGAAAAACCCTGACCGGTCTGACCCATACATCACGACTCAAACTCAGCGACCGTCAATATCCTTTGACGCCATTTTAGAGTGCACTGCATGACAAATGGGTGATCTGAAGCAAGAAAACAACACAAAGGTACAGCAAACCCACCGTCGTGTACGTGAGCATTTTTCAATGTGCTACCCCGCGGGCGGGGCGCCCATCAAATCAACGCAGACTCTATAGCCACAAGACGGGCCAGATAATCAGCATAACTTACTTGCGGGAACGGCCGCCCGTCAGGGTGTCCAGCAGCGTATCCAGTGACACGTTGTCCGGTTGTTCCCGCAAAGCCCGTAACAGCGAATCCTGATGTCCGAACCGCACCTCATCATAACGTGGTTCTGGCACCTGACGTCTTCGCTTTGCTGGTGCAGCCGGCCGGGCGGGTTCACGCCGAGGTGGCGAGATCTGATCGGCGAGGTGACGCAGATGTGCCGCGAAGTGCTCGCGCTGCGCGCCGGGCAATCGCTCCCAGGGCATGGAAGCCAGCCCGGTCTGGATAATCTCGATCGTGTCTTCGTTAATGGTTTCACCCAACTGAACGAAGCAACTGGTCAGCGCGTTGTATTGCTGTATAGACGTGCTATCCGGATGATTGATCAGGGCTTGGAGCTGATTTGACCAGTCGAGCCATCGTTGCTCGATCACAACAGGCGCGACCTTCACTTGCGGCGCCGAAGCCTGACGTTCGGCGACCCGATTCCAGTAAGCGGCAAATCCCGAGCGCCGGGGCTCCAATTGGTTGAAGCGTACCTTGAGCATATCGGCCAGGACCCGGAACTGTCGGTAACAGGGGTCAGATGGCGCCGATAGCGACACCGGCCGCTGCAGTCGCACTGATTCACGCAGGGTGTCGTCACGCCAGATCGCGCCCAGATAATGAGGCGTCACATCCAGATGTTTCTGAAGCGCGGTGTAGAAGCGCTGGAAGATGCCCTGGGCCTGCCCCGCATTCTTCGCCATGTTGATCAGCACGCTGGGGGTGCGCCGATAGCCTCGCCTGCGAAGTACCTTTATCAATGAAAAGGCATCCGTCAGCGAAGTCGGATCCGGCGTCACCACCACGCACGCCAGCGCCGCACTGGCAATCATGTGGATCACATTGTCCTGCAGCCCTGCTGCAGTATCGATCAGAATATAGTCATAGTGCTTTTCGAAGGACGCCAACCCGCGCATGACGGCCAGACGGTCTGATGGAGCAATCCCCATACAGCGCTCAACACCCGAAGCACCGGGCAGAATATGCAGCCCGTATGGCGCTTCGAAGATCGCCTGCTCCAGTGTGCAAGTGCCTGCCAGCACGTCTGCAAGACTCAATCGGGGGTATTGGCCCAGCATAATCGTGACGTTGGCCAGATCTGTGTCACCATCAAGCAATAACACCCGGTTACCCTGACGGCTGAGGGCCAACGCCAGATTAAGGGAAACGGAGGTTTTACCGATACCACCCTTGCCACCGGTAACAGCAAGGATGCGGGGGTGGCGGGGCGCTTGCGCACTTGATTCGCTCATGAATGACAACATGCTCGTTTGACGGAGATCGAAAACACGATTGTACCGTCGCCAAGGAGGTGGTTGACAGACGAAAAACGCGCCTGATGACGCAACAACCCGAAGATTTACCGTATTTTACATGCAAAATTGAGAGAAACAGGCCAATAATTGGCCAGATACTGGTTGCTTATATCTTTTATTTGTCTAAGCTCCTCTGAAAAGAACTATAAATGACTAAAGCGTCATAAATATGACCCGGGCTCCAATGGCACTACCGGCAAACAGCGATTTGCCCAGTTTGCCGCAAGTCGTCTTGCGCGCAATGGAAGCATGTCGTAATGATTGTGACTATCGTGAGATAGGCCGCATCATCAGCGCTGACACAGCACTTTGTGGCCGTGTGCTCGCGCTCGCCAATTCGGCGCTCTACGGACGCCCCGGAGAAGTCACTGCGATCGAGCACGCATTGCTCCGGCTGGGTACTCACCGCTTACAGACGCTTATCATCACGGCCTCACTGCAACATTTACTGCTGGATCTCGGCGCCGAACGATGGCAGCAGATTCGGGATTTCTGGCGGCATTCCCTGACCACAGCCCTCACCGCCCGCGCACTCGCCAAACTCACCGGATACCCGGATACCGAAGAAGCCTTCATGGTGGGCATGCTGCATAATGCCGGTGAGCTGATCGCCCTGCGCGCAACAGATAGCGAAGACTACCAGGCGATCCTCGATCAGCAGATCGATATTGCAGCAAGGCTCGCAGGACATTGGGGGCTGGGACAGATGGCGACTGATGCCATTCGCTATCAGCAAGCCCCTGCGCGGGATATTCGCGACGCCGCCCATCTGGTCAAGTTGATCAACCTTTCTACACGTTTGGCACTCTCGGATTCGGGTGGCTTCGATGCCGCGCATACCATCTTCGGACTCACCGGCGCTCTCGCCAAAGAGATCAGCACCCGCATTGATCGCGAAGTGGCATCCATTGCCAGTGATTTCGGTATCCCACTGGATGGCACATTCGATGCGCTTGCAGCCCAGCGCCAACTGTTTCATGAAGTGATTCGCTCAGCGGTCATTGAGCAGGCCATCGGCAGCCTTCCCGATGTCGCAACGGAAGCAGAGCTGCTTAGCGGTGCACTTGGCAATCTCAGCGCGGTTACCGGCCGGCCCGGACTCGCGTTTATTCGCCGGGATGACGAACTGTCGCTGCTGGCCGCAACACGGGTATCACCTCCGGCGATCCATGTGCCACTGGATGATCCGGCCAGTCTGATCACCTATATTGCGACAGACAATAACGCTCAGGTGCTTCAGAGCGACGCCGTTTCGATACTCGACCAGCAGCTACTGGGTCTGTTGAACACGCCGAGCATGATGGGCGTGCCGGTCTGTCATCAGGGCCACTGCTTCGGGCTATACGTTATCGGACTGGAATCGGCTGGCGAATTTGCTGACTTTGAAAGCCTCGTGACGCTGTTTGCTCACCGGGTTGCCGTGCTGGGGGGCCATCTGGATCCCTACCAGCAGCACCACGTCCAGCAAGGCGAATCGCTCGAGCAACTGACGCATCGAATTGAGCTCCGCAAGCGCGTTCACGAGGTCAGCAATCCGCTGACAATTGTCAGCCAATACATTCATCAGCTGCAGAAAAAACTGAAAACCCTTGAAGGCAGCGATTTGGTGGATGCCGATCTTCAGGTGGTCCGGGAGGAGCTTGAGCGTGCAGCAGGACTGCTTGAAAGAATCAGCTCGGCTGGACTGCCTGAAAATGAGTCAGCTCAAGACAGCAACAGCGAAGGCCTCAGCCTCAACGACGAACTGAATCTGCTCAGTGACCTGTTTGACGAAGCGCTGTTCCTGCCCAACGAAATTTCGAGTGAATTACGACTGACATCGGCCCCGACATTCATCAAGGCAACACGGGGACCGGTTCGCCAACTCATTATGAACCTGGTCCGAAATGCCGTTGAATCCATGCCGAAAGGCGGACGTGTGCAGTTTCAAACCGCAGCGCCGGTCTGGCAGGATGGTCGCCAATGGGTAGAATTAACAATTGAAGACTCCGGGAACGGAATACCCGAGTCGATCCGGAATGCCCTGTTCAAACCGGTGCACTCCACTAAAGGCCCGGGCCACAGTGGCCTTGGACTGAGCATAGTAAAACAACTTACTGATGACATGGAGGGCATCATCAGCTGCAGGACAGGACCGGAAGGCACCAGTTTTCGCCTCCTGCTGCCAGCAACCACATACACCAGAAGCGATAACCGGGAAGAACCCGCTGCCACGATCTGAGAAACTGGCAACGGAGCCCCCAATGAGGATGGGCAAACACAATGATGCTGGACCGACAAAACGAGCCACTGGCTGCTGACGCACGCATTCTGGTCGTCGATGATGAGCCTCGTCTGCTTGAAAGCCTTGTCGATCTGCTCGAGGAGCATGGCTTTAACGCCTGCCCTGCCCTGGGCGGTCGGGCTGCCTGCGAAAGCCTCAAGAAGGAGTCGTTCAATCTGGTGATGCTGGATCTGCGCATGCCGGATGTGGATGGCCATGCCGTCATGCAGTTCATCCAGGACGAAAAAATAAACGTTCCGGTGGTCGTGGTCAGCGGAGAATCATCGTTTTCAGCGGTTAGCCGGGCGTTGCGGCGCGGCGCAGAAGATTACATTCGCAAACCGTTTGATCCGGATGCACTGCTCGCCACGGTAGGGAATGTTCTGCGCAAGCAGGCGCTGGAATATGCACACGAGAATGTGCAGCAGCGCCTTAAAAAGTCGGAAGAACTGCACCGCTACATCGTCAACTCCTCCCCCGACATCGTCTTCATGCTTGATCAGGAAGGCCGCATCTGTTTTGTAAACCATAAGGTCGAAGCGCTGCTCGGGTATCAGTCAACAGAGTTGATCGGTCGACACTTTCGCCATCTGATTGAAGAGCAGGACATCAGTCGTGGCACCTATGCGCTTCAAGATCCTGCAATCAGCGCCGAAAATCCGCGAACTTTCGAAATACGCCTGAAAACCCGTGGCAGCCGTCAGGCCAATCGTTTCTTCGAGATCACCGCCTTTCCGATTGGTGATGAAGGGGCTCAGTTTCTACCTCAGGGCAGTGTCCGGCGCCGCATCGGGGAAGCCCGCATCTACGGCTCGGCCCGCGATATTACCGAGCGCAAGGAAGCCGAAGCCTTTATCAACTTCCAGGCCTACCACGACCTGCTGACCCGTCTGCCCAACAGGGCCCTGTTCAAGGATCGCCTGATGCTGGCGATTACCCAGGCCCAGCGCACCGATCAGAAACTCGCCGTCATGTTCCTTGATCTTGACCGCTTCAAGGTCGTCAACGACACCCTGGGTCACGCCATGGGAGACCGCCTGCTTCAGGCAGTTACCCAGCGCCTGGAAAGCTGCCTGCGCAAGGGCGATACCCTGTCCCGCTTTGGTGGTGATGAATTTACCCTGTTGCTACCTGCCATCTCGGGCAATGAAGACGCCCGCAAGATCGCCCGTAAACTGATACATGTGCTAAAGGCTCCCTTTCAGCTGGGTGAGCATGAGGTGTTTGTGGGCGTCAGTGTCGGTATTGCCATTTTCCCCGAGGGCGGTGAATCGATGGATCAGCTCATTCAGTGCGCTGACATTGCGATGTACCACGTCAAGGCAAGCGGCAAGGACGGTTATCGCTTCTACAGCGACACCATGAGCATCGACACAGCCAACCGCCTCAGCCTCGAACGCGACTTGCGACAGGCACTGGTCAATGGCGAACTCTGCGTGCACTACCAGCCGCAGGTTGCAGCTGATACCGGTCAGATACTCGGGCTTGAAGCGCTGGTGAGATGGCATCATCCCGAGCGGGGCTTACTCTACCCCCGGGACTTCCTGCCGCTGGCTGAAGAAACCAAACTGATTACCGAATTGAGCGATCAGGTTCTCGAAACCGCATGCCGGCAGACCAAGAACTGGATCAAACAGGGCAACAAGAACCTTCGACTAGCGGTGAATCTTTCGCCACTTCAGGTCGAACAACCACGCTTTGTGCCCAACCTGATTGCCAAACTGAAAGCTGCCGATTTCCCGCCCGAGAATCTTGAAATCGAAATCACCGAAAATGTGATCATGAATGACCTCGAACAGATCAGTCGCAAATTGAAGGCGCTGGCTGCTCACGGCGTCCGGATCGCGATTGATGACTTCGGCACAGGTTACTCGTCCCTGAACTACCTCCATCGCCTCCCTATCCACACGCTGAAGGTCGATCAGTCATTTGTTAAGACGATTCGCAGTGACGACGACGGGGCATGCATCGTGAACGCCATAGTGGCCATGGCGCATGGCTTGCAGCTGGATATTGTTGCAGAAGGGGTCGAGAACGACGTTCAACTGGCTTACCTGAAAAACCTGGGCTGCCAGCAGATGCAGGGTTTCTTTTACGGTCCCGCCGTGCCGGCTGCCGAGATAGACGCTTTACTGTGTCGAAAACTCCGTGCCCGGGCTGCGGTTTAATTCGGTTCCTCGCAGATAACGGCGCTGTATCGCAGCAAGCTCGCCGCTCTGATGCAATTCGCGTATGCGCTGCGCCACAAAGTTCCTGAAGCCTCTGGACCAACGCATATCAACACTCAGATAGATCGGGTAGTCTGGAATAATCCGGCTGAAGTCGACCATTCGCAGGCATGACGCACTGCTCTCGCCGGCGAGAGCCTCCGCCACGTGATAGCTTAGCCGGCTCTGCATTTCCACAAAGCCATCGGCCCGGCCCATTCTCACCAGATCGATACCGGCATCATAGCGATCAATCGAAAGCTCCTTTATCCCCTCATCCGAGGCAGCTTTGCCAAGTTCAGGATAGGAAAAGTTGCGCAAGGTAAGTATTTTCATTCCCTTGAGGTCCGCCAGACTGGTGAGCGGGTCAGGAATATCCTGGCGGCAGGTGAGCATGACGTGGTGCGTCTCAAATAGCGGCTCCTCAATCATCAACCCACGATTGCCGAAGGTATGCCACTGAAGAGCCTCATAGGCAATCCAGCCCGCCACCTTGTCGTCAGCGACAACCTGGCGCAAACGATTCACCGGGTACACCTGATGCTTGACGCTGTATCGGGAACCTTGAAATATCGCATCCACCATTTCAGATACGATGCCCCCGGCACTCTTCCCGTTGACCACAATCTGAAACGGCCGCGATTTGTCTTCCACTATCAGGTAAGTCACCGTTTCACCGGCAATTGAAACGGCGTCACTATCGGCCTGATCGCCGTCTGCAGCAAACGCTAGAAACGCCAAAACAATGGCGACCAACCAGCTTGCCGATTGTCTCCCGAATGCCGTCAGAGCCACTTCTTGCACTTTTTGAAATACCACCTTACAGACATGCCAGCCATCCTCTGTGTCCAGATTCATCGCCATCAATCATTGGCATTTGCCCAGTGTACTGATTCAGTTTTGCACCAATCCGTCAATTACGCGAACAAACAAGAGAAATCACAACAGCGCCGTAAAACCGATTGTCAGACAGTCTGATCTTGTTTTTTGATTTGGTTTGCAAAGCGTAGCAATAAGTAACCGTATGTAGCCCGAAATGAGGGTTGCACCACAAAACCGGCTGCCGGACTTCACTAAGCTTTTCCCAGAACAATAAACACCCGCACTCCGGCACAAAGTTCCACAAGAGCTGCTACAAAGCAGCCTGCCTCAGCGGGAACTCTCTGACTTGGACAGGCACGGAACAGACCATGCGCGACAAATATAAATATATCGGCCCCGTCTACGATTTTCTGAGCAACCTTTACAGCGGCAAAAACATCCATCACTGCAAAACGGCAATGCTGGATGTCGAGACCATCAAACCCGGCACCCGGGTTCTGTTCGCTGGTGTAGGTCATGGCCGTGACGCCATCCGCGCCGCAGAACTTGGCGCGGACGTGACGGTCGTCGACCTGTCGGAAACCATGTTGCGCAAGTTCGGAGAGGCACTTGAGAGCGAAGCGCCCGGCCTCGAGATCCGCCGAATCCACAGTGACATCATGAAAGTAGACACCACGAATCATTACGACATGGTGGTGGCCAACTTTTTCCTCAATGTGTTCGAGGAAAACATGATGGTGAACGTACTCGAACACCTGATCAGCCTGGCAAAAGACGATGGCAAAGTGGTCGTCGGCGACTTCTGCTACCCCACCGGCAACATTTTCGCGCGGATGTTCAAGAAGCTGTATTGGTACGGCGCTGTGTTTGTCTTCTGGCTGTTCGCCAACAATGCCTTCCACAAAATTTACAACTATCCGGAACACATGCAGCGCCTGGGTCTTCAGGTAACTGAGAAGAAACACTTCAAGCTGCTCAACATGAATTGTTACTGGTCCATTCTGGGACAAAAGCAGGCGTAAGTCAGACCAGGGACAGCAATCTGTATTTCGGGAGGCAACACAATGACAGATCAACTGATTACGCTGGAACGCTTTGCCGGTACTGAGTCAGCCGCGTTCACATTCTCGCAGCGAGTCGACTACCTGAAGCGCTTCGGAACTCATTCGCAATCATTCTCGACCCTGCAGCCGAACATGGATTACTTCGATCTGCCCGGGGTTGGCTACATCGGGTTCATGCGCAAATGGGGTATGGCGTTCGTACTGTCAGACCCGGTCTGTGCACCCGAAAACTTCGAACTGATGATTGAGCGCTTTCACGCGCGCCATCCCAATGCCAACTATGTCCAGGTGTCCAAGCCGGTCGTCGACATTCTGCACCGTCGCTATGGTCTCTATGGCACCCAGTTTGGCAGCGAGGCCCGCATCGACCTCCAGAAATGGTCCCTGAAAGGCAAAAAGAAGCAGATTATCCGCACAGCGCTGAACCAGGCAGAACGCAATGGCATTGAGGTGATGGAGCGTTTCAGCGATGACCATACCCGTGAGATATCCGAAGCCTGGATCCGCACACGCAAGGTCAAAAGCAACGAAATCCGCTTTCTGATCCGCCCCATGGAAATGGATTACCGGGAGAACGAACGGCACTTTTACGCCTACGAGGATGGCAAAGCCGTCGGTTTTATCTATTTCGACCCTATTTACCAAAACAACAAGATCATCAGTTACGTGCCGAACATTTCCCGTGCAAATGCTGATTTCAAGCAGGGTATTTTTTATACGCTGATGGCCCATGCCATGGAAGTATTCCAGTCCGAAGGCGTGCCCTTCCTGGATCTTGGACTGATTCCGCTGTCGCTGGATCGCGAAACCGAATCCCAGGAAAGCAGCATTCTCAAGAAGACATTTCATTGGCTGTACGCGAAGTGCAACTTTATATACAACTTCAAGGGACTGGAGTTCACCAAATCACGGTTCCGCGGTGACACAATCAAAACCTACTGTTGCCATCGTCGTACGATTCCCGCACTCGAGTTTGCCGCCATGCTGAAGCTCACTCGCGTTATCTGAGAATCGATCAACTAACGCCAAATCGCTGTCGATGACCGGCGAAACCGACAACAAACCCGCCAATGGCGGGTTTTTTTATGGCCAGGGCGAGTAAACCCGTCCTACTTCAAGCCCCAGTTCCTGCATGAATGCAGCCAGACTGTCAGGCGCAGCGCCTGACAAATAGGCGGTCACCGGATTGCTACCAGCACTCTCAAGCGATGCCTGGGTAAAGCCCGCTTCTACTAGCAAATGGCGGACGCGTCGGGCGATTGCCTCCCCCGAGTCCACCCAGAATCTTACGTCAGGCATCAGATTCTGCAGTTCCGCTTTTATCAATGGATAATGCGTACAACCGAGCACGACGGTATCGACATCGACCTCCAGCAATGGCGTCAGAACCTCTTCCAGCAGGTCCATCGGAACCGCTTTGCCGGAGACTTTTTCTTCAGCCCAACGCACCAGGTCAGGGTGTCCGACGCGGGTAACCTGACAGTCCGCTGCAAACTGTTGAATCAGCTCGTCGGTATAACGGCGCTGAACCGTTGCAGGGGTGGCCAGAATGCCAATACGGCGGCTAACAGACATTTCCGCTGCCGGCTTGATAGCAGGCACGACACCCACCACCGGTATCTGAACCTCCTGCCTAAGCTCCGGTAACACCACCGTGCTGGCTGTGTTGCACGCCACAACAATCAGATCGGCATTGACCAGAGCCTGGGCACGAGCGATAAGCGACGTGCAGCGCTCATTTACCTGCATTTCCGAGAGCGCACCGTACGGAAAGCATGCGGTATCGGCCAGGTAGATCTGCTCCGCACCTGGCATCGTCTGGCGCAGGATACCCGCGATACTGAGACCGCCGACACCCGAGTCAAATATCAGAATCCTGGGAGTGTTCACTTGCCTGAATCACCTCTGTCAGATTGCTCAATTATGGCACAGGCTGATTCTATCAACCGGCCCGCGATCGTTGTATCCGGTGGAACCGGCGGCATAT
>TARA_R100001440_G_scaffold4434_2_pt1 | contig 19965 bp, 14 predicted proteins | sample TARA_R100001440 | Tara Oceans TARA_R100001440 (sample SAMEA2622112) | marine metagenome | biome: marine biome (ENVO:00000447); feature: surface water layer (ENVO:00002042); material: "saline water (ENVO:00002010), including plankton (ENVO:xxxxxxxx)" | depth 5 m
CATATGAATCCGCAAGCCGTGGCGATCGGCGACCTCACGAATCGCTTTCAGCTCCTCGATGGAATAAAGCGTGCCCACCTCGGTGGATTGGGTCAGGGTAATTACCCGGGGCTTGGGGTAATGGATATCGGTACGGCGCGTCACCAGTTTTTCGATGCTGTCCGGCGTTAGCTTGCCGTTTGGCCCGGTGCCGACCAGTAGCTTGGAGCCATTGGAGGCGTACTCCGGCCCGCCGCACTCGTCTGTTTCCACATGAGCGAGCTCGTGACAGATGACGCTGTGGAACGACTGACACATGGCGGCAAGGCTCAGCGAGTTAGCGGCTGTACCGTTGAATACGAAGAATACTTCGCAGTCGGACTCGAACGTCTCGCGCAGTCGGTCTGCAGCGAGCTGCGTCCAGGGATCTTCGCCGTAAGCGCTGGCATCCTGTTCGTTGGCTTTCGCCATGAATTGCCAGGCCTCAGGGCAGATACCGGCGTAGTTATCACTTGCGAACTGCTCGTCCCGTGGCATGGTGACTCCGTTGGCTTTCGTTGATTTCAGCGTGGCAGGTAAGGGCGTGTCAGGTTGCGGGAACCGCTGTCAGTGACCAGTACATTGTCTTCAATGCGAATGCCGCCACAGCCTTTGAGTTCATCTATCAGGGGCAGATTCAGGTGTTGGCCGTGCGGTCCGCTGGCAATGGGGTCCAGCAGTGACGGGATGAAATACAGCCCCGGCTCGATGGTTAGCACCATGCCGCTGGCCAGCGGACGGGTCAATCGTAAAAAAGGCGCATGGGCAGGCGGCGGTGTGGGCTTGCCGCCGACATCATGCACTTGAATGCCGAGCAGATGGCCGAGCCCGTGAGGGTAAAAGGCTCGGCTGATACCTGTCTCGACGATGGCCTCTTCATCCAGCCCTTGAACCAGATTGCTGGCGCGCAGCAAGGCGGCGATGCCCAGATGGGTTTTCATGTGCAGGTCGATGTAATCCACACCTGGCCCAACCGCATCGCACAGGCGTTTTTGCAATCGGTCCACGCCATCAATCAGCGTTTTGAAGCGCAATTCGCCGGGGCCGTGCACCGTGCGGGTGATATCGGAACAGTAACCCCGGTAACGAACCCCGGCATCAATCAGCAGGCTGCGGGGCTGAACCGGGCGGCGAGCATCATAGTGTTGGTAATGCAGGATGCCCGCGTGGTCGTTCACGCCAATGATGCTGTGGTAGGGCGCATCGGCTTCGCGCTGTCGGGTATCCCGCTGGTATGCCAGGTTGATCTCGAATTCGCTGCCACCGTTTAGAAAGGCGTCCTCAGCCGCGTCATGTCCTAGTGCGGCATGTGCATTGGCGTACTCGATACACTCGATTTCATAGGCTGACTTGTGAACGCGCAGTTCATCAAGGGCGGCTGTCAGCACCTCCGGGTTATGGTCGCCGGCGAGCCCGGCCAGGCCCGTTGGATCGCCAATGACCGCCAGGCGCCCGACTGAGGCCAGGTCCGGTGCTTCAGCGGATGTTGTGGGGGTAATGTCGAAACGCCGGGTCCAGGGTTCGTTGGGCAGGTCCGGTGTGGCATGCCAGAAATCAACCGGTGCATGCAGCCACAGTTGCGGGCGCTTGCCTGGCTGGATCAGCAGCCAGCTGTGTTCGATGCCGGTCAGCCCGGTCCAGTGGAGAAAGTGGCCGTATCCCTGATGGTGGTGATACTGATCGTCGGCATACCGTATCGGGGCAGCGCCGGAACTGATCAGGACGGCATCATAGCGGTGCTGTTCGAGCAGCCTGGCGTAGGCCGATTCCAGCTGCTGGATATGCTCGAGTTGCAAGGCATCGCGGTCGGTATCAGGCATTTTGTTTCACCAGTTCATTCCAGAGGGTCAGGGTGTCGTCGGCGCGCGTGTCCCGCAGACGGATCAGGCGGATTTCAACGGTCACATCCCAGCGTTCGTCTCCGGCACGTTGCAGCTTGCCGAACTGTTCACTTTTCTCGCTCAACCGCAGTGGCAGCCAGCCCATGCCAAATCCCTGTTTGACCAACGCCTTGATGCTGGATGACTGGCTGTTTTCATTCAGGGGTAGCAGGTAAGCCTGGGGGGACGTCTGGTTCAGTTTGCCCATGATGGCCGACGACATGAAACCGCGATGGTGGTAGGCAATCACCGGCACGGGCTGTTCTTCGGTGCCGGGCAACTGGAACCGCGGTTCCCCGTTTTCCTTGTTGATACTGAAGGGCACCAGTCGTTCGGTATCCAGCGTCAGGTACTCGTACCGATCGCCGTCAAGCCGGTGTTTCCAGGGTAAATGATCGTGCCAGTAACACAGGATCAAGTCGCACTCGCCGTTGTCGAGCGCGTTGAGGAAGTCCTCGCCAATCCAGTTGGTGGATTTGAGGTTTATCTCCAGCCGGTCTCTGAGGCCAGTGCGCTCTGCCCAGTTGGTAAAGAAGTGGGAAAACAGGGCCTGGGTTGCGCCGACACTGATCCGTGTGGCGGCTTCGGCTTCCAGGGCCGAAATCTGGTCGCGGGTATCCCGTACGTCCCGGGTGACCCGGACGCACATGTCATGAAAGGCTTCACCGGCCGGTGTCAGCGACAGGGGCAACGTCTGACGGTTAATCAGCGTGGTTCCCATGGCCTCTTCCAGCAGCTTTATCCGGCGACTGAACGTCGGCTGGCTCACATGCTGAATTTCGGCTGCACGGGAGAAATGTCGGGTTCGGGCCAGCGCCATAAAGTCTTCTAACCAGCGTACTTCCATCGCTACCTCATCCCATCCTCTTCAGGACAATGCCTGAGGCAGCATAGACTAATCGCGGCGTTTTATAATGTGCGGCAAAACTGTGCGAGTGCGCGGGTTTTGCTTGCACCTGTTTTTGCACTACAGACGTCCTTCTTCAACCGCATGGCACGCCACCTGACTGCCGCTATCGGTTGCGATCAGAGCGGGTATTTCCTGCCGGCAGCGGTCGTTGGCGTATGGGCAGCGACCGTGAAAAACACAGCCGGAGGGCAGGTTTACCGGGGTCGACACCTCGCCGTGCAGGCGAATATGGTTGGGCCGGTGATCTTCCAGTCGCGGAATCGCAGACAGCAGTGCCTGAGTGTACGGGTGTCGCGGACTGTCGAATAGCGTCGCAGTATCCGCCAGTTCACAGACGGTACCCAGATACATTACCGCGACCCGGGTGCCGAAGTGCTCCACTACCGCCAGATCGTGGGTGATGAACAGATAGGTGAGGCCACGGGCCTCCTGTGCATCCATCATCAGGTTCAGGACCTGGGCTTGAATGGAGACGTCGAGTGCCGAAATCGGCTCATCTGCCACAATAAACTCAGGGTCAACGGCCAGGGCCCGGGCGATGGAAATTCGCTGGCGCTGGCCGCCGGAGAATTCGTGGGCGTAACGCACCCCCCAATCCGGATCGATACCGACCGACTGCATCACGTCCTGTACCTGGTTTTTGATATCGGCCTTGGTCCAGTCCGGGTGATGGAAGCGGATCGGTTCTTCCAGCGTTTGCTGAATGGTCATGCGTGGATTCAGCGACGCGTAGGGGTTCTGAAAGATCATCTGCATCTTGCGACGGTATGGCAGCACGGCTTTGCCGCTCATGTCATCAATGCGTTTGCCGCCATAATGTACTTCGCCGCCTGATGGCGAGAGCAGGCCCATGACCGTGCGGGCAACAGTGGATTTGCCGCAGCCGGACTCGCCCACTACGCACAGGGCTTCGCCCTTCTGAACCTGCAGGTTGACCCCGTTGATGGCGTGTACATATTCCTGATGACGGGTGAGCTTGCCGTTGCGAAACCGCAACTGCTCAAGGAAGTTACCCGACAGATCAAAACGTTTTTCAAGGTTGCGGATCTCAACCAGTGGCGCAGGCGCAGTCATGGTTGCTCCTCTTGCAGTTGTTTTTCTTTTTCAATCAGGGCCGCGACCTCGTGACAGGCTACATCGACATTGCCGGAGCGGACGTATTCGGGCATCACTTCGCGGCAATGGTCGTTGGCAAACTGACAGCGGGGATTGAACGGACAGCCGGTTGGAATCCGGTTGAGTGATGGCATGGAGCCCGGAATCTGGAACAGTCGTCGCCCGGGTTCTCCCATCTGCGGCAGCGCATTGATCAGCCCTTGCGTGTAGGGGTGTTGCGCGTCGTTGATGATTTCCTTGGTCGGCCCCTGTTCAATGACCCGGCCGGCATACATCACCAGCATCCGTTGGGAGACCTGAGACACAACCCCCAGGTCGTGGGTGATCAGCATCAGCGCCACGTTGTGCTGCTCGCAGAGTTCGAGCAGCAGCGCCATGATCTCGGCCTGAATGGTGACATCCAGCGCGGTCGTCGGTTCGTCCGCAATGATGATTTCCGGATCAAGCAGCAGCGCGATCGCAATAATGACCCGCTGGCGCATACCCCCCGACAATTCGTGCGGGTACTGGTCCAGCCGTTTTTCCGGCGACGGAATCTGAACCTGCTTCAGTCGCTCCAGCGCGATCTTGCGTGCGTTGGCTGTGCTGATGCGCCGGTGTGCCTTGAGCGCCTCGACCATCTGGGTGCCGACTGTCAGCACCGGGTTGAGGGTCATCATCGGGTCCTGAAAGATCATTGCGATCCGGTCGCCACGAATCTTGCGCAACTCGCGTTCGCTCATGGCGGCCAGGTTGCGGCCTTCAAACAGGATCTCGCCGCCGGCGATATAGCCGGGCCGGGCGATCAGGTTGAGAATCGAGAATGCGGCGACGGATTTGCCCGCACCGGATTCACCCACCAGACCCAGACGCTCGCCCTTGTCCAGCGAGAAACTGATGCCGCGAATGGCTTTGAGATCGCCGCCGCGCACGGCAAAACGGACATCGAGGTTTTTGACTTCGAGCAGTGCCATGGCTTACCCCTTGTACAGTCTTGGGTTCATGACATCCCGCAGCCAGTCACCCAACAGGTTGATGACCAGTACGAGCACGACCAGTACCAGCCCCGGGATCAAGGTGATCCACCAGGAGCCGCTCTGGATATAGTCAAAACCGGATTTGATCAGTGACCCAAGCGAGGGTTGCGTTTCCGGCATCCCCAGCCCGAGAAACGACAGGGCCGCTTCGGAGATGATCGCGTTGGCGATCTGTACCGTGCCGATAACAAAAATCGGCGATAAGGTATTAGGCAGAATATGGCGGAACATGATGCGGTTGGTCCGGAATCCCATCACCTTGGCCGCGTCGACATACTCTTTCTTTTTCTCCGCAAGTACGGACGCTCTTACCGTTCTGGCAATCTGCGGCCACTCTGCAACCCCGATAATCAGGATCAGCATATAGATGGCGATTTCGCCAAACATCAGGTTACCGAAGCTGGCCTTGAATACCGCGCCTACGATGATCGCAACCATCAGTGTGGAAAACGACAGCTGCACGTCGGCAACCCGCATCAGCAAAGCATCAACGCGGCCACCGAGGTAACCCGCCAGCAAGCCGAACAGGATACCCAGCAACGACTGCAGCAGTACGGCGCCAAAGCCGATCAGCAGTGACACCCGGGTGCCGTAGAGAATCGTGGATAGCAGATCGCGGCCCTGGGCGTCGGTGCCCAGCGGGAACTGCGGATCGCCACCATCAAGCCACATCGGTGGCAATTCCGAATTCATGATGTTGATCTGGGTCAGATCGTAGGGATCGGCGGGTGTCAGCAGCGGTGCAAACACGCCAGTGGCGACGATCAGCACAAACACCACGAAGCTGACGATCGCTATCTTGTCGCGTTTGAAGCTGTACCAGAGAAACGACTCGCGGAAGCGGCTCCAGCGAGAGAGGGTCGCTGTGCTCATGCTTTTTTCCCTGTCAGTTTGACGGTGGGGTTCACCAGACCGTAAATCAGATCAACCACCGTGTTGGTAATCACGAAGACCAGCCCGACGACCATCAGGTAGGCCACAATCAGAGGAATATCGCTTCGGGTAATCGCCTCGAGGAACATCAGTCCCACACCAGGCCATTGGAATACCGTCTCGGTCAGAATGGTGTAGGCCACCATGATGCCCAGCTGAACGCCGCCGACCGTAATGACGGGCAGCATGGTGTTCTTCAGCGCATGCAAAAAGTGAATCCGCCGCGGCGCCAGACCCTTGGCCTGGGCATAGCGGATGTAATCGCTCTGCAGCACTTCCATCATTTCCGCGCGGATCAACCGGATAAACAGCGGCAGCATGATGGATGCCAGCGATACCGCAGGGAGCAGCAGGTGCAGCAGACCGTTCTCCGAAAAGAAGCCTGAATACCAGGTGCCAAACAAGTGCGTCAGATCATCGCCGCGTCCGTAGGACGGCATGCCGCCATTGGTCGATAGTGCACCATTCAGCCATTGCCCCCAGCCGGTGTCATCCGGGAACCAGTCCACGGTGACGCCGATTGAAAACAGTTGAATCAGCACGATGGCCGTCAGGAAGACCGGAATGGATATCCCGACCGTACTCACGCCCATAAAGAATTTGGATAGCCAGGCCCGGGGTTTGATCGCCGCATAGACGCCAATCGGGACCGACAGGAACGCAATCATCAGGCTGGCGGCAATCACCAGCTCCAAAGTGGCTGGCAGGTGTTCCATGATCACGTCCAGCGTGGGTTCGCCGTAGAAGTAGGACGTGCCCAGATCACCCTGGACTGCTTTTCCGGCGAAGCGGGCATACTGAACCACGATCGAATCGTTCAGTCCCAGATCGTCCCGGAGCTTGACCCGTTCGGCGGCCGAGACGGACTGACCCACCATCTGCTGAAGGGGATCGCCGAGCCCATCCTGGATGGAAAAAGCGATCACACTGATCACGAACATGACCAGCATCGCCTGACCTATTCGCTGTACCAAGAACGCTAACATGGCGTCATTCCGGGGTTGTTATCGTTGTATACATGCATGGCTGTAAAACACACCGTTGTGGAAGTGCGGTAAAACAAAGCCGCGGCTCCGGGAGGGCCGGAACCACGGCTTTTTCATTGCAGGTAATCAGTCTTCAATGACCAGATCACCCATGTAAGGGAAGTTCATGACGTTAAGTATAGGCTCGATTTTAACGGTCTTTTTCGAGGCCCACGCCAGATCCTGCCAATGCAGGGGTACAAATGCGGCATCGTCGTAAAGGGCTTGCTCAACTTGCTGCAGCATTTCGGCGCGCTTGTCGAGGTCGGTTTCCACGTTGGCCTTTTCAACCAGCGCATCCAGTTCCGGGTTGCAGTAGTTGCCGGCGTTGTACTGGCCAGCCCCGGTGTCGGCGTTGGGGCACATGGTGAGGAACTCGTAGAAGTTGGCTGAGTCCTCGGTATCCGCATGCCAGCCAATCATCATGATGTCAGCAGCGCGAGCATCAAACTCAGGCCAGTACTGGGCTTTTGGCAAGGTTTTGAGGTCTACCTTGATGTTGATGCGCGACAGCATGGCGGCGACCGCCTGTGCGATCTTGTCGTCGTTCACGTAGCGGTTGTTCGGGGTCATCATGGTGACGGTGAAGCCGTCTTCGTAGCCGGCTTCTTTCATCAATTTCTTGGCTTTTTCAACATCGAAGCGAGGCTTCAGGCTGTCGACATGTCCCTGGTAACCTTCAGGTGACAACTGTGCAGCCGGTGTGGCAAAGCCTTTCATGATTTTGGCGGCGATGCCTTCCTGGTTGACGGCGTAGGCAACCGCCTGGCGGACACGGGCGTCCTTGAATGCTTCAACCCGCTTCTGGTTGAGATCAAGGAGGATAATGCGGGTGCCGCTCATGGTCACCAGATCCGTTTTGGGATCACGCTTGATGCGATCAAGATCGGTCGGTGGCACCGGAGCAATGAAGTCCACGCCGCCTGACAGCAGGGCTGATACGCGGGTGTTGTTTTCCTTGATAGGGGTCAACGTGATCTTGCCCACGTTGCCTGGTGATTCCTTGTCCCAGTAGCCATCAAAACGTTCGAACTCGACTTTGACGCCCTGCTGGCGGGAGGTGACCTTGAAAGGCCCGGTGCCGGACTGATTGCGCGAGGCAAAGGTGCTGCCCTGTTTGCTGATGGCAGCCTTGTCGTCGCCGTTGTCGTCCTTGCCGGTGTAGAACGCCTTGTCCATCGGGAAAATGTAGGTCGCCGCGTTCAGGACCAGCGGGTAAGGCTCGGCTGTGACCAGCTCAAACGTGGTGTCATCAATGACGCGCAGTTCAGTAAATGGCTTGAAGATAGCCTTGAAGTCCTGGCTCTTCTTGAGTCGCTCGTAGGTGAACTTGACGTCTTCGGTGGTCAGGGTGTTGCCGGAGTGGAATTTAACGCCTTCACGGAGCGTGAAGCGCATGGTGTTGTCATCCACCCGTTCCCAGCTTTTGGCAAGGCGGGGTTCGAACTCCAGATCCTTGGTCCAGCGAATCAGTGGATCAAACACCATATGGGACAGTTGCAGAGTACCGCCGGACAGTTGCTCATGGATGTCCAGGGTGACCGGGTCGGCGTCGTACGCCATTTTAAGCGATTTGTTTGCATCCGCTGCATAAGCGGGAGCAGAAGCAAGTGTAGAGAGAGCCGCGCAGCTTACAAGCGCTGTGAGAAATCGTTTCATAGCGTTTTCCGTCGCTGTTTTTTTTGAGGTTTGTTTTTCTAGCGCCCGCTATACCGGGCACATTAGGTAACAAACTAGTAACAGCTTGGCGGGTGGGCAATCGAAATAACAACTTGCCCCTATTCGCGGTGTGAATGAACCGAAGCGGGGCGCAGTCCGGGGGCTGGCCGCGTTCGCGCCAAAGGCTGTTGTCACGGGGCCTTGGCGCGACATCTGTTACGTTTTTGACTGTCAGGGGAAAGCAGAGCGACGAGCCATGCACTTAAAATGGTCAATCGATTTGTAATGATTGACCGCCGGTTAGTCTGGATTTGCCGTGTCATTTGACGGTTTTGGGGAAGAAAACCGGATGTGCAGATCAGTCCCGCTGTCGTCGGACCGTGGAATCGTCAGATGCCAGCCCAGTCGTTCGCAAATGAGCTGCACGATCAGCAAGCCAAAACTGTTTTCCTTTACGGTCTGGGAGGGTGCCGGGAGTGGTCGCTGGAGTCGCTTGATCACCGGGTCAGGTAGCCCCTGGCCGTCATCCGATACGCTCATGCCGTTATTGATCAACGCAATGCGGATATCACCACGGGTGTGTTTCAGGGCGTTCTGGAGCAGGTTGCGAATCAGCATTCGTAGCAGCGCCGGGTCGGTATGCAATGTTTGGTCTGAGGCGTCCTCGGCGACAATAAAGCGGCCCGCGTGATCGGCATGGGTGCTTTCGAGATCCGCGATGGTATCGCGGATACTCCTCTGCAGACTGACCTTTACCCGTTGCCCCTGCTCACTCTCGCCCCGGGCGAGTTTCAGCAGTACTTCCACGTCGGCATGCATGTCGCTCGTCGCGCGGCGAATGCGCCCCAGCGTCAGGCGGTCGGCACCGGATAGCTGGTTGCGCTTCTCTATGATGTCCAGAGCGCCGGTGATAACGGCCAACGGTGTTCTGAGCTCATGGCTGGCGAGTTTGACGAACGATTTTTCCCGATCCACAAAGGCTTCCAGCGCATCCAGGAAACGATTGAATGCGCTGGCGATGTTGATGAATTCGATGTCCTGATAATCGGTTGCCAGCCGCTGCATGGATTTGTCGGGCTTGGTTGCCTGAATTTCGCGGGTCAGGTGCTTCAGCGGATTAACCAGTTGCCGTGAGCTGGCAGTTGCCATCACAACGCCAATCACCGAAGCGGCTAGAAAGACACTCAGCAATGTAATCTGCAGCAGGGACTCACGGCCTTCCAGGTAGGTGATGTCCTGAGCGATATAGAGTCGCCCGACGGGATCCAGAACCGGTTTTACGATAATCAGGTGAGTGTCATCGCCGGTTTCGATCTCGGCGGAGTACGGCGAGGGCAGATCGTGTAGATATATCGGCAGCGTCTTGTCGGTCAGTCCATCCGGCAAAAATACCGCTGTCAGGTGTGCACTGCCCCAGGTCCGGATTTCTTTGAGATTCTGCGGGGACTCGTTTTTGATCTGATCCATAAAATAGGCCTGCTCTTTGGCAAGCTGTATGTCAAGGATCGTATCCTCCATGTCTCCGAAGAAGAACTCGACCGCACTCAGGGATAGTACAAGGCTAATGATCGTGATTAGAAAAATCGCACGGAATAAGCGGTTTTGCAGGGGCCGGTTCACGCCTTTGTACCTGCAGTTGCCCCAGGCGGATCGAGCCGGTAGCCCCGCCCGTATACGGTTTTAACGAGTGAGTGACCAAAGGCCTTTTGCAGTGTCTGGCGCAGTGAGTAAACGTGCGTTCGCAGGGTATGGCCATCGTTGTCGTTGTGGTTATGTCCCCATATGGCGTCACTCAGCGCCTCGTGACTGATAAAACTCGGGTAGGCGCGTATCAGCAGCTCAAAAAGCCGGGCAGGGATCCCGGTCAGTTCGGTGTGCAGGCCGTTCAGCTCCACTCTTAGTGTGCCGGGGTCAAAGCGTATGCCTTCCGCCTGAACGCCCGATGGGCGTGGCGTGAATCGCCGGTGCAGCGCATTGATGCGGAGCTGGAGTTCGCGCAGTTCGAATGGCTTGACCAGATAATCATCCGCCCCGCAGGCAAAGCCCTCTTCCTTGTCTGCCAGCGCGCTGCGCGCCGTCATCAGAATGATCGGTGTGGTGCACTGGAGGTCGCCCCGGATACGCTTGCAGATATCGAAGCCGGAGACACCCGGCAGCATCAGGTCCAGCACAATTACATCGTAATGCTGGGTGGCGAGCAAATGCAGAGCAGTCAGTCCGTCAGCAGCAAAATCAAGCTGGTACCGATCTTCGCCGAGAAACTCGAACAGGTTCTCGGCGAGATCAATCTGGTCTTCAACGATCAGTACTTTGAGCGACTGCTCAGCGCCAGTGGGGAATGATGCGGGTGTCATCGGATTCAATCGGTCAGCCTTCTTGCGTTTGAGTCATGTTTCTAATGGAGAGTAGCAGGTAGCGCAGGTTGCTGGCTTCAACTACCGTTGAGGCTGGCAGTTGCGACAGGATTCTGTCTTTCTGATCTTTCGGAATCGCTACAAAGTATCGCCGGTATCGTTGCTCGTCTCGCATTTTATTTAGTTCATTCATGCTTACCCCCTCAGCTGTTCCCTTTGAATAGAACTGGGCGGAGAACGGCAGTTCGTCCAGATACAGCAGGGCACTATCCCCGGGTGCTCTAAGCGTCGCGTAGTCTTGAGTTAACGCCTCTTCTGTTTTCAGTTGATGGCTGCTCACCACCATGACCAGCGCAAACGCAGTGGTTATCACGGGCACGCTGAGGACCACAGGAATCGATGCCCGTCGCGCCAGCGCCGGGTGCTGATCGCGCAGCGCACAAAGGCCTCTTGCAATCAAAATCGCTGAAAAGGGCATTGAGGGCAGCACGTAGGTCCATAATATATTGCTGGCAAGACTGAAAAACAGCATGGGTGTCAGTGCTGCCAGCAGAATCAGAGCACCTTGGGAGTCGTTTTCCGCGCCGGGACTTGCAGCAGAGGTGTTTCGCCTCAACAGGCGGTATGCCACACCGCCAATGGCCAGAATGCCCCATGGGAATGAAGCCCAAAGCCAGAATACCCAGATCATGCCCTTGGGGCGCAAGTGAGCAGAGCCGTAAAGGTCACCGGCCCAACCGGGATCAATGAAGCGCTTGATGTGCTCGCCGATAATGAAATAGTCGAGAAAGCCCGGTGTTTTTAGTTCAGCCGCAATATACCAGGGCAAACTGATGGCCAGAGTCGCAAGGGTGCCCGCGATCCAGGGGAATGCCCCGAGCGTTTGTTTCCAATTGCCGCGCCGGGATGGCCAGAGCAACCAGAGTGTGATCGGGGTTCCGGTGAGAACCAGTGCGAGAGGGCCTTTCGCCAGCAGACCAATAGCCAATCCGGCAAAGAACAGCCAGCGCCAGTAGCGCTGATGACCGGCCACCACCATTCCGAAACTCACCAGGCTGAGTGTCGTGCCCAGCGCCAGAAACGGATCGGTCATCACAGCGCCGGCGCTGATATAGGTCAGCGCCATGGTCGCCAGTATCAGGGCCGACCAACGTGCGACCTGACGGCCGTAAACTGCTCTTGCATAAAAGCCCGTAAGCCAGAGCATCGCCAGGGTACACAGCCATGAGGGCAGTCGCAGTGCAAATTCCGAAGTGCCAAATGCCTTGATCGCCGCCGCCTGCGCCCAAAACGATAGCGGTGGCTTACCCCAGAAGGGAACCCCGGGACTGAACCAGGGCGTGATCCAGTCGCCTGTTGTGGCCATCAAACGGGCAATTTCGGCATAGCGCGGCTCGGTGGTGTCCACCAGCGGGAACAGGGCCATGCTGATCAGTCGGCTCAGCAAAACAGCTGCCAAAACCCACAGCCAGGGGTTAACCCGCTTGAACATGGCGTTTGGCCTCCTGCAGGTGAGCGACACTCTGGTCCGTGGCCGCGCCTGTGCGCTCCACCACGTCCCGGGTGATATACACCGGTCGCTGCTTGGATTCGATATAGGTTTTTCCGACGTATTCGCCGACGATGCCAATCCCCATCAACTGCATACCGCCGAGGAACGTGATGATCGCAACCAGTGATGGATACCCGCTGGTAACGTCGCCCAGCAGTGTCGCTTTGACGACGATCCAGAATCCGAACAGCGCGCCGAGCGTCGCTGCGATAACGCCGACTCCCGTGGCCCAGCGTAAAGGCGAAACAGAGAACGAGGTCAGCCCTTCAAAGGCCAGCCCGGCCAGCCCGAGAAAGTCCCACTTGGTGGTGCCCGCCTGACGCGGATCACGATCATAGCGAATGATGGTGGTGGGCATGCCCACCCAGGCAAAGAGCCCCTTCATGTAGCGGTTGCGTTCAGTCAGCTGCAACAGCGCGTTGACGGCGCGTCGGCTCATCAGTCGGAAATCACCGGTATCGACCGGAATCGGCGACCTGCAGGTGCGATTCAGCAGGCGATAGAAACAGTAGGCGCTGGCGCGTTTGAGCCAGGTTTCTCCCTGCCGGGACTTGCGTTGCATCAGCACCACGTCGGAGCCCGACTGCCAGCGATCGACCATCTCGGGTATTAGCTCGGGCGGGTCCTGCAGATCGGCATCAATGATCACCACTGCATCGCCCCGGGCGTGTTCGATGCCGGCGGTCAGCGCGGCTTCCTTGCCGAAATTGCGACTCAGGCGAACCAGCCGGGCGAACCGGTATTGGCGCAGCATGTCGATAATATATTCCGCGCTGCCATCCTCGCTGCCGTCATCCACAAACACGATTTCGGCAGTGAGGGGAAGTTTGGCCAGAATCCGTTCCAGGCGCTGAATGAACAGGGGTAACACTTCTCGCTCGTTAAAAACCGGCACCACCACGCTAAGTGCGGGCGTCACAGGGTGATCGCGATGAGGAAGGGTGAAATGACTACTGGAACGGAGCTCACTCATGAAACACGAGCCTCTTGTACAGGGCGTAGTTCAGGGCAGCCACACACAGAGTTGTGACCGGTTGAGCAATTGCAGGCGGCCACATTACGATCTGATGCAGCGCATCGAAAATGGCAATGTTGGTCAGCCAGGCAATGGCGCATGAAAGCAGGTAACGGGGGATAGCCGATCGATGATCGCGTGCATTCAGGAAGGCCAGCCGTCGCTGTAACAGATAGTTGGCAACCGCACCGGTCAGAAATCCCGTTGCTGTTGCCATCAGGGCAGACAGACCTGCCAGCATTAACGTTGCCATCGTCAGCCAGTGAACCGACGTGGCAAGGCCTCCGGCGGTCAGGAATCCCAGCAGTTGCCGGGCCCGGATATGGTTGAATGACAGTGTGTTGTTATCTGCTTTCATGGGTCGACACGTTACCGTGCCGACCATCAAGGGACTGTTCAGTGAATGTCAGGGAATTATCAAGGCAAGTCGTATTTCTGATCCCGATATAGCCACAGTGGCAGCAGCGAGTGGGCGAGTGCACGCTTGCGCACGTCTTCTGCCGGCGGCGTGTCGCGGAACTTCGTTCTGGCCTTATCCGGCATGTAGGTGCCGCTCAGCGGGGGCTGATCCTGACGCAGAACCGTGACGTCGAAGTCGCCTTCCATCCACGCATAGTAGTTGCTGAACTGCATCATGGCACGGCCGGGGACGCCGGGGAGTTCCCGGGTGAGATCCCGTCCGATCATCGGGTTGTCGTTGTCCAGCCCCATCAGCGATAGCATGGTGGGAGCCAGGTCAATCTGGCTGGCGATGGTCTCTACTTTTTTCGGTTCGATGTCCGGACCCAGGATCAGGCCGGGAATCTGGAAGTTCTTGATCGGGACCAGATCCTGACCATAAACCCTGGCGTCGTGATCGGCCACGATCAGGAACAGCGTGTTGTCCCAGTAGTCGCTTTCACGCGCCTTATCAATGAACTGCCCCAGCGCATAGTCCGCATACTTGACTGCGTTATTGACCGAATTGTACGGCTCGTCATAAAGCGAAATCCGGCCTTCAGGAAACTCGAACGGCGAGTGGTTGGACGATGAGAACACCAGCCGGAAAAACGGCTTGCCTTCGGCGTTGAGCTTTTCCAGTTCCTTCTGGGTTTTGTTGAACAGGTCTTCATCACTGACGCCCCAGCTACCGGTGAACTCGGGCGACTCGTAGTCCAGCTCATCAACAATGTGCTCGAAACCGTTCCCGGTAAAGAAGCTGCGCATATTGTCAAAGTGAGCCTCGCCTCCGTATATGAAACCGGTGTCGTAGCCTTTCCGTCGCAGCAGCTCACCTATTGTAAAAAAGTGGTTCTGGGACAGGGACAACTTCACCACGCTGCGTGCCGGCGTGGGCAGATAGCTGGAAATGACCGCTTCAATGCCACGGACCGATCGGGTGCCGGTCGCATACAGATGCTCGAACCACCAGCCGTCATTTTTCAGACGTTCGAGGTTGGGCGTTACCGGTGTGCCGCCAAGGGATTCCACGAAGGTCGCACCCAGGCTTTCTTCCAGCACAATGACGAGATTCATCGGCTTGTCGCGCTTGCGGGTCGCCACCTGGTGGTGGAGTGTCGGGAACTGCTCGCTGGGGAAAGTGGCATCTGCCAGCCAGGGCACACCGCGCACTTCGTCGAGAATGGTCTGGTTGTCCATCTGACCATAAGCATCGCCGGCGTTGGCTTCATGCTTGAGGTTGTAGATTGCGTATTCCACTGACCAGGCAGAGTTGAGAATCAGTGAATTGACAAGAGCATCCGAGGTCAGTGCAAACATGGCTGGATTGGCCGGGCGATGCTCTGTGGTTGAGCGAACGCCCGCGAAGACGGCCAGAACCACGAGCGGCCAAACCAGCAATGTATTGCGGTAGCGAGGTATCCGGGTTTCCGCAAGCCACGGTCGCAACAGCCGGGTCAGGGCAATGGTCAGGACAATACAGGCAGTCACACCGAAGATGAGCTGCAGGCGGAAGCCATGCCAGAGCGTCGCAAACACTTCTCTTGGGTACTTGAGGTACTCAATAAACAGGCGGTTGGGGCGAACATCGTATTGGGCAATAAATGTGGGTGTTGCCAGTTCCATAAACAGCAATGTAGCGATGGCGATGATCCACCAGACAAGGGTCAGACGTTTCCAGAGTGTCCAGCTTTTGCCATGGCCGAGAAATGGTAAAAGCAAAAGTGGCAGCGCAATGATCAGCCCTGCCTGAATCACATCCACCCGCAGTCCCTGAAGAAAGATAACCGGGAAAATACCGGTATCGGCGACCCGGTCCCATTGCCAGAGCACCAGCCCGGCGCGGGAAACGCCCTCGATAATCAGGATCAGGCAGAATAGCTGCAACAGCGGCGAGTAGGCGCCTGCCCAGCGAAAAGCACGGTACCAGCCTTGGGCGATTGAGCCAGCGGGAGAGGGGGACTGCTTTGACATGCCACTTCCTTAAGATTGAAAGATTCTTGATGCATGTATGCCATCGGTTTTGCCTGGGTTACTCAGAGGCAAAAGCTGCCCGGTTCGATACAGCGCCTTTTGGGCGCCATCGTACAGAGCCGCTTGTCAGTGGCGTGTCATGGAAATGTCAAAAAAATATCAATGGAGTCGAGAGGGTCGAGGACGGCGAGGGCGAAGATGAAAAATTACGCACAGGCGCTCCCGCAACGCGGCAGTCCAAGAGTGCAATGTTTGATCGAAAAGAGTGGTCATAAGCACAACGAGTTACCTGTTGTGTAAAGAGTCATATCGTGATCGAGACAGCTTTTAGGCTGGGTTTTCAGCGTGTTAGCAGAGCTGTTTTGGTATTCATATAAAAAATACCGAATATAGATAATATAAATTTTAATTATGCATAGGCGGTTCGTAGAATAGCTCCCATCGTCAGCCGGGCCGATTTTCTGATTGTTGTTTGATCAGTTTTCGGAAGGCTGAGCGTAGGTTCAATCAACTACTAAACAGGATCGACCATGTCACAGTACAACCAAGACATTGAGGCCATCAAAGCGCTTAAAGAAAAAATGAAGGGCTGGGATGCGATCAACCCTGAGCACGCTGCACGTATGCGCGCCCAGAACCGTTTCCACACAGGTCTGGATATCGCCAAGTACACCGCAAAAATCATGCGTGAAGACATGGCGAACTATGACGCTGACACTGCTCAGTACACCCAGTCTCTGGGCTGCTGGCACGGCTTCATTGGTCAGCAGAAGCTGATCTCTATCAAGAAGCACTTCGGTACTACCAAGCGTCGTTACCTCTACCTGTCTGGCTGGATGGTTGCAGCACTGCGTTCCGAGTTCGGCCCGCTGCCTGACCAGTCCATGCACGAGAAGACATCTGTTTCCAGCCTGATCGGCGAGCTGTACACCTTCCTGCGTCAAGCTGATGCATGGGAACTGAACCACCTGTTCCGTGACCTTGAAGCAGCGAAGAAAGCTGGCGACTCAGCCAAAGAAAAAGAGCTGCTTGATGCGATCGAAAACTACGAAACTCACGTTGTGCCGATCATTGCCGATATCGACGCTGGTTTCGGTAACGCCGAAGCGACTTACCTGCTGGCCAAGCAGATGATCGAAGCCGGTGCTTGCTGCATCCAGATCGAAAACCAGGTATCTGACGAGAAGCAGTGCGGTCACCAGGACGGTAAAGTAACTGTTCCTCACGCTGACTTCCTGTCCAAGATCAACGCGGTTCGTCTGGCGTTCCTGGAACTGGGTGTTGACGATGGCGTTATCGTTGCACGTACCGACTCGCTGGGTGCAGGCCTGACTCAGAAGATCGCTGTTACCAACGAGCCTGGCGACATCGGCGACCAGTACAACAGCTTCATCGATGGCGACGTTATCGACAAGGCTGAAGACATCAACAACGGTGACGTTGTGATCAAGCAGAACGGTAAGCTGGTCAAGCCCAAGCGTCTGGCATCCGGTCTGTTCCAGTTCAAGGAAGGCACTGGTGAAGACCGTGTTGTACTGGACTGTATCACCAGCCTGCAGAACGGTGCTGACCTGCTGTGGATCGAAACCGAGAAGCCACACGTTGGCCAGATCGCAGCCATGGTTAACCGTATCCGCGAAGTGGTACCGAACGCCAAGTTGGTTTACAACAACAGCCCATCGTTCAACTGGACTCTGAACTTCCGTCAGCAAGTATTCGACGCTTGGAAAGAAGAAGGTAAAGACGTGTCTGCCTACGATCGTACCAAGCTGATGAGCGCTGACTACGACGAAACTGAGCTGGGTCAGCTGGCTGACAAGTGGACTGCCAACTTCCAGCGCGACGCTGCGCGCGAAGCGGGTATCTTCCACCACCTGATCACTCTGCCGACTTACCACACTGCGGCCCTGTCTACTGACAACCTGGCCAAAGGTTACTTCGGTGACGAAGGCATGCTGGCCTACGTTGCAGGTGTACAGCGTAAGGAAATCCGTCAGGGTATCGCGACTGTGAAGCACCAGGACATGGCCGGTTCCAACATCGGTGATGACCACAAAGAGTTCTTCGCGGGTGATGCAGCCCTGAAGGCTGGCGGTAAAGACAACACTATGGGTCAGTTCGAGAACATCTAATCTCGATCGATTCAAGCGTTGCCAGAAAGGCGATCCCGTAAGGGGTCGCCTTTTTTGTATCTATGACATATGCGAAAGGCCCGCAATCGCGGGCCTTTCGTGTTCACCTTGATGCGATTATGGCAGTTCGATCAGGATAGCCATACCCAGTTCCTCAGGGTTCAGGTCGTTGGTGTAGATCGTGCGGAAGATGCCCAGACTGCCGCTTTCGTTGAAGTAACCGACGAAGTATGTGGTTTCGGCGCTGTCATCGCCGACAATGATCGCGGCAGCACCATTTGCAGAAATGTCGACAGTGGCGTCTTCAGCAGTCGCTTCATCGCTCTTTTCGATCTGGATGTCACCGCCCAGTCCCGCCATAGAAAACTCAGCTGTGCGGGTTGTTACTGTCGCCTCCGTTTCGCTATTCATTGTTATGGTGGAGCCGAACGTGGTGTTGGTCATCGCAAGGTTGTTGCCAGGGAATCCTACGCCAACAAACATCAGGCGGTAGGTTTTGCCGGAAACTGAGGGAGCCGTTGTTGGCAGTTTGACCATCATGGTGGTGCCAGCTTCTGCTCCAGTGCCATCAAGTCCATCGGACTCACCGAATACGATGAAGTTGGCTTCATCATTGATGAAACCTGTAGAACCATCGACATTCAGGTTGCCGTTGGATTCGACAGTGTAATCCAGGGTTTCACTGTTTGAGTCGGCATTGTCGCGCCAGCCATCCGTGACGCTCAAGACATCCCCTGCAACTTCACCATAGTTGACTTCATCAACACCGTCGAAGTCCAGAATATTGTTCTCGTTTTCGATATCAATCGTTCCACCGCTTGCCAGTTTGGCAGAAAGGAAAACTCTGCCGTATTGGCCTTGCAGATCCGCGGCTGTAGCAGACGTTGGCGTTTTTGCGAATACTTCGATTGAGCGGAAAACCTCATCGCCAAGTTTGTTGCTGGGATCAATCGCGTCATAAATGTTGTCGCCATCGGTATCCAGCGTCGCATAGCGAATTGCCCCATCCTGCGCCTGCACAAAAAACAGGTTCTGGTCTTTTAGCTTCTGCAATGGATAGTTTGCTGCAGGATAACGGAAGCCATAATCATCACTACCTTCGAGCTCTTCTTCGAATTCACCCGCAATCATCAATACATTCTTTGAGTTGAAAGTGGCTTCGAGTTCTTCCACTTCGTCATCAACGTCAGATGAGTATCCGACGTAGGCATTCGCCAGGTTCGTACCAGAAATAGAGCCGTAGCCTGTTTCTTCACCACTGATAGTGACGTCAACGGTACCGTCAGCATGTCCAACGAAATTAAATGGAGACGCATAGGTATCCAGTGCAAAAGTGCCATGCCCACTGCCATCAGAGTCATGTAGTCCGAACCCCATGGCGGCCGACCGGTAATCACCGGAGATCGACGTGGCGTCGCCGGTGCCTGCATTGATATCGGCAATTTTGGTTTCCACATATTCGCCAGCAACCTGCTCCAGCGTCTTGAACATTTCGTCCAGGTTGGCACCGGCAGTCATATCGAATTCTTCAACGGCACCGGACAGGGACACAACGGCACCGGGCTTGAGTGTGTCCAGATCGGCACCGCTCTTGATGAAGCTGCGAAGCACGAATTCAGACACCGGTGAAATGTTCACCGCCTTTTCGACAACCTGTGCGCGCATTTCCGAGTTGTTTTGGCCGGTGATCCGTACGATCAGGTTACCGGCAAGGCTGACACCCTCAGGCAGGTCGATTTTGTAGTTGCCGCTGATCGAGGTCGCCGTTTCAGCCAAAACCTCACCGATCTGCTTGCCGTCATCGTCAACTCTGATGAGCTCGACTTTTGCACCACTGACAGGCTGTAGCCCGTCAATTTTGGCGTGGGCCGGGCTGATCAGAAAGCGTGCGGCAATCTGCAACGGGTTAACGGGTTCGAGCTTTGCTACTGCGCCGGCAGGCG
>TARA_R100001440_G_scaffold13381_2_pt1 | contig 19810 bp, 23 predicted proteins | sample TARA_R100001440 | Tara Oceans TARA_R100001440 (sample SAMEA2622112) | marine metagenome | biome: marine biome (ENVO:00000447); feature: surface water layer (ENVO:00002042); material: "saline water (ENVO:00002010), including plankton (ENVO:xxxxxxxx)" | depth 5 m
CGTAGATGAGCCTTCCTTCAGTGGGAGGGTAAACTCAGCAACGTAGTCCTTAGCGTTACCGGAGAAGTGGTAAGACTTACGCACGGTACCGATCTTAGAACGGACCAACCCGGGAGCTGTCCAGTTAGAAGCGTTTCCGCGTGAGAAGTCAATACCGACGTTAGCGTACAACTGTCCCCAGAGTGCACCTGCTGCAACCTCACCTGCTACCAAACCTGTGCTGTTATCAGGGGAAACCAATTGCAACGTGTACTCATAACCACCTCCAACAACTTTAGGTTCTTGCATAATTCTTGCCAAGCTACCTTCGTTAGAAACGAGGGTGTATGGGAAGATGAACCACTTGTCTGGGAAGACGATTGTGAACATTGCACCACCGGCACCAGTGCCGACAGCTGAAACCACTGGTCGAACGTTTACCTCATGGGTCTTGACACGGTACTCGTACTCGAATCTGTCGATTGAGCGCGTATTGCCAACCCCCTCAGAGAGGAAAGAAAGTGGAAACTTCTTTTCTTCACGTCCGGCCAAGTGCGTAATAATAGGAGAGAGCTCTTCGGGCTTCTCCATCAATGCATTGACCAACGAGTTAGTATCGGTCATCTGCTGGTCGTTATAATACGACTTAAGTACTTGCATCAAAGCCATGATTGTTTATTTAAAAGTTTTGCTTAAAAAAGCGCGTTTATGTCCAGCTGATCTGGATCAAATGTCTGTTGTCTACGCTGAGCCTTACGAGCGCTCTTGACTCTTTCCTCATTTGCTTGGATGCGGTCTCTCAGACCTCTGACACTCTGCGTACGTGCTTTTGTGTCAATAATGTCTGAGAGGTTAAACCCGCTATACATGAGGTAGTCTATCGCAAGCTTGATGTCAATGTCAGCATCAGCGTAGTCTAAATCTCTTTGTGTATTGCCTTCTTCGTCGATTGGTGCAGAGATGTAGTCAAAGAAGTCTTGCTTGTCCGAGTCTGGGATAACAATACCCCCGAACTCGCTGTCCTCTGACATGTACTCCGCTACACCACCCCAGAAGTCTTGTTGCTCTTGCTCTATCTCTTTAGCTTCTGCAAGTTGTTCTTCATACATCTGCTGTCTTTGAGCCTCTTGCATGTTGACCAGCTGTTGCTGTGCTACAAGTGCTTTGTTATGCAACTTGCCTGTTTGCTGAAAGTCATCGAGCATCTCGATAATCATTTCATCTTCGTGGCCCATAGCCTTGTAGTACTCCCCAAGCATAGCTCGTTGGAGTGTAACATCGTCCTCGCTGAGCTGAATGCGGCTGTAATCTGAGCCTGGGTTATTCGCTGCGTAGAACTCCTGTGGGTCACCACCGGCAAGTACATACTCTAGGTGAGCACCTACTTCGGGGTACTGCTCGAACAGTTCTTGCAGCTGTCCTTCTGCAAGGTTTTCTGAGACATCTCTAACGTAGTTAGTTAATCCCTCGACTGTGTCGGCATATTCATATTCCATTTCAACTCCGAGAATATCGGAGATCTTTTCTGAGATGGGGAGATCGTCATACTCTTCTTCTGTGAGTTCGTCATCGTCGTACTCATCATCCTCATCTTGTTCATCGTCGTCGTAGTCATCTTCAGCGCTGTAGTCTTCATCGTCACTTTCGTGCTCATCTACACCGTCTTCGAAGTCTTCGTCTCCGTATTCTCTAGGATCTTCGTCAATGACTTCGTCACTAACTTCCTCAACGTTTTGAGGCACCTCGGCTGTTTCCAGCCCTTCTGCACCGTCTCCAATGACACTGTCGAAGGAGATGGCACTAAAATCTAACTTGTTGTTTGGGTCTGACATGTTGCAAAAATATTACGTGTTTGGTTTGTAAATTTGTAAAATTATTTTCTATACTCGCTATTACTATATATCACTTGCGCTTTCTGCGCTTCTTTCGTCTATCTACCATTCCGCCTCTGCGTTTTGCTTTATTGGCTGCTCGATGGAACTCATCATAGAATTTCTGAACAAACCTTGGATCAGTGAAGTCCCTCAACTTCTCTCCTTTTCTGTTTGTAAGACGTATTCCAGATATGTTGTTTCCCTTGTACATATCATCGCTTCGCGTGATACGATCTGCTCGCTCCATGGCTTCTATTTCCCAGTATTTCCCCCCTCTCATTTGACCTGCTTCAGCGACTTGTTTGGCCGCATCCTTGGGATCGATGCTGAGGTCCTTGACCAGATAGTCTTTGTATTGTTCTTTTAGTGACTCGGCAGTTGGGAATTTTTGTTTAGGTCCAAATTTTGGTCCGCTAATTCTATTTACGTAGTCAAGGTCGTAGCTCTGTCTTATACGAATAGGGTTACCACCTAGACCCTTGAATACTTCGAACTCCTGTATTTTATCTCTTAGTCCTTTTGGAATCTTGGATAGTGGGGAGTCTTTCTCAAGAAACCTCATCTTTTGTTGGAAGGGTTGCAGATCCCAGTCGTCTACCATGTCTACCTTAAGACCTCCTCCAGGCTTAACCTTTGTCTCCATTCTGTAACCTCCCATCACACCATGCAACTGATCTCTGTATCCTACAGTAGTTCCCGTCGTTCCTTCGTTTATTGCTTTTTTTGCAGCCTGCCTAAAGCCTGATGTTAGAGGACTCATGTCTACCTTATCGAAACTTCCCCTAGGCGCCCCAGGCTGTCTAACTTGTTTAGCTCTGGCTTCGGCGGCTTCTGGGGCTGCAAACCTGTATTCATTTCTGGCTCTACCAGTAGGCACATATGATCCGAATCTCTGCTCTTTACCAAGAGCCAATCGTATTGCATCTATCCTTGACTGAGCTTGGGTTCTTGCATGTGCAGGCATGTCCTCATAGGTGTATTTTTTTAAATGGTCCATAGAGTATTTTTTATGGTAGTTGGCCACATTCTCTACATGCTTCTTTTTACTAAAGACATTCTGTAAGACCTTAACAGGTCCAAATACTTGTTTGGGGTTGTAGCCAAAAGGTACTTTGACGTACTGAAGACCAAATCTACCTAATCCCTGTGCGCCTTTCATCAACACTTTTCCAGCACCAAATGCAATGGTTGGGTCAAGCAGCATGTCTGCTGCCACTCCTTTACCACCAGTTAGGTCCAGTGTTGTAGACGGTGAGTAGTTGTCTTGTTTTATACCACGTGCTACATCTGTGTAGGCAAACGGGTTTGTGTTGATCTTGTTACCTGTAGCAACGTTTAGAAATGCACCTGTAGTCATTCTAGCGGGCCATGATAATACGTCTGTTGCCGCATTCATCATGTTCTTGCCTGCATCGTTCATGTCCTTGGTTACCCCGGTCTCGTACTCTTTGCGTTCGCCCTCGTCTATCTTGGAGTAGTCCCCTGCAATACCTGCGTTGGTACGTTGCAGTACGTCCTCTACTGAGTCTAACCCTTGCCTGTCTTTGTTTGCTACAACTTCTGCTGTGCCTAACAGGACTGGCATCTGCGTGCCATCTTCGAAAGTCATGATCCGTGTGCCGGGTACCTTGTTGTTGTCAAATCCAGTCTTTTCTGACCATGTCAACGATACGTCTTGCTTCTTCTCTTCTTTGTCTTCTACATCGCCCCCTTTCTGATACTGTGCTGGTGACTCTATGATGTCACCCTCGTACGGGCCCGTAGGTATCTGTTGTATGCCGGGTGGTATACTCTTGTAGGACTCAACAATGTGCCCGTTCTTGTCTACCTTTTCTATGTCAATGGGGGCTTTCATGCCCCGTGTGTTGAATACAGCACCTGGTTCTACGTCTGGGAACACCATGGTCTGATCTGTTTGACCAGCCTGGTGGTATGGTCGTAACCCTTCTTTCTGCTGTTCTGGTGTTTCTGCACGCAGAGGCTCTCCGGCCTGCTGTTGAGCTTTGTGCTCAGCAATAATATCTCTGCCCTGTTCGTAGGCTTTGAACACGTCAAGAATAGAGCCCTCCATACCGGATGCTCTAAACTCTTCTAGTAATCGTCTACGGTCGGCGTTTGTCATGCTCCGTCAGGTCTAAGATCCCCTTCTTTGTTCAACGCCTGTTGCTTCAAGTCCAGCTCCCTTTGCTTTAGCTCAAAGTTCTGCTGCATCTTAGCTAGGTCAATGTTCAACTTATCTTGGCTATCTGTAGCCTCGGCTTTGATGAGTGCAAGCTCGATCTGCAGCTGGCGGTCTTTCTCTTTCTCAAGTGCGTCTTGCTGTATCTGCATCTGCTGAGTCTTCTGCTGTTCGACCTGAGCAGCTTGTTGAACTTGTTGTTGCTGTTGCTCCAACTCTTTCTGTGCTTTCTCTGCACGCTCAATCTTATCCTTGATGCCTGCGTAGTTTTCTGTGTCGAACAAGTCGAGCACAGCAGATGCTGGTACCCCGTTTTGTATCATAGACTGAGACAATGCTTTTGCTTGCTCGAGCTTGTCCTGATCTCTACCTGCGTCAGACACGAAGATGCCATACTCTGTCTCCATGTGTTGTATAGAGTCGATGTCTATCATCTCTGTAGTCATGTCTGGCATGACGTACATGCCCTTCTTACCGGACAGCCATGCTTCTTTGGAGTAATCGATCAGGCCCTGCAGTTCTCGTTGCTCAAACCTTGAGTACTTACGGAAGATGTCCTCTGTGATGTGTGATGACTGTACGATAGCCTGCTGCGATGTAGCCTTGCCTTCGTATGGTCCTACTGCACCTTGACGTTGTCTATTTACTCCCGATATCTTCTCCCACTCCTGCATGATAGACTCAAGCAAACTAAGGTACTGGTCGATTGTCTTGATAGACATGTCAAGCACAGACTGGTGCTGCGGTGACAGTTGTATACCTTCTTTGTTGTAATCGACCCATGCAATACCTGTACCCTCAACGAAGTACATGAACTTGTCCATGTCCCACTTCTTGGGTATCATGTTGATGTCAAACTGGGCTACGATGTCTTTTGATCTTGCGATCGCCAGCTCCATTCTATACTTAAAGATGTTGTAGTTGAGCTGGAATGGGACACCCAGTGATACAATTGATATGTTGTCAGCGTTGATGTCTGAGTACTTTCGTCCATTGACTGGTAGTTTGCAGAGTGATGGGTTGTCTATAGATGTACGTTGGTTAGTGACAGGGTTCATCTTAATGTAGAAGTCCCCATCTATCCGTGTGCCTTCCCACACTTCGTTTATCCACTCGTACTTAATCTTGGCGCCTTGTTCTTTGAGATCAGGTGGTATGCGGAATCCGTCTTCGACCTGCATCTCTTCTATGACTCCTGTGTTTCTGTCCTTGTAAGTCAAGAACCCAATGCGCTTGCGTGACTTCCAATACACAGTAACTACCTCCACCAGTCGGTTACGGAAGATGTTATCTTCTGCCCCAGTGGCTTCTGCTCTGTACAACAGGTACGACTCTGTAGATTGTTGCTTTGGGTTCTCCAGTTGCAGTACCTGCTCAGGCGTAAGGAATGGGCTAAACATGTCCACTGCACTTGATGCGTGTACAAACTTTCTGACGATAGCCCAGTCTCCGTCCTCTACAAACTCAATGTCTGGGTCTTTGTCGTAGTCAATATCTAGTGGGTTCAGTATCTCATAGAATGGTTCTGCATTGCGCACACCTTTGTGTGAGTACACCTCACCGGTAACGAGATAGTGGAAGAAGCCTTTCTGGAATTTGTCGTACATCTCTTCCCGCTGCATGATGTAGTTCAATGCAGCTTGGCCCTTGATTGCCCTGTTGTCTACATACGTGCGCTCGAACTGCTCCATAATCTCCTCAGGTAGTGGCACTTCTTCAGGGGATTCTACCAGCTCCGTATTCTTGCTCAGCTCATTAAGAAACATTTTTTGGACCTGAGTAAACAGGGCTTGTTTCTTGGCTTCTTCCTTTCTCGTAACAGCATCTGCGTTTGTTACGATGACGCTGTAGTTCAACGGTCTCTTAGACTTCTCGCCTAGCAACAAGTCGATGACCGGCTTGATGATAGGGTAGTTTCTCATCTGTGACGGGAAGTTAGATCTTGTCTTCCCATACGGCTTGAGGACATACTTGTAGTCCTCGTCATTGATGTTGCCGTTGTAGTATTCGTACAGTGCTTTGAGTGTAGATCGTCTTTCTGACATCCCAAACTTTGACATGTCTATATATGCTTCAACGCATTGCTCCGCCCACTTCTTGGTCTTCTTTGCTCTGGAAACACGTTGTTGCGGTATTTTATAGGTACCGTACATCTGCTAAAATTACTTATAAAGTCGGTCAAACCAGTCGTCCGCCGACCTATCGTTTACAATTTCACTAACTTCTCTATTATATAACTCTCGTGTGTGGTACATACCAACCATGAGTGCCATGACCCTATCAAAGTTACCCTTGTGGTTAAACTTGATAAGTTCCTGCAAAAGAGCAGGGTCATAGATATTATGCAAGTTAAGCATTACATTACCATCCTCGTCAGTATTTCGTGGTGTTGTAAGCCAATCTCTAATATATAACTCTCCTTGTCTTTTACGCTGCTCTGTCATATGCATGCCATACTGACGTCTTACATTCCTAGATCTGAGCTCCCGCTTATCGAGCATTTCAAACTCCTCTTGTAGCTTATGTAGCTTGCGATATCTCTTCGCGTAAGCAATAAGCTCTCCACGGTCGTTCTCGAACCCGATCTTTGCGTTGTAGTATTCAGCGAGCATAAATAGATTTTGGTTGTACTCATCCTGTGTTCGTGGTCTACCAACATAGCTTGCTACAATTATATCGTCCGGCTTGGACAGGTTATTAGGTCTCTTTATTACGTATGCTGCCCCCAATGACTCGTTGCTTCCTGACTTCTCCTGCGCGTAGGGGTCATGACATATAAGATACAAGTTGTGTGGGACATCTCCGTCTTTTGTTTTGTAAGGAGCTTCATAGACTACTACAGCACCTTCTGTCCTGTCCCCTTTTCTGTGTGGGAACTTGTATACAGGATGCACATCTCCTGATGGTCTAAAGGCAGCTTTACCCTCCTTGTTGTGGTACATTACCCCTGCAGTTCCCTCAGTCTGCAGCCCATGAGCTTTAACCTTGTTATACTGCTCTTTAAGGCTGTTGACATCAAAAAGATTTGCTGTAACCTGTAGCGTTGCTTCCTGCGGTGTGAACGGGTGCTCCGCGACGTACTGGTCAAGCGCCTTTGGGTCATTAGCCCCCTTCTTCTTCTCCCTCTGTAGTTCCTCATGATCTTTTGCTTTTTCTGTTTCTGAGTTACCGTTGTCGTCTATGAAGCCGTCTAGGTTTTGGTATATAGGTACGAAGTACCCACACTTGGTTCCCATAGCTCCTGCATCCCACGTATTGTCAAAGGCCATGCAGTCATAGGACTCTGGGTGGTAGAACAGTTCATCCATGCCATCAAAGCCAGAGCCTTCCTCACCACCTGTACCAAATGCTATCATGGTGCCCAGTGTCTTAGAGCCCTGACGCATAGTAGGCATGGCTACCTCCCAGGCTTTGAGTAGACCGCCGAATGACCCTGCCTCCTCGAAAAAAATCAGATCACCCGCTTTACCACGGACCTTGTCTGGGTTGTCTTTTAGAGATACCCCAATGATCTGTGACTTCATCCCAAGTTCTACATCTGCCCCATTTACATTCTTCTTGTACCCTGACTGTTTGTGCATCTCACGGTCACGTAGTCGTGGCTGTGTCCAAGCTGTATTGTCATCTACAAAAGACAGGAAGTCCCATGCTTTGCTGAGCAGTCCATCACCAATAAGGTATTCTTTCTGCGATGCAAATACGTAGTTCTTGCTGTTGCGCATCAGGAAGTAATTCCTAGCCAGCATAGCCCCTGCCTTGTATGAGAACCCCTTACGGCGTGCTTTGAGAACTACCAGGTGCTTGTTTGTTTTTCTGGCTTCGTCTACCGCAGTGAAGTAGTGGTGGTCTCCGTCGTAGAAGGCAGGAAATGTTCTTTCTCTTCGTGCGATCTTTGTGCCATCTGCCATGAATTCGTCTACGACTCGGTCGATAGGGCAGAAGTTTAGGTAGAAATAGTGATACCCCGTTATGTCTAAATACCCCTGCGTGCATCTTATTTTTTGTTCGTCCCAGTAGTCGTAGTACTCTTTTGTCCCAGGCAATGCATCTGTATAAAACCCAAAGTCTATATAGTGCCGAGCTGCCGGTGAGTATTTAGCTGAGTTATGAAACATAGTCTTTGAAGTAAGAGGACAGAACTGCCTCTAAGTGCAGGCCACCGTCCCTAAACATTTCTTCTAGTATCACCAAGTCTACGTGTTCCTTATAGTACTTGTAGTATGTGTTGAGATTTATAGCCTTTTGTTTTGTGTGGTTGGAGAAGAGGTATATGACTTTTATGTTGTAGTTCTTCATCTGCTCCAACTCCCACTCTGCTACTTTACCCGGTATCTTAGGATTGTTAAATATGCAGTTGGGGTGCAGTATGCAGAACTCGTAGTGTGTATGCGCCAACTCTTTAGGTCTAAGCTTTTGGTTGGCAACCTTTAGATTGGTCAGCTCCATGACAACCTCCTTCACAGTTTTCTTGTGGTTTTGATTGTAGCCTGCTATTACGTATTTAGTAGGCCTGTCCATTACTGCGAGTACTTATTGGTTACTACACCACCTCTGTTGGGGTTCTCCTTCTGTTCGTGCTTCTTGACGATTGCCTCCAACTCCTCCAGTCCGTTGACAACCTTGCCCATGTTTGCCAAGTTGGCGATCAGGTCCTTGGCGTGGTATATGGGCTTACCGTGTTCATCCAATATGTTTAGGTTTATTGTGTCAAAGTACCTCTCCAGTTTAGTTACCGAACTACGTGCAGATTTTAACAGTTTGATTGCTGATGTTTCTGAGAGTTCCTTATACTTGTCAACTGCACCCATCACTTTGGGTGTGAACTTAACCTTGAGATCTTGGCTTATTTTACCGACACGTTCTTCACTGTCGTATACAGCGTAGGGGGAGCGGTGGTCCGCATAGAAGTATACTGCACCCAGCTCTTGCCCTTTCAAACCCTTGAACTCATTGATGGTGAGTGCGTACGCGCTTGGGACAACTACGTTGTTACTGACAGTTATCAAGTCTCTCACGACTCAAGCTGAAGGTTAATTACGCAGGCGTCTGCGAGGTCTGGTTCAGTTGCAGCTGCATTTGTTGCGTGCCCAATCAAATACTGATTGTAGGTTGGTCCAAATGCTGCAAACGTGAAGTGTCCATTGCCGTCGTCAACTGCGTCTACTACTTTGAATATGACGGTCTTTGCAGTGTAAACTCTTTGCCAGAAGTAAAGTATTGCCCCATACACAAAGGAGTTATTGTTAAACTTTATTCTTACAAAGTCGTCACCGTCAACCCCAGCAGTTTCGTATGCGTGCTTAGTCTGTCCAGCATGTTTCATTGACGAGAACCAAAACTCTACTATTCCTGTGTTGGAGAAGTCGTTCTTTATTCCCTTGAGCCTGCTAAGCGGGTAGAATACCTCCCGTCGATTACTGTCTCTGAAGTAAAGTAGTTTATCTTGAGTCATATTTGACATTGTTCAAATGTTTTAGTCGTCCAGGTAGGACATGGAACTTACCAAGATACGGCAATCTGACTGATTCAAAGCCGCCATCCTTTATTATGCGTGCAGTGTATTTAAACTGATAATAGACTGCTTCCTCAACTTTCTGTATAGATAACCCATACTTAGTTGCTAGACGTTGTAGAATTACCTTTTCTTGCATCTCTTCTCTTTCTTCTGGCAGCCTTTATTTTCTCTAGTCTTTCGTTTTTCTTAAGAGCAATTGCTCTCCCGCTTGCCCCTACTACCTCTTTGAGCCACCGTTTGTCTGGGCAACTGGATGTAGCCCATTTGGCTTTGTGCTCCACTAGGCACCCGCATTTGCCACATCTCATGACATCTCTTCTGAGATGTTCGCATGCTTCACACTCTGCTAGTCTCTTTTCGTATACCTCTTCTGTAACGTTGGGTGCGCCTTCCTTTGCATAGTCTTTTACCTCCTTAGCAAAGTTCTTCAGCATATCTAGCATTGATGGTTTCTTCGTGCCCATTTTCTAAGTGTTGTATGATTACTACTGCTTGTGTCCCGCTTGGGTTATATACTACTGATATGTACCAGGGATCGTAGACAAACACATCAAACACGGGCATCTTTCACAGTTATTGTTACATTGTTCTTAAGACTTAGCAGACCGGATAGCTTGTACCCGTTTTTTGTTTTTCTGATTGCCCCTTTGTCCTTCAGTCTTTTTACGTAGTTGTTTAGGGTGTTTGGGTCCTTTACATTTAGGTTTTCTGCTACCTTCTTCTTGTTGTCTGCAGAGCACAGGTTTACTGTATCTCCTAGGTCTATAAAACTGGATAGTACCTGCAGCTCTTTCTCAGTCAGCTCCAGTATTCCGTTAAACACCTGCAGAAACTGGTAGGTAGTCTTTACTTCTATCTTAATGTTACTGCTCATCTGAATACTATTTTAGCTCTCCCGTCGTCTATGTTGATGCGGCTAGTGGAGGATTGCCTGTTGAACTCATCTAGAAACTCTTGTATGTTGTCTCTTGTCACCAAGAACGACAGGAATACTTCTAGTTCTCTAGCTGCTCTGTGGAGGTTCTGCTCCTTCTCGTCAGCTGTTTCTTTGGCCAACCTCAACTCATCAAACGCTTTGATAGGTATGGTTACGCTTCCTTCCATTAGTCTGGGATGATACCACAGATCATAAACTCGTTTACCATTACATACTCTGTATCGTCTAGGTCTATAATCAAACCTTCTGAGGTAGGGTGTACCATAACGGTGTCACCCTCCTTGACCATCTGACATTGTGGTCCGGCAGCAACTACTTCAAGTATGTTTGTTTTTAGGGACTTTTGCGCTTCCCCTGTCAGGATAATACCTGCCTCCGTTTTTTCTCTTCTCTGTGTGGGGAGTACCACCCAGTCCCGCGTGGGCTTAAAATTAATGTTTGCCATATTGTTTGGTTTATGGCAAATATATAAAACCCTATCTTATATAACCAAATACTTTACAGAATATCTGCGAACTTCTCGCTTACCTTAAAGCTAGGGCATGCTTTGTTAGAGTATTCGTTGTGCCCGTGCAGAGTTAATTCTTTGTCCCACACCATACGGAGGGAGAAGATCAGTTCACGCAATGCGTGCTCTTGAGCTGGTGTCATTGTATCCTTCGGTGTCTTACCGTCCTCTTCGAGACCACCGATGTAGCAGATACCAATTGAATCGGAGTTGTGGCCTTTGACGTGTGCTCCTGCACGGTCAAGTGGTCGTCCAGTCTCCAGAGTACCGTCTAGCTTGATACAATAATGGTATCCGATATCTGACCACCCACGGTCCTCGGTATGCCACTTCTTTATTGTTGCAGCGTCTATGTCTTGTCCCTCTCTCGTTGCCGAGCAGTGGATGATGATGCGGTTGATTTCTCTCATGACTGGATATAATTTACCCCCTTGGGATTCGTGTTTAGCAGTTGGACTTCTACTCGCCGTCTTAAGCCTACGTGGGGGCATTTCTATCAGCCTATAGCCTGGTTCCCACCCGAGTTTTATACCAACGCACTTTGCGAAACTACCGGGGACAACGTTCACTGCCTATGGTGACAGCTACTGTAACCCGATGTCTAGGCCCTTTTTGATTACCCAGGGCCGGTCGCTAGGAAGCGGTTTCGGTGCGAATATACAACAACTTAGAAGTCGCTCAAAATAATTTCATCAACCACCTCTTGAACTTCGTTCTTGGTGGTCTCCATAGTCATCATGATATTGGCTTGGAATCGTTCTACCTCCTCACCTTCATTGAACACAATGATCGTTGGTACAACAACAATCTTGTGCTCCATTTGCATCTCTGGCTCAGCCGAGATGTTTACCCGTACAGCGTTACACTCTGATAGTTTCTCTATCCAAGGCACGCTATTCTGCTTATTAAAATCTGCATTAAACTCTACAACACATATACCACCAAGATCAGGCTTGATGGATGCAGGTGCCAAGAATAACACAGATGATATTATTGCAATCAGTGCAGTTCTCATGTCTCATTTTAGTTGGTCTATTTTTTCTTCGATGCGCTTGATATCTTCTTTGATCTCAGTCACATCTTCCTGTGTGCTCATAATTGTTTGACGAACTAGCTGGTCCTTCATATCAAACTCCATGCGTGTAATCTCGGGGGCTGCTGGCTCTGGGAGTTCCTTTGCTTCTGCTATGTCCGCCTGCAATGCAAACCACATTGCTACGATTGTCCCAATACCTGCAACAGCCATTCCTATAGTCTTCAGGTCTAGAGTTACCTTAGTGTCCTCTCCTATTTGCTGTGCCATTTTAAATAAGTATGTAGTTCAACCCAACGGAGAAGTCATGCCATTCTCTATCCCAGTACCTATTGTACTTACCCTCTAGGAATACCCCAAAGCTTTTGGTGAACTTAGTCCCAAATATAAGACCTATTGAGTAATCTACCCATTGTGAGCTATTGACAAAGTTGTGGTAGGAATACTCACCATCTGTGTTCAGGTGATAGGGCATCAAGTTACCCCAAGAGTGTACCCAAAAGTCTTTGTCGTAGTGGTAGAAGTCATACCCGATTACGGCTGAATGCACCCACTGGTCTGAGAGTTGGGACCTTTTCTTGGATACGTAGTCGTCTAGGACTTGTGGAATCACAACCTGCTCCCACACTGCGGGATCATCCGCCACAAGCAGGCCTTGGGGGTCAAAAAACTCTCCCGTGTTAACATCTATTGTATATCCTTCCTGCAAAGCTAACGATGTATAGTGTATCTGATCGTTGCCCAGCAGCAGTTCATCAAGTGGGTTGTACCCGTACGGCTCTGATATACGTTGGACTATCCCAACATTGACTGACAGCTTCTTCCCAACCTTAGCTCGTAGTCTCTGTGACCCCTCGAAGTATCGTATGTCGGCAAAGCCATCCTGTAAGTACTCTGCTTTGACCAACCACCAATCATCTACGTAACGTATGAAGTAATCTTGGTCTAGGAAGTTTCTTCCTTGTTGTCTTCTCCAGTCTGCTTCTGCAAGGAACTCGAGTCCGTTTCGTTTTCCAACTGTGGCTGCGTCCCCGTACGTGTTTTCAGTGCCATTGTAAAATACATTAGCTCTATTCTCATAGCCAAAACGCGCAATTTTGCGGACCCCAAGCGTAAGGCTGTAATCAAAGGGCGTTTCAACAACCGAGGTTGTAAGTGATCCGGTAGAGACAGAATATGTGTCAGCATCAGATAACGAATTACCTCCATTAATTGCTCCGTAGAACGTCGCTCTTCTGAGGACTTTGTTATAGAAGTCTTGCGCATTTGCATTAAAGGTAAGTGCTAGAAGCACAAGTGTGATGAAATATCTCATTGTCTTACGATTGTTTCTTTGATGACTCTACCCTTGTAGTTTATCACCAGAGTGTATACCCCTGGAGCTGGGAGTTCGATTCTTTTCTCCGTCGTGCTAATCACTTTCTGCCCGACAGCGTTGAATACTGTGGTAAGTGTTCCGTTAGGTGCTTGCACTGTAACTATGCCTTGGGTTGGGTTTGGGAATACTGATAGTTTATCCATGTAGCTTGGGACATCGGTTATACCATCATCGCAGTAGCCGTACATCTCGACGCATACGTCATCCCATTCTGTTTGGCAGCAGTACGGGTCTACGCTAATAACCCACGCATAACATAGATCATTGAGCCAATAAGGCACCCCAGGACCACCAATGCACCCAGCATCGTACAGACAAGCAGTATCATCTGGAGTGTTGACTGTCCCGTCATAGTTATACGCTTCTGGGTCCGCGCATCCTTCAACCACTTCAATGCACGACCCATTGTCAGTGTTAGCATCTTCATCAAAATTAAGGGCCACAGGATCAGTACAGCCGTAAATAAAAGGCACGCAACTACCATTCTCAGTATTAGCTTCTTCATCATAGTTGTATTGTGTTGGGTCAGTGCACCCGAACACTACAGGGATACACTCCCCTACATCGGTTGCGTTTTCGTTATAGTTAAAAGCAGTGGGGTCTTGGCATCCGATTATCTCTAGCTCGTCACACACCCCGTCTTGGTCTTGGTCGTTAACGCACTCGTTGTTGCAGTCGTAGAACTCGATAGGGAACGTGCAGATGTCAGGCATGTTTGCCTCTGGGTTGTAGTTGCACGCAAAGTCTATAGTGCACCCCATTACAATTGGTTCGCAGAAGTCATCGCAGAGCGGGGTACCAATGTATCTGTATGGGAACTTCTTGATTGCGTCAGCCCATGGGTTAGTCCCACCTTCTAAGAATGTATCGTTAGGCCCGTCGAAGTAGAACCCGCATTGTGCTGCAGTAGTCTCGGCGTTGCCTTGTGTAAAGAACAATACGTTGATAGCCTCACCTGAGTACAGAGGTATTGGTATCTCCTTCTCAAAGCCGTCTGGTGGGTGCATAGTGAACGGACCGAATATCTCGTCACCTTGTACAACACCTATCCAGCTCCCAAACCAACCGTCCCCTGCTCCGTCTGTAAGTGTCAGAGTAAAGTCACAGTTGTCTTCTGTTTCGAGTGTGTTTGCATCAGGGTTAAAGTTGATTGAGCCTGGTATTGTACAGCCGTAGATGACGTCTGTTTCACAGCTTCCGTCGTCGATCACCGCAGCTGGGTCATACTCTGTAAACCATGGGTCAGTACAACCTTGTGGTATTGGGGGTATGCATTCTTCTATGGTGATAAAGTCACTGTTTGCAACCTCGTATTGCGCAGTGTCTCCTATATAGTATAGCGTATCTCCGCATAGAGTGGTGACGGATAAGTTCCCATCTACACCACCGTAGCAACTACCACACATCCCATCACCAAAGGTGTCGAATACATTAACCTTAATGCTATCACCTATGGCTACACATGTAGATTCAAAGACAGGGACCCCGGTAGTAGTATACCCAGACCCCTGTAAAATTATTTCCTCAGTGTTTCCAAGATCCCAACTAATCTCCCCAGCATATGTATCTGGAGTAACTGTGACAATAACGGTAGTCTCACCGTCTCCACATTGTTCGGGGGGAAAAGAACATGGACCTGGTGCATTGGCCCATGGGTTGTAGTCAAACGCCCCCGGCTGCATACACCCAAAGATTGGTGGGGGGCATGGTAGTATCTCAAAAGGTATGGTTAGTTCTGCTGTGTTGAAGTCATAGACTGCTGTGTCTACCCCGCACGCATTTGTAAGTGAGAACCAACCCTCCCCAAAACCACAACAGATGCCATCACCAAACGAGTCGTATATAGTAAAGGTGTAGTTACCCGGGGGAAGAAAGACAGTCTTTTGATTGAATGAGTTACTGTAGATAACACCGGGTGATTCTTCACCCACCATCCCAGTCTCGTCGGTAATCAACCAACTTGTCTCGTTGCTGTATTCATCAGCCTGTAAAGTTACTACTACCCATCCTTGCTGAGCTAAGCTTACCAGCGGGAACAATAATGTTAACAGACTAACGGCCTTGGCCGCGATATGCTTTCTTGTAAAGCTTAGAAGTTTTGTGCTTAGACGATTTAGTTTTACCATGGACTCCGGGTCTTGATACATTTTTCTTGATGTACATGTCGAATGGTGTTTGCTTCTTTGCCATGGCGCAAATATAACAAAAAAATTTTTTGAGAGCGTGAACCTACACATTCAAAGACCCCAGCTATGTGGCGGGCTTCGACAGCCCCCGGGAGTACATTGTTTCACACTTTAATACTTAAATCGCTATGGCGAAGTACACTAAGAAGAATTGCATTGTTATGCAAGACCTTGACAAGCCAGACAAGCTGGCGCTTGCAATCGATGGGGACGAGCCCATCTCTTTCTACGCGGACGTAGACGTCCTTGCAGCGGACGCCAAATGGCGTGACCGCTTGCTCGTCGAGGAAGGAGACTATGGTCTCTTCGCACGACTGGAGCGTCGCTTCGAGCAGCTAGACCTTTGAGGTCTACGCTGCGCCAACCATCTTAGGTACAAGGTGCGTGTGTATGACTGCCAGGTCGTATGCACCACTTTCTACCACTTTTTCCCACTATGCCAACCATGGCATATACAAATTTATAGCATTGGTAGTACAGCATGCCCCTGAGCGCGGTATAAATGGGCAGTGAGGTACAAGCAAGACATATGTTATGCTACAATGACAGTAGTATAGCTCCTTTTGGTAACAGGCGTAACCCTTAAGGTAGTTTACATATGTTGATAGCTGTGCTACCAATTTTATAAGATCTAATCTAATATCATGTTTTACATCCTCCTCATCTCTATGGCATTCAACATCATACTTGTTGGTGCCATCCACTTCATTCTGTCTCATGACACAACCACTGAGTCAGAACTTTTCATCATGCAACTTCAGTCTCGCATCAACGAGCTTGAGACGGAACTGTCTGGTATGCACACTGATGTGTACTTAGACGAAATCATTTCAGAATAATCATGGACCTCGAGAAGAAAAACAAAGTCCTCAACCCAATCGTACATCGTTGGAATACATGGAAGCAGGACAGATGGGCAATCCTCAATGCAGCCCAGAACGAACGTCAACGTCTAATGGAAGAGGTTGCAGAAAGACAGAAGGTCATCAAGCAACTGACAGAAATCATGGAGCAGCACACCAGCTGGTCTCATATTTGTAATTCAACAGAATCATGAAAGAAACTTCAGTAATACTTCTAATGCTTGTCTCAACCACCATGTTGGGACAAGCATTCAACTGTGGCGTGTTCGGTATCATCGAAGATGACTTCGGTAACGGATATGTCGGTAGGTTTGACATGACGCTCGACAGTGTTGAGCTCGAGTCAATGGCTACATGTAATGTGTTCACATCACCTATCACGGTGTGGGACATTAACAATGGCAAACGTTGGACCAGAGTATGGATGGACATTAAACATCCAAGCTTTGACGAAACAGGATACAAGATCAAGTATCCAACTGGTAGCTGGCAAATCATCAGACAGCGGAACAATGTTCCTGCTCACTGTAATTGGTGGCCAGTTGAACCAGCGTTTGATAACTAATATCTGCCTAGGATTCATGGCCTAGGTAAACTTGCTCATCTATAACGTGTAGAATGAGTACGGCAACAGTAATGTTGTGCAGAAAATTAAGTCTGCCAAGACTTAGCTAAACTGGTAGAAGTTTGGGTGACGACCTTAACTTCGCGCGTCTTAGTGCACACTGGCGTGGGGGGTTGTCGTTGTAGAGCCAATAAGAGCTCCGAAGATGAGATAGCTACATCTTATAGACATTATCCCGAAGGTTCGATTCCTTCTGCACTACCATAGATAACACAGCCAGGGCTAATAGATTCCGCAGTATAGCCTACGTGTTAGACTGCACCCGGAGTACGATAAACCGGTGAGGCTGTGTTATCATTTTACTATGGCAATCTCGCGGGAGATTGCAGTGATAAATTAGCCATGTACAGCGAATCGGCAGGATAAAAGAGGTGCTTCGGCCTCTCCTAGGTGGCAAGAAGTTGTACAGTCTGACGAGGCTAGATATACAAACAGGCATGAGTGTATAAACAAGGCATGAGTATATATCTCATGTGCTCATGTCAGGTATGGATTGCTAAGGTTATCACTGGTGGTGAGGGGGCTGAAAAGACGCCCTCTCATCACTTTTATATCGTATGGCGTAAGGTAACGGCCATCAACAGTTACCATCATTAAAATCATGTTTATCTCATAATACCATGAGTAACATTCTTAACAGCGGTTCACTGGACACCCTAAAGTCCGGTCAGTGTTTGTTGGTTGGATCACGTCGCGTAAGCAACGGTAAAGTCCAGCTCGAGTTCGCAGAAGTACTGGAAGGTACTTCACAGTCTAACAACAATGCGTTGGCTGCATTCAATGCATCTGATGACCGATTCTCTTCTACGAGAGCACGTCGGGCATGGATGACAGCGGAGCCTGTCGATGCATCTGAGTTGTTGGGTGTGGATTTGACTGGTGGATACGCCACAAACGAAAGGGGACGTGAAGTCAAGTCCCTCAATGTCATCAACCCTGAAGCCCTTGGCAAGGCTCTTCGTGTACAAATCACGGAGACTGTTGAGCCAACCGAGTGGCAGATGGAGAACCTTGAGACAGCTGCAAAGCGTCGTGGCAAGGACGGTGACTACATTACCCACAAGGGTATGTACATCTTCGGTAACACCAACGTGGTGTTCGGAGAACCAAAGCACACCTTCTTGGAGGCTGATGCACCTGCAACCGCAGGTGGTGGCATCATCGCTTCTCAGAGTGTGGACGTTGCTACAGGCGAAATCCTGTCGTAACAAAACGGGGGTGAGTGTAACAGCTCACCCCTTTATATCTCACGCAGGCGCTGCAGTAGACAGGTAAGTGAAACTACCTCTCCCCTACTGTACAAGGTTCGATTCCTTGGTGAGATACAATTATTATTCAACCTTAAAACACAAATTACGATGGGCAAAATGGGCCAGATAGCTGCCATGGTTCAGGATGGACGCAGCGACGACCTCAAGAAAATGATTGAGGTATCAGAACGTGCTGAGAGAAATGCAGTATTTTTCCTCGGAAAGCAATACACGTTAAGTGATGCAAAACAAATACTAATATTTATGCAAGATGCAGAGCGTAAGATTCATAGGAACCAACAGTCCTCTCAATGATATCCAGACGGCGACAATACAGGAATGCAAGGCTTATTGTGAGAGCAAGACAGTTCTGGGGGTGGACACCGAGACGGAGGGCTTCGACTTCACGTGCAAGAAACTCATCATGTTCCAAATCGGGGACAGAGACAGACAGTACGTCATCGACACACGAGACGTCGACATCACGCCGCTCAAAGAGACGCTTGAGTCTAGAGAAATCGTCAAGGTTCTTCACAATGCTAAGTTTGACTACAAGTTCATCAAAAAATGGGCTGGAATATCGATGGAGGAAATGTACGACACGTTTCTTGCCGAGAGAGTTATCAATTGCGGTAAGCAAGACTACGGATACTCTCTTTCCAGGTGTGTCGAAAGATATCTCGGTGTCACTCTCGATAAAGAGACGCGTAATAAATTCATCGGACTCAAAGGTCAACCCTTTACGGTTGATCAGATTACGTATGGGGCGAACGATGTTGTCCATCTACTTGACATACGGGAGAAACAGCTTAGCAAGATTCATTCGCTTGAACTACACAATGTCACACGTCTTGAAAATACCGTAGTCAAAGTATTTGCTGAGATTGAATACGAAGGTCTCAACATTGATGAGGACAAGTGGACAGCTATGGCAGAGGACAATGTCAAGCTGGCATTCAAACAGGAGCTGAAGCTCGATGATATCGTGTTGGCACATCCATTGCTACAAGACTATCGTGTACCTGTACAGGTAGACATGTTTGCTCCTATGGATGAGGTACGCAAGACACACATCAAGTGGAGTTCCCCTTTTCAAATACTAGAGCTGTTCCAGAACCTCGTACCTAACCTCGAGGATGTGAACGGCAAGAAGCTAAACAAACATAGATACAAACACCCATTGATAGATGAATACATCAGATACAAAGAGCGAACAAAGCTCGCCAATGCGTACGGTACTAAGTTCTTCAATTACGTCAACTGTGACGGAAAGGTGCATACAAATTTCTCTCAAATATTGGATACAGGACGAGTTTCTTCCTCGAGACCAAACATGCAGCAAATTCCAAGCGATAACACCTTTAGAAATTGTTTCACCGCACCCGAAGGCTGGGTCTTCGTGTCCAGCGATTATTCTTCACAGGAACTAAATGTCATCGCTTATGGATCACAAGACCCTGTTTGGCTTGACGCTCTACAAAGG
>TARA_R100001440_G_scaffold72398_3_pt1 | contig 19790 bp, 19 predicted proteins | sample TARA_R100001440 | Tara Oceans TARA_R100001440 (sample SAMEA2622112) | marine metagenome | biome: marine biome (ENVO:00000447); feature: surface water layer (ENVO:00002042); material: "saline water (ENVO:00002010), including plankton (ENVO:xxxxxxxx)" | depth 5 m
CCATTTCCAGCGAACGACACACCCAGGGCCGCTTTTCGTAGATCGTACACATCATCGTGTTGCGGTCGAGCGCCGCGCACCAGCCGTCATCCAGGCGCGCCATGGTCTGCCCGCCGTAGTCGTCCTCCTCGATAAAACGGTTCGGCACGCCTGTGTCACTGATCAGCATCACTTCCAGTCGACAGCAGCACGCCAGGCAGTTTGAGCAGCTGACCGCAGGATCGATATCAATGGTCGCATCAACGGTTTTGATGGTGGAAGCGATGGCAAATACCTCGTTAGCGCGGAGAGGCGTAGCAGGTCGGGGACGATCTTGCGATTGAAGAAGGCAAGTTACCACAGAATAATCGCGACAACGCGAATTAGGTGCCCCGCCACCGATAAACCAGACCACACAGGATGTGGCAAAAAGATGGTCCGCCAAAGCTAAATGGCTGTACCGCCCTTGTAGCCGAAGCTTTAGCTTTGGAGGAGCCCGCAGGGCTCCCGTTGCCAAACGCCTGAGTTAGCTGAAGATTCAGGAGCCTTGCGGCTCCCCCAAAGCTAAAGCTTCGGCTACAAAAGCGCGAGCCCAAGACCTTTTGCGACACCCTCTTCGGGTTCTACTTCGCGCTTTCGGAAGACCGCCCCATAACGGTCACCGCCAGCACGGCAGAGCCCACCATCAGCAACACGGCAACAGCGTTCAGCACGGGCGTCGACCCTTCACGCAAACGATTGAACAGGGCGACGGTCAGCGGCGTATCGCTACCGGTGAGCATCACCGTGGTGTTGAAGTTCTCGAAGGACATCAGGAATGCCATCGCGGCGGCGCCGAATATCGACGGCAACAGCCAGGGCAATGTCACGGTAAACCAGGCCACAACCGGCGTTGCCCCAAGGTTGAGAGCGGCTTCTTCCAGTTGTCGATCAAACTTGCGCAGGCGAGCCGCGATCACCAGCGTGCAAAGGGTCGTGATAAACGCCACCTGCCCGCCAACCACCAGAGGCAGTCCCGGACGGAATACATCCAGCTCGATCCCCCAGAGACTCGACGCATCGTTGGCCATGCCGCTGTAGAACACCAGAATCGAAACACCGAGAATCACCCCGGGAATCACCAGCGGCAGCAGCATGATCACATACAGCAACTCCTTCCCGCGAAATTCCAGCCGTTCGAACAGAATCGCATTCAGGCACCCCAGCGCAACACTGATAAGCGTTACCCAGAAAGCAACGATCACGCTCACCCACAGCGCGGACAACAGACCGTCATCATGGAACAGGCCTGTCCTTCCGCTGCCTTCAGCGAAGTACCAGTCCAGCGTAAACCCTTTCCAGGGCAGTGAGGGAAATGACGCATCATTGAAAGCAAATGCAGCCGTCACCAGCAGTGGCAGCGAGAGGTAGACAAAGAACACCAGCAGATAGGTCAGGTAGAGCCCGTCAAATGACGAGGAACGAGGTACAGATCGAATCATCAGCCCATCACCTTACGCAACGACTGACCGGTCAGCCGCAGCCCCAGCCAGACCATTACCGACGACAGCACCAGCAACAACACACCCAAAGCGGCGCCCTGCTCCCAATTGAAGCGTGTAATGAACTGGGTGAAAATCTGACCGGTAAACCAGGCACTGTCTTTACCTCCCATCAGAATGGGCGTCAGGTAGCTCCCGAGCGTCAGCATAAACACCACAATACTGCCCGAGACGACGCCCGGCATCGCCCATGGCACCACCACTTCGCGCAGCACCGTGAAGTGATTGCCGCCAAGATCGTAGCCCGCCTCGACCAGATTGTCGTCCATGCCTTCCAGCGTGGTTACCAGTGGCACCAGCATAAACAGCAACCCGTTGTAGACCAGCCCGATAATCACCGCGACATCGTTGTAGAGCATTTCAACCGGTCCATCAGCGAAGCCAAGATACTGCAACCAGGTGCTGAACAACCCGCTTTCGCGCAGCAGGATCATCCAACCGTAAGTGCGCACAAGTTCGCTGGCCCAGAAGGGAATCAGGCAGGCAAAAAACAGCAAGCCTTTGGCTCGGCCCCGGGCCAGTTTGGCGATGTACCAGGCAATCGGAAAGGCAATGATCAGGGTCAGAAAAGTCGTGAAAAGCGACATCAACCCGGTTCTGAGGAAGGTTCGCCAATAGTAGGATTCACTGAAAAAGTTCTGGTACTGCTGCACACCCCAACTGATGGTGTCCCAGCTTTCACGCACCTGGAACGACACCCTTAGCATCTGCAGGTGCGGAAGCAATACCAGCAACAGAATCCATAGCGCAAAAGGCGTAATCAGCAGGCACAGCGACAAGCGGCTGGCACTGGCATTCATGTACCCGCCTCCGCAAACACCGTGGCCAACTGCGGATTCCAACTCAGATCGATGGCGGATTCCGGCGCGACACGCCCGACCGAACCGTCCTGGGGCAAGCGGGCAAACAGAGTCTGCCCGGAAGCCTCGGCTTCGACCCGGCTGTTGGCACCGTCAAACAGAGTGGTCGTTACGGAAGCCTTTAGGCTGGCGTAGCCGGCGGCCGCAGCGGGTGTAAGCATCAGGGATTCGGGGCGAATAAACAGGTTCGCCCGCTGGCCCACTTTCAATCCGGGAAACGCCAGTTTGCCGGAGACGCGCTCCCCGCTTGCCAGCAGCAGTTCGGCAATCCCCTCCTGCAACCCGACAACTTCGCCCGAGAGACGGTTATTGTCGCCCACAAAATCCGCGACAAAGGGCGTCTCAGGTGCACGGTAGAGGGTTTCCGGCGGCGCTACCTGATCGAACTGGCCATTGCGCATGACCGCCACCTGATCAGACATCACCATGGCTTCAGACTGATCGTGCGTGATGTAGACGAAGGTGGTGCCAAATGCCTTTTGCAAATGCTTGAGCTCGATTTTCATCTGCTCACGCAGTTTGAGATCGAGCGCTCCCAGCGGCTCGTCCAGCAACAGCAATGTCGGCTCCAACACCAGACAGCGGGCCAATGCTACCCGTTGGCGCTGCCCGCCACTGAGCTGCTGCGGATTGCGACTTTCGAGGCCGGGCAAACCCACCTGTTCGAGCACACGCGCAACCCGTTTGCTGCGCTCGGCAGCCGGGACTTTCTTTCGGCGCAGGCCGTAGCCAATGTTGTCACACACTGACATTGTCGGAAACAACGCCAGATGCTGAAACACCATGTTGACCGGTCGACGGTTTGGCGGCACCTCGTTCATCCGCTGACCGCGGATATGGATATCGCCTTCATCCGGGCGATCAAACCCCGCCAGCAACCGCAGCAAGGTGGTTTTCCCGCAACCCGAAGGACCCAGAATTGAGAAGAACGTCCCCGCAGGGACGTCGAGTGACACCCGATCCACCGCAGCATGGCTGCCAAAACGACGGATCAGGTCAGTGCAGAAGAGGTCTGAATCCATTCCCATCCGGATCAGTTCGCCGCCTGCACGCGATCAAGCACCTGCCCTTCCATGGCTTCCAGTCCCGGCGGAACCGGTGGGTACCATTTGATGTTGTTGAGTGCGTCTTCGTTGAAGCTTTGGCGATAGGCATCACGCAGCTCGGCTGTAACAAATTCATCGGCGCCTTTGGCTGCAGTGAAGTTGCCGGACTGGTTGGTGATTTTCGCGGCGATTTCCGGCTGCATCACAAAGTTGATCCACTTGTAGGCGGCATCTTCGTTCTCACCCCGGCGCGGCAGCGCGAAGGTATCGATCCAGCCCAATGCGCCGGATGTGGGGGCCACAAAACTGATGGCCGGATTCTCGGCATTCAGCTTCCAGCCGCCGGCATCCCATGCCATCGCCGCCTTTATTTCGCCGGAGCGGAGCAGCGCCAGCAGTTGATCACCGCCGGTCCAGTAGGTTTTGACGTTGCCTTTGCAGTCGATCAGTTTCTTTTCAACCTTGGCAAGAATCGACTGGTATTGCTGCTCATCGTTATAGGCAGCAAACGGATCTTCACCCATCGCAAACGCAAACCCGATCAGGGTCGGGCGCTTAAGCCGGTAGCTGACCCTGCCGGCAACCGCAGGGTCACACAAGTCCGTGTAGTCCTTGACGGTGTCCTCAACCTCTCCGTTCACGATCAGCCCACTGGTGCCCCAAACCGCAGGCACACCGTAGGATTTCCCATCCAGCGCAGTAGCCTCTTTGGTGGCTTTCATCATTGAAGGCTGCACACGGGCAGCATCCACTTTACTGTAATCAATCGGGCGATAGATATTGAACTGGCGCTGCACACCGACAATACGATCCTGGCTGGGTTGCGCCAGATCAAAACCGGCGCCGCCGGTTGCCCGCAACTTGGAGATCATGTCTTCGTTATTGGATAGCGTGACTTTGACATCGATACCCGTTTCTTCCTCGAACTGGGCGACCACATCATCAGGCGCGTAGCCACCCCAGGTGATCAACCGCAACTCTTCGGCTGTGGCCGAAACCGACAACAACGCAGCGGCAACACCGGCGGCAACTTTCATAAGGCGAAAACGGGACGTCCCTTGCTTGCTGACCATACCTTTTCCTTGTTTCTGGGGTTGAGTACGCTAACCAATAAAAGCGACACAGGTATCAGAAAGTTATAGACCATATGTTTCAGTTTTGTGAAGTCGCGGGTGCGAAACCCCGGGAGGGCAAATACACAGAGGGATCGGTCAACCAGGCGGGGCGCCCGACAGCGCTGAGGGCTGCCGGGCTTTGCAAAGCATCAATTGTTCAATGTGGTGTACACCAGAGATGACATATCGGTGTTGGCCGAATTCGGCACTTCGATGTACCGATCGCCAGAACCCCAGAGCTGCCACCAGGCCCGCTTGTTATAACTACGGCTGGCGAAATCCACCTGCAAGCCATTTAGCGTGGTGTTGTTGACCACCGGCACCGAGATATTGCCGACTTCGCTACCCAATACGCCACTGTGAGTCACGTCCTCGTTCATCAGCACCGGATAGTGATTCCAATAGAGGCTGTCGGGCGCATCCTGACTGGACACCTTGCCGGCAAGGCTGAGATTCGAGACACAGGAATCGATGGCATTGGACGATGCAGAACCACAGGATGAGTGCGTCGGAACAACGCCATCATCGGTTCCGTCGATAAACGGCTTGGTCACCCCACCGTAGGACGCGCCACCTGCAACAAACCGCAGTCGGGGAATATCATTCGGGCTGACCGCCAGATTGCGGGCCACGTTGGTTTGCAGATCGTTGACAACACCCAGCTTGCCCGGCTCGGGATCAATACCGGTAAACAGCCGAACGGCCGCCTTGACCGGAGCCAGGTACCAGCTGTCGTTGTATGCAACGCTGACCGCCAGATCGGCCAGATCCGTACCACCACCGGCGCCGGAGAAGTCCAGAGACGCCAGTATCTTCAGGGGAGGCAGGCCATCGGCGGCCAACCACCGGGCCTGGTTGTCGAGCATGTAGCGGGTTACAAGATCACCGGTTGAATGCGACACGACGATACAGTAGTCATCACATAGCCCTTGCTGGGCAATGGATTTGATTTGGTTATAGGCCTGCTGGGCAATTGCACCTTCAACCCGACCATCACTCCCCCAGTCAACACGAGCTTCCGCCCGGGACAACCAGAAGGTACGCCAATAGTCTTCGCCATTGGCTTTGACCTCGTTCAGGTCTGCCGGAGGGTTTGCCAGGTCTTCTTGCTGGAATCCGTGAATCAGGACCACATTGTGCCCTGCCACCTGCGCCATCGCGGCTGTTGAGCAAAAGGCTGCCGCCAGGGCAACCGCTAGTGTTGGCTTTCTCATGTTGTTCTCCGTCTGTGTTGCAGTCTTGTTGTTATTGGTCCTCCGGGAATCCGGAGCTTGCACTCAGTGCGGCACGGTCCGGCTCCTCTGTTTTCACACAGGGCCTCGACCGCGGCGTATCAGCCGCCAACCGCCAGCTTTCTCAGTAAGGCTGCTCGCTGCACTGATTCGGGGTCCCTCGCGGGAGTATCCTTGAGATCGTCCAGGCCCGAGGCCTTGAACTCGAAACCCTCTTCCGGGCCGAAAGCATAATCGGTGCGATCACCGGGGCGTGCGGGTAATCGCCGTATCTGCAAACCCTTCAACTGCATGACCGGCGCATCAGGCTGGCCGGCCAGTACCGTCCCGTGGGCCTTGAGATCAATGGTTGCGCTTGATCCATCCAGACGTTGTTCGTGGCTGAGATGTGCAACCGGGCGCTCGCCAACGTAAAGGTTGGCGCTCAGCGCAAAGTAGCCGGAAGCGTCCGGCTTGAACCGGACCGGAATCACCAGATTATTGTTCTCGACGAAGGGCGATTCGACGCCGCCAAAATCGCCCAGATAGGGCTCAATGGTCAGGGTCGACACATGACGGATCGGTTTTCCGTCAACGCGCGCCTCAACGATCAAACGGTATTCGCCCGGTTCATGATCACTTTCCAGCATGCCTTCAAAAAACCCGTCCGGAGTCCTCTCAAGCGTCGAGGAACCGGAGTCGTCCCCATCCTGCGACTCGAGTCGTGCGGTGGCCTGATCGCTCACAACCATGGTGCCGTTCAGCGTCGCCACGACCAGAATGTCCTCGCCCCGGGTAAAACGGTATTTTTCGAGACTGACAGAAAAACGCCCTTCCCCCGCCAGTGGCAGAACAACCGGCTCATAATGATTGCCGGCATAGGCCTCCGCCTGTTCAGCGCTAAGGGGAATGGAGTAGCGGGGATAACGGGTACTCGCTTCATACCGGCTGGCCACTTGCGCGAACATGAATCGAACCGCATCGTCTGGCGGCGTCTTGACCGACGAAGGAACAGGGGGAGTGGGCACTGATGCAGGCGTAGTGAAAGTTGATACTGGCTGATGTGCAGCCTTTGCCGTGGCAATAACCGTCCGCTGGTCAGGCGATGCTGACAGCAAATAACCGATACCGACAGCAGTGCCGATAGCAGCCACAACCCAGAACGGGCCACGAAGGCGCATTTACTTCACCTCTACGTCCACTGAATGGAGTTGGGAACCTCTACTACACTAGTAGCTGGAAGCGACGGCACGCCAACTTTCCGCCGATATCAGTGAATGAAAAGTGACCCAAGTCACACTTTAGAGTGAGCACCCACAAGCCGGCGAAGGTCTTTAGTCTGCGCATTGCCGCTTCGAATGAAGGCGAGGTAATGCACCCCGGGCTGCTTTTGTTGTTAACCTGAGGGTAATGGACGCAAGCCGCCATGGGCGGACGTCCTTCATTCGCCCTTTATTTGAGTATCAGGGAGTAGTGTCGATGGATCTTCTACGTATTCTGATCGCAATTCTTTTACCCCCGCTGGGCGTGTTCCTGCAGGTAGGCATAGGGAAGCACTTCTGGATCAATATTTTGCTGACGCTGCTGGGCTATATTCCGGGCATTGTTCATGCCGTATGGGTCATTGCGAAGAAGTAGGTTTTGCAGAGGCCGGCCTGACAGGACAGGCTGGCCGATTTCGCGCCAACTCAGCTCCCCTTGCGATATGAACGCTACCTTGGTGCGGGTTCCGCAGGGCGCTCCCGGGATTGCCAGGCCGACCAGGAATAGAGCGCCAGTGCAGTCCAGATCATAATAAAACTGATCAGCTGGATCAGGCTGATGGCCTCTCCGAACACAAACAGTGCAATGAAGAACTGCAACGTCGGGTTGATGTACATCAGGAAGCCTACAGTCGACAATCTCAGTCGGCGGGCCGCGCCGGCAAACGCCAGCAAGGGCAGTGCGGTAATCACGCCGCTGGCCACCAGCAAGAACGTGGTGCTGGCATTGGCGGTAAAGTGTGACATGCCGGCATAATCCAGTCCCGCCAGCGCAATCAGCCCGACCGGCAGCAGCAATAGCGTTTCAACAAACAACCCGGACAAACCATCCAGCGCAACCTGTTTGCGCAGCAAGCCATAGGTACCGAAGGTGGTTGCCAGTATCAAACTGATCCAGGGCACACTTCCGAGCATCACCAACTGCAACAGTATCCCGCAACCGGCCAGCGTCACCGCAACAACCTGCAAACGCGCCATCCGCTCGCTCAGTACCAGCATGCCCAGCGCCACGTTCACCAGTGGCGTCAGAAAATAACCCAGGCTGGCCTGCAGGACGTGATGAGTTTCAACCGCGTAGATATAAAGCCCCCAGTTGGTCGCAATCAGTATCGCGCAACCGAGCACACGACCGAGTTTTCGGGGCTCCATAAGCGCCGTTTTTACTGGGCGCCAGCGCCTGAGCACTGTGATCACAAACGCCAGGAATACGCAGGACCAGATGATGCGGTGAAACAGGATTTCGTAGGCAGGCACATTCTGGAACAGCGCAAAAAACAGGGGGAAACAACCCCACATCGTGTAGGCGCCAAGACCAAAAAATATGCCTTTGGTCGCTTCCGGGGTAGTGGTTTTCATAGCGCGACTCTTGGGGAAAGACCCACTAATCTAACACACGGTAATCACGAAAAACCGGAACAGTCAGCCCCCGATTGACCAGTACAGATAACCGGGCTGACGTATGCGGAACCTATACAGTTTCGAAGCGAGCGGTCTGGATAAGTGTCGGGCCAGGCATACTGAAATATTCCCCCTGGGAATACTCGATACCCAGCTCCACTACCTTCGCCTGCACGGCCTCACTGTGGACAAACTCCGCCACAACTTTGATACCGAGACTGCGGGCAAACTGAACAATGCCCTTGGTTACCAGATAGGCCGTATGGTCTTGCGCCAGATACCGGATCAGGCTGCCATCGATCTTGATGATATCGATGTTCAACTGCAACAGATGGGAGAAGTTGGAATAGCCGGTGCCGAAATCGTCAATCGCAATCTGGCAACCGAACGGTTTGATCTTCTCGATAAAGCGGAAGACCTCACTGTAGTTTTCGATCCCGTCCGATTCGAGGATTTCGAAAATCACACGCTGGCCCACGTTGCTCTGTTTCAGGTGCCGGAGAATTAACTCCAGTATTTCCGGATCCACGATATCGGCATACGACAGGTTGATCGCGAACTCATAAGGTTCTTTGGCAAACGCCGCAAATGACTTTTCAATCATGACGCGCGTGATGTGCCGGTTGAGCCTCAACTTGTTGGCAACTCCGATGAACTGTCCTGCGGCAACCACCCCATGCTCATCATCGGGCATTCTCACCAGGCATTCGTATTTGGTTATGCGTTTTTGCTGGTTGTCATAGATCGGCTGGAAATGCGGAACCAGCGCGTTCTTCTCGAGTGCATTTTTCAATCGAAGCGCCCAGTAGAGATTTTGCTCGTACCCCTTCTCCACTTTCTGAAGCTGATCGTAGAACAGATAATTCCGCATTTGCTCGCGGGCCTGATGGACCGCGATGGTGGCCTGGCTCAGCAGTTTATCCGGCGAGGCATCGCTTTCCTTGGCTTGCCGGAACGCGATACCGGCGCTGGCATCCAGACTAAGAGGCTGCTGTTGCCAATAGATACGCTTTTCACGCAGGAAGTCGGTCAGCTCCTCGGTAAATCGTCGGACCCTGCTTTCGGTTGCCATCGGCCCCAGCAGTGCAAACTCGTCACCTGCCACCCGGTAAACAGACAAAGCAGCGCCGAAAACGCGGGAATGACTCCCCACAAATTCAGTCATATGCCTGGCCATCGCCAGCAACACGTGATCGCCACAGTCGTTCCCGAACAGGCTGTTGATCTCCTTGAATCGATCAAGGTTTACAACAATGAGGCAAGCATCATCACGATCGCCAAGATCTTTGAGAATACGGGTGCGGTTTGGCAGTCCGGTCAGATGGTCAGTGTAGGATATCTGCAGCTCGCGCATCAGCAGCACAATGCGGTAAAGCAGATAAAGACTCAGCACCAGCAATACCGATCCGGTGATAATCAGAATGCGGTAGTTGATGTCACGCATCGGAATCAGCACCCTGTCTATCTCGTCCCGAGGGACGCCGGCGCCATACACCATCCCGGCAGGCGTCGCTGCGTAATACAGTTCGTAGACGCGGCCTTCGACTTCAATTGCCTTGTTCTGCATACGCTGTCGCTGAGCCGAGGCATCCCCAAGCGCGGTCGTATCCGGCGCGTCGGTCGAAAGGTTTTCTGCCAGAATGGCATCAATGATTTTCTGTTCCAGCACCGGGTCATCACCCTCGCTGAGACTCGAAAGATTGCGATTGTTTCGATCGTTCAGAAACGAAAAACTGTTGTCGGTCACTTCCACACGGCTGACCAGATCTACAATCTGTTCTGAGGCCCAGTCCATTCTGGCGACACCGATATAATGACCGGCTGCGTCGTACATCGGACTGGCCAGCGTCAGAATCGCTTTCTCGGTATCAAAATCGAAATACACCGGCGACCAGAAAACCCGATCAGTGGCAGAATCAGCGAGCGGGCTATCCCCTACGGTCAACGCAAACCAACGTTCACTCCGAATACTGTCGGCGCTGCCTGCGGCGTCAACACCGGTGAAATCCTTCGGCCCGGAAGCCCATGTCAGGTACACCGAGTGCGTATTGCCTTCAGCCGCCAGCACTCCGGGGGCATACCACAGGCCAGCACCGGATACACCGTCTGCAGCCGTCAGATGTGCCTTCAGGGAGGCTCCAAGCTGGCGCTGCAATGCCTTGCGTTCGCCGACATCTCCGCTGGCATTTTCTGTCAGTCGCGCAAAGGTTTCACCGATTGCCGCCAATCCTTCAATGTTGCGCTGCAACGCCATCTGACGGGCATCAATACGAGTAAGGCTGGCAATAAAGACATCCCGAATCTGCTCGCGCCTGAGTTCATACATCGCCTGCTGCGAGTAGCTCAGATTCAGGTGTGACAACAACAGCATGCCGACAAAAAACAGGAGGGTTAAGAGCGCCAGCAGCCACATAATCGAATGCATGGCGTAATTGCTGCGCCAAAACTTCAGACGCAGGCGACCCAGATTTGTGCGCACGGACCAGCCGGCCGGAGGCTTAATGGATATTGGCATCAGAGCTTGCGGTCACCACATCGTTCATTCGCGCTTTTGCCCCGGCATGACCGAGGCTTGCGGCCTTTTCGAACCACAGAGCGGCTTTCGCCTGATCAGCGCCTACTCCGTGCCCCTGGGAATAAAGTTCACCAAGAAGGTTGGCAGCGTCGCCGGACTCCGAGGCTGCCAGCGTCGCCCAGCGGTATGCATTCGCGTAGTCTCGCAGGGCGTTGGAAATAAGCGCCATATTGGTTTGAGCTCGCACATTGCCTGCATCTGCCGGGGCATGACACGCTTCAAGGGCGCTCGAAAAATTACGGATCGCGGTGAGCAGATAACAGTCGTTCAATTGCTTCCTGAGCGCCTCATCCATTGGCTGCTCTGCGGCTACCGATTCGGCAGGCACAGGTTCCGCCGTTTCTGGTGCAACCTGGGCAGCAACGGGTTTCTCAACGGGGTCAGCGGGCGCGACATTTAACAGGGCAACACGCTCGGCATATGTAGCCACATCTGCCGGGCACGACAGCGTGTAACCGGCACGGTACCGCGCAAGCCGATCAGCGGAGACAGGTTTTTCGTCGTAACGGGAAGCAATCACGGCGCAACGACGGTCCCGTTCTTCAGCAACCACCGCACGCAGGTCTGCCTTGGCGGGATCCCCTTCAACGTCGCGCATGTAAGCAGTAAGCGGATCAATATAAGGTTGGTCGAACAGTGCCTTCAGCTCTGCATTGTTCTCAACAACGGGGTTGGGCTGGCCTATTTTTCCCAGCGCTTGCCCGGTTCGATGAAAAAACTCGGACGACGAGCCAAACAGCCCCTTGTCCTGAAGATTGGCACAACCCGTTAACAAGGTCAGCAGAGTGAGAGAGACCAGCAATCGGTACATCAGTATTCACCAGAAAAAGTGGCCGCAAAACGTAAAAAAACAGATAACACAACAATGATCCAATATTCTGACCAAAAGAGGCGTTCAACCGGATACTAGTCCGTAACGATGATCATAGTTCATAACACATGACATAATAGTTCATTATCTGACGCTTTCACTGCTATCTCGGCGGCAGGTAATCGTCACCATTGGACACCGAAACCCACAACGACGCGATTCCCGCACGTTTTTAGTTCCTACTCCGCGCTCTCAGCTCACTTGTGAACTATTGAAAAATTTTTGCCCGAGTGTCGAAAGAGGGTCGCTAAACCGACCTGAAGCCTGTCAAGAAACGCACACTGAGACAGGCCTCCCATCCAGCGCGAAAACGATTGAGCAGGAGCATCAGTCCCCGTATCATTTCTATTCACAAAGTTTTACATTTCAGGATTACCAATGAGTGAGCAGGAAGCACACGCCCATCGCCCCCATCCAACCTACGCCGACGATGAGATCAGTCTGGTTGATATAGCGAAAGTCTTAATCCGGAGAAAAGCCTGGATTATCAGCCTTTTCCTCATCTGCTTACTCGGTTCTGTGGGTCTTGCACTGGTCAAGGATCGCCACTACACCTACACCACCAGCATCCTGGTAGGCGAGTTCGGATTGGACAAATACGTCTCGTCGGCAAAGCAGGCCAAAAGTGTGCTCGACAGCCGCATCGTTCCGGTGATTGAAAGGCAGTTTGTCGACAAGCGGGATATTGAGCAGATTCCTTTTGAAACCTCTGTCATGGCAGACGAGGGCAACAATTTCGTCACGCTGCAATCAAAAGCGACGGAGGATAAGCGGTCGCTGATTGCCGAGTTCCATGAGGCCATGGCATCGGCTCTGACGCGTGACCATAACGAAAAGCTGTCGTTGCTGGAAAAAGAGAGTGACATGCGTCTGCAGGCCTTGCGTGTCTCTTATGAAACTGAGCAGCGTCAACTGGAAGAACTTCGAAAACTGCTGGCAACCTCAACCGAATCCGTCGACAAAGCGGAGGCAGAAGAACAGGTGAGAGCCAACTCACAAGGCGCTAGCGGCAACATGGAAGCCACCCTGACCAGCGCCAACAACAAGCTGACATTTATGCTCAGCCAAATGCAGCTGACACAACAACTGAGTGAACGTGAAAACCGGGTAAATGAGCTTCAGAGCGATATTAACGAGGAAGAACTGAAGCGCTCGTGGATCAAACCCACCCGCACAGCCAACCTTGCCACCGCGTCAATCAGACCATCAGGCACCGGCAAGGCGCTCATTGTCGCCTTGGGTGCGATGCTGGGCCTCATGCTGGGCGTGTTTGCGGCTTTCTTCGCCGAGTTCGTGAGTCGGGTCAGACAGGTATCCGAGTAATCACATTTCACTGCGCCAGGGCCGGGAAATTTCAGGTGTCCGCCTTTTCCCCTGACAGCACTCCCAGCAGCGTTTGCGTGTGCTCTACCGCCTCGGCTCCCAGATTGGTCAGGTAGCCTCCGTCGTCCTGAGTGATCAGACCCTTTTGAAACAATCGCTCTGCCGCCATTACCATCTCGGGGGCAGCGGAGTGCTGATGGACCTTGATGCCTTCCTGGCTGGATGACGAGTTGAACAGGGCCAGAAGGTTAAGTTCAGCGAGATGATCAGGCGAAAACGGCATTGTCTTACCTCGAATTGTTGTTAGTGGCACTTAACAGTTCTATACGAGATTGCGTCATTCCACAAAGTTAAATTCCCACCCAGACTGCCCTCACCCTTTTGCCGGATGCAACACCCACAGCCTGCATTCCATTTCGGTGCACGCCGCCCTGAATCAGGGCGGCGTGGCCTGCTTATAATTTAAAAATCCTTTATTTTCAACAAACTAACTTATGGCACAGCTATTGCTGAATATATAGCGAATGCCAGACGGGTTTTGCTGTTGCCAGTACGCGGCCAGACTCTGGCATTCAACAGTGAAAATTGAGCAAAGGCGCTCATTGCAACGTGTTTAACGGTGCAGTGGGCGTTTTTTTTGCCCGTTTTGACCGAAAGCCCAAACAGAAGCGTTACTCATAAAAGCGACCCGAGAGAGACCTGCGTGACACGTGACAGGCGCATCTCCTCAATGTTGTGGCCTGGCATGAAAGGACAGATCCAGGGTACCTGACTGCCAAGCCCCTTCGCTCTTCACCCAGAGGAATAGATTATGTCTTATTTGGTTCCATCCGAATTTGTCACCAAGATGGTCGACGCAGGTGAATCCAAGATTCACATGTCGACCCGAGACACCCTGATTCGTGCCTTTATGGCCGGTGCCATTCTTGCGCTTGCTGCGGTTTTTGCGATCACTATCGCGGTGCAGACCGGCAACTTCCTGATCGGCGCCATTCTCTTTCCTGTTGGGTTTTGCATGCTCTACCTGATGGGATTTGACCTGCTAACCGGTGTTTTCATGCTGACCCCGCTGGCATTGTTGGACAAGCGACCGGGCGTCAACGTAAGCGGTATCCTGAGAAACTGGGGACTGGTATTTGTGGGCAACTTTGCCGGTGCACTGACCGTTGCCTTCATGATGGCCTTCGTCTTTACCTACGGCTTCAATGTCGAGCCGGGCGCAGTGGGTGCCAAGATCGCAACGATCGGTGAAGCCCGCACTCTGGGGTATGCCGAATACGGTGCCGCGGGCTGGGCAACTATCTTCATCCGCGGCATGCTGTGCAACTGGATGGTATCCCTGGGTGTTGTCGGCGCGATGGTATCAACCAACGTAGGTGGCAAGGTCATCGCAATGTGGATGCCGATCATGCTGTTCTTCTATATGGGCTTTGAGCACTCAGTCGTGAATATGTTCCTGTTCCCTTCCGCGATGATTATGGGAGGACAATTCTCGGTTATGGATTATCTGATCTGGAACGAAATCCCGACTGCGCTGGGCAACCTTGTGGGCGGCATCGCATTCACGGGCCTGACCCTGTACACCACTCACGTCCGCACCGCCGCAAAGCGTCGCGTTGTGGGTGAGCGTGTTGCGGCATAACTGATAGCGCCCAACGACATCACTACTAGCGGACCACGGCTTAGCGGCCGTGGTCCGGATTCTGGATCGCACATGAGCCGTCAGCTGAAAGTATCGGTAGGGCAGCATTCCTATAAAGGTCGCAAGGCTTCCAATCAGGACTTTCACGGCTGCTATCTCCCCGACGAACCCCAGCTCAGCATGAAGGGCATTGCCTTCGCCATGGCAGACGGCATCAGCAGCAGCGACGTCAGTCATATCGCCAGCGAAACCGCAGTCAAAAGTTTTCTGGATGACTACTTCTGCACGTCCGAAGCCTGGTCCGTCAAACAATCGGTTCAGCGCGTCATCAATGCCACAAACTCCTGGCTTCACTCACAAACACTGAACAGTCCTGCCCGTTATGACAAAGACAAGGGGTATATCTGCACCCTCAGTGCGCTGGTCATAAAAGCGGCAACGGCACACCTGTTTCATGTGGGCGATACCCGCATATATCGCTTGCAGGATAAAGGTCTTGAACAACTCACCCACGATCACCGCCTGTGGGTTTCACAGGAAAAAAGCCACCTGAGCCGGGCCCTGGGGATTGATGCCATATTAGAGCTGGATCACCAGACCCTGCCGGTTTCCGTCGGCGATATTTACTTGCTGGCGACTGACGGCGTATACGAACACACAGACGCCGAATTTATCCGGGGCGCCATTGAGCGCTACCCTGACGACCTTAACGAGGCCGCAAGATCGATTGTTGATCAGGCTTACCAGCAAGGCAGCGCTGACAACCTCAGCATTCAGATTGTACGGGTAGATGCATTACCACAGGACGCGTCCCACTCCCTTCAACACCAGATTGATCAACTGCCCTTTCCACCGGTGCTCGAAGCGCGAGCAAGTTTCGACGGCTATACCATTCTCCGCGAGCTGCACGCCACCAGCCGAAGCCATGTGTATCTGGCTCAGGATGATGAGACCGGCATTCAAGTCGTACTCAAGAGCCCGTCTATCGATCTGCGTGGCGACCCGCATTACCTCGAACACTTCCTGATGGAAGAATGGATCGCCCGGCGGGTCAACAGTGCTCACGTGCTCTCAACCGGCCCGCAGACGCGCTCGCGCAACTACCTCTATACCGTTGCCGAATTCATTGACGGACAAACGCTCAAACAGTGGCTGACCGACAACCCCAAACCTGACCTTGAAGCGGTTCGAAGCATTATTGAACAGGTCGCCAAGGGGCTTTACGCGTTGCATCGTATGGAGATCCTGCATCAGGATATCCGTCCGGAAAACATCATGATTGACGCCAACGGCACAGTGAAAATCATTGATTTCGGATCAGCCCGGGTGGCCGGGATCGTGGAGGCAAGCACGCGCAGTGAACAAAGCGATGTTCCCGGCACCGCCCTTTACATGGCGCCGGAATATTTTATGGGTGAAGTGGGCACGGTGCAGTCGGATATCTATTCACTGGGCGTACTGACCTATCACATGCTGACAGGCGCATTCCCCTACGGCACTCAGGTTTCCCGTTCACGCACGGCCGCGTCTCAACGCCGCCTGACCTATCGCTCAGCGTTGGACGATGAACGTGAAATTCCGGCCTGGATTGACGAAACCCTGCGCCGTGCCGTGCATCCAAATCCGGACAAGCGCTACCAGGAACTGTCCGAGTTCACCTTCGACATGCGCCAGCCCAACAGGGCCTACCTCAACAAAACCCGGCCACCGCTTCTGGAGCGGAACCCGGTTTTGTTCTGGCAAGGGCTGTCAGCGGTTCTGGCAATGATTATCGTCATGTTGCTGAGCCGTTAAAAAGGCCGGCAACCCCGGTTACTCTTCAGCAGGAGTAGGACGAATCAGAATCTCATTGACGTCCACATGACGCGGCTGGGAGACGGCATAGATAACGGCGCGAGCGATATCTTCGTCTACCAGTGCGTGCTTGGGCTTTTCATCAAAAAAGGCGGTATCCACCATCCCCGGCTCAATCAGTGTGACCCGCACACCGCTGCCTCGCAGCTCCTCACGCAGGCCATAACCAATAGCACTCACGGCCCACTTGGTGGCGCTGTACATTGAGCCCGGAATCGTCGCACGACCAGCAGCCGAGCCGGTAAGCAGTACATGCCCCTTCGACTTGCGTATCGCTGGCAATGCCGCCTGGAGTGTCAGGCCGACGCCGTATACATTGGTCAGAATCATGTCCCGCCAGGCTTCGTGGTCGGCCTCGCTGAAGCCGCCCGGGGATCCACCGCGGCCGGCATTGGCGAAGACCGCATCGAGTCGGCCAAATGCCTCAGTGACCTGAGCGACCATCGCTTTTTGCTGGTCAAAATCCTGCACATCGCATTGCAATGCCAACGCCCGTTCGGGCCCACCGAGTTCATCCTGCAAAGCCTTGAGCTTGTCTGCCGATCGCGCAGCGAGTGCCACGCGGTATCCGGCTTTTGCAGCAGCACGGGCGGTTGCAGCGCCGATACCGGAGGACGCGCCGGTAATCAGAATCACGTTGTTCTGGCTTTCGTTTGTCATAGTGCCTCCCTGGATCGAAATTACGTTTAGCGTTACGACTATGCACCTCGAGGTTGTACGTGTCACATCACCTGATCGGTTTTCCCACCTGGCACAAGGCGGTCATCAGGCGTTACTGTATTCAGGTGCAATTAATTGTCAGGTCGCAAGTCCATTACATTCCGGAGGAAACATGTCCGAATCACCTGTCACCACCCAATGGATCGACATCACCAGCACCGATGGCCAGACTTTCAATGGCTACCTGGCCCTTCCCCCTGGCGGCAGTGGCCCCGGCATTGTGCTGATTCAGGAAATTTTCGGCGTTAATCGTCATATCCGCAGCGTGGCCGAGCAGTACGCTCAGGATGGCTACGTCGTCCTGGCCCCGGATGTATTCTGGCGCCAGGAGCCAGGCGTTGAGCTGGCCTACGACGGCGAGGATATGGACAAGGCCCGGAAGCTGGTGCAGCAGATTGATTTCTCGACTGCGGTTGATGATCTCGCCTGCGCCACACAGACGTTACGGCATCAGCCACAATGTGAAGGCGAAGTTGCAGCAATCGGCTACTGCATGGGCGGCATACTGGCGTATCTCGCCGCACTCGGCGCCGGTGTCGATCGCGCCGCCAGCTTCTATCCCGGCGGTATCGCCAATCATCTCGACAAGGCTGCCGAACTGAAGGTACCGGTCCAGTTCCACTTTGCCGGCAATGACAGCCACATTACCGGCGCACATGTGGAGCAAACCCGCGCCGCCTTCAGTGATCGTGATGACGTCGCTGTGTTCGTCTATGACGGTGCCGAACACGGCTTTAACTGCTGGGCCCGCAACAGCTACCAACGCCACGCTGCAGCACTGTCGCATGGTCGGGTTCTGAGCTTTCTGGAAAGCGGGGACTAGTGTCCCCGTTTGGTTAACTCGTTAATCTACCGGGACACTAGGACGATACCCGGTTGTCTTCGATCCATCGACCCGCCCTGCGGGCCTCCTCTTCGTGTGCCTCGTCGCGCCAGGGTTCCTGCAGGGCAGCGTCATACCAGGCGCGCATCGAAGGGAGAGCCAACAGGCGCTCGGCATACGCCATGCTCTCCGGCGACAGCGACAAACCATAGGTCCGGACTCTAAAGGCGACCGGCGCATAGAAGGCATCAACCGCAGTGAAACTGTCCCCAGCGAGGAAAGGCCCGCCAAAATGCGAGAGTCCCTGCTGCCACAAGGCATCAAGCCGGCTGACTTCGCTTTTTAGCCCTTCTGGCCAGGGGCCGGTTTCGATCAGCAAACCGCAGTTCATGGTGCAAAAATCACGCATTACCGGAAAACCCGAGTGCATTTCCGCCGCAGCACTGCGGGCCCAGGCTCTGGCCTCACGGCTGCTGGGCCAGACTTCCGGCTTAATTTCCGCCAGATATTCCGCAATGGCCAAAGAATCCCAAACCAGCACATCGCCATCCTTCAGGTAAGGCACTTTTCGCGAAGGTGATCCGGCAAATACTGACTGCGGATCGTGCTTTTCGGAAAAAGGCGAGAGTTGCTCGTCAAATGGAATGGCAAGCTCGTGCATCAATACCCATGGACGCAGCGACCAGGACGAGTAGTTCTTGTTGGCAATGGCAAGTTCGAGCATGGCGTAATCAACCTCAGGACAGGTAGGTTCAGAAGAAGTAATAGCGAATCAACTGCAGTACGATCAATAACCCCATCAGAGGGAAAAGAAACCGGGTGATGTTGCCATAATCGCGAGGTTCACCTTGCTTCTCTGTTTTTTTCGCGTGCTTTTCCATAAACGGCACCAATACGACAAGCGCGAGAATCAGCACGGTGATGATCGCCAACAAGTTCATCATGGACAAAACTCCAGCGATGGGTTTGGACAGGGACAATCGTTTACCCCCGAACCATTGCAGCATGTCCCCGTGACCGGGTAAAGAACGATTGGCAGGCGCAACCCGGTGCCTTAGGCTTTTTACTAATGGTACATGCGCCACATTCCTTCGTATCCTAGTGATTAGTCCGGCAGACGTTCTATTTGATCCACTGCATTACATTGAGGCCTTATGAATCCGACCATCGAACTACTCAACTCTCACCGGTCCATCCGGAAATTCAAGGACCAGAAAATTCCGCAGGATCTGTTTGAAACGATCATCCGAGCCGGCCAAAGTGCCGCAACATCCAGTCATGTTCAGGCCTACTCCATCATTCATGTGGTCAACCCGGAGAATCGGGCAAAACTGGTCGAACTGACAGGCGGCCAGACCTATGTCGCTGATTCTTCAGATTTCCTGGTGTTCTGTGCCGATATGAAACGCCCAACTGAAGCCGCTGAGCGTGCGGGAGCAGAGGTCGTGCGGGGCATGATGGAGCAACTGCTGGTCGCCAGCGTCGATACAGCCCTGATGGCTCAGAATATTGCGGTTGCCGCAGAATCAGAGCAACTTGGCATCTGTTATATCGGCGGAATCCGGAACCA
>TARA_R100001440_G_scaffold8937_1_pt1 | contig 19653 bp, 19 predicted proteins | sample TARA_R100001440 | Tara Oceans TARA_R100001440 (sample SAMEA2622112) | marine metagenome | biome: marine biome (ENVO:00000447); feature: surface water layer (ENVO:00002042); material: "saline water (ENVO:00002010), including plankton (ENVO:xxxxxxxx)" | depth 5 m
CGTGAAAAAATGGCTTAATTTATCGGATTGACACCACAGTCACTTGTTAAGAGGCAACGACCCCAAACACGGCGCTGGCGCGTGCAATGCGCTTTGAGCCAACGTGGAAATAGCAGTTGGCGAATGCAGTGCTACGCCCGACTTTTTGAACGTCGGTATGAACCTCAATCCAATCGCCTATTTCTGCCTTACCCACATAATCAATCGTTTGGCTGGTGGTAACAATTGGAGTCGCTGGTTCTGTTGAGAATGCTGCGCTGTATCCCATGGCTATATCAGCGAGAGTGCCCAGCAAACCTCCATGGACGATGCCTCGAGCATTGCAATGCTTCTCCTCGGCAACAATGCCAATGACCAGCCCCGACGAATCCTTTTTTTGGTAGATGGGGCCAAGTAATTCGGTGAAAGGGCTCGTGCGTGATAACGGCCGAAATCCTTCAGGGATTGCACTCATGCTCGATTCCTTTTTCTGTAATCATAACAGCGATTAGACGGCTATTCGTGCGGGCGTCAAAACTCAAAGTCAAAACAGCGTAGCTGCCCATCTAAAGCCGCGCCATGTACAGAGATCAGGCTTCCAGCCCCCCCAAAAAATCAGCCGTCGCCCAGCAACCGAACCCACTCCAACACCCCTTCACTCGCTCCCTTACGAATCACCCGTGCACGGGACACATTTGCTTCACCGGGATCAATCACAGTAATGGGGACATGGCTTTCCACAAAGTCGACAAGCCCTGCGGCGGGATAAACCTGCAGCGAGGTGCCGACAATCAGCACGTGGTCGGCAGTGGCGACAGCTTCGGCGGCGGTTTCAATCATGGGGACGGCTTCGCCGAACCAGACGATATTGGGGCGGAGCTGGCTGCCATGTTCACACAGATCGCCCATTTCGATTTTGCCGTAGCCGATATCGTAGATGGCGTGTTCCAGCTTGGAGCTGCGGGCTTGTTTCAGTTGGCCGTGGAGATGCACAACATGCGTCGAGCCCGCACGTTCGTGCAGGTCGTCCACGTTCTGGGTGACGATGGTGATGCGGTAGTCTTTTTCCAGATCAGCCAGGGCCTTGTGGGCCGCGTTGGGCTGGGCGCTTTCCAGTTGGCTGCGTCGCTCGTTGTAGAAACGCAAAACGAGTTCCGGGTTGCGCTGGAAGGCCTCCGGTGTTGCAACATCGTAGACGTCGTGATTTTCCCAGAGTCCGCCGTTGTCACGGAAGGTTTTGAGGCCGCTTTCGGCACTCATACCCGCGCCGGTCAGTGCCACAATATGATCGCGCATCTAAGGAACCTCTGATTAAGTCTGTGCTGAGCATGATCGTGCTTTTGGTCTGACTTTAGCATTCTGAAGGGGCGCGGGGGGAACTGCTTGAGGCGAAAAAACGGTGAGCGGGGGATACCGGAGCGAGATTCAAATAGCAGCCGAGCTGATACCCGGCTGCCGTCAGGCAATACCTGGATATCAGTCGAAAATCTTGCCGGGATTGATGATGCCGTTGGGATCGAACACCTGCTTGATGCCCCTGAGATAGGCGATCTCGGTTTCACTGCGGGTGTAGTGCAAATACGGCTTTTTGGTCATGCCAACGCCATGCTCTGCAGACACACTGCCCTGATAACGTTCAACAATCTCGAATACCCATTTATTGACCTGCTGACACTTCTCGAAGAAGTCTTCGTTGGCCATGCCTTCCGGCTTGAGGATGTTGAGGTGCAGATTGCCGTCGCCGATGTGGCCGAACCAGATAATCTCGAAATCCGGGTAGTGCTCATTCACCACGGCGTCGATTTCCTGCAGGAAGCCCGGCACTTTGGACACCACCACCGAAATATCATTCTTGTAGGGCGTGCGCGGTGCAATGGATTCGGAAATCCGCTCGCGAAGCTGCCACAGGTTGTTGGCCTGGGTCTCGCTCTGGCTGATAACACCATCCAATACCCATCCACTCTCTACGCATTGCTCGAACAAGGTCATGGCGTCATCCATCACCTGATCGGATACCGCTTCAAATTCCAGCAGCGCATAGTAAGGCGCCTCGGTTTCAAACGGTGCCTGTACCTGACCGTGAGCGAGCACGTGTTGCATGGCTTCGTGAGAGAAGAATTCGTAAGCCGTCAGGTCAATCTGCTTCTGGAAGGTCTGCAGCACGTCCATGGTGTTTGTCAGATCGCCAAGACCCAGCACCAGAACGGTCAGGTTATCGGGCTTGCGGGTCAGCTTCATTGTGGCTTCAGTGATAAAACCCAACGTGCCCTCGGCGCCGATAAACAGGTGGCGCAGATCATAGCCGGTGTTGTTCTTTTCCAGATCTTTGTTCAGCTCCAGAATATCGCCCTTGCCGGTGACGACAGTTAAACCGGCCACCCAGTCGCGGCTCATGCCGTAGCGAATAACCTTGATGCCGCCGGCATTGGTGGACAGGTTGCCACCGAGTTGGCTGGAGCCCGCAGATGCGAAGTCGACCGGATAATACAGGTCGTTGTCTTCAGCAAAGGTTTGCAGCTGTTCGGTGATAACACCCGCCTGGCAGCGCACAGTGCGGTCGCTGGCGCTGAAATCAACGATTTGGTTCATGTAATCAAATGCCACCACCACTTCGCCATTTGCGGCCACAGCGCCCGCGCTCAATCCGGTACGCCCGCCTGACGGCACCAACGCCACCTGATTTTCATTGGCAAACTGAACCAGTGCCTGCACCTGTGCTGTGGTCTTGGGAAAAACAATTGCCACCGGGCTGGGCGCGTAGATCTTGGTCCAGTCCTTGCCGTAGTTATTGAGGTCGTCAGGGTCGGTCAGGACCTTGCCTTCATCCACAAGGGTCTTGAGTGCGGCAACAATCTGGTCGGCAGTCATGGAAATCACGGTCTCACAAATAGGTAGAGGGCGGCGTTTTTACTGAATGCATTGTTGAATGATTCAGATCACCGAACACAATGTTAAACAGGGGGATTATGGTATCATACCCGCCCTATTCTGCGAGCCCGCCCGCCTGGTGTCGGGTGCGAACACTTTAGAGGGTGTTGCAAAACGCAGCGAGCGAAGGTCAGGCAAGGCGGATATTCATAAAAAACCGCGAAAAAGCGCAGTTTACGCATGGTAAATGAGCATTTTGAGCGGATGTCCAGCGCCACATGACCGAGCGCAGTAGTTTTGCAACACCCTCTTCACTTTACGCGACGAAAGGTCTGGAAACCCATGGCAAATACGTCTCTCGACAAAAGCAAGATCAAGATCCTGCTATTGGAAGGTGTGCATCAGTCCGCTCTGGATACACTGCACGAAGCGGGCTATACCAACATCGATTATCTGACTCACTCGCTGGGTGACGCAGAACTGAAGGAAAGAATCGCTGACGCGCATTTCGTCGGTATCCGTTCGCGGACCCAGCTGACCGAAGAAGTGTTCGAAGCGGCCAGCAAGCTGGTTGCGGTCGGTTGCTTCTGCATCGGCACCAACCAGGTCAACCTGAAAGCCGCCACCCGTCGCGGCGTTGCCGTATTTAACGCGCCTTTCTCGAACACCCGCAGCGTAGCTGAACTGGTTCTGGCTCAGGCTATATTGCTGCTGCGTGGCATTCCTGAAAAGAACGCCAGCGCGCATCGTGGCGGCTGGATCAAGTCAGCCAAAGACAGCTACGAAATCCGCGGCAAGAAGCTGGGCATTATCGGTTACGGCAACATCGGCACCCAGTTCAGCGTGCTGGCCGAATCACTGGGCATGCAGGTTTACTTCTACGACGTGGTATCCAAGCTGTCCATCGGTAACGCGACGCAGGTGGGTTCACTGAAAGAACTACTGAACATCAGTGATGTTGTCAGCTTGCATGTACCTGAAACGCCCGCAACCAAATACATGTTCGGTGCAGAGCAGCTGGCGCAGATGAAACCCGGCAGCATCCTGATGAACGCGTCCCGCGGCACTGTAGTTGATATCGAAGCGCTGGCGGAAACACTGAAAAGCGGCAAGTTGCTAGGCGCGGCAATTGACGTCTTCCCTGTTGAACCCAAGTCCAACGATGAAGAGTTCGTTTCACCTCTACGTGAATTCGACAATGTTATCCTGACACCGCATATCGGTGGCTCTACCATCGAAGCGCAGGAAAACATCGGGCGTGAAGTAGCCGAGAAACTGGCGATGTACAGCGATAACGGAACCACCGTATCGTCTGTCAACTTCCCTGAAGTGGCACTGCCATCGCATCCGAACCAGCACCGTCTGCTGCACGTTCACGAGAACATTCCGGGCGTCATGTCCGAAATCAACAGCGTGTTCTCCGATAACGGCATCAACATCTGTGGTCAGTACCTGCGTACCCAAGAAGACATTGGCTACGTGGTTATGGATGTTGATAAGGCCTACGGCGAGCTGGCACTTGAGAAGCTCAAGTCGGTCAAGGGCACGATTCGCTGCCGCGTATTGTTCTGATTCTTCTGGCAAGTGCGCAATCCACTTGCGCACTTGCTGCCTGATCAGACAGTTACGGCACGGTTTGTTCCGAACGAACAAAAAAAGGGCGGCACCTGCAGTTAACAGGGCCGCCCTTTTTTTGATCTGGAATCAGTCGACTTACTGAGTCGGCACCAGATTCAGCTCAACCCGACGGTTTTGTTCGCGCCCGGACGCCGTCTCGTTTGATGCGATAGGGTTACGCTCGCCATAACCGGTGGCGCGGGTGCGTGACGACTGAATACCCTGATTCAGCAGGAAGTCACGAACCGAACCCGCACGCTGCTCGCTTAACAGCTGGTTGTAGGACGCAGAACCGCTGCTGTCTGTGTGCCCTTCAATGTTGATGATGGTTTCATCAAACTCTTCAAGCACCAATGCCACAGAATCCAGAACACCGGTAAACGACGACTTGATCGTCGACTTGTTCACGTCAAATGTGATGTTGCCTGGCATGATCAGATCGATCTGATTGCCGTTGCGCACAACGCGAACGCCGGTGCCTTCCAGCTGCTGGCGCAACTTGGATTCCTGACGGTCCATGTAGTAGCCAATACCGCCACCCGCCGCGCCACCGGCAGCGGCGCCAATCAGCGCACCTTTACCCCGGTCGCTTTTACTGGAGGTTGCAGCACCAATGGCGGCACCGGAGAGCGCGCCAATCACACTACCTTTGGTCGCATTGGATACTTTTTCTTCCCCGCTGTAAGGGTCGTAGGTCATGCAGCCACTCAGGGTGACACCCGCGACCATAATCGCCGTCATTGTTTTTTTCATTCAACTTCTCCTTGCTTGGCTATCGATCAGTGTGATGCTGGCGCAAACTAGCTTGCTTTCGAGTAGGCATCACAATGCTTTCTGAATGCATCGATCGTCACATTGAACACGCTTGCCTGAAGATCGGGCGCCTCGTTGACGAGGTGATGCCGACCGTCAGGCAAACGGCGTTCGGTTACTTCTGAAAACTTGTTTTTGATAATCCGCAGGTTGTGCTGCCAATCGACCGTCATGTCCTTTTCACCCTGAATGACCGTCACCGGGAAGTTAACCGGTTGCGCCTGCTCAATCTGCGGCACCCACTCCCTCAGCGCCGACACCCAGTCCACATGCACAGACCGGGCCTGAAGCGGGTCTTTCTCTCGCAAAAACCGGAGGAAGCGGCCACTGCCGCTATTTTCCGAAAACATTCGGCGCCAGCGCGTCACAAACGGCCTCGCCACACTGTGCAATAACTTGGCACCAATCCATCCTACCGGCCGAACCAGCGGCGCCAGGAGCACAACGTGCCGAAACACCGCCCTGTCATGCGGTACTTCCGACAACAGGTAGTCAATCAGGATGCCGCCACCGGTGCTTTGACCCACGCCAAACCAAGGCTCTGGCACTTTACCCCGTGCGACGTTGATTACATCCCGCAACACCGCCTGATATTCGCCAAAGCTGCCGATCGCTGCAGGTGTGCCGCTGGACAACCCATGTCCCGGCTGATCGTAGGCCAATACGCTGAAGCCTGCCGCGAGGCAACGATCAATCAACTGGCTGTAGAGGCCAACATGATCAAAATAACCATGGAGGATAAAGACAGTGCCGCGTGATTTCGGCAACTTGAAGTAATGAATCGCCACCCGGTGCTCGTCGCTTTGCAAAATGCCAAGCGCATATTTGACCTCAGGATGCTCCACCCACAGATCCAGTCCATAGAAGCGACAATAGGATGCCGCTTCTTCATTGAGCTCATCAGCACGGGTGCCGTCTATGCCTTCGAGTGAGAACTCAGTCAGCGACTTGATAACAGACGCGCGTTCCCACTCCGGCATTTCAGGACTATCGGATTTCCAATACACAGTTATCAGCCATATGAATCTGATTTTAGGGAACCGCGTTCCCGTGTGCAGTTACAACTCTGTCATATCCCTCGATCAGAGCCTTGCGAAGGTGCCTAGATTAGCACAATTCAGCCCGTTTCCAGCTATGATCGGCGTCATGAATCACCTCAAAAAGAACACAACAGCCGGGACAACCAGCCAGACCAAATAGCGCTTAATTTCACGGCAGTGTTAGGCCACTATAGGTATTCGTTTCTCACGGAAGCCGCAGTTACGGGAGCCCGAAATGCAGCAGACTATCTTACAGGCGGCACTACGCACCACGATGCAGGCGTTGGTCAAGCCAGTTCTGACACCCGCCATACCCGTGTCCTTGCAGCGCACACTCATTCGTCAGGCCTACCGCGCCTCAATACCGCCACGAAGAACGGCATTCTCTTCAGGCAGTATCAAGGGCATTCCCTATCAGCAGGTAACCTGCAACCCGAATGGACGCCGTGCGATCCTGTACCTTCATGGCGGCGCCTATATCATTGGTTCTTCTGAAACCCATCGCGGAATAACGGGGCACATCGCAAAAGCGACCGGTTGTGCGCTATTTGTGCCTGATTATCGACTGGCACCGGAGCACCCTTACCCTGCTGCTGTAGATGATGCACTATTGATGTACCAGCATTTGCTGGCACTGGATTACAGCCCTGAGGATATTTCTGTTGTCGGCGACTCTGCAGGTGGCGGACTCGCGATTGCACTCGCTCTGCGCCTCAAGGCCGAGCAACTGCCCTTACCGTCATCGCTGGTGGTGATGTCCCCCTGGGTCGATCTGACCCACCAGCAATTACACGTGCCAGATGCCGAACCCGTGCTACAGGTGCGCTGGATCAAAAACGCCGCCACGTTGTATAGCAACGGCATGCCGCTTAGCGCGCCCATGATTTCGCCGGTTTATGGTGACCTCTCCGGTTTGCCGCCACTGCTAATCCAGGTCGGCAGTCAGGAAATTCTGCTTAATGATGCCAAGCGCCTTGCCGAAAAAGCGAAAGTCGACGGCGTAAAGGTAACACTGACGGAACATGCCAAACTCTGGCATGTGTTTCAGATCCATGCGGGTGTGCTAGCCGAAGCCACCCATGCTATTAACGCCCTTGCCAGGCATATCGAGGAGCATTCCCCATCATGAAGTTCATGTTGATCACCGGCGCAGGCGCCGGCATAGGCGCTGCCACCGCGCGACTGTTTGCGAACCAGGGCTGGACACTGGGCCTGACCGACATTGACGCCGGCGCTATTGCAACAATGGCCGACGAACTGGGAAGCAGGCACTGGTATAGCACGCTGGACGTGACCGACAGCGCGGCGGTGAGTGAAGCCGTCAACGCCTTTGGCGACTTCTCCAGCGGCAGATTGAATGTGCTGTTCAACTGCGCGGGCATTCTCCGGGTGGGGAATTTCGAGTCTATTCCGGCTGACGAGCATAAGCAGGTTATTGATATCAATGTGATGGGCACGATCAACATGTGCCAGCAGGCGTTTTCATTGCTCAGAAGCACCCCGTCAGCGCGGGTAATCAACATGAGCTCGGCTTCGGCTCTTTATGGCACGCCTCATTTTGCCAGCTACTCGGCTTCCAAGTTTGCAGTGCGTGGCCTGACCGAAGCGCTGAACCTGGAATGGAAGGCTCACGACATCCTGGTGCAGGATATGATGCCGCCATTTGTTAAGACCCACATGGTGTCGAGCCAGACATTTGAAGCGCCGATTATTCAGCGGCTCGGCGTCAACCTGAACGCGGAGGATATCGCCACCGCTGTCTGGTCTGCCTGTCAGGGCAACGACGTCCACAATCCTGTCAGCCTGCAATTCAAGTCACTGATGTTCAGCAACAAATGGCTACCTACAGGATTTACCCGCCAGTTGCTCGGACTGCTCAGCAAACCCTGAGCACTAGAGCGCTATATCCGACAGTTTGAGTTGCCCTGTGACCAGTGCATCTTTGCGGTTGCGGGGCCAGCGTTTCACAGCATATTCAAGCCGCGAGGCGCGCGAACGATCTCCCACCGCCTCGTGAAACACCAGCTCCAACGGCCCTTTGCCCCACAAGCTGCGGGCCCCTTTCGGCCGGCCGGCCTGATGTTCCGCAAAGCGCCGGTCAACATCGGTTGAAATACCCGTGTAAAGCGCACCCGTGCGCGTGCGCACCAGATACAGATACCAGCGTGTCATGGCTGCGCAGCCTTCAGGGAGCGGCGTCGGCCGCCCTGCTGCACCCACAACCCGGCCACGATCAGTACCAGGCCGATATAGGTGGACGACAGAATCTGCTCACCCAGTATGAAGTGGATGAATATCAGTGACAGAAAGGGCGAAATAAAGATCAGGTTGCTGACCTGGGACGTGTTCTCTGCTTTTTTCATAGCGTACATCCACAACACGAACGCTATCCCCATCTCAAAGACACCAACATAAACCGATGCAGCAAAAGCAGTGCCTGAAGCTGTGGGTAAACCATCCGTCATCAGACAAAAGATCACAATAAACGGAAGACCGAACAGAAAGTTCAGGAACAAACCAACCATCGGATCCCGAGTGTCCCTGGTATTGATGATCCAGTAGGATGCCCAAACCAACGTACTGGCCAGCGCCATGGCCACGCCCACGGGATCGGAAAACTGCAGCCCGAGAACATCGCCCCGGGTCGCAATCACGACCACACCGCTATAGCAAATCAACCCCGCCACAATATCCGACAGTGCCAGACGCTGCCCCAAAAAGGGTACCGATAGATAGGCCAATGCCAGCGCCCAAGTGTAGTTCAATGGCTGGGCTTCCTGGGCAGGTAAGCGATCAAAAGCACCGAACAACACAAAATAGTAGAGACAGGGGTTGAGTAACCCCATCAGTACTGAGCCAGCATATTGGCGACGGGTCAGCGAGAACACATATTTGAGTCGCCCCTGCAGCGTCAGCACAACAGCGAGCACCAGAACCGACGTTGTGCAGGCGATTACCATTAACTGGGCCGGGCTCATTTCCCGCAGGGAAAGCTTGAAAGCAGTCGCGACAGTCGACCACAACAACACTGTGGCGCCACCGAACAGCAAGGCCTGCTTCTGATTTTTCATAACGCTCCCGGATCAATCGTGGGTCATCTGCCTAAACACCCGACAGATTCTGTTCAATGTATGACGCGGTGAAGTTTGCATATCGCAGACAGGGAAGCCAAGTTGAAATTCACCTGGGGCGCTGCAACCCGCATAAACAGAGCGCTGGCGCCAATTCTTTCCTGGATATGTGTAATTCTTAATTTGTAGGTTTTTGGCAGCATGGCAAAGTGACTTCCAAGCCGATTCGGATGGGCCGTCGCTGAAGGATACTGTGCCATCCGGATAGTTGCTTAAACCAACTCCATGAAGGAGATTTTCCATGAAAACGCTTATGACTTCAGTAGCCCTTTCCGCCGCTCTGCTTGTGGGTGGCCCGGCAATCGCCCAGGAAACACAGAACCAGGGTAATCAAACCCCTGCAGCGACAGGCACCCAGAAGAAGAACTACTCCGATCAGGAACTGAAAAAGTTCGTCGAAGTTCAGGAAAACATCGGTTCAATCCGGGACGAGTTCATTCCCAAGATTGAGGAAGCAGAATCCCAGGCCGCTGCTCAAGAACTCCAGATGAAGGCGAATGACAAGATGGTCGCCGCGATTCAGGAAGAAGGCATGGATATCCCTACCTATAATGCCATCGCAACAGCTTATAACAGCGAACCGCAGGTTCGGAACCGGGTTGATGCGCTGATGTAATCGCGTCGCACTCAGGCCAGACCTGACACAAAAAACCACGCCTTGAGCGGGGTTTTTTGTGTCTTCTTCACTTCTATCAAGGTGCTTGTGACTACTGCATCAGACCCGGCAGGAACAACGCAATCTGCGGGAAGACGATCAGCAGTACTGTCGACAGCAACAGCAGGCAGATAAACGGCGGCGTCCCTCGTATCACTTCCAGATAGGGTCGCCTGAATATGGCCACCGCCGTAAATATATCGCAGCCGAATGGCGGCGTTGCCGAACCAATTGCAGCCTGCAGTGTGACGAGTGTACCGACCAACACCGGGTCAATGCCCGCCGCAGCCACTGCGGGTGCAAAGATAGGCGTCAGAATCAGGATGACCACAATCGGGTCGACAAACATGCAACCCACAAAGTACGACACCGAGATCAGCGCCAGAATCATGTAGGGACTGTCTGCCGCGTTCGCGACGACATCACCCAACAACAGATCCGGGATCTTGGCGAACGAAATAACCCATGAAAACGCCGTGCCTGCCGCAACCAGTATAAAGACCACCGCCGTGATCAGGCCGGTAGACAAGGCCACCTGAGGCAGATCGCTCATGCGTACCTGGCGGAAAATCACCATTTCAAGGATCAGGGCATAGGCAACCGACATTGCCGCGGCTTCGGTCGGGCTGAAAGTACCGGAGTAGATACCGCCGATAATAATGACCGGGAAACCCATCGGCAGTATGGCCTTTTTAAGCGCAGTTAATCGTTCCGCACGCGTTGCCTTGGGCAAGACCGGAATTTTCAGCTTGATCGAAAGGTAATAACAGTAAACGGAGAACAACAGAAGAATCAGCAGCCCGGGACCAATACCGGCAATAAACAGATCCCCCACCGATGTTCCGGACACCACGCCGTAAATAATCATGCCGATCGAGGGAGGAATCAGCAGGGCAATATCACTGGCGTTGATGATCAGCGCCATCGTGAACTTGTCAGAGTAGCCGGCCTCGAGCAACTTCGGCCGCAAGGGCTGACCCATTGCCACAACCGTTGCCTGGGTTGAACCTGACACCGCACCGAACAGCGTGCAGGATACCGCCGTGGTCATCGGCAAACCGCCACGCAAATGACCAACAAACTTGGAAACCAGATCAAGCAGACGATCCGCTGTGTGTCCCTTGATCATGATATCCGCAGCCAGGATGAACATGGGCACCGCAACCAGAACGCTCTGGGAAATGCCGCCGATCATCTGCTGGATCATGACGGACCCTTCGAGGAAAGGAAACTGGGTAAACAAAAGCAGCATGGAGCCCACTAGCAAAGGCACCATCATGGGGTAGCCCATCAACAGGAACACCACCATTACGACGGCAACAACGACCGACATCGATGCAGTGGATAGCCCGCCAAGGCCGATAAATTCCATCAGCTTATCCATTGGACTTCTCCTTGTCGGCGGACTTGTGATCATCCTCGTCGAAATGCGCCATATCACTGGGCATACCCGTTTCGGCGGCTATCTCGTCAAGCTCATCTTCGTATTCGTCCGGGTTGTGCCACGATAACCATGCGCCCGGGCTGATCAGGTTGCGGATACCGGCCAGCAAAAACTGCGCAGCGCCAACGATCAGACCAACGGGGACAATCAGATACGGAATCCATAACGGGAACTGCAGGGAGGGCATGACCCGCCCAGAGGTTTTCAGGTTGCTGACGTAGTCAATAGCGTAAACAGCAAGCAGAGCAAGCAAGGCGCTGGACGTGAAACTCACGATCGTCAGCAACACTTTCTGACCTGTTTCCGGAAGCAGGTCGTGCAGGGCGGACACTCGAATATGTCGCGCATTTCTGACCCCGTGCCCGACCCCGACAAAGGTCACGATAACAACGAGAATCTGAGCCAACTCATCCGCGAAAGAAAGACTTTGCCCCAAATTCCGGAAAATGACATTGGCGATGGTGACCGCTGCCATTAAAAGAATACCGACTATCAAAACACCCTGTTCCACGACGTTAAGACCGGTATCAAGCCAACTGAAGACGCCTTTGCGGGCAGTCTTTTCAGGCTTCGGTCCGTCGGACGCGCCCCTGGTTTCAGCCATGGTTTCGCTCCATTTTATTTTCAGGTGAATACAGTATACGTTGTAATAGATGGCAGAATTCAAGAAATATGTCTATTTGATAGTGTGTTAAGGTTTAAAAGTTGGATTGAACCCAAAGGAGAAAAAAAGATGACAAAGCTCACCCGCTGGCTGGGAAGCCTGACCGTTCTGATGGCATTCGGACTTGCCGGATGCTCAGATTCAGGCGACAGCGCCAACAACGAAGCAACTAATCAACAGGAGTCCTCGAGCTCTTCGGAAACCGCCGATGCGAAAAGCGAACCGGTGACCTGGCGCTTTGCGCTGGAAGAAATCGAAGGCAGTGTTCAGGACGCTTACGCCAAAGAATTCAAGCGCGAAGTTGAAGAAGAGTCTGACGGTCAGATCAAAATCGAGATCTACCCTTACGGTTCACTGGGTACCTCATCGCAGCTGACCGAACTGGTTCAGCAAGGTGCGGTTGAACTCGCATTCGCCTCTCCGGGCCACCTCGCATCCGTCATCCCTGAAGTCGGTATTTTCACACTGCACTTCGTGCTTTCCGATGACAACGACGTCAACAAGAAAGTCCTGTCGAGTGACAAGGTGCACGATCTGTTTGCCGACCGTTATGCGTCACAGGGCCTTGAGCTGCTGAGCATTGTACCTGAGGGCTGGATGGTCTGGACCGGCTCCAAGCCACTGCGCACCCCTGCCGATTTTGCAGACTTCAAGATGCGCACCATGACCTCGCCGATTCTGACTGAATCGTATAAGGCCTACGGTGCAAACCCGACCCCAATGCCTTATTCCGAGGTATACAGCGGCCTGCAGCTGAAGCAGATCGACGGTCAGGTGAACCCGATTTTTGCAATCGAAGAAATGAGCTTCTACGAAGTTCAGGATTCCATGACCATTGCAAAGCACGCGCAGTTCATCGCAACAGTGATTTCAAACAAGAAGTGGTATGACGCCCTGCCTGAAGAGCAGCGCAAGGCACTCGATACAGCTCGGGACAACCTGGTGGATTACATCTACGACAAACAGGCCGAGTTCAACGAGACCCGTCTTGAGAAAATCAAGGAAAACAGCGATATCAATATCATCGAGCTGACTGACGAGGAGCGTGATGCGTTCCGTAAAGCCAGCATGGGTGTTCGCGATATCTATCTGGAAGCTGCCGGCGATCGCGGCAAGGAAGTGCTGGACACCATCACTTCAATGGTAAAAGAAGAGGAAGGTAAAGCCGGAGAGTAATTCACTGACCGGTTTTGCAACTCAAAAGGCGTGACCTCCGGGTCACGCCTTTTTTGTGCTCGCTCAAGGCCCCCAGGTGCTGCATTAAACGCCTGTGTCAGTTGATTTCGCGAGCCTTGAATGTCACCAGTGTGTGGCCTTCATCGTCCATCAGGTATAACCGGTCCCCTTCAATCGCAAAACGACGCGTTTCATCAAGTGCTTTGAAATACTCGGCTTCAATCTCGGATCGAGCCGGACACATCATCCGTGTCGATGCCAGAGGCCCCAGGGCCAGATGATCGCCGCGGCGATTGTAATCGCCATTGAACCGGTTGCAACCCGCAAAGCCTGACGCCTTGCCCTCACGGTTCAATTGAAGCTCTAACTCCCGCTGCCCCTGCTCCGGCGCCACTGTCATTTCACCCAACCGGGTTGCCGACCAGTATGTACCCGGCAATGCCGTTCCCGGACACCGTGACGCCAGCCCGGCAGCCGCTCCTTCTACAGACGCCACTTTGAGGTGAAGCGTGTCGTCACCGCCATCCGGAGCATCGTCCATGACCCAATGCCCCTGTACGCGAACCGCGGCGCTCTCGGGCGGCTGCTTGCCTGTTTCACGGTAAAATGCTTCCAGCGCGGGATACGCTTCTTCCATCACGACAGGCAGATGCCGCCGAATTCGCGAATCATATGCCAGAGGTGCGTCAGCCATGGTCATGAAGCAGACGTCCATTGGCCGATCCTGTTCGATGGGATCGGTATCATCATCGTACTCCAGAGCTACGGCATCGCCCCGACCACTCAGCATCAGCGTGTTGCCCCGTGTCAGACTCAATTCCGAGTGACGATTGCCATCGTCCACCAGAACCACCTGACCCGTACCGGGCACAAATTGCCATAGCCCGCGCGTCACCTGCGGTTGATCGCCAGAAAGCCCGGTTCCATGCTCATACACATGGTTCGGGTGAAGCACCCAGACCCTATCGCCATCCGGTGTCGAGTAGGTGCCCGGCTGCAGCTGGGGCGGGGACACAGCGGCATCCGACTCATTCTGTCCGGCGGACGTCGCGCAGCCACTCAGGACTGAAACCGCAAAACCCAGTGTCAGACTGCACAATAGGATTTTCATGTGGTCTCCTCATCACGATAAAAGATTCTGTTGCTGATATACCAACCCGTGGTTACGTCTCGCCCGCCATCACGGGTGCCGTTACCTGCCGAACATTCATTTGCCTCAGCACCGCCTTGCCCCTGATCGTAAGGTCGGAAATAAACTGAAACTGATCACGGGGATCAACCGGGTAGGCCTTCAGCCGGTAACAGGTGCCCCAGGGCCGCTCCGACAACACAACGATGACGGGCTGGTAGGTTTTCGTCCAGGGGCTGGTAAAGGCAACATCCCGCAGCCGCGCCTTGACCTCGGCAGCATCATGCTCCGGGTCGAGGTAAAACTCGGCAACGCACATCAGATTACCGGTACCGTCGTTACCGTTGGCTATCAGGGACGACCATAACTTGCCATGCGGAATCACCACCGCGGTGTCGTCAGGCGTTACGATGACGGCCGCGCGAGTGCCGATCGAACGCACTTCGCCATACTGGCCATCCACTTCAATCCAGTCACCCGGACGGTAAGGCATTTCGTAAAGTGTCACGATCCCGGCGATCAGGCTGTTGGCGTAATCCTTGAACGCGAAACCTAACGCCAGGGCCAACGCGCCGAACACCGCGACCAGATTTTCAAAGGTCGGCTCCAGCAGAATCGGCACAATAAGAATGATCACGCCAAGAATGATCACCAGGCGCAAAAGCGGGACAGCCGCCAGAATGTAAAGGCGAGGCTTGCCGGAAAAGCGCGAGGCAATGCCCGGCAGGATTTTCTGAACGCCCAGAATGAATAACCAGGCCACCGCAATCAGAATAGCCGCGTCGACAATTGCCCCCGACGTGATGGCATCCAGTGCGTCTTTGAGTCCTAAATCACCCATGTCGGTATACGCCTTTTGACTGAGTGTGTGCGTTAAAAGCCATCAACCATAAACCCTTCAGAAAGCAGATAGCGCCGTATCGCAGGATAACCTTTAGGGGTCACAAACCAGCCACGGGCATGGGAAGTGACCAGCTCGGCACGTCTCAATGAGTGCAGGCAGATGCCGACATCGTCGGCACTCAGGCCAGTGGTAATCTCCAGCCGCTCATTATCCAGCCCTCCATGCAACAACATTGAGTGGAGCAGGAAAGCCAGCGGCCGGGATTCTCCCGGCGGCAGACTGGGCAGGCTCACCTGAGACCAGGGAATTACCCAGCCATGCTGATAACCGTTGACGACTGCCTTTGGCTTCTCAGATGCCCGGTCACCCTCGCAGTCACTGCCGTCCTGAAGCACCGCTTCGTCCAGATCGTCTTCCGGTTCCGTACGCAACGAATCCCGCCAGACAGCCCAGGCCACTTCCGGAATACCCCGCGACCAACTCGCCAGATCTCTGAGGAAAGAGCTGACCTTTTGCGCCCGCTTGTTACTGCCGTTTTTATGCGCGTCATCCAGCGGCGTCACAACCCAGCTGCCGTTGGTTGTGAGCCGGAAATGGACCTCAGTCTGCGATTGATACTGACTGAGATCACGAAACCACTGCCCTAGCCGGGCGTGGTCGTAAGCCTGAGGGGTCAGTACCGCAAAACGCAGCTCGGGCATCAGATGTGACCAGTACTTCCAGGTCCAGCTTGAGCTGCCCACTATGCCTTTACCCAACTCTCCTGAAGCCGCCGCGCCAAGCAATCGGCGAATCAGCCGAAGGCCGGTTGGCGTTCTTAGCCAGCAATGGGCCAGTTCCGGCAACACCCACGGTGTATCCCCTTCGAACTGGGACCACCATTTTTGTGCGTCCTCTGCCCGATGGATACTGTAGCTCTCCGGCGGCTCAATCAGTTTCCAGCCGCGATCGCGGCACAGAGTCTCAAGAGATGTCTGAACGCCGGTGAATGGCGGGGCCACCAGAAAACTCACCGGTTGAGTATCGGCCCAGCGTTGCTGCCAGCTATCTATGGCATCGGCAAAGCCGGCCAGTTCCCGATTCCATTCTGGCGGTGGCGTCCAGCGCGCGAGACGGCGCTTCGACAGAGGCTTCAGTTTCTCGGCATCCTGGGCCGGGCTATCCTCCAGCCAGGTACTCTGGCGAATACGGGTGACGAAAGCCTTGATCCCATCGGCCAGGGTGCGTTGCACAGAAGACACAGGAATCGACCATTGATCACGCGCAACCAGTATCGGTGGTTGCTCTTTTTTCTGATCGTCCGTCATCCGCTAAGGGCTCCGGCACGTTTGGCAATCTGGCCACATATATATGTACCAGCCAGCACCTTGCCATCTGCAGTTGAGAGAAAAATAGAGGGCACCTCGCTGTTCTCCGTTTCGCGCATCGGGTCGCCTATTCGGGCACGACCCATTCCAGCTTGTGTTTCGCCGCGATAGCGCCGCTATTGATTACCTCGTTCAATAGCGCATCCAGTGTCTCGGCCCATTCCCAGGGCGGGTTGACCAGCAACAGACCTGATCCACGCATTCCCCGTGGCGGGGGGGTATCGAGCACAAACTGACTATGCAGTATTTTGCGCACCGGCCCTGCCTGCAGCCGCGAAATCATCTGCTGGTACTGGGCTTCCGGTAATACCGGATACCAGACAAGGTAGACCCCGTGACGGCAACGTTGCCAAGCCTTCTGGATGGTTTCAGCAGTGCGGGGGTAGTCTTCCTTGATTTCGTACGGAGGATCAATGAGGGTAAACAGTCGCGGCTCACATGGCGGCAACCCTGCCAGCAGACCTTTAAAACCGTCACCCGCGACCACCTTCACTTTGTGAGTGCGAGCCCAGTCCTGCAGGCGACTGCTCTCGGAGCTGTGCAGCTCAAACGCGGTAACGCGATCCTGCGAGCGGGCAAGACTGCTGAGCCAGGCGGGCGAGCCCGGGTAGTGGCGAATGCGGACATCGGTTCTCTTGACGCCGATCACCGACCAGATGTCTCGCCAAAGCGGATTCCGCAGGCCATTCCGGCATTGCCAGAGCTGCTGGAAACCGGCATCCGCCTCTTTGGTTTTGCGCGCGTAGTCGCCCTCAAGATCGTAGCGCGCACTGCCCGCATGTGTATCAAAGCAGGCTATCGCGGTGGGCTTGCGCTGCAGCAACTGAATCGCAACCAATAACCCGATATGTTTGTGAACGTCCGCGAAATTACCCGCGTGAAAAGCATGTAGATAACTCAGCATTCAGAGACCTGGGTTCAGTGATAATACAAGGGCTTCATTAAGCACGAAGACACGCGGAGCAGCAACTGCCCTGGTGCACGGGGATCCCGGATATCAGATGAGCATCAGAACATTGTCGATTGCAAATGATGAGTGCAGAGATATAATCGCAATGCAAATGACTATTATTTATCTTATTCACTCGAGTTTTACAGGGAGAAAACCATGGTGGCGCGCCATCCGCTCAAGTCATTGACCGTTGCTATCGCAGTGACGTCGCTTACCGCATGCAGCTCAGGAGGAGACTCTGCGCAAGCAAACGCTGAAAAAGCGACCGGCACGGTCACTGAAACCGCTGTTATCAAAAACTACGCGGATATCGCTTACGCCAACTACCAGGATGCGCTGACAACCGCCAAGGCACTGAATGACGCAACCGATGCCCTGATCGAAAACCCCGACAGCGAGACTCTCAAGGCTGCAAAAGAGGCCTGGCTGGCTTCTCGTGTCCCCTACCAGCAAAGCGAAGTTTTCCGCTTCGGTAACGCAGTCGTGGATGACTGGGAAGGTCAGCTCAACGCCTGGCCGCTGGATGAAGGACTGATTGATTACGTCGAAGCCGACGACTATCAACATGAACTGGGCAACGGCGGCGCAACCGTCAATATTATCGCCAGCACCGAAATCAACGTCGGCGGCGAAGCCCTGGATGTCAGCACACTTACTCCAGAACTGCTGGCAAACCTGAACGAAGTCGGCGGTTCCGAAGCAAACGTTGCCACCGGCTACCACGCCATTGAGTTTCTGCTGTGGGGTCAGGATCTTAACGGATTCAAGGCTGGTAACGGCGAGCGACCGGTAACCGACTATGCCCAGGGTGAAGCCTGTACTCACGGCAATTGTGACCGTCGTGCAGCCTACCTGGATGCCGTCACCGACCTGCTGGTAAGCGATCTGGAATGGATGGTAGCCCAGTGGGCACCGGATCAGGACGGAAACTACCGCAGCGAACTGCTGGCGATGGAGTCCGGCGAAGTTATCCAGAAAATGCTGTTCGGCATGGGTTCGCTTTCATTGGGCGAACTGGCAGGCGAGCGCATGAAGGTTGCACTGGAAGCCAACTCGTTTGAAGACGAGCATGACTGCTTCAGTGACAACACACACAATTCTCACCTGTACGACGCGGTCGGTGTCCGCAACATCTACAACGGTCAGTACAGTCGTGTAGATGGCAGCACCATCAGCGGCCCGTCTCTGTCAGACCTGGTGGCTAAAACACAACCAGAGCTGGACAAGAGCCTCAAGTCCGAGCTTGACGCGTCGGTCAACGCGCTTGAAGACATGAAGAAATCCGCAGAGGCGGCTGACGGCATGACCTTCGATATGATGATCGCTCCTGGCAACGACAAGGGCGCCGAGCTGATCAACACCGCCATCGCGGCACTGGTTAAACAGACCGGCTCCATCGAAAAAGCCTCTGCTGAACTGGGTGTCGAATCGCTGGCTCCGGATGATGCCGGCCACACGTTCTGAAGCACCACCAGGCGACAACCTGCGCAAGCTCCGTTATCCTTGCGCAGGCGTTTTTGCAAGAACGACTAGCAAACAACAAAGGTCCGGCTTAAACCCCGGACTTTTGTCGTTTGCAGACACTACATTTAAACCCGTGCCTCGATTCCCGGGCCTGCAGTTGGTCAAACCATGAGATTCAGATTTTCGATCACCGCCACATTTTCCCTTGGCATCCTGACGCTGCTGGCCAATATGGCACCGGCTACCGCAGCCCCCGAGTATCCGGTTCAGGACACACCGCAGACGGGTGGTCAGGGCAGCGTATCCCAGAAGGACCACAATGCGTTTTCGTTGCCTCAAAGCAACCTACCAATGACCAAACGGCTGGACTTCAGCGTCGGCAACAGTTTCTTTCGCAACCCCTGGGTAGAAGCGCCATCCAGCACTGAAGCGCGGGACGGACTTGGCCCCCTGTTCAACACCAATACCTGCCAGGGCTGCCATATCAAGGATGGCCGCGGCCACCCGCCG
>TARA_R100001440_G_scaffold9223_1_pt1 | contig 19632 bp, 10 predicted proteins | sample TARA_R100001440 | Tara Oceans TARA_R100001440 (sample SAMEA2622112) | marine metagenome | biome: marine biome (ENVO:00000447); feature: surface water layer (ENVO:00002042); material: "saline water (ENVO:00002010), including plankton (ENVO:xxxxxxxx)" | depth 5 m
AGAAGCAAGCGAAGTAAGTTCTGTAGACTTCTCACAAGTATGTGAAGACTCTGCAGATACTGTGCGTTATAACCTAGACAACAGCAAAGCACTGGTCAAGTTTGATGGTAGTACACCATCATTCCTAAACGGGAAGACACAGTATACTCACACTGAGATAAGAGCAATATTAACTGATGAAGCGCAAGGCTGGCACATAGCTGACCCACAGGCATATCTAGATAGTTTATAATCATGGCAATTACAGACTACTTTGGAAAAGAGAAACGTCAGTACAAGCGTGGGGCTGCCTGGACTAGGAAAGCAGGTAAGAACCCTACAGGGGGACTGAATGCAAAAGGCAGAGCCTCGTACAGAGCTGCCAACCCTGGGAGCAAACTTGCTGCCCCAGTTACCGAATCTAACCCCAAGGGTAAGAGAGCTGGTAGACGTAAGTCATTCTGCTCACGCATGTGTGGAATGAAAGCAAAGAGAACAGGATCTAAAGGCAAGAGAGATCCTAATTCAAGAATCAATAAGTCACTGCGCAAGTGGAATTGCCGGTGCTAATAAAGAACAACAATGGGAATTATAAAATCAAAACTATCTCTGTTTTCGACAGGTTCGTCTACAACCACTACAGGGGGGTTTAGCATATCAGTCGCAGACTCACTGGCTATTGAAGCGCCTGTGGTAAACCTTGCGTCAGGAAATGTTACTAGTAGCAGTGGTCCTGATGTAATCATAGGGTCAGGAGTAAGTGATGTTACATATGTATACATCAAGTACAAAACTGCAGCAGCAGGATCACCCGTTCTGGTTCTGAGCACTGTAACAGGAACGCAAAACTTTTCTGACCTAACAGCAGGTGAAGCCATCTTTATCCCTGTGAAAGGAGGTGTAGGACTGCGAGTAACCAGCAGTGACACTAATGCCATCACCTACGAGTTTGGATACTGGACTAAGAATGTATAATGGCCAGCGAAGGACTAAAGAAATGGTTTGGTCGCAACCAGGGACGTGGTTGGGTAGACTGTAAAGCATCAGCAGCAGCAGGTAAGTTTGTTCCCTGCGGTAGAAAAGATGCATCGAAAAGTAGGAAGACAGGGTACCCGGCCTGCAGACCTACTAGGAGCGCATGTACCAAAGCAGGTATGCGTCGTAAAAAATCATCTAAACGGGTATCTTGGAAAAAATAATTAGAAACTATGAAGTACAAACAAAAGGGAGGAGTCCCAAAGGGCATGCGTAAGAAAACTACTACGTACAGAAAACCAGAGAAAGAAGCTGGACGTAAGGACAAGATGCCAACTGGCCTCAATTTCATGACCGATGAGCAGAAGCGTAAGGCCAAGAAGAGAACGATCAAAAATGTCAAAGACATTAAGAAGGCTATACCAAAGAAGATGGGTATGGGCGGCAAAATGATCGAAGATTCTAAAGAGGTAATGTTCGGCGGGCCAACTAAGAAGATGAAGCAGGCAGGTGGTATTACTTCTGTCAAGTCAAAAAGAGGTAGAGGTGTAGTAACTGAAAAGAGTGTTGACGGAAGTCGTTCCATTACACGAAAAGGTAGGGTTAGAGGTAAGGGGGACAAGCGTGGTTTCACTACTCGTACTATGACAGCAGATAAGAAGGCAGGAACCATTACAAGAAACGTAGAGAAAGGCAGAGGTCGAGCAGACGGTAAGACTACAAGTAAGACTAAAACAAAAGTTGTAGGCAAAAGACGTGCTGCAAAGGCTGCTAATCGTATTGATAGCAAAGTTGCTAAAATGAACCTACCTAAAAAGAAGATGATCTTAGGCGGACTCGGTAGACTTGCTGGAGCTGTCAAGGGATTCAGAGGTGGTAAAGGTCAGGGACTCAAAGCTAGACTCGCAGGTGCAGCTAAAGGTGCAGCTGGAGGAGGCATGATGGGTAGAGCCGTTGGTGCTATGAGAGGTATGAGAGGTGCTGCCGGACAAGGTGGTGGCTTGAGAGGCATGTTGAAGGCTGGAGCTCAAGGTGCCATGGGAGGTGCATTTGGTAGTGGTGCTCAGCAGAATGCTGCAGAAGCAGCTGCACCAGCAGAAGGCATGGAAGAGGAGATGATGTACGGTGGAAAGAGAAAGATGAAGAAGAAGGGTGGAAAGAAGATGATGTATGGAGGTATGAAGGACCGTCGTAAGAAAGGTGGTCTTAGCAAAAGACAGAAAACCACTATGAAGAAGCACGGCAAGCATCATAGCAAAAAGCATATGAAAGCTATGACTAAAGATATGAAGTCCGGTAAATCATTTACAGAAGCTCATAAAAGAGCAACACGTAAAGTAGGTAAGTAATTATAGGGGGTAGTTCAAGCTCCCCCTTTAATACTAGTCATATGAGAAAAGTTAAAAGGAAAGCAGCAGGGTATCCTCCACTGCCTGGCACTAAACCTGGAGTCAAGCGCAAGCTGTTTGGTGGTAAGGAGGCTAGAAGAGCTCGCAGAGCAGAAAGACAAGAAGACCGACAAGAACGTCGTGCTGCTCGTCAGGAAGCTCGTGCACAAGCTAAAGAAGAAGGCAGGGGCCTCTTCGGTAGATTGCGTGCAGGGTTCCAAGCTGGGCGTGAAGTACGTCAAGAGCAAAGACTCGAAGACGAAATGCCTATGGAGGAGCAGCTAGAAGAAACAGCACCAGCAATGACTGACGCTGTAGGCGGGGGTGTAGATACTTCTGCTGCAGGTGCAGGTATGGACAGTGGTAGTAACATAGCCGCTAAGCGTGGAGGACTAGTAGACCGTCGACGCAAAAGACGTGCTCGTAAGAGTGTAAAAAGAAAAAGTAAAAGAAGATGAAATATCCAGATTATAAAAAAGCCGGAGGAGCGTCTTATAAGAAGGGGGGCTTCAAAATAAGTGGTCCCTGTAAGTCCGCTGCTAGGTCTAAATTTGATGTGTACCCATCAGCCTACGCTAACGCTTGGGGTGTTCGTTGCACCAAGAAGGGCGGTCCTAGTGCCATGGGCAAATCCAAGAAGCAGGAAGGTGGACCCCTTCAGCCTATGAAGAAGAAGAAGGCTGGGCAGGATCATAGAGATGGCGCGAGAAGAGTCGGAGCCTATAAGAAAGGTTCGTCTAACCCTAGAAAAGAGTTCAAGAGAGTTAGCAATGCTGAGCAGCATAGACAGACTAGTGGAAGCAAATCTGGTAAGCCAAGGCTCGCTCAAAAATTGAAAAGGAAGGGTGGATTCCCTGACTTGACTGGTGACGGTAAAGTGACCAGAGCTGACATCCTTAAGGGTAGAGGCGTGATCAAGCAGAAAGGTGGAATGAAGAAGTGTAGATACGGCTGTTAATGCACACGATTAAGGACATACATAAAGATTACCTAGAACATGTTGATGACCCCATAGAAACCCGTTTGTTCAAACAGATCTGTGAGGAATTCAACATGCAGGTAATTGAGTTAGTCCTGGAGGGTAAAGAGTTTAGTATGGGGAGCAATCTATCAACGCTCTCCATACGACGTATAGAACGCAATCCCAGCAAGCCTACGATAGACTGGTGGGAGAGTAACAAGTACAAGCAAGAACTTCTTACAGAAGGGAAGGAGCTGTACAACAACGAGACAGGGGAAGGTGAGAAGTGGTTCATCTACTACACCGACCCATGGTACTGTAAGTACCATTGGCAGAAGTCCAGATGCAAGCTGGCTAACAAGACTGCCTACAGGTTTACCCCTACCCGAGGAGTAAAGGGGAACAAGGAGAAACTTACATCACTCCTCAAAAATGATGACTTAGCATATTTAAGATTCAAGAAGCATGGCAACATATGATACCATATCGTGTAAAGAAATTGTCCGTAAGGTCATGCGAGATCTCAAGCCTGACGACGGCAACTGGATTTATGATGCTGTAGAATGGACTGGTGAAGCACTTGAGCATGTAGGTGCAGGCGCTCACGTTGAAAGCAAGGGCTGCATACTGGATGTAAAAGACTTCAAGGCGGCTTTGCCTGCAGACGTGTACTACATCAACCAGGTAGCCATAAATCAGACAGAGCAAGAGATGGCCATAAGATCAAAGATCCAAGCTCTGCAGGAAGACTTAAAAGAATTTTTGGGACTACAAACTCAGATTGGGTCAACTATTGTTAGTAGTCTATCTCTGTTGGCAGACGGAACAATCTCAAGTGATCTTACAGACGCCAAGGTTGATACTTTATCAAATGTAACAAAAGCTCTGCTTCCGTCTGTAAACAAGTTTAGGGTAGATGCGGCTGTTATTTACAATGCATACATGCACCCTGACACAGGAACTCTAACACCTCTTAAGTATTGCACAACAAACTTTCCCAGGGGCATACACTGCGATGATTGTGTAAACGAGCATACGCATGCTACACCTGAATGCTACCTCATAGAGAACAACATGATGAAAACATCTTTTGAGGAAGGGAAGATATGTCTGTCCTACACAGCATTTGCTACAGATGCAGATTGCTGGCCTGTAATACCCAATGACATCAGTTTCAAAGAGGCGATGTTCTGGTACATATACAAGAAGCTACTGCTGTCTGGTATGGTCGATCCAAACAACAACGGACTTAGCTACGACTTTGCGGATAGCAAGTGGAAGTACTACTGCACACAAGCACGTAATGAAGCCAAGTACCCAGACATAGCTAGGTACGAGTCGTTCATGAACCAGTGGGTCAGACTGATCCCGCGTATCAATCTATACGACGATGGCTTCGAAGAACTAGGAGACAGAGAGAATTTGTACAGAGGAAACTATAGCGTTCGATCAACACGATGAAGAAGTTTGTAGCAGGTATGAGCAAAGACACGTCCAAGGCTGACCAGCCTGATGGGACGTTTCGTGATGCACTAAATGCTGTAGTCAACATAGAGACGGGTACAGTAAACAACGAGTACGGTACTACGACTGTGGTGGGCGCCAACATAGACGTGATAGGAGCCATACCTATCGATGAGGACAGGGTAGTATTCTTAGGCCTGAACGCGAGCGAAGAATGCATCATAGCATTGTCTGATCCAAAGAAAGGTGAGAGCACCATATTGTACAAGAACTCTGAGCTCAACTTCAAAAGGTCACACCCTATAGCAGGTGAGTTTAGAAAAGATGCGAAGAATGACATCATCATATACTTCACAGACAACTACCATGTGATAGATGAGGACATCAACGAAGCAACTTACGTCTCTGACTACAACCCTCCTAGAGCATTTAATGTAACTAGACAGCTGCAGGCGTTTGCCTTGGAAGAGGCAGAGGGCTTTACCGCCAACCCTGAAGTACTGTATGGAGAGGTGAACTTCAATGTTGAGAAGCTCACACTGTTTCCTGACGTAGGTACACACACAAGAATAAAGAACGCCCACGTCAGAGAGGGAGGAGCGGTTGTAGCTGCTACATACCACCTGGCCCTTGCGTACGCTGATGAGGATTTTGTAGAGACGAACTACTTTGTGGTATCTAACCCACTGTACGTAATACCAGAACCTGACAACACACTGCCCGCAGACATTGTCATAGGAGCTCAGAAAGGCACAGTCACAACAAAGTCATTGCATTGGGAACTGTACGTGCCTCGTAATGTAAACTACAAATACGTGCAGCCTGCAGTGATACAAAGGATAGGTACCGCAGAGAACGTATACAAACTGCAGCGGGTAGAAATTCAGTGGAGCAGCGGAGAGGACATAGGACTGTTCACAAACGTAAGTGAAATTAGTGACACTCCTAACATACCTACTCAGTCTTTTGCTGATGCAGTCTTGGCCGATGACTTCAGTGCCGCCCGAGGTTTTGAAAGACAGGGGTATGGTGGTGGAGATGATAGTGCAGGACAAAGACAGAGGAACTTACCGTCTGCTCCGTATAGAAGCGATGGCGCTACAGGGTTCAAGCTATATAACGTAGTATACACTGGTCGTGAGGATGCTTCTACGATGAGCACACTGGACATTGTAGCAGACAAGATAAAGTACCTAACAGCTAGGACGCTGACTCAGCTTAACGATCAATTGTACCTGGGCAATCTGATATCTAGAAAAGATATAGGGTTTCAAAGGTACGCCGGCAACATCAGAGTATCACCCAAGGTCAAAGCAGTAGAGGGATTCGATCGTAGATCATTTGATATTATCACTCTCAACAAGGGGTACGGTACAATGACAATGCCGTATTGGCATGCCAGTGACCACCCTAGAGGGTTTGATGGTATGGGTCAGACATACTTCCAATCCATAGGTGCGGACAACTCACCGAACACCCCAGTTACAGCTACAGCTGTAGAGAGCATGTACCCAGACTACATCAGTGCAATAGCTGACTTCTTGAGGTACCCAAGCACTGGAGGTCAGAAGCTTAAGATAGGGGGCAACAAAACTGGTGTACAGTACACTCTCAACGACGCAACCAGAAGGGGGTACAAAGACAACAGGTTTACATACAGAGGCAAGAGCTTCCGCAGAGGAGACGTATATGCGTTCTACATATCATTTGTACTAAGAGATGGTACAGAAACATATGCATACCACATTCCAGGTAGGCCTCCACTTCCATTAATCTGGTCGTCCATACAAGACAATATTGTAAGTCAGAACGGTTACACGGAAGACGAGAAGTGGAAGTTTTTGCTAGGCAGGTCCTTCACAAGTCTAGAGGATGAATACTTAATGGAGAACGACAAGTTCACCACACTGTCGTACCTCCAAGCTTACTCCCACGGGTACCACCCAACAGAGGCAATAGACTTGAATAGGGAGTCTAAGATCTACCAATACGTAGACACATCATACGATGTGGCTTATACACAGCTAGACACTAGTGCAACATACAAGGATCTTAGAAACGATATGGGTTTCTGGGAGAACGAGAACGAGTTCTACCCAGCAAGTGATGACTTTAGGCTGACAGATGTCAATGAGGATGGTACGGCTCAGGAGCAAATTCTGTTCCCCAGCAGTGACAACTACGAGAACTGGTTCTACAACTTGCTAGACAATGTGGGTAGAGGACGCAGAGTTAGGCACCACAGAATGCCATCTAACTACAACAGAGAGAGATCCTACATACAATACTCCACTGCAAGCATTACCCCTCCCAGCACTGAATCAGATGAGGTGGGCGGCTTGAGCTTTGATAGAAACTATGGAGCATTGTTCTTTGAGAACACAGCTGACCTTTCACAAAGAGGCTTCATGGCTGGTTACGAAACAGGAACAGGTCCCAATACAATAGGCAGTGGAGATGTACTTGTAGCAGCTCCTTGGGTGTCAAGCCATAGAGATAAGAGCACAGTTATAGGAGGAGAAGCCTACGGCTACACAAAGAAGAGACTTATCACAAACGAGACAGCTAGAATACTAGGTATACAACTGAGCAATCTAAAGATACCTAGACATATGCTGAGGGAGATACAGGGGTATAAGATCTACTTCGCAAAGAAAGAAGGCACAGATAAGCTTGTGGCAGGTCAGAGCCTGTCAATACCATGTATACCTAGGTATGCTGCATCCCCTAACCAGAACAGGCTTCTTGCTCGTAAGGGACCATACTTCAATGCATTCTATGCATATGGAGGTCTGAGAAATGATATGGAAGCAGCAATGGCAATAGCCTCTAAGTGGAGAGGGGCTTACCAAGAGGAAACTACATTTGAGCCCTCAGATGAAAGAGCAGTACCAGAGAGCTCATATACGAACGTTAGCCCTGTAGATCAGATGTTCCGTTACTACGGCAACCCTGTATTTACCTTCCATGACTTTACTCTGCTGCGTAAGAGACCGTCCTTGAATACAATAACGCACGTTCAGTGTCAGGCAGCTATTGCATTTAGACACTACCAAGGAGGTCCAGGTGTGTTTGGTACACGTAAGAGCGACCAGGAATTGTCTGATGCCAACCCAAACGATACTACGGATAAGGCAAAGATCACAACCTTCCCATCCATAGGGTGGATATCTCAGGCTCTGGGTAACACCATAGACTACAATGTAGACGGAGAGATATACGATACGACGGATACGTTCATAGACGCGGACGAGGATGTCAACAATCCATACGGCAATGACCACCCACCAGCAGACGACGAGGACAAGCCAGGAGGTTTCTTCAAGAGAGCATTCAGACGTCTCCGCGGTAAGGAGAAGGATGTAGATGATGTAGAAGATTACAGCGACGTGTCCGAGCTGCGAGCTCGTAGATACCGTATACGACAGTGGAGAGGTGGGGCATACATAGCATGTGCACACTACTACCCACAAGACATTTACCTGCACAGAGAAATCGTTACGGGTGGAGATCACAGAGTAGAAGCAACTGAAGGAGAAAACAAGTGGGGATGGTCAAACTACACTGGAGGTCCCAATGCTGGTGGAGGTGCGGGATATGACTTCTATGAGAGTTATCACACCCCAAAGAATAACCAGTTTACTTTTGTTGTAGACCCAGGCAGTAAGACATACTTACCAGGACAAAGAAACCTTAAAACCCCAGAATCGAGCTCATTCAAAGGGGCCCACTTTATATTCAACAGGGGAGGGGAGAGTTCCATAGTGATGGCACTTGTAAGTGGACTACCCCACCTTAAAGGTTTGGTGCCCTGGAGAGCAGGTGCAGAGGATTACGATCCTTGGTATTATAAAGATGCTAGTACGCTTGGTAAAAATGGGCCCTACAACATAGCTGCGTGGGGAGATGAGGACAAGTTCTTGTTCCCTGATGCATGGCACAACAACGATGACCCTAAGCCGAACTACCCAATACCTGACTACATTGCTCAGAACACAACCCTTTACCCAGATGTGCAGACAGCAAGCTCTCAGTACAAGGGGTTGAACTACACGCTGTCCGGTGCAGATCCAAAGTATGGATTCCCAATGGCGTGGCTGATCAATGTGTGTTCTGCAAAAACGGATGTGTACACCCCGTTTGACAAGCAGACACTTGTATGGACAGGCTTCTATCACTCAATCGCAGAAGAGTTTTCTGACTTTGAGCAATCGAATGGTCTAACTCAAGGGTACATATATGAAGAACTTGCAAAGCCTGTAGCAGATGCTGTAATAAGTATAGTAAACGGTGAAGGCGATACTGTAGAGTTACCATCAGTTGCCTACTTCAAAGGCAATACGACTGATGAGATATACGGGGGTGACACATACATAACTAGATATGCGTTCAGAACAACATCGCATAGCTATGGGCACTCTTGGTTTAGAGCGTCTACTGCATTAAATGATGCGGGCCCCGGCAGCAATACTAACGATGACATGAAGGTGATCTCTCACCCTGATGCCATCGATAACAGTAGAAATACAAGACAGAAAGACGTACCAGACTTCTTGTCTCTCAGTGACTTTGGAACTGCTTGGGGCACCACGTCTGGTATGGCTGTATGGTCAGCTGCAGGTAGTAGCCTATCAAACATAGACCCTTCAGATGGATTAAGCAGCTCTGAAACAAACCAGATAGAGTCATTTATTAGTGATACACTTCTGAATGCAAACAACTGGCAGCAGGGTAACTCAGACCCGATGACAGCCCTGTTTACATTTATGGTAGAGTCAGAGGACAACATAGGTCTACGTCACCAGAAGGACAGCGAAGCAGGAGTAGCTACTAAGTTCTTTGACTTCAATACTGCAGCAGAGGTGTTGTTCTCTCCTCCCACACAAGACTTTACAAAACAGGACAACTTGTTGTATGAGGACCACTTGAACTTCATGCAGGATAAGAAGGTGGCTATGCCTTTCCCTAAAGCTAGGGCAGGCGTAGAAGAGAACGACTCGTTTAAGAACAGAGTCATAAGATCTAAGAGAGCTACAGGCTCACTCTCAGACAGATACAGAGAGTTCTTGGCAAACGACTTTGCTGACATACCTAAGAACAGAGGTGACATTACAAACCTGTTCACAGTGGGAGACACTCTGTACATACACACAGAGAAAGCGTTGTTCCAAACAAAGGGTAACGAACAGCTTGAACTGGGCAGTGTCAAGGCGTTCATCGGCAGCGGTGACATCTTTGCCATTGCACCTACAGAGATGCAGAACTCAGAGATAGGATATGGTGGTACTACATCATTCCTGTCCTCAGTCACTACACAGTTCGGGCACTTGTATGTGGACCGCAGAGGCAGACGAGTACACACAGTTGCAGGAGGACAAATACAAGAGGCCATGAAAGGAATGGAGCACTGGCTGCGTGACAACATACCGTTCGAGATAGAAAGGTATGGCATCAATGTAGACTCAGAGTCATTCCCATACAACCCTGAGGCTACGACAGACAAGAACAATGCAATGGGATTCCACGTGGGCTACGATGCGAAGTTCAAGCGCATAGTGCTTACAAAGAAAGAAAGAGTTCCCAATCAGTACTTTATCGACGAGTTCAATGCAGGCAACATTGAAGTAGAAGATAACATGTTTATTGAGACGGGAGGATGTACAGATGACACTGATGCAGAGGAAGCAAAAATTAGTTTTGCTGTAAACACGTCTACTCACAGTCCGGAAGGTCCTGGAGATAGAGCTAAGCAAATAGCAGCGGATCAAACAGATAGGGCTAACGTAACTGCAGTGACATGCGGACCAATAGGTCTCAGCAACGATACGTACTTTGAGGACTCAGGGTGGACGCTATCATACCTGCCAGAACTAGGTATATGGGTAAGCCGGCACAGCTACATGCCCAGCTTGTACATCAACGGTGATGTACACCTGCACTCTATAGATGGGACAGGGTTCTACAGGCATGACAATGAAAAGCAGCCTGGTAATTTCTACACCCAACTTCACAACTTCGAGTTGGAGTTCATAGACAATGCCGCGCCGTCATCAGTAAAACTATACAGCAATGTATTCTACTGGGCTGATGCGAAGAAGCGTGATGACAATAACGTGACAGAGTTTAAACGTCAGACCTTCCCGATCTTCGATAAGTTCTACGTATACAACGTAGACCAGATATCAGGGGAGTCTACAGATATTTCGTATCTTAACAACTGCAGATTGGTGGACAAGATATGGTATCTAAATTCGTTCAGAGACATGTCGTCTGTTGTATCTAATACAAACGACTACATCAATACTGGCAAGCCTAATGTAGTGGGGCAGCTTACTACATCAATACAATCTACCAGGGAGGACATTAGCATGTTCACTGCAGAAGGAGTACCAAACCCCGACTACATAGATCTGTCTAAGAACTGGTTCGACCAAAAGAAGTTTGCAGGACACTACTTAGGTGTAAGGCTTATCAGTAATAACCAAAGTGAAAACTTGATACACTTGTACGCTGCAGGTACAAAGTATCGTACATCTTACAGATAATGAGTGACGACAAGTGGATACAGAAAGCTAACAGACGCATGAAGCGTAAGGGCACAGTGGGCAAGTTTACTGCTTACTGTGGCGGTAAGGTAACCAATGAGTGTATCGACAAAGCACTCAAGTCAAACAACCCTACCCTGGTTAAGCGTGCACAGTTCGCAAAGAACGTACGTAAGAAACAAGAAGGTGGTGCACTGGACTTCTTCGACGGCAGTGAGGCTATCATGTCAGATGCAGCTACCGGTATGACCAACATGGGTGGGCTCAAAGGAGCTATCCAAAACTTTAAGATGAAGAAGCAGAACGAGCTTCTAGAGGCTGGGGGTGTGGAAGGCATAAAAGATGCAATCAAGGGAGGTCTGAAAAGCCTTAAGCCCAGTATGGGTACAGCGGTAGCTGCCCTGTCAGGACTTGCGGCAAAGAGTGCAGAAAAGAAAGCAGGTGCGTCAGCTATGGCTGACCCATTCCGTAACAACGTGATGGAACGCAAAGCTTCTAAGCGTGCAGGATTTGGTGCAGGGTTTAAAGCAGCATCTGACGGTAGGGTTGGTCAAGCTTTGGGTAAGATACCAGTGTTTGGTAAAGCATTACAGGCAGGTGCAGGTGTAGTGGGTGGACTTATCGGTGGTAAGAAAGCACAAAAGCAGCAAGAGAAGGATCGTAAAGAAGCAGTCAAGCAACTGCGTACAAGTCAGAACGCACAGCTTGCACAACAGGCAGCACAAGCTAGACAGTTTGAGACAAGCGGTGAGACAGGATTTGCAGATGTAGGAACCAGCATTACCAACTCATACCTAGCACAACGAGGCATGCGTGACGGTGGATCGTATGACCCTGTGTACGACGGAACAAAACTCAAGGGGGGTAGAACAGAACCACTGCCCGGTGGTGCTATAGAATTTGTGGGTAAAAAACATAGCGAGGGCGGAATCATGCTTGACCCAAAGACAGAAGTCGAGGGTGGAGAAACAATGGACAAAGTATACATGAAAAAGAAAGGCGGTAAGAAAACGGACTACATTTTCTCAGACTACTTGAAGCTCGGAGGAAAGACGTTTGCACAAAGACACAAGGAGCTTTTGAATGGCGGAGCTAGCCAGAAGCAAATACAGCAACTTGCTAAGATGCAAGAGGACAAAGCTGGTAGAACTCCCAAGGTTATGCAGTTCGGAGGTGAGACCTCCATGTATGCTGGTGGGGAATACAGAAAGTTCCAAACGGCAGGCGATGCTCAGGAGCCTGTAGAAGAAGAACAGCAGTTTGGACCAAGGGAGGGTGAGATAGAAATCTTTGAAGGTGACCCAGGATACCCTGAGGATGCACAAGAAGGTGAGAGATTCTACATCCAAGACGGTGAAGTGGTTAGAGAAACCTTGAGTGCTGATGGTACAGCCAAAAGAAGAAACGAGGTCAAGAGTTGGAGCGAAGGTAGAAAGCAGGAGAGGACAGGGGAAAACCTGTTCTCTGGGGTTACAGAGAACGACGTGGACGAGAGACTAAAGAAAGAATCTCACTGGTTTGATCCAAAGGACCCTAAGTTTGGTGAAGGTGGGTTTGATGTACACAACCCAAAACACGTTGAGATGTATCAACAAGAGTACAATGAAGAGGTACCAGAAGACCAAAAGATTGAGGTAGACGGTAAGTGGGGCGACCAAACTCAAAGTGCTAGTATACCACAGGGACCTGAACAAGAACGTGAGGTGCGTAGAGAGGAAAAGCAGTTTATCGACCCACCTGAAGAAACTCCAAAGGATACTTCTGAGGATACCCCTGAGGATACCCCAGACCCGAATACAGAGATCACTAAGAAAATTAAAACTAAGGAGGTCCCAACACTAGCACAGATAGGAGGACTGGGTCAACTTATCCCACCCATCTATGCATTTAAGTCACAGCCTGCATACATCTCAGGACCAGGAGCTGCATCAGTAGTGGCACCTAACATGCCTAGAGTCAATCTAAATGCAGAGCGTTCTGCAAATGCCAACGACTTCCGTGCGGTGCAAGCTGCTATTGAGGGTAGTGGTGGTGGTCCAGGTGCCATGGTCAACATGATGGTCAACCTTGAGAACAAGAACAAGAATGACTTGCAGATAGCCAATGCAGAGAACAGAGCAAACAAAGAACTGGCTGCAGAGGAGAAGCGCATGAAGTTTGCAGCTAACTCAAAGAATGCTGAGCTCGGACTACGGGCAGGACAGTTTGCTTCTACACTAGCGCGTGAGCAGATCAAGGACAGACGTGAGGAGAAGCTTGGTGCACTGGATGCCATGGCTGATAGACTTGCTGGCTACGCAGGCGATGTCTTAGATTACAGAGCGCAAGAAAGACTTGCAAGAGAGATAGGGGCTGACGGTATATACGATGCACAACAGTTAAGAGATCTTGGCTACACCCCAGAACAGATCAACGCCTACTTTGCTGCTAAGGACAAACAGAAGCAAGAAGGTCAGAGCATAGAGACAGCTGATGCTGTCAGCAAGAGACAAGTGGAAAAGCCAGAAAGGAGTAAACGTATAGGAAAGAGGAAGGCAAAGAGAATCCTTGCAGACGAAGCTGCGCAAGCGGCTGGGTTTGAAGATGCTAAAGACAGACGCCAGCAAAGAAAAGAATTTGAGAAGACAAAGAAGAGGGTAGAGAAAAGAGACAGAAAGGAAGAGTCCGAAAGCAAGAAGCGTGGTGGTTATATTCGCAGAGCAAAAGCAATGAGACGTAAAAGAAGAAGATAATGGCGTACAAGTTCAAACCATACAGGAGTGTATACAGAGATCCTCAGTCTGTAAAGATTAATGAGATACTCCGTAAAAGATATGTAGATGCTTTTGCTGCAGATACCCTTACTCAGAATGCATTGTCTGAGATGTTGGTGTCTGCAGATTTTGCAGGTGACGTAGAGAAAGCTGCACAGCTTCGTTCTACCATAGACGCTAGATCTAATAAGTATGCAGAGAGCGGCAGGTATGAGATGCTGGGGGTAAACATAGCTCGTGATGCCGCAGAGTTTACACAGGGCTATAACCCTCTCAAGAAGAACTACGAAGCTAGAGAAGCAGCTAAGAAAACTGCACAGCAAACACTCAACCCTGACGACTACCAGAAGTGGTTGGGGTGGAGCTTGACCAGAAGAGACGCTGAGGGCAACTACCAACCATATACAGGCATTGAGTATGATGAGAACGGGTACGTCATACCTGACACGTACTACCAGGCAGACCCAGTACCAGCTAAGGTTGACATAGAAGGTCAGATACTCAAGGAGGTCAATTCACTTCCTATGATGAAGCAAGGTGGCTACACAGCGTCTAGCTTTAGCTTTGAGAGCTACACAGACGAGAACGGTAACACCATGAAGGTGCCCGTCATTAGAACAACACAAGGCCAAGTCATCACTGGTAAGGACAGCCAAGCTATCTTCCAAGCTGTAAAGTCGGCACTGAACAACCCTGAGGTACAGGCGTATCTTAACTTTAAGTCTGAGATCAACACGTTTGACCAAGACGGTGGGTCACTACAGCAGGCCATAGAAGGTCGTGTACAGGAACTGCAGTTGGAGTTGGGTAGAGCTACTGGTGCACAACGAGACAATATACAGTCACAGATAGAGGATCTGAAAAGAGCTCAGAAATCTGGGATGACAGGACAAATGCGGGATGCGGTAGCTAACATCTACAAGCAACGCATCATGGATAGATACCAGACTGACGCTGAGAGGTTCGCAGGTCAGAGTGTCTACGGCGGAGGGTCACAGTTCCAGATCAACCCAATCTGGTTAAAGTCTCTTGAGGCAAGAGCAGGTAGCGGGGATGTGGTCAACAGACCAATACTTGCAGGTGACACCCAAGAGGTGCTTGCAGCCATAGCTCAACAAGAAGGTGTTGACCCAACAGACGTGGTTGTGACAGCAGAGTCACTGAGAGCTGGTGAACAGAAGTTGCACGAGGAAGCAGCTGGTGAGCTATCAGCTGCACTGCAAGCATACCCAGAACTGGAGAGTGTGCTTGAGGCAAACAACGTTGACCCAAGTAACTTCGAGGAGATAGAGAGATACCTGGAGGACCTGACCATAGAAGAAGTCAGAGACCTGGCCAGCGACCTGTCAGCAGGTGGTACTAGAGATTCACAACAAGTCCTTCAAGACTTGTTCGATCTGCAGGCTGGTATGATAGCACATGCGGATAGATCTGAGCAGGTTGATGCATTGATTGACTACGCAAATGGCAACGAGGAGGTCATGAATACTCCTGTAGCTATCAACGATGCAGCTATTGCTGTATCAGGTGACATCGCAAAGCAGGCATTGGATAACGTAATTATGCCTGATGGTGCTAAGGTTAAAGATGTTGCACCAGAACAACTCAACAGATCTGCGGCTACAGCATTGGCTCACCAGGTTATCAAAGAATTGTTCGTTGACGAACGTGGGGATTGGATAAGCAAGCCTGCTATGATGAGCCCAAGCGAGCAAAACATATTTGACATGTTGACTCCTATACTCACCGGCACAGATGAGAAGGGCTTAGCCTTGCCTGAACCTGAAGCAAGGGAGGCGTTTAACACAGCACTTGCATATGCAGCTGCTCAGTATGATGCAGCTATGAGCAGCAAGTACACAAGACGTAATACCAATATGAAGCCTCAGGGTATAGAGATACCAACGTTGCCTGCAGGTAACTTCGACTACGACAGTTACATTGCGAACTTGGATGCAGAGACAACAAGAAGGCAGGAGGCTGCGAATGAAGCTCTTAACCAAGCCGTTAGAGTTACCTTTAACTGGCCAGCCTACCCAACTGCACTTGGTGATGCTGATGGTGTAGAGTCTAAGCAGTTGAGAGACGCAGTAAAAGGAAGAGACCTTAACAGCTTTGCTGCAGCACAGGACTTGAAAGACAAGACGGGTCAATCAGTTTCAGCTGAGAGTGCGGCATGGAGAACAGCCAAGAAAACTGATAGTAAAGGCAACACTACTGAGGTGTTTGCAGGTAACCCACTTGAAAGCTGGACGATAGATGATCTCATGTTCAGCTCTTACAGCGTCAACGGTAAGGTCATACCAACAATAAGATTGTCAGTATCAGCAGGTACAGGCAATAACAAGGTTGAGCGGACCATACAGATGGATGCTAACCAAGCAGTAAGGAACTTCATAAATCTAGAGCCAGGGATAGGTAGCACAGGTTCATTTGGTGATGCCATACTTGGATATACACCAGCCCACCAGTTCCAAACTGTGATACTCAATGCCCTTGCCACCTCAGGTGCAACTAACGAAGTGACAATTAACCTACCAGGTAACGCAAAGACTGGACGTATACAAGTCAGCATACCTCTTGAGAAAGACGAGAAAGGCAATCTGACAGGTAACTACCCAGTCATAGAGATGAACATGGCCAAACAAGGAAACTCAGGCAAGGTAGTCATCCAAGATAGTTGGGCTAAGGGTCAAGGCTTTCAAGACGTCCTGGAAGCAGCAGCTCTCACTTACATGAGGCTGGTAGAAAATTAATATCTTTGTAGAATGTCAGATGCACCCATAAATCCCCTAACGGGTTTAGAGCTTCAGGGCCGTAGACCTAAAGCAAACGACGGTCCGACCAACCCTTTTACACAGCAACCCTTGGGGCCCAGGTTTCAAAGTGGGCAGGGGCTTCTTAATTCTACTTACGCAAGATCAGGAGACTTTAGTGAGTTCAGCAAGTACGGTGTATCATACTCACCATTTGCTAACCTAGAAGAGGAGCGTGCCAGAAACCAAAGCACCTGGGAACAGGTAGGCAATGGTATGATTAAGGCAGGCAACACGTTTGCTGGAGCAGTGGCTGAGAACACACTTGGATATGCATTGGGTCTTACTGACTGGACATTGAGTGGGTTCGAAGACTTCCAAGACTCAATGACAAACAACCCAGTGGGTGTATACTTTGATGAGCGCAACAAGATGTTGCAGGAAGAGAGGCCCAACTACTACACCCAAGAAGAGATGGACAAGCAGGGAACGCTTGGTTCATTGGGTAGTGTAAACTTCTGGGCAGACAAGTTCGCCAACGGTATGGCGTACAGCTTAGGCAGCTTGGCTACCATGTACATGACTGGGGGTACGTCAGGTGTGTTGACTGGTGGATTGAAAGCTATTGGGTTTGGTGCAAAGGTAGGTAAGCCTATCATGCAAGGACTCAGCAAGGGCATGTCCCCTTTGTTTGCAGCTCGTGTGGTAAACAATGCAGACAAAGCATCTGACATTGTAAAGAGAGCATCAAATATAAAAGCCCTGGCTATGACCAACAGAGCATCCAATGCTCTTGGGTACCTAGAGACAGGTGCCATGATGTCCATGGCCGAAGCATCGGTAGAAGCCAGAGAGGTAAAGAGTAGAGTGATAGAAGCACTCAACGAGCAAGCTATGCTGGAGATGGGACTGAACAGCGTAGACGAGATACCACCACAAGAACGTCAAAAGATAGAGGAGATAGCAGGTCAGAAGGAGGCCATTGCATTCTACGGCAACCTGGGAGTCTTGATGCCTACAAACCTGATTGCATTTGGTAGAGGACTCATGCCGTTCACACCTAGATCTGCACGCAAAGGACTCACTTCTAAGATTGCAAGCAAGCCTGGTGAGAGAGAAGGCTGGAGACAATATGTAAAGGCTCTTGACGAACTGCCCGGCTGGCAAAGAAAGGGTATCAATATGGGGCAGAAAGCATACCCGTTTGTAGAACGTGGTACTGTTGAGGCATTCCAAGAAGGTACACAATACGTCCTGGCTGAAGGTTTGACAGAGAGAGCCAAAGCCATGTACGAAGACTACAGTGGTCAGGATGTAGCAGAAGGATTCATGAGAGGAGGCTTGTTTGCCAATGCCATGAGAGACTACGATGCCATTGGTAGCACTGCATTCGAGACACTTAACACACCAGAGGGTAGAGAGCAGGTGCTGATCGGTGGTCTTGTTGGTTTGCTTGGTGGTGGTAGAGGTGCATACCAAAACATAAAGCGCAAGAGCAAGGCTACAGAAGAGGCATTGGGTGATCTGAACCTTGACCCTGAGACGTTCTTCAACCTGAGAACCAGAGCTAAGTCTTCTGCCATGGGTGAGTACTACCTCGCTCGCATGGACGACGCAGTAGAAAGAGGGGACAAGAAAACATACGAAGACTACAGATCTCGTCTCATGAACGAGACAGCTTTGATGCACGCCAAGCTTGGTACGTTCGACCAGTACAAGGAAAGGCTGGAGGAGCTCAAGGCTATGCCCGCAGCAGAGGTAAGCAAGATCACAGGTGAAGAAGTAACAGAGGAGGAGAAGAACGAGATGATCAATCAGATGCTGCAGAGCGCTGAGAATATCGTTGATGTACACACCAAGATGTCTGATGCATTCCCAGGTCCTAGTATGCCTGGTGGTCTGCGTGGTAGACTGTTGTCCAAGACATCTCAGGAAGACATACGGTATCAGATTGCAGAGAACGAGGCACTCAAAGATGCGCTCGTGTTCTATGAAGGATCTTTGTTCGACCAAGACCAGCGGATCGAAGACGTAATAAAAACGTTTGAGGCACTGGACCCCAAGTTCAACGCTGAGAAGCTTCGCACGTTGTTGCGTGACGAGATGTTCCAGGAAGTATCTGTGTCTGAAAACAAAGAGGGAGAACAGAAGACTAGGTTCCGTCAAGCTCAGATGAACCCTGAGGTATCTGAGGAGGTGAAGAACGAACTACTTGACGAGATGGATAAGTCCATCAGACGTATACGCTACGGTAAGAAGAACGAGACAGACTTGCGCAGCGAGTACGTTGGTAGAAACCGTAAGAAGAACCTCGAACAAGAGAGAGACATATTGATGAAGCTGCTCGACGATAGAACCACAGCGGTCAAGGCGTACGAGGAGCTCATGACTAGCCCTGAGAACAGGGAACTCTACAAGAAGAGAGCAATGGCTCTCGAGAAGCTTGAGGAGACAAAGGCAATTGACAGGCAGGTAGACAACGTAATAGCTAGAACTACTACATACGGAGAGCTGAAGGCAGAGAAGGAAGGACTCGAAGGTGGTGGGGCACTGAGTGATACATTCAGCCCTGATGCCATAGAGCGTCTTGAAGAGGAGCTCATACAACGTGAGGTACAGGAGTCACAGAAGAACAAGGAACTGGGCGGTATGAAGCTCAGCGATGTTCAGAAGATGAACCCTGAAGAGATGGAGAGCTGGGAAAAGCAGGTGTGGGAGAAGCACATTAAGAACCGTGACCAAGAAGAACCACTTCATGGACAAACCAGCAACCCCAAGGCAAAGTCTGAAGCAACCAAGAAGAAGGTAACC
>TARA_R100001440_G_scaffold54073_2_pt1 | contig 19424 bp, 21 predicted proteins | sample TARA_R100001440 | Tara Oceans TARA_R100001440 (sample SAMEA2622112) | marine metagenome | biome: marine biome (ENVO:00000447); feature: surface water layer (ENVO:00002042); material: "saline water (ENVO:00002010), including plankton (ENVO:xxxxxxxx)" | depth 5 m
GCTATCGCTCAAAGTAAAGAAGAGAGAGAAGCTAAGGAACCTAGAACTTTTTTAGGTAATGCTTCTGTAGTATGGACGGACGGGGAGTTTCCTCAACCGGTAAAAAGAGATCAACAACAAGCAGCTCCAGCTCAACCGCAAGTTGCACAAGATGATTTACCATTTTAATAACCACAACTAGAAATAAATTTAATTAAATGCAAGTAAACAATTCCGAAATTAATGGTTTCGAGATCGACCAGTTTAACCAATATGATTTAAAGGTTGGCGCTGCTGAAAGCGTATGTCCTACGTGTTCACATACACGCAAACCTGAGAATAAGAAAAAGAAGTGTGCTTCGTTAGATTGGGAGAGAGGATTAGGTACTTGTCATAACTGCAATAAAACATTTCAACTACATACCTTTAAAAGAAAAGGAATGGCTGACAAAGTTTATGTACGTCCAGACTTTTCTACTAAGACCCACAAACCAGTAGGTTCAAAGATTGTAGAGTGGTTTAACAGTAGAGGTATATCTCAGCAGACTCTTGAAGACTTAAATGTTTCCGAGGGTCCTGAGTTTATGCCACAAACCTCTAAAGAAGAGAACACAATTAAGTTTAATTATATGATGGGTGGTGAACTCATTAATATAAAATACAGAGATGGTCGCAAGAACTTCAAGCTTTATAAAGGTGCTGAAAAAATCTTTTATAATATTGACGCTATTGTCGGCCATTCTTTTTGTGTTATAACTGAAGGTGAAATAGATGTATTAGCTTTACACGAAGCAGGTATATCTAACGCTATATCAGTTCCAAACGGCGCAACATTAGGTACAAATAATTTAGATTACTTAGATAACTGTATAGATTACTTTACAGGCATTGAAAAGATAATTATAGCTGTTGATAATGATGAGCCAGGACAAGCATTAAAACAAGAACTAATAAGAAGGCTAGGCGCCGAAGTTTGTTATACAGTTTCATTTGAAGATTGTAAAGACGCAAACGAATATTTATTAAAATATGGATCTGAAAGATTATCAAAAACTATCAACGACGCGAGGCCAGTACCTCTTGAAAATGTCACAACTTTTAAAGATATTGAAAACGAAGTTACTGACTTTGTTGAAAACGGTTTTAAACCGGGGTTCCAAATAGGTTTACGTAATTTTGATGAAATATTTTCTACATACACCGGACAGTTTATAACTGTTACAGGTATTCCATCTTCTGGAAAGTCTGACTTTGTTGATCAAATGGTTATAGGTTATAACCAACAATATAGTTGGAAAACAGCTTTCGCATCACCAGAAAATGCTCCTACATATTTACACGCTCATAAGTTAATGAGAAAAGCTTGGCAAGGTATGCCATCTAGAAAGGATATTGGTAATGATAAATGGAGCCAAACAGCAGAATATATAAACGATAACTTTTATTTTATCGATATGGAACGTTATACATTAGATTCAGTATTAAAAAAAGGTGCTGAGCTTGTAAAACGTAAAGGTATCAAATGCCTTGTAATTGATCCATTTAATAAAGTTAGAGATTTAGATTCTAACAATGGAGATGTCAATGTATACACATTAGAATACTTAACTAAGATTGAAATGTTTGCTAAAAAATATGATGTATTAGTTATAATAGTTGCTCACCCAACTAAAATGTATAAAGACGCTAATGGTAAAATAGAGGAACCTACGATGTATAACATTAAAGGTGGTGGTGAATGGTATGACGCTAGTTACCACGGTTTATTAGTTCATAGAGATTATGAAAATAAAACAACAAAGGTAAAAGTATTAAAAGTAAAGTTTCAAAACTTAGGAGAGAATGGCGGTGAATCATTCTTTACGTGGGAACCAAAATCTGGTTGTTACGTTCCTTATACTGAAGCTATACCGGAAAATACAATAATGCCTTGGGAATAATATGGCAGGATCAGTAAGGCCTTTAGATGTTGGAAGAAAAAGAAAGAAAGGTGTAATGGGCACATACTTTCCGACTATACAACAACTAGAAGCTTGGACTTGGTGCGTTAAAAATAATATAAGAATATCGTACAAACCTGAAACTCCAGGTTCAAGTCCTAAATGCTGGCATATTACAATTGCTATAGGCCCATATAAAAAAGGAGAGAAAGTAAATGTTTCACCTGATTGCTATAAAGCAGGAGAGTGTCACGAACAAATGTATAAAACATGTGAATATTATTATGAGAAATATAGAAACTGAATACACAGGATTAATGTCCGGCATATTGCACGGAGGTAAAGAAAAAGCAGATAGAACAGGTACAGGTACAAGAGCAGTATTTGGTAGAATGTTATATCATGATATGAAACTTGGCTTTCCTATACTAACAAAAAAGAAAATTATATTTAATCATGCAAAAACAGAATTATTTTGGATTGTCGAAGGCAGAAGCGACTTGGACTATCTTATTGACAACGGTGTCAAGTATTGGATTCCTGATTATCAAAGATCTAATCGGACTGATAGAACACTTGGTCCCGTTTACGGCCACCAGTGGCGCCATGCTAATGGCATCGATCAATTACAAATGGTTTTACAGGAGCTTAGGGAAAATCCCACCAGTAGACGACTCATGGTATCAGCTTGGAACGTTCACGATCTTCACGATATGGTACTCCCTCCTTGTCATTATAACTTCCAGTTATTTTGTAACGATGATAAACTGGACTTAATGTGGCAACAAAGAAGTGCTGATGTATTTCTTGGATTACCATATGATATAACTATGTACGGTTTGCTATTAGAAATGATAGCAGACGGTGCAGGTTATAAACCAGGAACTCTTATAGCTAGCTTAGGTGATTGTCATTTATATAATAATCATTTAGAACAAGCTGAAGAGTATATTGCAGCAAAGCAATACGATTTACCTAAACTTAAAATGAGTTGGGGTGGTATTAAATTAAGAGAAGGTGCAAATGATTTTGTATTTATTCCTAATAAAGATACTATAACATTAGAAGGATACAATCACAGTCCTGCTATTAAAGCAGAATTATCTGTGGGAAAATAAAAATAACATGGAAGAAGTATATTATATTTATCATATTCCTGGTAAAAAAATAGGTGTAACACGTGATTTAAATAACAGGGTTACGCTTGTGCAGGGTTATAAGCCTAAAGAATATGAAGTTCTAGATTCTTCGTCTGATATTAATTATATATCAACACGAGAAATAGAGCTTCAAAAATTTTATGGGTACAAAGTAGATAGAACATTATATAAAAATTTAGTAAATAAAATGAAGATAAACGCAACAGAGCAAACCTCAACATTTCCATACCCTAAAAAACAATTAGCTAAAGAGTTAAAAAAGAATTTAGGATTTAAATGGGAAACAGCTTTAGGTAGTTTTGAAGTATCAGAAGAAACAATTGAATGGATTAAAGCTAATTCATATGTTTCAATGTATGATAAAGACAGAAGCTACATATACAATAAAGCTTATTACGAGGCATTTTTAGCCGACTCTACATACGAAAAAATATCCTTATTTGAATTAATAAGAGAGTGGGCAAACGAAAGGGATCTAATAACAAAAGGAGATTCTAAAACACAATTAATAAAATTATATGAAGAAACAGGAGAATTATCACAATCCCTTCTTAAGAACGATAAAGATGGTATTATCGATGCTATTGGTGATAGCGTTGTTGTTCTTACTAATCTCGCCGAACTTAACGGCGTTTCAATTGAAACTTGCATACAGTCTGCTTATGATGAGATTTCTAGTAGAACTGGGAGAATGGTAAACGGAACATTTGTAAAAGACGAATAATGAAAATAAGAGACGAGGTAATTAAATCAGTAGTAGAAAAGTTTATTAACAGATCTGATGTAGGTTATAAAAAGTATGGTATTACTTTACATAAAGATGACCAACCTTTAGATACATGGCTTCAACACATACAAGAAGAATTAATGGATGCTGTCAACTATATAGAGAAGACAAGAAGAGTATTAAGAGATGAGATTGAAGAATGTTATTTAAGAGATCTTAAAGCAAAAGAATAATGTATAAAAGAAGAAGACCTGTAAGAAGAAAGAAAGGTCCGGTACAATCAAAGAAGATTAGTTATGATGGTCATAACTTTGCTTCAGGATTGGAGAAGTATATGTACATGGCTTTAAAGAAAGCAAAAATTAAAGCTAAGTACGAGGGCGAAACTTTTGTTTTACTTAATGGATTTCATTTTGAAAATGAAGTTTATGAAAGACAAGCAAATTCAAAAGGTGATTTTATGAACAGAGGTGAAAAAAGAATATTACCTATAAAGTATACACCAGATTTTATTGGTGAAAATTTTATTATAGAAACTAAAGGTAGACCTAATGAATCATTTCCTATTAGATGGAAGTTATTTAAAAAATTAGTTACTGAACAGTTTCCTAGTTATACTCTTTTTAAACCACAAAACCAGAAGGAATGCGACAGAGTAATAGAGATATTGAAAAACAAAAGAAAGTAGCTAGATTAAAATATAAAGAAAGACAAATAGAAAAGCATATGAAGTGGGCTGTTAATAGAGGATTTCTTAGATGGAATGAACTTATTGAAATACATGAAAAATATAATGTAAAAGTATATGGCTAGAAGAGGAATAACGTACACGGTATTAGAAAAGAAAAAAGTAAGAAGACCGGGTGTGCACGCTAAAACAAAAACATCTGGACTTAAATCGTCCAAGTATTATAAAAAGAAATATAGAGGACAAGGAAAAAAAAGATAATGAAAACATGGAGAATATCTATAGGTTTATATCCAGGAATACTTATAGGAGTTAGATCATACGAACAAGAAGATGTGGTGCTACACGTATTGTATTTACCATTTGTAGATATTGCATTTGAATATATAAAAGAAAATTAATTATGGGATTATTTGATGAAAGAATAGCATATAAACCTTTTGAATACCCTGAGTATTATACAGAAGGTTGGTTACCACAAGCACAAGCATTTTGGTTACACACAGAAATACCGATGACGGCTGATGTAAAAGACTGGAATGAAAAGCTTACACCTGCTGAAAAACATTTAGTAGGTAATATATTATTAGGATTTGCACAAACAGAATGTGCAGTATCAGATTATTGGACACAAAAAGTTGTAGGTTGGTTTCCTAAACATGAAATACAACAAATGGCGATGATGTTCGGTTCACAAGAAACTATTCACGCAGTAGCTTACTCTTATTTAAATGAAACTTTAGGTCTTGAAGACTTCGAAGCTTTCTTACATGAGCCAGCTACAGCTGATAGGTTTGAAAATTTAGTTAGTTATGAAGGAAAAGATAAAGTTGGTATTGCCAAAAGTTTGGCAGTCTTTAGCGCTTTCGCTGAAGGTGTTTCGTTATATTCTGCTTTTGCTGTTTTATATAGCTTTCAGCTTAGAAACTTACTTAAAGGTATTGGCCAACAGATGAAATGGTCTGTAAGAGATGAATCACTACACTCAAAAATGGGTTGTCAATTATTTAGACATATGTGTGAAGAAACTCCAGGACTTAAAAAAGAATGTAAAGATCATGTATTAGAAGCTGCTGATATTATGGTTGACCTTGAATTAAAATATATCGATAAAATGTTTGAACAAGGCGATATTGAGAATTTAAAGAAAGAAGATTTAAAAAACTTTATAAAGAAAAGAGCAAATGAAAAAATCGTCGAACTCGGGTATAACGACGAAGCAAATCATTTCGGATTTGATGCAACCAGCGCTAATACTTTGGATTGGTTTTATCATCTTACTGGGGGTGTTACTCACACCGATTTTTTTGCTATCAGGCCTACTGACTATTCTAAGGCAAATGAAGGAGAAGATTTTGAAGATATTTGGTAAATAATTATGAAAGAATCAGAATTAATTATAATGAGAAAAAAAATAGAACAGCTAGGTGCTTTAATGCAGGGTGTTCTACAAGAGCTAACTAATCTTAGAGATTTATCGGTTGGCACTTTACAAACTATTAAGAATATGCCAGATTATGAAGAGGCTATTAAGAAATTAGAGGAACAAATGAAAGAAAAAGAAAAAGATGTGGAATAACGATTGGAAGAAAGGTGTAGATTACCCCACGTGGGGCGATACGGACGTATATAAGAAGACTATTTCAGGTGGTTATCTATTACAAGGTGAAACACCAAAAGAAGCTTATATGAGAGTTTCTAAAGCTGTTGCTAGAAGATTATATAAACCTGAACTTGCAGATAAGTTTTTTGATTATATATGGAAAGGATGGTTGTGTTTAGCTTCACCTGTATTATCTAACACAGGAACAGATAGAGGTTTACCTATAAGTTGTTTTGGTATCGATGTTGCTGATAGTATTATGGATATAGGTAATAAGAATCTTGAAATGATGTTACTTGCGAAACACGGTGGTGGTGTTGGTATCGGTGTTAATATGATTAGACCAGCTGGAGCTACTATAGCGGGTAACGGAACTTCAGATGGTGTTGTACCGTTCTGTAAAATATATGATTCTACTATACTTGCTACAAATCAAGGTTCAGTAAGAAGAGGCGCTGCATCAGTTAATATAAACATTGATCACTCTGATTTTTTAGATTGGTTAGAAATAAGAGAACCTAAAGGTGATGTTAATAGACAATCTTTAAATTTACATCAATGTGCTATTGTTGGTGATAAGTTTATGAGAAGACTTGAAGAAGGGCAACCAGAGGCTAGAAAGAAATGGGCTAAGTTGTTACAGAAAAGAAAAGCAACAGGTGAACCTTATATAATGTTTAAGGGTAACACAAATAAAGCTAATCCAAAAGCATATAAGTATAATAGTTTAAAAGTACATATGACTAATATATGTTCTGAGATTACATTGCATACAGATGAGTCACATTCTTTTGTATGTTGTTTATCTTCTGTTAACTTAGCTAAATATGATGAATGGAAAAATAGTGATCTTATATATGATGCTACGTGGTTTTTAGATGGAGTGTTATCTGAATTTATACAACGTGCTAAAAATATGAAAGGTTTTGATAATGCTGTTAGATCTGCTGAAAAAGGTAGAGCGCTAGGATTAGGAGTATTAGGTTGGCATACACACTTACAGCAAAAAGGAATTGCTTTTGAAGGATTGCTTGCACAATTTAAAACAAGAGAAATATTTTCACAATTAAAATTAGAAACTGAAAGAGCTAGTAGAGATTTAGCTGAAGTTTATGGTGAACCATTATGGTGTGTAGGTACAGGAATGAGAAACACACATTTAAGAGCAGTCGCACCAACAGTATCAAATAGTAAATTATCGGGTAATGTATCACCTGGCGTTGAACCTTGGGCTGCTAATGTATTTACAGAACAATCTGCTAAAGGTACATTTATAAGAAAGAATAACGAATTAAAAAAGTTATTTAGAAAGCTAAGTATAGATAACCAAAAAACTTGGGATAAAGTTTTAAAAGATAAAGGTTCTGTACAGGGTATAAAAGAATTAGATGGTTGGTATTTTGACGGAGCAGGTAGACTAAATGAAAATGAAGGAGAACCTGTTAAGAATGTTTTTAAAACGTTTAAGGAAATAAATCAACTAGAATTAGTTAATCAAGCGGGAATAAGACAAACATATATAGATCAGTCTGTTAGTTTAAATCTTGCGTTTCCTTCACAAGCTGAACCTAGATGGATTAATAGAGTTCATATGGATGCTTGGAAGAAAGGAATTAAAACTTTATATTATATGAGAACTGAAAGTGTTCTCAGAGGCGATATTGCGGCTGAGGCAATGAATCCAGATTGCTTAAGCTGTGATGGTTAGTTTTGTTTTGTTTATAGATATGAAGGGAATCTAATTGTTGGTTCCCTTTGTATTTTATAGTATTCCAGGGCCAAGTATTATCTAACGTATTTACAACTGTAGATTTTATAGTGTAACAAGATGTAAATGTTAAAACAAGTAAAGCTAATAAAAGCGCTTTATATAATGCTATACACTGTTTTTCCATCTTTTCTTTCTGCTTTCAAACACCTATTTCTATTTTCATCTTCACCTACATAACTTATATGCACCCAATCTGGGTTATCATCAGTTCCAAACTCCCATATCATTTGATCAAAATTTAAATTATTTTTTATGTATTCATACATTTCAGCATTTGTTTTATGCCCGTATGTATCATCTATATCAATTGCTCTGCCTTGACAATGCTGTGATTTACCACTCCCCCCAATAGCTTTATTCAATTCAGGTGATCTAAAAAATGAATTTATTTTTATCGGACCGCCAACCCATTCACGTAATGGCTCAAATATATTATGAGCTATTGCTTCCATGTTTGAAAGTTGATAATCAGTAGGCGTATTTTCTATTCCCTTTCTTATAGCTGTAACAGATCGAGTGCCTTCTTTATAAGAAACATGCTTACTTATATTTTCCATACTACTTTCTTCTTTTAGTGTTTGAAACTCTTCTAGGTTTACCTGCTGGCTGCCCTAGTCTTTTCTTTTCTCTAATCTTTTTAGCTTTTTCAGATGAACTCATTTCAGAAGCAGTCTTTACTGTTTTACTAGATATTCTTTTACTAGGTCTACAGTAAGGTGTGCCCCTCTTTTCACCTTTACGTCTACCGCAAGGCTTGCCAGTTCGCACATCTATCCATTTTTCTTTAAACCATCGTTTAAGTTGTGCCCCTTCTTTAGTTTTTCTAACAGCCATTATTTCCCAATTTTCATTGCAGATTTATGAGATTTAGTAAAACTCATTTTATCTTTACCACACATTTTATTTACCATATTTTTAATATGTTTTCCTGTATGATGTTTTGAATGAGCCTTCATTGTTTTTTGTTGTTGTTTAGATAAACAAGTAACATCTATTCCTTTAATTTTCATTATTTTTTCTTTTTTGATTTGTTTCCATAATTAGCAGCACCGACTTTACGGCATTTTGCTATTGCTCCACTTGCATATGCAGATGGGAATACTCTATAACGAGCTTTTACTTTGTGATAACACGCATCTTTTGGCATAATTAATTTGTTTTTAATGGTTTTCTTTCTTTTCTTTCTTTTAATGGTTTTCTTTTTCTAAATGTTGTGTCTTCTCCATCTTTTTGAAAATCATACATAAATAGATCATATTTATTATATCCCATTGTTAAAAATAATGATCTCCAAAAATCAGTTTCTTTGTCTAAAGCTAACTTAACATTTTCAACTTTTCTTAACACCCTATTAGCTGGTAAATTAGTAGCAGCTTCTATAAGTTCCGTTGATGATTTAAGAAAAGGATTTTCAAAACTTAAATCACCCATTTTTTCTCTTTCTTGTTTTCTTTCAAATCTTTGAAATGCGGAATTAACTTTTCTTAATTTACTATTTATAGGTGGAGAAAATGCTGTTGATCTTATTAAAGCTTCTCTAGTATTTTTTTGACCATCTTCAGAAAATTCATCTGCTAATTCTAATACTACATTTTTTATAGAAGCGGCAATAACACCATTAAATCCACTTCCCGCTAATATAGTGTCAGCCATTCTGTTTAATATTCCATATAATCTTTTTTCTTCTTCTTCGTCTTTTAATTCGTCTTTATTTATAAATACATAAAATGCTGCAGATTGTAAAAAGTGGAATAAAACATTTTGTAAAGCTCCGTAATATAATATTCTTCTTACGTTTTTTACAGGATTACCTCTATTAGCTAATAAATCTTGAACAGCTCTTTTTTGTATTCTTGTTGCTTGCATAGGGTAATTTTGAAAAGCTAATATAAGTTTACCTATACCGCTAGCTTGCTGCATAGAAATTTTGTCTTGTCTTGAGGATTGTTGAGATTCTTCAGCTAATTCTCTCATATCACCAAAAGCTTTTTGTTCTGCTTCTTCTAAACTAAAACCTTCTTTTTGATAAGTTTTTGTTCTGTTCCTTAAAAACGGCGCTCCTCCAAAAGCAATAGCAAAACTATCTGCCATTTGAGTAGGATAAAAACCTTTTTTAAGTAAAGCTGCTAACATAGCTTCTGCTCTATTAGCATTATTACCTTCAGCCGCTTGACTTAATTCATCTAAATTAACATCAATTTTTAAACCAGATCTTCTTGATTTTAAAAAGTCTGAATAAAATATTTTATGGAAATCAGCTACAAATTGTTTTACATTACCATAAGCAGCAGCAACAGAAAAAACATTGTTATCAGTTCCGTTTATAAAATTTAAATTAGATATTGTTTGTAATAATACAGATCTAGTATTCACAAACATAATAGTAGAAACAGCAGAGTTAATCCAATTAGTAAAAGCATTAGAATATTTATCCGTGGGCATATTTCTATGTCTACCTGTTTCTATCCTAGTTAACATGTTATTAAATGCGTCCGCCCAGTTTGTCCCTAATTTAGCTGTTAAATTATTAGCAATCTCACCTGTTATTTGATTATTTTTTCTTTCACCAAACATTGCTTCAACTATTTTAAAAAAGTCTGCAAAATATTCTCTTCTAATTGTAACATTATAACTTTTAAGTAAATCTGTTGTTAATGTTTCTCCTCTCCAATTATTTCCCGGTTCAGGATACATACGCCCCTCATAAGCGCCCTCAATTATTTCTTTTATATTTAATGCTTCTAAATTTTGCCTAACCCATTGATTTGCTTTTTCTATTTGCGATTCTGATAAAACATCATTAGGGCCATCTGGTATTTTATACCCTCTTGTTGACCATAAATGAATTCTAATTGCGTTATCTTGTGAAATATTATCAAAAGCAACTTCTTGCAAATTTAACCCTATTTCTTTTAATTCTTCTTTAATAGCTCTTAATTGAACCATTCCATCTAATTTAGCTGAATCATATCTATTAAAAGCATCTTTTAAAGGATCAAATAAATTTTCTTTAAAAAACTTTAAATCTTCATCGCCTAATTTTCCTTTTCTTAATAAAGGATAAATGAGACCCAATAAATCTTCAGCGCCATAAGGTAAAATAATTTTAAATCTATTAGCTTTCTTGCCTAATGATATAGCCTGGCCCTCTGTAAGATTTTTTAAATCACCTTTTATTAAATTTTCAGTTAAAATAGTTATTCTTTCTCTTAATTCTTTTTCTTTTAAATTAATTGGATTAAATTCAGTATATTGTCCTTTAAACTCTCTTAAAGGGTTATTATATCTTTTATCTGATTTTTTATCTTTAAACTCAGTAGGAATTGCATCATTAAATGCTACAGAAACATAGTTTACTCTTTGATTATCAATTTCATTTTTTAATTTATCTAAATTAACTTTTCCTTTAATATAAGGTTTTATGAAATTTTCAATTAAATCATTCATAGGAGAATCATGTTCCGCTATATATTTAGTTCCTTCTTTATAATCAAATAATATATTAGGTAAAGCCATTCTTCTAATAATACCCTTTTGATTATTTTTAGCAATATCTATTAAATCTTCAGCTGTGTTTTCGTCAATAATACCAGCTTCAACATCTGCCCTTAAATTAATTAAAAATTCTAATCCTTGTTGTTTAGCTTGATAACTTCTTTCAACAGCATCATCAAAAGCTTTTTTACCTCTTCTTATAATATTACCTGCTTCTGTGAATTGAATATTTTGAATTTTTTCAGAACCATAATAAAATTTATTACCCTTAATATTTATTGCATCTTTTCCAAAATAGTCTTTAGGCAACACTTTTTTTAATTCAGTTAAAATGTTTTTATTAAAAGCTAATTTAGTTAATTTTTTACCTTTAGGAGTTTTACTCTTTTTAAGATAATCAGCTGACCAAGAAATACCTCTTGTTAAATTACTAAGTAAATTAGTAGCTTTAATTCTTCTTAGTTCTGGATTTTTAATACCACTTAGCTTAGCACCTATATATGGAAAAATAGTATTTTCTAAGCCACGTATTAATCTGTCTTGAAAAATTGCACCACCTACTTCTTTAGTAGTTTTATTTATTTTAGCGTCAGTTAAATCTTTTTCGCTTTTAAAATTTTTAGCAGCAACTTTTTTAACTGCGTCAATTTCTTCATTATTTCTTAATTGAGAATCTGGTTCTTTTGCAGCTTCTTCAACAGCTGAATCTAAAGAACTAGCAAACTCTTGCCCAGCTTTTATACCTACTTTTAAAAACTTTAAAACATTTTTAAGAAAAGCCATTGCTAATTCAGGTAAAACAAAACCTACTCTTAAAGAACTGTTATTTTGCATTCTATCAAGATAGTCTATTCCTCTATCAATTAAATTAACAAGCCTATCTAAAAAATCTTCTGGTACTTTTGCGCCTTGTAACTCTTGTATTTCTTTAAATTTATCTGTAATGTTTTTATCCTTTATAACATCTAATGCAGCATCCGCTGAAAGTTCATCGGCTATTGTTCTTAATAATGATTGTTTTCTATCACTTCTTGTGCTTGAGCCAATTTTTTTACCCGTTACCTTGTCTTCGGCTGCTGTAAAGTAATCTATAAAATCAGATTTTTCTTGCTCAACTCTTTTGAAAATACCTTTACCTTCTTTTGTTCCTTCTCTTTTTTGCCTACCATCTTCGTCAAGAACGGCTTCTCTTAACATAGGATATTTTTTATTTATAACACTCTGAGGTAATTGTTTTATTATAGCATCAAAATTTTGATCAAGAAATATTTTAAAATTATCAACCCCTGTATCTTTATCTTTTTTAGTTAATTCCTGTAAAATAGGAATTACTTCAGCTTGATTCTTTTTTGTAAAATCTTTTTTAAATTGTTTTTCATTTGTTATATCTGGTAATTTAGTTTGTAATGTTTTACCAACCGCATCAATAAAAAGATCTGCAAAAGTTTTATTTGTATTACCCGGTATAAGCTTTTTATCAAAACCTAATTTTGCTGTAAATAATTTATTTTTTAAACTTGTTTTTGTTTCTGGTTTTAAAGCAAAGGAAGGTTGAGTTGTTTCACCTTCAACTTGAATATCTGATATATCTTTTCTACCAATAATTTCTTTTTTACCTGTTTTTTCATTTACTTTAGTTTCAACAAACTCATCAAATATACGGGGTAATCTTAAATTAATTAATTGATTCGCATATGCCCCAAACTCTCCTTTTTCTGGATTAAAAGTTTTTACAGCTTCTGAAAATATTTCATTAACACCTGAAAGTAAATCTTCTCTTGTTAATCCTGTGTCTTTAGTAGGATCAAATTTTCTGTTTACTATATTATTAATTAACCCTTCATTGTTTTTAGCTATATCATTTTTAGCTTTTTTTATAGCAGTTTCACTAGAATTAGGATCTTTTATAATTGCCATTAACTCTTTATTAGTTTCAGCAATTTTAATATTTTTTTCACTAATAGCTTTTTTATCTGTAACTTGTTTTTCTCCTATTTCAGATATTTTGTTATCAATGTCTTGTAACTCCAAATCTATTTCTTGGCTTAATCCTTGCTCTATTTGTTCTTTTTCTTTTACAAGCTTACTTTTTTCATTTAATAATTCTGCTGCTTTTATTTTATCCTCACCTTTTATAGTGTTTGGAATTTTTCTATCTAACTCTTGAAGTTGTGCAATTTTTTCTCTACCATCTAAATATTCTTCTTCTGTAATTTCTTGATTAGCGAAACTTTGTTCAAGACTGGATTGTAAATTAACAATAAAATCTCTGGTTTTTAAGTTAGGCTTTTTAGATATTTCTTTTTGTATTTGGCTATATACTTCTTTTACGGATATAGTTCCTATAGATATAGGTAATATTGCCGAAGCACCTATTAAAAACTCTTGTTTAAATTCTTTTGGCTTTGTGTACTCAAAAAACGATCTATTTGAATCTGAAGCTATTTGTCTTGCTTTAGTAGAAACACCTGACTGAATAATTTCTTGTGAACCACTAACTAATGATGTTGCTGAAATTGTTAACCCAGCATCAATTAATTTTTTCATAGAGCCTTCGTAAAGCTCTTTAAGAAACATTGCGCTAAATTTACCACCTAAACCAGCAATTAAAGCCCCATATTCTAAAGCCTCAACACCTGTATTAACTATTCCAACCGCTTGAGAAAGTGCAGCATTACCCGCTCCTAGTTCAGATGCCGCTAATAATCTATTATTTTTTGTATCTTGTTTACCAGTTTCTCTTAATTGTTGTAAAACTTCTTTTTCATTTTCTACAACAAAATCTTCAAGTTGCTCATAATAATTATTACCAGATTCTTGTAAATATACAGATGTGCCCAAAGAGGTTACCATAGACCACATTTGCGGTAGTTGTTCTGCGCCAGCTTTTAATGAGTTTTGAAAAAAATCTTGCAAACTATTTATTTCAACTTTATCATAAAAAGATATTACTCTATCTAGCTCACTTGCGTCCGCAACTAAAGATAATGATTCTTTTTGTTTTTCTTTTGCAACTTTATTAAAATATTTTCTTGCCTGTTCTACTGGCACGGTAGCTTTTATTATAGGAGAGCCCTGTGGCACAGTTATTGTTTCAAATTTAAAATCATTTGAAGACACATTAGATATTGAATTTATTTCAACTAAATCGTTATTTTCTTTATTTTCTAAATTTTGTAATTCATTTAAAGCTTTTTTGTAATCTTCATTAGCAAATATAAAAGCATTTTTAGTTTTACCCGATTTAATTGTTAATTTACCTTTTTCAAAAAAATCACCTAAACCTCCATCTATATCCAATGCTTCTCTGTTAAGATTTCTATTGTACCCAGTTAAAGCTTCCCCTATTAAATTTTTAATGTTAGCAAATTCTTTATTTAAAGCAACATGATTATTATAATAGCTATCTAAATTCATTTCTTCATTAACATCTTTTTGAATTTGTTCATGCTTAGGCACAATAGTATCATTAAACCCTTTAATCAAACTATTATATTCATTTATAATTTCTTGTCTATTTTCATCTCCCCTAGTTAAATTTTCAAGACCAGGACCATATGTTTTTTGTAAATCAGTTAATCTTTGCCCTTGCTCTGATTGATTCCAAGATTTTATTTCTTCATTAAATCTTAAATTAACGGCATTGTTAAAATCTTTTTGAGCTGTTCCTAATATACCATCTCTAACTTTTTTTAATGCAGTATGATTATTTAAAACAGAATTAAAAATATCTTGATACGCTTCATCACTAATTCCGATTCCTTGATCAATATTAACATTTTTTATTTCATCTTCATATTTTAAAATCTTATCTCTTATAGATATATTAACAAAACTAGGTGTAGCTTCAGGTATAAAACCTTCACCATTTTGTTGAATTAAATCATTTATTCTTTCTTCTGTATTATAAAAATTATTCCATTCTATATTTTCTTTTGCAAAAGGTGTTAACTTTTCTTTTACTATAACCTCATCAAGAGGCACAGTAGCTGATTCTATATCTGGGTGAAATAATGATTGTCCCGAAGAAGTAATTTCAGATGCTGTTTTATTATCTTTAGGCCTTTTTTTATTTTCTTCCGAATCTTCTATAGGGTCTAAAGAATCAACAGCTAAATTTAATTCTCTCATATTTTATTAATATAAAGATTTTATTATATCTTGTAAATAATCTATATCTTGTGTTAAGTTAAGCGGCTTAGATGTTTTATTTTTATAAGTAACTGTATATTCATCTGGAACCCCAACGTATTGTGATACTTTTTTACTTACCTGGACACCTCCTGCTGCTAGATCTTTTTGGAAAGTATTGCTATCTAGTGCTCTTTGTAATCTAGGAACACCGTTGGTTAAGCTAAATATATTATAGCTAGGCATTGATAATCCGTCTACAAACGTATTAAATTCATCTTCTTCTTTTTTATCTTGCGCTATATCAAATGCTTTATTAGGTGTTATTGTAGGTTCTGTGCTAGGAGCATCATAGTGCATTGCTCTTTGCTCATTTATAAATCTATCAATTTCATTTCCTGCGTCAAAACCTTTTTGGCTTTTTAAGGTTTGTAAAGACGTCCCCCCTCCTCTATGAACTAAAAAATTATTCAATGTATTCTCGTCTGCTAATATTTCGCTTTTAATTCTTGCGCCAATAACATCAGCTTCTTGATTATTAGTGGCTGTGCTAAAACTACGTTTTGATGAATTATCTAAAAAATCAAAAACTTCTTTTGAATTATCTGGGGCTGTAGCATTACCTACTATTTTTTGCATTTGAGCTGTTGTGTAAAATTTATCTCCTACCCTATACCCATATGAATTCGGGTCTCCTCCCGGCTCTTTAGGCTCCCATTTTGCTGTACCATCAAGATAAGCTTGTGTAGCTATACCTTCATCACTTTTAATATCATGAAATGGACTATAATTAAATCCCGCGGTTTGCACTTGCGCTAAATATCCATTTCGTTTTTCCATTTCTGATGTAACCACGTTTGACATTGTTTGGGCGGCGTTCTGTTGGTCCATTACATCTTTATTTTGTGTTGTTTGTGCATCATAATTAAAATTGGTACCTTGTATATTTAACACACCGGTAAGCGTGCCTACTGGCTTGTTATAAATTTCTTGAGTTGAAGACGTATCGTATATAGTTCCTACATGTTCGTTAGGCGGTTTTATACTTTGTGAATTTATTGTAGATAATCCTTCAGCAATTGCTTCATTTCTAGCATTTTCTTTTTCCTGCATATCTTTTAAAATGCTTTGTGCGTTTTCGCCCACAATCTTTCCTAAATCCGTAAATGCGTTTAATGTTGCGTTATCTAATTTTGCTTTTGCACCTGCGACTTTTGCCGCGCCCGCTATTAATGCTCTATCTGCTGCCATAATTTTTTATTTAACCTGTGAATGCTTTTGTTAACGCGTCTTTCCCACCAAATATTCCTATTCCAGCAATAGTGCCAAGCGCGCCTAATCCAGATGATCTAGCTTGTTGCTGTTGTGCCCTTGCTTCTAACGCTGCCGCATAGTTTTGTTGTTCCATACCAAATATAGTGCTTTCTCTACCAAATTCTTGTTTTTGAATATCCATACCAGCTTTAGCTTCTGCTTGTTGTAAAGAAAATAACCCTTGCGCTGCTAGTCTTTCGTTTGCAACTTCTTGTTTTGCTAAATCTGCAGCTATTCTTTGTTGATTTCTAGCTTGAGACTGTGCTAAACTTGTTGCAATAGCCGCCGCGCCTGATCCACCTCCAGCTCCTCTTAAAGCCGCTAGTGTTTGTGCAGATTGTTGTTGTAATTGTTGGGATTGAAATTCTGCTGCTTCTGTAGACACTCTTAAATCTTCAAAAGGATTTTCTAAATTTGAATATAAATTTTCAAATTCAAAGTTTTTAAACGAAGCTTTAGCCGCATCAAAATCACCTTTAGCTCGGTTAAATTCATTTCTTCTTTTTCTACCACCAAACATACTACCAATACCACCTATTAAAGAAGGTAATAGCTTTGCTCCTAGCCCAGCTAAAAAACCATACTGTAGTGTATCTGCCGCTTCTATTATTATTGTTGTATATTCCATTTTAATTGCTACTTATAAATATTTCTGAGTTTACCGCGAATAACTCCGCGTGTTCTTTTGATTCGTTTTTTAAATTTACTTCTGCAAAATACCCTATTATACCAGATGTATTTTTACTATTATCTTTTCCAAAAAATATATAACTTGTGTTTTTTAAACCAGATAAATTACCTTCAGCTGTACATACTATATGATTATCAAGAATACTTACCACAGGGCCAATTCTTTCAACAGTATCATTATCTGTTAAATAATATATTTGATCTCCTATCTGTAATGATGTATTTTTTGTAAAAGTATGTTCTAAAGTTATATTGCTCATATTGTTATTATTACATTTTTTGTAATATAGTTAAGCTTACTGTATATCGCCGCCTCCGCCGCCTCCGCCGGAACAATTAAGAGGTATTGCATTTGATAAGGAACTTCCATTCCATATAAAATAGCTTATATTATCTGATGAATAATATTTAGTTCCTGATTCTAAAGTTGCACAAGTATTACCGCTGTATATTTGTGTAGCTGTATTTAAAGTAGGAGCATTAGCCCTAATTTGTCTTGTACTACCGCTACCACATAAAGCTGTTTTTGCAGAAGCATTACTAGCCGGGTTTTGAGTATGATAATAAACTAATAAAGGATAACAAAGTAAACTAGGTGCTGTTACAGAATCAGATGTATTAGTACAAGTTCCAGTGCTTATAGTTGCTGTTAACGTAACTCCTTGATTTAAATAAACAGTTAACCCGTTGCTTGCTTTTAGTGCTCCTACAGTAGTTGTTGTAACAGTCGATGTTGATGATGTTGAAACTGTTCCTGATGATACGGATAATGTAACAGTATCAGTATTTGAAGCGCTGCTACCAAATGTACCAAAAAACTTAGCAGAGTTATTACTAAAATATGTAGTACCAGCTGTTAAAAGAAAACTACAATCTTGATTTATATCGTTGTAACATGATTGACATCCATCAGGATAATCGTTATCTATTGAAGGATATGTTGAAACATAACCACTTGATAAATATCCTACAACTCTATAACATGTTGAGCTATTATTACTAAGAGTAACGGTTGTGCCTGTAGCTAAAGCTGACGGGCTAGTATAATTACCATAAACATTACTTACATCAGCTACGTTTGGACAATTAAACTCTTCGTAAGTTTGTAATAAATAACTTCTAGCAACAGGTGTTGTAGAGGCTGGTCCCCATTCTATAGTTGCAAATCCATGCTCAACTACATCTGTTGTTGTAGCATTGAACCCTTGAACCTTAACCATATAATATAAAGTTTGTGCTTGGCTATTACTTATTAGAAAAGATTGTTGATCTTCTAAACTTGTTATTTCTCCCCATGAATTAGCATTAGGATTTAATCTATCGTCCTCTACTGTTGTTACAAACCAATTATATTTATTACCTGAAGTATTTACTGTAAATCCACTATTACTAGCCGCCATCTGCTGGCCTTGTCCTGCTGTTCCAGTTGAATTAGTTGTTATACTAGCACTACACGAAGAACACTCACAACAAGTAGATGTTGCATTAAAAGGGTATCTTTGATTCAAGCTAAAAATTTTAACGTCATCATACCCAGCATGAGAGGTATGCCCAGCTGTTAAGATTTTATAACAACCATTAGTAATAGCACCTGTGCTGTCTACTATATTTATAACATCATTATTATTATAGCCATCACTGTTTATTACTTTTACATATTCAGTATCATTACTAGTACAATGAAAAATTTCTAATTGTTGAGATTTTCCTTGCCAAGAAATTGTAATTTCATCATTTGCAGTTTCACTCCCAATACTTCCTGTAACAGTACACCTAAAAGTTTTAGATATAGTGCTTCCTGAAGCTAAAGCATCTGCTGTTGCAATTGATAATTCAGCTGTAAAATTATCTTCTGTGGTTAACACAGTGCTTCCAGATCCTGGTCCCTGAGTTTGAGTCCAAGCATAAGATAATGTTGAACCAGCT
>TARA_R100001440_G_scaffold23567_1_pt1 | contig 19418 bp, 32 predicted proteins | sample TARA_R100001440 | Tara Oceans TARA_R100001440 (sample SAMEA2622112) | marine metagenome | biome: marine biome (ENVO:00000447); feature: surface water layer (ENVO:00002042); material: "saline water (ENVO:00002010), including plankton (ENVO:xxxxxxxx)" | depth 5 m
AAACAATCTATGTATAAATAAAATCAAAGTCAAGCAAAATTTAGCCAGGCAATATCTAGCACATAGTCTAGCCTAGCCTAGGCACCATCTAGCAAATAACATAAAATAAAACACACAACCTTGTAGACCGACGAAACTAATCGCCAGTCTACTTGTTGCGACTATCTATAAATTGTCATAATTTATATCAGTCCTAATTGGAACTCCTATGTCTCTATGTATTGTTTGTTCGTTAGTACCTCGACCATAATACATAAACGACACCTGATGATTCTTGAAGTATCCATCACTTGCATTGTCTATTGTAGCCCAATATCGTCCAATCGACCTTGTATATTCAAATAGATTGGTTGCGACATTAAACTCTACGACTTGCTTTACATCTGCGTAAAGATTTCTAATATGACTATCTTCTCGTTCTGTAAAGTGCTTCTTTCGTCCTGCAAAGTATTCTTGCGTCTCTTTTGGTATATTGAATATTCTCATCATATTCGACCAACCTAAGACATGTGGACGATTTCCGTGAAGTAAGTCGTAAAGATGGTGGACTAATGGTTGAACAAGATAAGGTTTGTCCTTCTTCGGAAGTTTCATAAAACGACGAATCAGTTCGCTATCCTTGTAATATTGTTCAATGTTAGTACTCTCAGAATAGTCGGAGTACCTATTGTATAGTTTACTTACTGTCGTATATATTTTGTCTCCTCCAAGAATAGACTTGAAAAGAGATGAGTGTCGTAGTTCTCTTTGGCTATAAGGTTTATCTCGCAATTCGTCTGCGACCTTATTACCAATTTCAAAACAAACATCTACGACATTCGTCCAAAATATAGTCCAGTGTTTTATCTTGTCGGCATTCAATGTACCACCATGATATCGTATTTCTAGTCCCTGATTTGCTTGAAAATGACAATGCAAATTCAGTCCATGATATCTTTTCTCGTTATACTTCTCATTTGAGTAGTAGCCATTGTCGTACCATACATCAATAAAGTCGTCTCTACCTTCAACATACTTAAATGTAGATAGTCGTTGACTCACTTTTCTACACCATTGAGAGGTTGCTCTCGACGGAGGACACCATGAATAGACATGAGGTTCAATTAGTTTCGTCATCATTGATAAGACGCAGAAGTGAATGTAGTCGTAATCTCTTACATCAATATGCAAATGTAATCCACATTTTCTACTGACATAAGCGTCGCAACTATTCACTAATGTATTACAAACTAATTTAGTATCCTCATAGAGTCTGTCGCCCCTTCTTGGACGCATAACTACTTCATATCCGTAGGGGTGAGATTCGTCTGTGATACTACCATCATAGACTACTGATAAATCTGTTTCCAGTTTCATGTTTTGTCTAAAAGAGTGGCGAATTTCTTCTCTAATATCCTCAGTCGTAGGCTCGTTGTCCCATTCGTCTTGGTGAAAGTTAGTCTCTATCTCTAATCCGACATATCGTTTTGACTTAATTTCGTTGAATGTGTCTTTGTCGTATCCATTGTCTAATGGGTTTACAAAGTCTGTATTTGTCTCAACAAAATTATTAGTATAGACTTCCCAATCGGGACGATTGTTTGACGCGTCTTCGTTATAACAATGTTCACAAAGACATTCGTCGTTGCTATTGTAATAGGCGTCGCTATCACTCATGTCTGTATCGCAATGTTCACAATGTCTAATCTCGTCGTCATAACAACCTTGACATCTGTACATTCCGTCGCAATCTGAGTAATAACTATCTGAATTTCCTATTGCGTCTCCACAACTATCGCAGTTAGTGTAGTTATTGTCGTAGCAAACCTGACAGATATTATCTCCCATCGGGTCTTGTAATTCATCTCCGACTTCTATCTCACAACCACAATCATTACAATCGATAGTCTCTACATCATAATCGTCGTTAGTATGTTGGTATCTTTCAGGAGGCATTTGTTTCTACCAACTCATCATCGTCAGTAGCCTCCCATTGTTGTCGTTGTAGTTGAGATTCAGCCCATTCCTGTTCTTCTCTCTCATACCACATTTCCGACATTACACTCTCCGACACTACATAACCATCGACACTACACATCCATTCGTCTTCCGACTCATCATAGTACCATTGTTCTGGTTTTGTGTCGTAGAGTTCTGCTAAGTGATTCATCTCATCCTCGACATAATTCTGAGGTATGATTGGTTCCCACTCATCATCGTCCCAACCATAACTATTCATACCATAGTTATATGTACGACTATTATATTCGAATTGAATAGCAGAGTAATTAGTTTGTACATCAGTGAAAAGCGTCGTATCGAATGCATATAATGTATTCTTATGCAGACTAACTATTTCTGTCTGAATGTTAACTTCGTCTAATGCGTCCTCAATGAAGCCTTCTTCACTTGCGTAAAACAATGTTTTAAGCGAAGGGACATAAGCGACATAAAGTGGACGATTACTCTCTCTACAAAGATATAATATATTAGGGTTATCTTTGACGAATGACAATGCAAAGTCGCTGTCAAAATGTTTGACTGCTTCTTGTATATTGTCGTTATCATTGATAGCCTTGAAGATTAACTGACTATCGACTGGACATTGTTTGCCTAGTTTAGTCGTCATCTCCTCTATATTATAGACACAACCATTGTGTGCTCCGACAACATTGCCGACTCTAAATGGGTGTGCATTTGATTTGACTATTGCTCCTTCTGTCGCAAAGCGTGTATGTCCAAGCAATATATTATTACCAGTCTGTAATGATTTAATTGACTGATTGAATTGCTTTGTGTCTACAAACTTGCTAGACGGCAATAGTGATTTATGTATTCTAGTTTCAGTCCCGACTTGTGCAATACCAGACGAATGAGCCCCACGACTCTCGCTATCTATTGCCATTTGTCTTATCACCTTTTTGACAACCTTGCGTTGTCGCTTAGTGTAAGTAGTCGGAGACTTTGCTATACCATATATACCACACATAGTCTAATCTCCTTTTTATTTAGTTTAAGTTTAGTAGGACGCCATCTAGCGTCTACTCTATTGTTAGTATTACTACTAATTCTTTGCGACGAACTTACAAACGACGCAGAAAGGAAGTGCGTCCCAATCGCCTCGACTAGTTGATTAGTATAGTCTGTAAGTCGCCGCCACAACTTATAATCTGTCGTTTATGACTTTTCTGACTGCTTGTTTACAGTAGTCTAACTTGTCATATGTACGACTCATCTCGTTCATTGTCTGAACTTTTATGTTTTCTGTAATATCTAAATCGTCGAATAATAAACCTGTGTCAATTCGTAGGTTTAGTAGACGCTGTTTAATTACTGCTAATTCATTAGTAATGCGTCTGCTTTCTTTGATTTGTCTAGTTATATTGCATTGTCTACACATTTTATTTGTCCTTTCCATAGCCTAGTCTATGTATTTTGTTTGACGCTTTGGTAGTCTGTCTGCCCATCTTCTGGACTAACTTCTGATACCAGTCGTCTTTCTTTTTCTTAGTCTTAAATGTATCGTCTATCCATTGGTTATATTCCAACCTGTTGATACGACTGTGTGTCTCAAAACGACTACGAGGTGTACATACGACCATCCTATACCCGTCTTTCATCAACAACTTACGACATTGCTCTACTACAAACAAGCATTCTTTCATACTCGTCGCGTCTAGAACTGTCGTCGTGTCTTGTATGTTATTGACTAAGGTAATCTCCCAAGTCTTATCATACTCGACTGGAACGATAGATATGTCTATCCCAACAGGTAGCGTCTCCATCTCTACGACTTTCTCTACCCAATGACTATGTCCACACTTGTCGCATGAACACTTGTGTCGTTGTATCATAGTATCTGTCATAACTTTGTCCTTCCGTCGGAGTGGCCTAGTCCCGACAATATTATCAGCCAAGACAATTTACGAATTTTTTAAATAAGTTGCAACCGATACTTTTGACGCTATCGAGTTTCCGACGCGGGGAAATCGCCATCTAGATAATATAAATAAGACGCATAGTCTAGCTTCCGACGCGGGGAAGTCCGTCAGGCATAGTCGAGCTCCGTCGGAGGGGAACTTAGTCGAGCGTAGTCGAGCTACGTCGCAGGGGAAATGTTGAATAAAAAAAAAGAGTGGCGACCGAAGCCGCCATCTCTTATATACCAGGTCATTTTGATAGTTTATCAATAAGCCTGGACTGTACTTCACGTACATTTTCAAGTGTTTCTATCTGATATCTAAGATTTTGTATCTCTTTATCACGAACAGAACACTGGTGAAACTTGATATATCTATCAGTTTCTTCGGTAGTATACATTGATTTAACAGGTATATAACTACCTTTTAAGGCATCATGCATATCTTTTCTGATACGATGTACATACTCTGCGTTCTCAACTAGGAAGAACTCAAAACTTCCAGGTTGTGAATCCATAGTAAACTTACTCATGATTATTTTCCTTATAATGTGAGGGGACCGAAGCCCCCTCGGGTTAGCAACTATGCTTTTTTGATTAGCTCATTGATGTATTCCAAGTGCAACCTTACTTGATTATTACAATCTGTAAGTGCTTTTGTAATCTCTATCAATGACTTAAGCAACTCTTGTTTTACTTTATCGTCCATTTTGTTTGCCTCTATTGTATCCGCGTCTGTATGCTTGCATTTCTACAATCATAACTAACTGCATAATATTGGCAATAAATGATATTGCTAAGATAAAACCCATTAACTCTAACATAAGTTGTTCCTTTCTGTTGTTTAAGTGTTGCGGGTTTCTGTTGCCAGGTACCCGCGGACCCCGAGTCTAAGTCAGTCGGTGAGGATTGCTACACCTTGATTTCGACTTTGACATCGACACAAGGTATGCCCATTTCCTGAGAGCCGCGTTTCTTGAGTTTGAACTTCTTGTCTCTCAACAATTTGTTCAAGTCATTCATCGCAACTTCTACCGCTTCAAAAGCAGTAGCGAAGTCGGCATGTTCTGCAATCTGCACTCTATGAGAGGAAGCACGAGTCCCTTTCTCACGATGTAAACCATGATACTCGGCAGCAACTAATGCTAGTTGCTCGTTGGACACGCCCGCTTTCTTAAGGTTAGATAAGAATCTATCCTTAGTCTCGCGAGTAATGCTTTCCTTCTTAGGGAGCGATTTCGCCATACTAAACTTATCCTTTCTCTCGCCTTCTCAGACGAGCATAGTTTAATATAAGTTGAATATATTAGCACCATTTGTTCGCGATACCCGAGGGTACTCTCTCGCTTATGTGCCTGAATTCCGAATTGTCAAATAATAATACCCCTAAGATTATTGCAAATAATAATAAGAGTCAATACTTTTTTTTAAATTATTTTAAGAAACCTTGTAAGTGTTGATATTGCTACACTTATAGACGCATTTTTTTTTGTTATTTCCTTGACACTCTAAGAATTTTTAGAATTTTTAACCATATATAGAAAATGAGATTTTCAACCTAATTTTACAATTTCAAACCCAAAAAAGACCACACCCCTATGACGGAAAAAAAGAAACACACAAACTAGGGCAATTTTTTGGTATGGGTCTGGGTATTTAGAACGTTTTTTGGAATTTTGGGTAGGATATGTTGAGATATCAGGATTCGACGACTAGAAAAATTTTGGGAAAAAATTTTGCGTAGGGACCCTCTCTAGAACACCGAGCATTATATAAGAAATAGATTAAACACTCTAAGAGTTAATACGAACACCGAACATTAAGTCTTTTTTTTCGTCCTTCGGACTGTTAAAGATACCTTGTTTTACTTATTGTAGTCAAGTATTATTTTATTTTTTCTATTTGTATACTTGTTTAGAGCATTAGAATCTAGAACATTGGGACGTCGTGCGATTTTTTTACGTTTTTTTGCTTTTTTATTTGACTTGTGTAGGAATATTTACCTAATTTGCATACACAATTAACTTATGGGAGTAAAAATGAGCAATAAAAAGCCGATGAAATTGAATGTAGGTGGTCATTTGTACAAAATAGCAGAATTACCACTAAAACATGAAGATGATACTAAAGAATTATATGGTAGACATCTTGTAAAAGAAAATGTTATATTAATTAACAGTGAAATAGATATATCTAGAAAGTATGAAACATTAGTTCATGAAATATTACATGCTATTTGTTACAATACAGGGTTAGAGCACGATGAAAGACAAATAGATGCACTAAGTAATGGACTATTTCAATTAGGTATAGGAGAATATCTGTGGAAGAAATCACAAAAAAAATAATAGAAGCTAAAAAAGCAGGTAATCACGAATTAGTACAAAAACTACAGCAAGAAATGGATAGATTACAAAATATTGCGTGGGGAAAACTAATAAGAGAACTAGAAGATGTAGCTGATAGAGAGGATTTTCCTAAGAATGACAAATAATCAAAGAATTTTAGAGCTTATATCTAAAAGATTAGAAGTAGGAGCTAAAAAATACGGTAATCAAGTGCCAGTAGATGGTAGTAGAGACAATCTAAAAGAAAGCATAGAAGAATTATTAGACCTATGCGTATATCTATCTGCAGTAGCACTAGAATTGCATGAACAGTATATTAATAATAAAAGAGGCAAATGATGGCTACAAGATGGACAGAGGATGAAATCAGGATATTAGACCAGTATGAACGTACTGCTAAGTCCGCTTTTACTCTCTATCAAGAAATACGTATTGCTGGATACAATAGAACATATAAAGCAGTAACACGTAAATTAGAATCACTAGGTTTGAGAAAACCTTATAGATATACAACAGGTCACGAAAAAACAATCGGATACTTAGATATTGAATCAACTGGATTTAGTGCTAATATCGATGTTATGTTATCCTGGTGTATAAAAGGAAGAGGTGACAAGAACGTTGCTGGTGCTAAAATAACGAGAGAAGAGCTAATGTCAGAAAAGCAAGATGCTAGGATTACAGAGCTATTAGTAGAAGAAATGAATAAGTATGATGTAATATTTACATATTATGGTACTAGGTTCGATATTCCTTTTATTAGAACTCGTGCACTATACCACGGAACTTACTTCCCTCTTTATAGACAAAAATCACATAAAGACTTATATTATGTAGTAAGAAGTAAACTAAAGCTTCATCGCTCATCACTTCAAGCTGCCACAGAGTTTTTTGGTATTGCTGGTAAAACAAGAGTAAAACCAGATATGTGGAGAAAAGCTAGATATGGAGATGAAAAAGCAATGAAGTATGTTTACGACCATAATGTAGCTGATGTAGTAATATTAGAAAAACTACACAGGAAGTTAGAAGAACACGCACCACCTATGGTGAGACCATTATAAGGAGTATTGAATGGCTAAGAAAAAAGAAGATACGTTTAAATTAGTTCATGAGGGTAAGGAAATGGAGTTCAGTCTATCTGACTTATCTGAAGAAGCTAGGTTAAACTATACTAGAGCAAATGAAATCGCAACTCAAACAGTTCGTATTGAACAACAGCTAGTTGAGATGAGATTCTTGATAAATAACTATATTAAGTTCGTTGCTAATGAGCTTGACGAAAATAAAAAGAAATAGTTATATTAATGAAAGAACGTGTTGTTAAAGGTGTAACCCACTATCTCTTTGAAGATTTGGATGAATTTAGAACTAAAATTAGTTTGAGACATCCAGTTGTAAAAGAATGGAGACATTCTAATAAAGGAGATTGGATACTGACTGATGATGGTCAGGTATGTCAAGTGTTACACCTTGGCGTTCTGAAGAAAAGCGATAGAAAAAAAGAAACTACTTTTATTAGAACTATCATGGGTTCATACATATGTAGCCCTTCTGTAGTAATAAAAGGAGAAATGAAAACAAATATGCATACTTTTTCTACCGCTGGAGAATCTCCTTCTGTTAGAAAGAAGAATAGAAAGAAAGTTACAGATAAAGAATTTTTGTTTGGTAAGTATGTAGCAAAAGGAGATGAAGTAGTAGAAGCTTACATGAAAGCATTTCCTAGCAAAAATGAGAATTATGCAAAATCACAAGCAAAGTTATTGCTTAAAACCGACAGGGTAAAAAAATTGATTAGAGAAGAAATAGATAAATACTTGAATGAAGCTGAAATTACTCCAACATACTTGTTGGAAGAAATGAGAAACATTATAGATAAAGGCGGTTCATCAGATAGAGATAAGATTACCGCTATAACCACATTAATGAAAATATCAGGAATGATGGAGACTCAAAAGACTACAGAGTCTGTTACATTGTTTCAAGGTTTTTCAAAGGAGCAATTAGATGCAATTCAAGGTTCCCAATACAAAAAATTGGCAGAAGTTAAAAAAGATAGTGAAAAGTAACCGTTGCGTTATTTGTTGCTATAGATTATATAAAACTGCAATCTACGTTTGGGATAAAGAAGAAAAAGACTGTACTCATGTAAAATGTTTTAACTGTCTTAGTGTATATGATAAAGACTTTGAGTTGACAGACGTGGGATTGCCAAGACAAACAGGAGAAGCATGAGATTAGCAGTATATGGAACACTAAGAAGAGGTTACGAAGAAACAGGTAAGGTAGAAGGATTTAGTTTAGTTTTTCCTGGACATCGAAACTTTCCAGCCCTTGTAAAGAATGAAAAAGGTAAAGGAGCTGTTGTAGAGGTTATAGATGTTACAAAAGATGAATTAGTAATGTATGACAAGTATGAGTCTACAGATTCTGGTTTGTATATCAGAACGACAGTAGATGTAATACTAGATGACACAGAAGAAAAAGAAAAGTGTTGGGTTTATGTAGCAGGTCCTGTTCTATGGCAAAATACTAGTATGTTTACTGAAGTTCCTGATGGAGACTGGTTGTCTCCTAAAACTCTTGTAATGATGGACAGGGTATATGAAAAAGAATACGAAGAAGCTAGATAATTTTAATATCATACCTCCAGACCTATCTCAAAAAGAGAAGGCTCTTGAACTAGCAAGAAAAGACATAGTTACTTTTGGACAAATGTTTTTGCCAGAAGATTTTATGAAATCAACTCCTGCACCTTATCAATATCAGCTTAGCGATATACTTTTGGGAGATGATAAAAGAGTTTGTATTATATTACCTAGAGGACATGCAAAGTCAACACTAGCTAAAACAGCTTTACTATATCAGTTGTATTTTGCACCACCAGAAAAGAAACAGTTTATTGCTTGGGTTTCTGAAGAACAGTCTCAGGCTATTGACCACATCAAGTACATACAGAATCACATAGATATAAATCCTGCACTTCAATATTACTTTGGAGACTTAAAAGGTAGTAAGTGGACAGAAAAAGAGTTTACTACTGCAAGAGGAGATAGGGTTATAGCAAAAGGTACTTCACAAAGACTACGTGGTCGTTCTCAATTAGGACTAAGATATACAAATATTATACTTGATGACTTCGAGTCAGAGTTAAATACTAAAACACCAGATAGAAGGAGAGAGATTAAAGAATGGGTAATGTCAACAGTAGAACCCGCTTTGGAAAACTCAAAAGAAAACGAAGGGTCAATATGGCTTATTGGTACGATAGTCCATTACGATTCATTCCTACAAGGAGTTTACGATGGGTATATCCAAGCAGAAAAGGAAGGTAGACAATCAGCTTGGAATGTATTATACAAGAAAGCAATAGTAGATGGAGTACCTTTATGGTCTAGTTACTTTACAAAAGAAAAGCTAGATGATATCAAAAGACGCTTCACAGAAATGGGACTTATACATAAGTTTGCTCAAGAATATCAAAATGAAGCTAGAGATGTGGACAATGCAAAGTTTCACATAGATAGAATTAATTATTATAAAGGTAATTTAGAAAATAGAAATGGATTCAATTATTTGATGATTGAAGAATCTGCTATACCTGTCAATGTATACATTGGTGTTGACTTAGCATATGAAGCTAATGCAAGAAGTGACTATCAAGTAATTATGGTTATTGGTATAGATAGTGATAGAAATGTTTATATATTAGACTTTTACAGAGAACATTCTCCTTTGTATGATATGCCAAAGAGAATTGTTGATTATGCAAGAGACTATAATCCTGTAAGAAGAGTAAATATTGAAAAGGTAGGAGCTCAAGGGTTAGTAAAGGATTATGTCAATCAAATAGCTGGTTCAGATAGAAAACTAGCACCAGGACTATCTCAAGGTGTCAGACCACCTCATGGTATAAAAAAAGAAGATAGGTTAGAAGCTTTGCTTTGTCCTATTGTAAATCGTAGAAAGTTATTTATAAAAAAAGAACATATAGCCTTAGTTGATGAGATGTTTGAATTTCCAAAAGGCAAGAACGACGACCTTCTTGATGGTTTATGGTATGCAGTTACGACTGCAAAGCCACCAAAGAGTTCAGCTATAGGTGCAGAGAAGCTTGGTGAAAATATAGCTAGAATAGAAGAAAGTCGTGCAAAAAGAGTCATAAACTGGATGACTGGACAAAAGTCTTAATTTTTTACTTGACTCAAGTAAATAAAAAACATTATTTTATAGACAAAAATTAAATTGGGAGTTTATGGCTAATTACGACGACAACAAATCAAAACCTCAGATTTCTAGAGAATTGTTTAGAAGATGGAGAGATGCTAGACAAAACTGGGATACAGAAGCTAGAAATGCTGTGGACTTTACACTAGGAAATCATTATACATCTGATGAGTCTGAAGCTTTACAATCTGTTGGACAAGCAGATTTTGTTATAGATAGAATTTATGCTGCTGTTGATAAGTTAAAATCTTTGTTAACAGCAAGACCAGCAAAGTTTTCTGTTATTGCTAGAGAAGATTCTGACAATAAAATAGCTAATGTTTGGAAAACAATATTAGAATATGTTTGGGATATATCAAACGGTGATAGTAATTTCAAACAAGTTGTACACGATTATGCTGTTACTGGTCTTGGATATATGTATGTATATTTAGACCCTGATGCAGATTATGGTAGAGGTGAGGTTAAGTATACTCATGTTGACCCTTTTCGTGTTTATGTAGACCCAGCTTCTAGAGATAGATTTTTTAACGATGCTTCTGGTATTATTCTTTCTACATTTCTAACAAAACAACAAATGTTAGACTTATATCCAGACTTAGAAGATGTTATTGATGATATTGAAGGTGGTATAGATTCATTGTATGGAGAAGATTATCCTTCTTCAACGTTGAAAAATACAAATGCTGCTATAACTCCAGACGAAGCAAAGAATTTAGATTACTATGTAAATCAAAAATATCAAATACTTGATAGATTTTACAAAGTAAGAGTACCATATTATAGGTTGTTTAATACTGTTACAGGGGCAGAAAAGATTGTAGACCCTGAAGTATATATACAGATTATACAAGAAGAAGAAAATATAAAAGCTATAGAGAATGGTGCTATAGAAATAGAAGAGATAATGCAAACAAGAATTGCACAATGCAGTAGCGTTGGAGATACTTTATTATATGAGCGTATTCTAAACACTGATATCTATCCAATTATTCCATTTACGAATATTTGGACTAATACTCCCTATCCGAAATCAGACGTGAACAAGGTTAAAGATTCACAAAGACTTTTAAATAAGTTATTTTCTCTAACCTTGTCACACGCTCAGTCTGCTGCTGGTCTAAAATTATTAGTACCAGAGGGTAGTGTAGACAATATAAGTCAGTTAGAAAAAGATTGGGCTAATCCAAATGCGGTTATAGAATATAATCCAGAATTTGGTAACCCTTATTTTCCTCAACCTGCACCATTAACTAGTGAGTTTTACTACTTAATAGACAGAGTTGAGAAGTATATAGATTTAAACTTTGGTATACCTGAACTACTACAAGGGTTCCGAGGAGACAATGCACCAGAAACAGTTAGAGGTACAATGCTTTTATCTGAGATGGGTGAGTCTAGAGGAAAATCAAAGTTAAGAGATATCGAAGCAAGTCTAGCAATGGTAGGACAAGTTGTTTACAATTTGGCTAAAGACCATTATAGATATGCAAAAACATTTAGAATTGTACAACCAAATAATGACATTACTGAGTTTTCAGTAAACATGAGAATGTACGATGATAAGAGCGATGCATTGTTGGCTATTGAAAATGATATTCAATTAGGACAACATGACATTCGCATTATATCAGGTTCAACTTTACCAAGCAACAAGGTATCTGAATACAACATGTATCTTGATGCGTATAAACTTGGACTGGTAGATGATGTCGAGGTTTTAAAGAAAACTGAAATCTTTGACAAAGAAGGTGTCCTTCAAAGAAAAGGACGTATGGCACAAATGCAACAATATATCGCACAGCTTGAAAATCAAGTGAAGAAACTTAGTGGTGATTTACAAACATCTGAACGTGAGCAGGTATCTGCTAGAAAACGTACAGAAGTTGAGAAGTTCAAATCTAATTTGAATGAAATCTCTACTGCTACTAAGCTAAAAGAAAGACAAAAGGTGATGGAGTTGGGTAATTTAGTTGACCGTATGTCTGACAATATGGAGGAAAATGACAAATAATCTGTGGTTCAGAGTCTTAGACTAAATCACGGGAGGAGAAAACAAATATGGCACAAGAACAAGAACAACAACAGGTTGAACAGAAAGACCCAATAGTAGAATCAGCGGTGGAACAAGAAGTTTCATTGCAAGAGCCTGCTCAGGAAGAAGGTGTTGAAGCATCTGAAGCTGTCGATTGGGAAGGAGAAGCTAAAAAGTTTCAATCAATGTACGATAAAAAAGTCGCAGAACATGAAAACTTAAAAAGAGATAGTAGTGATTTGATGAACTTAAAACAAGCTCTTACTGATAAACCAGAGCTAGTTGACGTAATTGAAAAAGGACTTTCAGGTCAATCAGTTGAGGACAAAGGTATGGAAGGAAGTACAACTCCAGATAACTTTGACCCTTGGGACGCCTACTACAAGCCAGACTCAGATTCTTACAAATTTAGAGTAAGTCAAGAGAAAAAGCTTGTACACGAAACAGTAGATAATGAACTAGCTAAACTACAAAATCAAATGGCGATGAATAATTTAAAGACAGAACTTGTAAGCAAGCATAACTTAGGTACAGATGATGCAGAAAAGTTTCTACAATTTGCTACAACACCAAAAGCTAATCTACCTATTGAAACACTTATTAAAGTGTGGAAAGAAGGAGAAGGCAAAGGTGCTAAACAAAGTGAAAATTTAGAAACTGTTAAAAAGACAAAATCAATTCCTAAGCCAGCTGGTGTACTTCAAGGTGGAGAACAACCTCAACCTTCTGAAGATGAACAAGTATGGAATAGAATTATGGGAGCCAACAAGAGAAGTAGAATAGCATAACTAAGAGGTAAAACAAAATGGCTTTTAATCAAGGAACATTAAAGTCATCTGTGATAACAGGCGTAGCAAAAGATGCTGGCGTAGGACAAAGACCCGATGTTAGACGTTTATATGATTTCTCTGATAGAGTTGCAGAACTCATGCCAGAGGAGTCACCTTTTTTCGTCTATCTAAGTCAAGTTGCTAAGCAAGCTACAGACGATTCTGTATTCAGATATTTAGAAAACAGAACTGTGACTAACTATACAGCTCGTAATTTTAATTTAGCAGCTGCAGTTGGTTCTGTCTCACAGGGACAATTGAAGGACTTTACTGTTGATGACGGCAGTGGTGGAGCTATTGGATTCCTAACAAAAGGAATGGTAATAGCAATCGCTTCTGTTGATTCAACAGCTGGTTATGCACAAGTATTAGTTAGAGTTGAGTCTGCACCAAACGTACAGGCATCAAACACTACCTTCTCAGGTAGAATTATTGATGTATCAGAATCAAGTGTATCAGGACATAACACACTGTCAGACAATGACGCGTGTCAAATCGTTGGTACATCATTTGAAGAAGGAACAGGTTCACCTGATACTTTCTCAGATACAATTGAAGACGACTTTGGTTATACTCAAATCTTTAAAACAGCTTGTGAATTAACCAACACAGCAATAGCTACAAGATATCGTGGCTATGAGAATGAATTCGATAGAATTTGGGCTCAAAAATTACGTGAACACAAAGTAGACATCGAAAGAGCTATGCTCTTTGGACAGAAAGCTCGTGTAAACGGGGTACAATATACTGAAGGTCTAGTTGGACACATTGTAAAAAATGTTGCTCCAGTTACAGATAACTCAGCATTTTCATATGATTCAGGTAAAGCTTACTACAGAAGTGTAGCTCAGAATGAACTTACATATGATAGACTGTTATCTGACTTAGAGGTTATATTTGACCCAGCAAGAGGCGGAGCAAGTGAAAAACTTGTTATGGCTTCTTTGCCAGTAATATCATTCTTTAACAAACTAGGTGGAGATGCATTCTTGTCACAATCACTTGCACATAATAACAATGCTGCATTAAGTGGCGGTGCTACAACAGTTAATCAATCACCATATAGAATGAACTTAAACCAAGTATCAGGACAGTTTGGTCACTCCTTAATGGAAATCAACACTATACATGGTTCTATGTTCTTAGTGAAAGAACCTCTATTTAGAGGTATCGCTAGTGGATTCATGCTTATGGCTGACATGTCTAAATTGGCATACAGACCATTAGTAGGTAACGGTCTAAATCGTGACACTCAAATCATGACAAACGTACAAGGTGCGGATGAAGATTTAAGAAAAGACATGATTATGACTGAAGCTGGTCTTGAAATCACACTACCTGAATGTCACGCTCTATACAACGTGGAGGGATTATAAAATGGCTAAAGGTGCATTACTAGAAAAAAATAGTGGTGTTGGTGGTTTACTATCAAACGTAGAACACATTACTGCTGCTAAAACAATAGTTGAAGCAGACTCTGGTAAAGTATTTATGCTTTCATCAGCAGATGGAGCATATGATATTACTTTACCTACAGCTGCTACAGGTCAGAACGGTGCAAAGTACAGATTTGTTGTACATGAAGAAACACCTTCAAATGACATTACTATTAAAGCAGGAAGTGCAATCATTTCATTAGTAATGAAGGACGCAGGCGGAGACGCTGCTAATTCAACTGCTGGAACTCAAGTTTCTAACGTAATCGTAGAAGCTGCTTCACAAAGAGGCGACTTTGTCGAACTTATGTTTTGGAACGGAGAGTACTATGCACATGCAATGAGTGCTATCAATGATGGTATAACAACATCATAATATAGTTATTAGGTACTATGGAGTGGGTTAGTCCCACTCCGAAACCTATAAAGAATTTTAAATAATAGGAGAAAAAATGGCTAATTTTAGTACAACTACAAAAGTTATTATTAACGACATTACTGCAGATGCTGATTCAGTAGCTGATTCTTTAGCAAAAGAAATCAATGATTACATTGAAACTATAGATGATGCAAAGTTAGTAGATATTAAAGCAGTAAAGTTTGATAGAAGTAGAATTGCATATATTATAATTACTAAGAACTAATGGCTAATTGTCAACATTGTAGCGAGCCAAATCCTGAGGGTATGTTCAACTGTCCTTCTTGCGGACTAAGAGCAGCTCCCAATAGATGGAATACTAATTTTGTTATAAGAGAAAATAATTCTTGGGCTTCAGCGATTAGAAAAGACCAAATAGACTTTAATCACATGTCTATGGAAGACGGTGTTAAAAAGATGCAAGAAAGTAAGAAAAACGCAAAACCCGCTCCACGCGGGAAAGGAATAAGGGTGATGTAATGCCAAGAGGTGTAGGTTATGGTAAAGGTACTCCAAAGAAAAAAATGAAAAAAAAGAAAAAGAGTACAATGAAGAAGAAGAAAAAGACAATGAAAAAAAGTAGCTATGGCTATTAAAAAAAAGAAAGTAACAGTAAAAGGTGTAGATATATCTGGTCTTACAAAAAGACAGCAATCTACAATGAAAAAACATGCTAAACATCATACAGGAAAACATATGAAAACTATGACCAACATGATGAAAAGAGGTAAAACTTTTACACAAGCTCATAAAGCAGCACAAAAAAAGGTGGGTAGATAATGGCTAAGAATATACCAACAAATAAAGCTCTTTATTCTAGAGTAAAGGCAGCAGCAAAACGTAAGTTTGATGTATATCCTTCTGCGTATGCTAATGCTTGGTTAGTACGTGAATACAAAAAACGTGGCGGTGGATACAGAAAAGGTAAGTAATGGCTGAAGGCGGTTTAAAAAAATGGTTCAAAGAAGATTGGGTAGACATAGGTGCTCCTAAAAAAGGTGGAGGCTTCAAAAAGTGTGGACGTAAATCTGCAAAAGGTAGTAAAAGAAAATACCCTAAATGTGTTCCTGCAGCTAAAGCAGCAAGAATGACCGCCTCACAAAGAAGAAGTGCAGTAAAAAGAAAAAGAGCAAAAGCACAAGGAGTTGGTGGTAAACCAACCAATGTTTCAACTTTTGCTAAAAGAGATGGAAAGAAAGCTAGAAGAGGATAATGAGAAGAGTTATCTTTGGAAATCAGGTTAGACATACTAACGGAAAAAAGAAAACAAGACAGGGCAATAGTGTAAATACTAAGTATGGAACTAAAGCTAGTAAAAAGTATTATGTTAAAAAGTATAGAGGACAAGGTAAATAATGGCAACATTTAAAGCACAAGTAGAAGACTATGTAGCAGGTATAGGTGATGACGATGCACTTTCTCAGTGGTTAACTGATGGTGCTAGATTAGTTTTAGAAGCATTACCTTCTGATAAATTAGAAAGAATAACAGAAGAATTAGATTTTACTAATTCTACTAGTAGTAAAGGTAAACGTATACATCAAGTATTAAGAAAAGATGCTGCTAATAGTAGTAGATTTATGCCTTGTAGAGAATTAAGTTCTGCATTTTTAGGTAAAGTTCTTGATGAAGATTATATGGAAGCAGCAACTACAAGTGACCCTGCATACATATTGCACGATAATCTTATAGAGACTTTTCCTGCTAGTGCTGCAAGTTTAGATAGTAGAGTTATATATGTAGACAGTAGTATCACTGTAGCACATAGTGCAAACTCTATACCTGATATTCCAGATGAAGCTGAGTGTGTTGTTGTTTTATACGCAGCAAGAAGTGCCCAGGCATATAAAATTAAAGATGCAAATATAGATGAAGACCCAGAATTAGTAGCTTCTCTGATTGCACAATACAATGTTATTGATGCACAATACAAAGAAAAGATACAGTTACTAGGGTTAGATAAACTATATGTAGAGAAGGAGCTACCAGATAGACGATGAGTGTAAAAACAAACTGGACAAAAGTAACATCTCAAAACTTCTTAAGTACAACCTTAAGAAAACTTACAATACCTGTAAGTACAATATATAGAGAAGTAATAGAACAATTTAGTTTATGGAACGACGGTAATGTTTTGTGGCAAGATGTAAATAGCAACTGGGAGGACCTATAATGGCAGCAATAGAATTTAATGGTAAAAAGATATATTCCAGAGTACTGCAAGCAGTACCTGATGTATCTGAAAACTATATAAAGAATTTAATAAATGAAGCTTTGATAGATTTAGGACAATATAATTTAAAGACTGAATATGCAAAAGCTGACTTAGCTCACAATCAATTGTGGTATGGGTTAGCAGATGATAGAGCAGTTACAATAAACAAGGTATTCAGATGTAGCGTTTTGAATGATTCTGGTGAGTATATTAGAATACCTAGACTGTCAACTCAAGACATAAAAATAACACATACGGAGTAATTATGGCAGCAATAAGTAGTACATATAAAGACCCTTCTGACACCTTTGTTTGGTGGATAGAGGGAGATAAAATAGCTATCGCTACTATCGCAGGAGATGGTGGCACAACTGAGACAGGTAAAGGTAACTTAAAAGCAGTTCAATTAGGAATTGACAATACTATTTCAAATGGTTTTTTAATATCTTACTATGCAGAACCAGATGAATATACTGATATGACTCAAGAGATAGAGATAGATAATGCACTACACCCTGCTATAATAGCTTTTGTGAAAGGAAAAGCATTGATGGATAAAGCTGCTTCAACTAACAATCCACAGCTGGCACAGATAAAATCAGCAGCTGCTCAAGCTTGTATGAGAGATTATGATAGATTAGTAAGAAGATTTGGAGCAAAGAGAAGAGATAAAACAGGTGGAACAAGAGCAGTTGTTCCAGCAGACTTGAGGTAAAACATGGCAACGTTGACAAATAGAAAAGTATCGCAAACATATAAAGATTTATTACAAGTATCAAACAGTAACAGTGGTATAGACGCAACACTGAGAGCAGTAGAAGATGGCGAAGGTACATCTAGTATATTACAACTTAGCTCAGCAGCTGTTAATATTACAGGAGCAGGTACGTTGCAGTATGGTGGTACTGCTATCACTGCTACAGCAGCTGAATTAAATATATTAGACGGAGCTACTGTAACTGTAGCAGAACTAAATGTATTAGATGGATATACTGGTAGTGTTACAGAATTAAATTATTTAGATACACTACACGCAACTGGTGTTACAGCTACAGAGTTTGACTTCTTAGATGGTGTTACTTCTAATATACAAACACAATTAGATTCTAAAGTTACTGGATTCAGAACAGTAGAAGTAGATACAAATGGAGATGACAGTGCTAATGAAACATTAGGTGCATCAGAAACATTAAGATTTAAAAAAGGTAGTAATATTACTTTATCAGAATCTGGTGGAGTAATAACAATAGCATCAACAGATACTAATACTCAATTATCAAACGCTCAAGTAAGAGCAGCAGTAGAAGCTGCAACTGACTCTAATGTATTTACAGATGCTGACCACACTAAACTAGGTGGAATAGAAACATCTGCTACAGCAGACCAAACAGACTCAGAAATAAGAACAGCTGTAGAAAATGCAAGTGATTCAAATGTCTTTACTGATGCAGACCATACTAAACTAAATAATATAGAGTCAAATGCAGATGTTACAGATACTGCCAATGTAAGAGCTGCTGATGCTCTTATGGATGATGAAGTATCTAATTTATCCTTCGTAAAAGGTTTAACAAAAGGTATTAGTGATGGAAATGTTTTAACAGCTAATGATGCAGTTGCAGATAATGATTTTCTTAGAATTGATGGAACAGAAGTTGAAGGTTTAACTGCAGCCCAAGTAAGAAGTGCAATAAACGTAGAAGATGGAGCTACGGCAGACCAGTCAGCAGCTGAAATATTGACTGCTATAAAAACTGTAGATGGCTCTACAAGTGGATTAGATTCTGACTTATTAGATGGACAACACGGTAGTCACTATTTAGATTTTGGTAACTTTGTAATAGATAACGATGAAATACCTATTGCTAAACTTGCTTCTGACAATGTAAGCTATGGTGGAGTAACTGTCACTTTAGGTGCTTCAGATGCAACACCTGCATTTGATTTATCTGATGCAACAAGTTTACCTATTGTAGCAGGTACATCTGGCACACTAAGTGTGGCTAGA
>TARA_R100001440_G_scaffold37463_1_pt1 | contig 19156 bp, 10 predicted proteins | sample TARA_R100001440 | Tara Oceans TARA_R100001440 (sample SAMEA2622112) | marine metagenome | biome: marine biome (ENVO:00000447); feature: surface water layer (ENVO:00002042); material: "saline water (ENVO:00002010), including plankton (ENVO:xxxxxxxx)" | depth 5 m
CCGTAAATGGATGCCCGCCATCCGACAAATGGCACAGAGAAAGCTGCCTATGATCTTGTTGCAAGAGGAGCTTCGCAGGGAGAAGGAACGGACATCTCAACTAATAGACAAACTTAGATCGGTAAAAAATAGAACAGTACAAAAAGTAATAAAAGAATATGAAAACAATGACACCAAACCCTTTTAAGGGGAAAGCCGCGACGACCGTCTTTGATATGTCCTGCCGTAAGGGACTGAAGACCGCCGTCCGTTACCACGACACCAACATAGTAGAGTTTACACCTTCCGAGGTTGTTCTGAACTCGGGTGGTTGGAGAACCGCTACCACGAAACGTAGAATGAATGAGGTCTCAGACCACTATGGTCTACGCTTTCACATTTATCAGGAGGACTTCAAGTGGTGGGTTGTCCTCCACGACTCCCACTTAACCAGCAGAACTATGCCCTTCAGTGATGGCATGCAATTCCCAAGAGTATGAAAACAAAAATAAATACAGCAGTGACTGAAGTAAATGACGTTACTGTCAAACTACAATCGAAGCCTGACAACGAAGCCGTCAACGGGTGGGCCGTGATCGCCTACCTACCCGACTTCTCTATCAGGTCTAAGTCGCTCCACAGTAGAGATAAGATGGGGCGTTTCCTATCAGCAATAGGCATCGCCGCAGGTTATCAGCTACATGAGCTGAGGCCCGACATCGAAGACCCCTACATGACGCGAGCCGAGGAGGAGATAGATGAGCTTGAGAGAACCTGCGAAAGACTAATGCCCACGATATGATCCACATGGTTCGTGAGTTCCTACCAAACGGTATGCCTATCATGATAGACGGAGTGGTAGAGGGGGATAGAGTATCCCCCGATTCTGCCCGCATCTTCCCCCTCAGTGTGGGGGAGGATGCACCGTCTGTGATTGGCACACCCTTCTATTGTTTCAACGACCCAGATGATCTCGGCAAGAAGATAGCTGATCGTCTTACCAAAGTTTACAGGGACTCAGTTGATGACTAGGGGGTGTCCGATCCTTGACCCGTGTAGACGTCCTCGTATCTTTTCTCCTGAGAGATTCTCTGCACTGCCGCGTCATATACACGGGCTCGGTTGTCAGGCCAGCTTTCGTCAGGGTCGGCTTTCAATAGGTCTACATACCAAGCTTCTGTAGGAAGGTACCTTTCAGTCCTACTGTTCATCACTGCTTTCGCCCTGTTTTTCCCAACACCACCTTTTATAAGCGCATTGTATATCTGATCGTCTGTAAGACGGAGCGCAGGCTCCTCAAAGTTTCTTGATGTTTCAATCATAGAGATCAGTTTCTTATCAGTCTGAACCGTGTTCTCTATGACTCTTCTGGCTAGGTCTTCGATTTCTTCATCGGTGTAGGAAACACTACCGTCCTTGAGTTTATCTTTGATAAGGGCTCTGACCGCCTCCCTGTCTCGGTTTATCTCGTACGCTACCGCCCGCATACCTTGAGATGGGTCTACCTCCCGCACCTTCAGGGGCGACATAACGGAGGCGAGAGTTTGCTCTGATAATCTTTGAATATCTGTATCTTCGGCATCCCTTTGCTTGTAGTGTCTTCTTAGCTTCTCCAGATTAGAAGGTAGCAAGGTGTCTAAGATAACCTTATCTCTGATAGCCTTGAACTTCTCGTTGTTGTCCATCCCATCTTTGAAAAGGGGGCGACCGTCTGGGTCTCGCCCCGTGAAAGCCTTAGCTATTGTATCTGGTACTTGGCCTAAAGGTAACGCGTCAACGACGTTGAATTCTGGTTTACCCGTTGAACGATTAAGAGTAAATGTCTGCCCCAAGAATCTCTCAAGGTACGTTACATACATTTTACCTGCGGCTTCCCTGAACCCCGCACCCACTTCACCTTCCTTCAATCCCGCGAGGAGTTTTATGAAAGCCTGTTGAGATCCATCAATCACGGGGGACATCCCGTTGATGTAGGTTATATCTACTGAATAAATCTTGTTTGGGTCAATCTCAGGGGGTAGTCCCGAGAACATGTCAATTATCTGGGGAACAGAGCTCGCCCCCATGTCAATGAGAGTGGAGCCTTTTATATAAACGTATGAGTTGTTCCGCGCATAAGAGGGCCTATTTGCTTCCAGCAATTCTTCTTCGTCTCTATCCAGTAAAACTTTAAGGGTGATAAACACAGAAGACGTGGCAGCAGCGGCAAAGGAACCATGTGTGAGCATCGCCGTCCGTCTCCTCCTTCTTCCATTTCTCTCAATGATAGGGTTTCTGTCTTTGATCTCTTGGTAAGAAGTACCTCTCAATACTTGATTGTACAGAATCCTAGCTTGGTCTACGAAAAAGCCAGAGAATGCATCAAATATGAAGGGATTAAATCTTCTAATGAGCCTCTGTATTCGTGTTGCTTCAGAGTAAGTAGGTGCAACAGACACGGCTTTCCTTGCTGCCAGTTGCTGCATCGCCTCTTCAGACATATCCAGATATCCTAAATCTAGGCCGTTGTCTTTTTCATACTGCTGGGCCTCTTTAAGAACACTCTTTTCTTTTTTGTATATAGCTACTTTGGTAGCTGTGTCTATCGCTTGAGCCATAGACGCCACAAAATCATAAGATGCTTTGAACGGGGCTTGAGATATGTCTTTTATTTTACCCAGTCTAGATTTCTTTGATGTCTCAAAGACATCTCCCAAAGACTCAAAGAAAAGTTGACTCACATCCTTTGTTTTACCCGCCTTGAGTTGGTTGTTAATCGTGCTTATTTCTAAGGTTCTCTGATCAAGTCCGAGCATCCGGTATTCTGTCGCACTCAGCTCCTGCTCACTACCCGGTCTACGTTCGGGGGATATTTTAGACCCGCCTCTAAATGGTTGATCCAACCTAGACATGAATAAAATAAACAGCTCTCTCGCAACATCTTTCGGAGTTATTCCATTGGCTGACCCATATGAACTTATTGCGGTAATCATGTTACGAAGTGGGTATGCGGGGATGTTGAAAGCCGTCTTAGCTACGAGGAACAGACCATTAACAATCTCTATAGATCTGACCCCGAGTTTACCAGCCGCTGTCACATACCTTCCTTCTTTAGCGAGCTGGATTACCGTACGCCCGTCGCCTATGGATGTACCCGCACTGGTTCCACTCAGCTTTTGATAATCTTTGAACGCTTCAAACGATTCGGTAGGGATAAACATGTCGTAAGTAAAATCAAATACATCCCGACTCTTCACAGTTTTAGCGCCATCCCCATCTGTATCTGTCCTGTTGTTGGAGTCTATGTACTCTTTCAACAACCTCCCAGTCCTTGCGTTAGTGTATTCGCTACCATCTAGATCTGCATCAATCGCTTCTTGTAGAGTAAACACAAAAGCGTTTTCAAAGTCTCCGTCTACCACACCACCAATACGTTTTAACTGACTGAAGAAAGACGACTGCTCTGCCATTCTGGTCAAAGCAGTGAAGGTCTGCTCGAAAGCTACCAAACCTTTCTCTTCAAACGTACCATCCTCATTTAACTCTAGACCGTATTGACCCAGAAGATACCGAACCCTTGGGTCAATCTCTGACTTTCTTTTAAGAGCATCTGTATCAAGCTGTAGAAGCCGCTTAAGTTTCGGAGACTTATCACTCAATACCGCAGATACGTTCTGGCCCATTTCTCCGCGTGACTTCTCCTCGATAGCCTTGAGGAGAGTATTCATTGTTGAAACAGTTTTGCTGCGCGAGTCTTTAACGGAGAACTCTGCTTTTATCCGAGCTTCCTCAAGCATTTCAGGCTTGGAAAGAGAGCTTATCCGTTTAGCCTCCGCTTCCTCTTCGGCGTCCTTGAATTCTACTTTCTGTCTTACTTTATCCCGCTGCCCCCGCATTTTAGCCAGTTCTTCTTTCGTCTCTGCCTCCACACGCAGCTCTTCAAAATAGCTCATGGCCGCGTCCCTACGTGCAGCGAACTTTCCTTTAGGTTTTTGAATCTCCTCTAAGTATGCGAAGTCATCGTAGCCTTTGTACTGACGGGTAAGATACACACCAGACTGCCTGTCTATTATCATCTTAAGTTTACCACCCCGAACTTCGCTCAACCCGTAGTTCTTAGAAACCAACTGACTCAGAGCATCTAGGGAAGCTCGTATGGCCCCCATCTTGACCACGATCTCTGGGCCTAGCTCGGTATCATCGTTGATGGCTTTGTACGCAATCTTTTGTTTTTCCTTAAACGCTTTGACTTTTTCTACGCGGGCTTTTTCCAGAGGAATCGTGAACAGCACACGCCTCATACTAGCAAGAGCCTCTGGTTCAACATCAGTGTCGGGGCGCAGACCGTCCTTTACTTCTTTCTTAATCTTCCGCGCCACGGATCTGTAAACTGAATTCAAATTTTCTTTGAACTCTGGTTCTACATCTAGGCTGTCGGTTGTCCCCGCCGCTGTGTTTAGAGCTACCAATATGTCATCAGGGATTCCACCTTTGTACGCTCTCTTCAGTAGTTTAACAAGAACCGTAAAGTCAGAAAGCTTCTGTCCTTCCATTGCAGACACCCATAACTGAATCTTCTTTATGAGTTCTTGCACTCGCGGGTCCTGCATCCCAATCTTACCTCTTTGAACAAGCGCCTCGATACCTTTTAGTGTGCTGGCCCCCGAAAAACCCCCTCTTTCAAATTTTAGAACTGCTTCTGACTGGCCTACCTGCCGCTGCCTCACAAGCTTTATAGCCTCCAACCGTTCTTCAGGTGTGGATTCAGGATCTGTGGCCTTTTTGAAAAGGTTCGACTGTCTTTCAAATGAATTTATCAACGTCTCCACCCCAGCTAAAGGATCTCCCTCGGGAGAGAACCCCGCGTCCTCGGGCCTGTTATTATCAAGAGCTTTCATAGCTCCAACAATACGTTGAACTACCTGTTGGTAGTTTGAGTTCCGCTCACCGCGAAGCATTGGCCCTAATCGAGCCGCGACTTTTGTGAGCTGTTTGTTTAACGCCGTGACGTAAGGGGAGCTCAAGCCTTCAATCGCAGCCGCGTCAACTGATTCAGTTGTGGTCCCTTTCACTATCCTCTGCACATCCATACGGATCATCTCAGATAACGCATGTCTCACCTCATCTGGGTCCCCGTCTCTAAGTGCTTGTAACTTGGGCTCGGCTTCTGCCTCTCGTTTCGCTCTTGTCTCTGGGTTAAGATAATTAAATCTATCACTTACCTGTAGGTAGTCTTTGTATGACTCTACAAGAGTATCGATCCCGACCTCTTCAAGTAACGCCTGCTTTTCTGCATCTGGTATCACCAGATTGTCCACTGTATGAACAGTCTCCTCCAACACCGCTAACTCTATCTCATCTCTTACTCTCCTCGCTGCGAGTCGAAACCTCTCTGTAGCTTTAGCTCTACCCTCTTTACTCATGAGATCAATGATCGGCCCACTTGTCGCAGACAGAACCGCGACGTCTCCTATGAGGTCTACTCGATCCTGCATAGCATCGAGGTCAAAGTTAATCTGAGTGATTCGTTTCCGTACCCCGTCCTCTACGATGGTGCTCTCCTCAGTGAAAGCAGGTTGGAAAGCTTTGTAGCCTAAACCCCTACTCCTCAAATCCTTGGCATTAGTAAACACGACACGCACCCCAGTGGGTACTTGTCTGCTTACCTCATCTTTGAGGATTTGTGTGAACATAACCTGATCCGCGAGATAAGCTTCCTCATCGCCGGACCTTCCTTCTTCCCGAGCTTTGATAAAGTCATCGAGGTATGCGTTGTACAAATCAAACTCAGGCCCGTCAACTAGACCCTCAGACATTCGTTTAGCTAAGTCCGCACTTAAACCCCGTGTCAGTCCAACGCGATCAACCTCTTGCTGGACTGCCTTAATGATACTGTCTCGGGTAGCCTCGAAAGATCGCGTAAGATCTCTCGACCCTTTCATCTTCGCGAAGTTATAAATAGTCTCAACTACTTCGGTCTGTTGTTTCTCGACCCCTGTCTGTCTACCAAACATGGTCTTGATCGCATCAATAATTCTGCGGAAAAGACTCCTGTCGCCGATGGCTATCCTACGGGTGGCGTCTTGAAAATCAGAAGCACTAAGCCAGCTAGTAAAGAATTCTTCAAACCCACGGGCGGCAGGGAGAATGACATCCGATCCAGCCGTTCCCTTCATTGCTGCTTGAGATGCGTCGAGTGTTGTTTCATCGGCTCCTGCGTAGAAGGGGAGGTCCCCACTAGCAGCTACAACTCCCGAAGGACCCACCATTCTAACTGTCTGTCTTCCTGTCTCGAATACATAATCGAGATTACGGTTCGCCATACCCCTCTTCTTAGAGTTCTCCCACTGCTTGCGTGCGCGATCATAGATCACCTGCATTTGTTTTTTGGCAGCTCTCTGACCAGACGTAAGTTCTGCGTCAGGGGTAGTGATGATCTTCTGGAACACGGCATGACCCACTTCGTGTAAGACAACAGAGATGACACCATCTCCATATCTCCCATTCACATTCACAGTAACTTCCCCCGTGGTAGGGTTAAAGCTACCGGCAAAGTGATTGCCAGCCTCAGTTGTAACTGGAGTTAAGTTTGTTCTTATGTAGTCCTCAAATTGAAGCAGAAGATCTGCGGCCATACGATGTTCTGGCCCAGCATTCTTGAGGACATTGATAAGAGATTCTACGTTTCTGTTTTCCAAACCAAGCTCTAGAATCTCTTGGACGTTCATCTCTTTTATTCTCTCGACGAACTTCTTATCCAAGAAATTAGGAGCATTCTGTTCTTCTGATATCCGTCTGTAATCGTTGACTACCTTAATAACCTCATCAGCATTCGTTTCAATACCAGCAGCTTCGACTATTTGAGAACCTCTCTCTGGGTTAAGATCTCCTCCCATCGCGTTGATCTTGAATAAGTATAGAATCGCGGCTGCCGCCCCCTGCTGCGGTGAAGGGGGATTAAACGCAGCAGCGCCTAATATACTAAGCGCAGTTTGCTGAGCCGTTCTCACCTCGTCTGGTACGCTTTTCGCCCAGTCCTCTTGCAGACTACGTAAACCCTCTTCAAATCTCTCGATCAGAACCTCGGGTTCCATGTCGTCAGCGGATCGGAGATCCTGTGCTGGTTCTACATTCATCACCCCCGCTTCTTGCAGAGCATTCGCAATCCTCCTGATGACTTCCGCTTGAGTACCTTTAAGGAAGTTAATACCTCTACTGCGAATGTCTGCTATTAACGGATCTACCTTGAGGTCGACGCTTTTTAACGTATGGACATTCGGATCATCAGGGGGCGGAGGCGCACCTTCATCGAAGTTGAAGTCGACATCAACACTAGGGGGTTGAACTGGTGCCCCCGACTCAGCCCTTCTTTTTGGTACGTCTTGTGAATCAATCGACTTATCAAGTCTACTATCTATCTCGGCTTTGCCCGTACGTAAATCTGGAGTAGGTGTAGCAGAAGTTCTACGACCTTCTTCAGTCTGCACTCCCTCATTTCTGGAGAGACCTAATACATAATCGGCAACCACATCAAAAATATTCTTATCTTTTTTGGCCGGTATCCCCCTCCCCAAAAAGTTGCTCAAAACAAACCCAAACAACTCATTGTCGTTTGCAAAGTCGGACTGTGTTTTTCCTGTGGCTTTGGTAAGACCAGACAAGTCTTTCTCGCCTTTCTTAAAGAGACTCATGATAGCCTCTTCGTTCGTTTGCCCTGTCGACTTGTTCGCTACAGCCTGAAGTATGGCGACCTCAACCGCATAAAGCCTACCTTTAGCAAAGATATCTAGACCATACAGGTTCTTTAGTACATCTTTCTCGAACTTCCCCCGAACTCTATTACTTACTGGGGCTTGATCACCAGACTCGATGATAGGCTTTAGATAAGCTGAAATTCTATCTATTGTCTGAGCGATGGTTATAGATTCTTCCACTCGATCAGCGACTGAGGTAGGGTCGCTTTTGTTAAGAGAGACATCTATCCGCACACCAGTGTCGATAAACTCTAGCAAAGTGTTGGTCCTTTCGTACGCCCTAGTTACTAGTTTGTCGGGGCTACTGGTTCTCTTTTGGGTGTAGTTTCCGTCTGCCCTGACCTCACTTCCACTGCCATCTCCGACAGGGTAGTAAACAGATCTTACTACGCCCTTGAGGGCTGCGGGCTCGTTGCCCTCGCGGTCGGCTCGAAAGGTTGGGTTGACCTTTTCCATTGGGAAATCTTTCGGGATAAGAATCGAGTCAGTGTCTGCTACCTGATCGAGCGCCACCTTCATAGCCCGAGGGTCATTGTTAAACAGCACCACCTGTTCTCCAGTACCGCCAATGCCATTACCCCTATCGAAGATACCTCCTTTAGTATCTTCGATTGTGTAGATCTCTGTCTTACTGAATTGTAATGTGGTTTCCTCTAAGGTCATCCATTGTTCGTCATCAATGCTGCCCAAGATAGACTCTAAACGTGCCCTTACGTCGTCCCTTTTTGTCAGTCCTTTGCCTGCTTCATCAAACTGAACAAGAGGGTACCTCTCGTTCACACCTTTATACGTTCGGTCAGCCGCTGCTTTTTGGTCAGTAGAATTTGCTTTGATTCTTGAAGGGAACCCAAACACAGCGGTCCCCATCAGCCGTGTAGAATTCTTAGCACTCCCCCTGCGGAGAGCACCGGCTTCTATATCTTCCTCGACAAGAGTGTCGAGTTCATCCTTGGCCTTCTGCTTTGGATCAATCCCCGAGATGATTCCTGTATCCTTTCTCGGGGACCCTGAATCCTGACCCGTGTCTCCTGATTCAGGAGCCATAGATCCTTCTAATCTCGCTATACGCTTGTTAAGACGATCTAACTTAGGCTGTAAAACAGCAGGGTCTCCAGTAGAAACAAAACCAACACTTCCAGCGGTCATTCCTTGTTTCCCAAGGCCCTCTTTAGCGCGTGCTTTTAATTCCGAAACGGCCTTCTCAGCAGCTTTACGTGATTCAAATATGATCGGGAACTCAACCGCGTCGCCCACAGTATAATAATCTCTGGTATCTACCGTAAGTTCTTCCAGATCATACCCGATGTCGGCTATGGCTTTAATCTGTTTGTCCGTAAGAGGTGTGGTCTGGTCGGGAGTCCATATTATTTCTCCCGTAAGTGGACTACTTACGACTTCTCCACGCCCAAAAACTCCTCTTTTATCTCGGGCAAATTTACGAATGAGGTCGTAAGGTATAGGATCTGGTGGGTGATGATAGATAGTTCTATCTTTCGCGCCTAGTTCTTCAGCCAAAAGGGATGCTTCACCTTTGGCTATTCGATCTAATAACTTGTCCCGCTGATCTTTTAGTTCGGCTAATTCTTTTTCCGCTTCCTGATCCTTGGTTCCCGATTCACTACGCCGGATAGTCGGGGGTGGGATCTGTATAACTTCACCGTCTGAAGTTCGGCCCTCGCCAGCAGTAAGAATCTCTGGGTCCACATAATCCGTGGCTCCTTTAAAAAGAATCCTACCATCCGGTGTCACATCTTCCACTACATCTTCACCGTCTTCGTCTACCAGTGCATCTCCCGGCTTCAGTGTGAGGGCGACTCTTTTAGCCGCCTCATCCCGCGCTTTTATTGCGGCGCTAAACGCCGCGTCATCGCGGGTCCCATCATCTGCTCGGGTTCGCTCCCTAATAGAATTCGCAGGTTCCGAAGCTACTTGTATATCGCTGTCCGGCGCGGGCTCAGCGGGCGTAGGAGGTGTTTCTTCTATAAGCTCTGGCTCTGGCTCCAGTTCTTTCTTACGCCTATTCAGCGTCAGTAAATCTTCGAGAGTATTTTTTAATCTCTCCAGAAGTTCCAGCTCCGCTACGCGGGTGCCTACATCAGTGGACCTACCCCCTACCGCTGCCTTATCTGCCATCCTCTGGCCCAGTTTGTCTATCAAACCCTGTGTGGGTTTATCCGTAAAATAAACCTCCCCCACTCCCCCCTGATATGCTTTCGGAAGACCCTGCTTTGCACGCTCTTTAAGAGCATCTAGCCCATTTTTGATGCGGCTGATTGTTTGTTTCAGGACGGGCTCATCCCTTTCGATACGGGCCAAGTCCTCTGTCTCTTGTGGATCTCTCCGAACCTGAGACATCAATTCTTCTACCTCTATTGTGGCCTCCTCCTCTGTCATGCCCTTCCCCACAACGAACGCCCTGATAAGCTCTTTTTTCGCGTCAGGTGTGACAACAGTAGCGCCCGTACCTGAAGTCTTTTTCGCGGCTTCCGCTGCTGCTTGAGCTGCGTTGCCTGCCTCGACTGCTGCGTTTTGCTGCTCCGGTGTGGAGTTTTCTACGTTAGCATCAGCTTGAGCCTCGGTGATGCCCGTCTTTATCTGATGAATAATATAATTTAGGATGTCCTTCTGGGCATCAGTAAGGACCATGTTAGCCGAGTACTGCTCAATCACAGAAATAGCTGACAGTCTTTCAGACAGCTCAAACTTATTGGGATCTTTAATAACTGCCACCAGCTCTTCAGCAATCGGAAGCAGGCCAATTTGATTCAACAGGTTGAGAATTCTAGCTTCCCCTTCGAACTCAGACGTCGCTTCTTCCGCATCCTGTTCGTTTGATTTCTTTTGGGCTTCTTCAGAGGATGGTGATTTAGATAAAGGAGATTTTGGTGTCCCGAATTCAGCAGCTAATTTAGCAGTAATGTCTCTCTGTTCTTTACTCCCCTTCTTTTGTTCTCCGAATTGTTTTATGTCCGAGGCTAAGGCTTCTGATTTCTGCTCCTCCCTACTAGCGTCTAGCTGCTCCTGAGCTTCGTCTGCATCGGCCTGTGGATCTGCCTGTGAATCTGCCTTCGTGTCGGTGTCAGTGTCAGTTTCTACCTTTGGAGCAGGACTCGCTTCATCCATCGCTGCGAGTATCTCTTCTACTGTGTTCGCAGTCTCTGTGCTTCCGGTAGCTCTTAGCCTCGCCACCGTTCGTTTCCTAATATCTTTAGCTAGTTCAAGACGAACTCTCTGCTCGTCGCTCTCTTTCATCGTCCCCCTGTTTGCGCGGGATTCAATAACCCCTCTAGCGCTACCACCTAGAGCCCCGAGACCCGCCCCATACGCGGCACCAAGAAGACCCTCTTTTGCACGGTCTAAGAAGGGACGGTCCCAATCATCTGCGGAGGTATCCCTCGCCCCCAGTGAGCGAGCGAACGTGTTGAGTAAAGCATCTGTTCCTTCTTGAAGGGATTCCGCAACCACACCTCCACCTGTTCTCTTTAGAACGGTGTAGTTCATTTTAGAAAAACCCTCTTTTAAGATTTTATTAGTTATGTCTTTTGTAGCTTCCCCTAAAGAAGCGTAAGGTTTGCCCCTTAGTTTCTCTAGTATCGCTCTGAGCCCGCGAGTAGTCCCCCCTCTAGCAGCCCATGTCTCCAGACCACCTAGCTTATCGCCTAACCCCACTACTCTACCAAGACTGTGAAGACCAATCACGGTACTTGCTGTTATTAGTCCTGCTAAGAAAGCTGTCCCCGTCGCCCTATCTTCAATTTCTTCGGCACTAAGAGGCTTGCCATCAGCGTCAGTAGCCCCCTTTAAAAGCATGTGCATGTCGCCATACGTAGCTCCCGCTGACCTAAGAAAAGCTGGAGCTGCCATTGCGGGAAACATCACTCTTTTAGAGCGCATTCCTTTTGCGGCGGCTTCAAAAAGTTTTACTGCCGAGGCTGCCTCAGCGGTCTTTGCCACCCCCTCGCGTATGAGAGGCTGGGGCTTAACTTTGATAAGCTTTTTCTTTATTGCCTTGTCTACGAAAGCCTCCGCAGATTCTTCACCGGCTTCTTTCAGAAGTGTTCTTAGTCCCCCACCTGTCAGACCCGCAGCGTAAGCTTTCGCGGTGCTTCGGATACCAGCCTTAGACCCAGCCGCACTGATGTACGCAGCTGCCCCCGCAGGACTCGTCGTTGCTGCCAACACACCAGTGGCGAAAAGGTCTACAGCGAGCGGGGCAATAAACTGCACCCCGTCGTCCACGTAAGTCGCTTGCTGACCAAACATACGACCAATAGATTTATTGGCCTCTCTTGTCATTGCCGTTCCTTTTAAGATGTCACTTCCGGTGCGCTCTAAGAAGGTAGGATCATCTCCCGGCGTAATGCGATTTACTGCTTTCCCTCCTACCAGAGAGATCGCCCCCACCAAATCTCCCAAGCCTTGTAGAATAGACTGACCGATTCTATTGTAGAAATTTTTCCCGTTCTCTGTATCCAACCACTCCCCTAAAATTTCTCCTCTTGATTTATCAGTCTTGTAGCGTTCGTCTCCTAGTTCCGTTGTACTAATGTGGTCCAGCCAAGAATTTCTTATGTCCGCAGTAGAGTCATAAATGCTGTCGACCATATTATCATACATACGATCCAGCGTCTTCTTTCTCGTTGCGAGGAGACGATCTTTTTGTGTTCTGCCCTCGGAGTCTTCCTTCCCGTCTAGATTTACAAAAATTCTATCCCCGTCTTCGTCCACATCTTGGAATACGAGCTCTTTGCTCTCGACAAGATTATCGAAGTCCGCTTTGGCTACTAGCAACTGGGGGTGGATATAAGTCTGCCCAGTTACTGGGTCTTTATATACATTCTGTTTAACCCTTTCCGCAGACTGCTCTGCCCTAGTTTTTTTGCCGGAGAATAATATGCTTCTCTTTTCGTGAAAATTAAAGACCCCATTTTCGATTGCAACGCCAGATGCAACAGACCTTGCGGCATTTAAAATCTCAGCGTCACTTACGTGCCCCCGCAGTGGATAAAGCTTTCTAAAGTCTTCTAAGAAATTCTTATAGTTATCTGAAACAAACTCATTGTATTGGCCCTTAACGGGTTTGGTCTTCCCAGTAGGAACACCATCCTCGGTAAGAAACTCATGTAGTTGCCCATCAGTAGGTTTAAGATGAGAGAACCTAAGCCTTCTTATTTGTGACGTTAGTGTGTCGTACAATAGACTCTCTCGTGGGGCAGACCTAATCAGTCTCTCTGCTTCCTCCGTGTTCTGCCTCTCAATAGAAAGCTTCCGAGGGTTTTGTAAAAGATCAGTAACTTGTCCTCTAAGCGTCGGGTTTATCGCTCCTGCTCGAATAGACCTATCGACCTCTGCATTTATGTCTTCTTTGGGGATGTCTCTTGTAACCAATGCGCCATTTACAATGGCGACATTCAAGATTCCGTCAGACAACTTTGTTCTCAAACGGTCTTCTTGAGAACTCTCCACAAGAAGTCTTACGGGATTTTCAAATTTTTCTAAGTATTCAAGTTCCGGCTCAGTAAGAACTTCCTGCTCACCCGCAGCATTCGGTTTAAGTGTTTCTATCCTAGCTTGTTTTTCTCTCAGCTCGTTAAAATAAAGATGACCAAACTCCATGCTATCAAGAGCATTGAATAGCTCTCCCGCACTATCCCCATCTTCGTATGTTGACGAGGCGTTTTTACGTAGCTCAAGATAGTTCTCTAGTACCTCAGCCTCTTGTTCGGCGTACGGGACTTCAGAAACTCTACGGATGGCTTCGTCTAAATCCTCTTGAGAGGTGAACCCTTTAACTAGAAACCTATTTGCAGATTCAACCGCGCCCTTTTTTTGCAGGGGGCTCTGAATGGTATTGATAAACCCATCTAAATAATTTTTGTAAGCGAATCGCAGAGCGAAATCGTCTTCAAGATCTATGGGTTTGTTCCTGTGGTCGACAGGATTATTATTCTTCCACTCCCTAAATGGGACCGCCGCTTTAAGCTCATTCACCGATGACATGCCTAATGTATGTGTATGTATGTTATTCTCCTGTTTCTCCTGTAAGACCTTCGACGCCGCCTTTCCCTTGTTCTATTTTTATTTGATCGGGATTAAGATCTAGATCTATGTCAACCGCTTCCCCTAAACGAGAAGCTCGTTCACTTAGACTTTCTTCGAGGTCAAGCCGCTGCTCAAATATTTTTGCAATAAGGGATGCACCAAAATCATCGAGACTTTGTTTCGTTACATCGAAATCTTTGCCTTCTGGATTTTGTAACTGTTTGATGATTTTTTTGGTGTTAAATTTAAAATTGCCATCATCGTCCGTAAACAGTTTGTTTTTGTCGACAGCAGGAATCAAGTCGCTTAGCTCGTCTGATGATGGCCTATATAATTTTTTGTACCGTGTTAATAAACCAACCAAATAAGTTGGGGACAAACCTTCAACAACAACCTCGTCCGCAAAAGAAGTGTCATCCTCCTTGCGTTTCTTTTTGAAACTCACAGGCTTTTCAGCATCTTCTACTAGTTTAGCAACTTGTGATCGTATAGATGAGATACTCTTTATTTCAGATTTAACTCTTTTATCCGCTAGATTAAGCGCGGAGTCCCTAGTCGAAACATCAAAGGGACGGTTGTCTGGAAAGACGAGCAGCTCTTGAAGGTCTTTAGAAAGATCATCTACAAAGTTTCCGTCTTCATCTTGTTTGATGATACTTAAAAAATTATCGAACTTAATGTTCGTGGCGTCCTGTTTAGTTCGATCAGCAATGAGATCTTCCAATACTTTTTGTTGGTTACTTATAACCTGATCTCTATTCTCCCGCGCCTGCGCCCCCATTATTTCGTAACCAACAAGCATCTTAGGATCATTTGCCATTCTACGTGTCTGAGCCATGTAAGCTTTTGCAGCCGCCTCTCCACCCTCACTAAACATAGCGCGTAGCTCAGACTCCCTACCCCGCAGCGAAGCCAAGTGCCCCGACACGTTTTTACTAGCCGCAGCAGCAGCCTCTCCTGTTTGAGTAGCTTTCCTGCTGTCGGCTATTGCATCCCTAAGTTTTAATTGAGTAGCGAGAAGGTTGGTCCTGCGCGTAGCCATCTCGTCGTACGTCGCAGCAATCTTGTTCAATCGGTCGGCCCGCTCAAGAGAGCGGTCGGCTTCGCGCTGCCTTCCCTTTGAGGAAAGGTTAGTGCGAAACTTAAAAGTATCTCTAAGAGCCGCTGTTCCTAAATCTTCTTCAGCCATCTTAACGGTTCTTAAATTTTGCCTGCTTTCTTTCTTGCTTGAGCTTCTTTATCGCTTGTTTCAGATCTTTGCCCGTCTTCTCTGCATCACCCACATTTTTCTCCGCTGCGCCTTCTGCTTTGTCTGCGTCCTTCTTTTTCTGTATCTCCCTCGCACGGTCTACTTGAGCGTCGTCTTGCGTTCTGCGCCCCCTATCGGCGCGTGCGTCAGGGTCTTGGCGAGCGGCTGCGGCTGTTTGGCGATCTCCTGCTGCTTCTGCGGCTCTTATATCTCGTCGAGCTTGTGCGCCCGGAGTATCAAGAGATCGTGTGTATGGATTTCCGAACTCATCTCTAAGGCCAGTGACAACTAGACTTGTTCTCATGGGTTCTCTTCCAGAGACAGCATCTGGTTGCCGTGCTCTCTTTATAGCCTCGGCTCTATCCTGACGGCGTGCCGCGTTTTCTCGCCTCAACCTCTCTACCGGAGTACCTAATTTACTGATGAATCTATCTAGACTTTTATTGTCTATCCCTAGAGCGCCTGCTCTATCACGCATATCTTCAGACAAACCACCCATAATCTGAGAAGCGTCTAAAGACCCTTTGTCATACATACCTCTTAAGATATCAGCAAATTCTTTTCGAGGGTCTTTTAACTCGGCCATGCTCCATACTATATTTTAGGGTTTATAAGTCAATCCAGCAGTACGGCGTCGGGGTTGTTCAACGCACCGCTTAGCTGTTTGATAGTCACGGGTGGGCGGACTGGCCCCGAACTCGACTGAGGAGGGTCAACTGCTACGAGCCCCAACCGCTGGCGGGCGCAGTCCAAAGCTAGAAATGCTGCGTCAGCTAAGTCAGGGCTCTTTCCAAAACGCCCCTTAAATTCAGGCTTAGGCTCGATCTTTACTTTGAGCGACCCGCTCTTCACCAGCTCATAGTTCCGCGCTGTTATTTCCTGCGCCAGATCTGCCTGAACTCCAAACATCTGCTTGGTCCGCATCAATTCTTTTCCCACGAACCACATCTCAGAGACCCTGTTTGTGTACATTTCAGCGCCTGTCAGCTTGCTGCTAAGACTCACTCGCTTGTCGCTGGGCTTGCCCCCGAAGCTGACCCGAAGAAAGGTACCCGCCCATTCCCCCGCCAAAACATCACAGAAAGGAGCCCCCGCTCCGGTGGCGTCGACAGCCACATTCTCTACGGATATGTTTCGCTTCTGGCATTGCTCCTTAATTTGCCTGACAATCTGATAAGTTCGGGGCACCGCTTTATTTGTAGCGTCATCGTTCAGGTGTATGGCTTCCCCAAACTCTATTACGTATTGACCGGATTTATCGTAGCCAACTGAGGCGGTGTACAAAATCGTGCGGTCGCCCCCATTTGTGAATGCGGGGTCACACCCCGCAATATTAGTGGGGGTGCCCGCCCATTCCACTTTGTTCATAGCCCCCGAAGTAGTCAGCTCTGATTCGCTGTAGATGCCGGTAGTCTCATCCGAGTCAAAGAATACGGCGCGGACCATTCGCATGTAACCCCGAGACTCGACTCCCAGTAAGGCTTTGTCCTCATCAAGCTTTTCCTGTGTGGGTAGCCACGGGTATAGCGACTCTCCCGCCACAATGTTGGGGGACCTCTCTCCATCTAAGCGTAGATAATGTCCTCCCCACTTCGTCTCCCAGTTATCGTAAGTATTTGTATCAACAGAGTCCCACCCATCTTTGGGTTGGGACCAGATGCCAAAAGCGTCGAACCTGCTGTTCGGGTTCGACATGCCGATGAGTTGGAATTCAGGGTTCTTCGACAGGTTCGTCAATCCTGCTTGAAGAATAGCTTCCGAAAGCTCAGACAGCTCATCGCCGATTAAGATCACCCTCTTCTGTTTAATACCAATAAACTTACCGACAGCTTCTCTTGTCTTAGATTTCTCTGCTGATATGAGGCTGAGACCCGCTCGTTCGATAAGAGTCTGGTTCTCGTCAACATATGCTGCGTTCCCTATCGAGTCCCTGATTTTTATTGGAGCCCCTTCAATGACGGTAAGCAAAGACATAACAGAACCCCATATACGTTTCCTCGCTTCCCTTAATGTAGTAGAGGTCATCAACACCAGAGTATCTTTGGGCTGTGATAACCAATTAACTATTCCCCAAGCGGCCATAGTGTGTGACTTCCCCGAAGAAGCTGACCCACCAATAGCTAGGTATTTGTGTTCTATGGCAGATCTAATCATCTCCTCTGCCCAAGGATGTTTTACCATCAGCTTTTCCGGCAGATCTTCGTGATTCCACAGCTCATCACACACCCTCCAAAAGTAATACTCTTTTGCCTTGGCATGTGTGTGGTGTGCGAATCCGTAGAGTAAAGCAGTTATTAAACTCGTAGGTGGTATCAACAGACCACCAACATCCATGCGTTTACTTTTCGGGTCGATGGTCGGTTCTAGTATCTGCTTGTAGGTCTTCTTCTTTGAAGCCATAATTAAACCACGAAAGTAATTTCAGTTCTTGTGAGTGACAACCCCAAAGACGAGCTAAAGAAACGAGCTCTAGAAATGCACGAAAAGAATTACAAGATGAACGTGATCGCACGGGAACTTGGAGTTCATTCAGGAACTGTGCGCCGTTGGTTCAAAGCGATGGGTCTTCCTCCAAGAAAAGGAGGTAATGTACCTCACGTACCCGTTGTAAGTAGTGAAGCTCCGGTTGACCAGTTGGGCGCTGACATCGACAGCGAGCTAAACAACATGACAGATGAAGCTATTCTCTGCGCTCAGCACGATGCCCGAAACGAAGAAGATCAGTCTATGATGGAGATTGCAGAAAGGCAGTCCACTCCGGCTGATAAGTATCAGCACTACATTGCTGCCGCAGGAATAAAGCTTCTACGGGACAGTGTGAAAAACCTTCGCGGTCCTAAAACCGTCAGAGAACTGTCGGAACTAGACCAGCTAATACGTAGAAATTTAGGTCTGAATGCTAAGGGTGGGGGTAGTAGCTCCATGCAGATAGACATTTCTATTCTCAACAACACGAAAGCGGACAGAGGGGGAGGCGCTATCGCCCCCAAAAAGGTCATAGATATAGACCCAGACAATGATTAATAACTTCGACGACTTCGACTATGGGCGTATGGATGATCTGTCTTTTGACAGGACATCTCACATCCATTGTGAAATGGATTCCGTCGAACAAGAAGATAAGCCATTCATTTTGTTAGCTGAACTAGAAGACGCACTTCTGGGTGTGATCGAGGGGGCTGACACTCATCCTCGGGCTTGTTACAGCATCAACATGGTTAGGCACATCCTTCAGGAAAAACACGACTTGAGCGAAGACCTAGCACAAGAAGCTTTAGACACTCTTGTGAGAACGTATTTAGGTCCGTCGACGCCGTGTTTTTTAGATACGAGCATACTTACAGATGAATGAATTGTTTCCAAACAAAGTTAAGGAGACAAAACCTGTCGGTGTAATCAAGGTAGATCTCCCTGACATAAACGATTTCAAGTTTACTAAAGTAGAACTTGTTGGGAGTTTTTATCGGGTAGTCCCTAAGACGGGAAAAGAAGTAGATTTTTTAAGATGTCTTCAAAAAAATATGGATCTTTTCGTTCCCGAATCAGGTAACGGTCTGTTAGTCTCGTCTAAGATAATAGACCAACTTATATGATAGTAGGTGTAGACAACGGATTAGACGGGGGGCTCTGCGCGATATCCAAACATGACGGGTCTATAATAGACAAGATAGCCATGCCTTGTTTGCAGCGGTCTAAGAAACGTGAAGTAGATGTCCGCAAAGTCCATGACTGGCTAATGGATCTATGCACCCCGTTCACACTGGCTATAGAAGAACCGTTAGCCCACGCAAAAAGTTCGCAAGCTGTGCGGTCTATGGCCCTGAGCTTTGGCAAGCTTTTAGGTATGGCTGAGTCTAGAGGCTACGAGGTTAGCCGTATTAGCATACACAAGTGGCAGAAGCAAATGTTAGGCAACACTGCGAAAGGATTTACCAAGGTCGCGGCCCTCAACGCAGCAGAGAGGCTAGCCCCGCAAGAGAACTGGCTAAAGAACAAGAGATGCCGCACCCCTCATGATGGGATGATCGACGCTTATCTTATTGCCCGTTACCTCTTGGAAAGAATTAAATAATTTTCTGGTCTTGGTTTCGGCCTGTGGTAAACCACCACGGTGAAATCACTATACCCAATGCAACAAGTCGTTGCGGACGCA
>TARA_R100001440_G_scaffold8122_2_pt1 | contig 19152 bp, 23 predicted proteins | sample TARA_R100001440 | Tara Oceans TARA_R100001440 (sample SAMEA2622112) | marine metagenome | biome: marine biome (ENVO:00000447); feature: surface water layer (ENVO:00002042); material: "saline water (ENVO:00002010), including plankton (ENVO:xxxxxxxx)" | depth 5 m
TAAAATAAATCCTAAAAACCCTAGAATTATTAAAGACCATAAGTTCGACAAGCTAATAAAAAGTGTAGAAGAACTACCTGAAATGTTAGAGATGCGACCAATAATCGTTGATGAAGATATGGTAATATTAGGTGGTAATATGAGATATCAGGCTTGTGTACGTGCAGGTATAGTTGAAATACCTATTTATAAATACACAAGAGAAGAACACGAGAAGTCAGGACAGAAAAAACCTTATGAATTAGTATGTGATGAAATAGTTATCAAAGACAATAGCAATTTTGGTGAATGGGATTGGGATGTACTAGCAAATGAGTGGAATATAGACAAGCTGAAACATTGGGGACTGAATATACCAAAGTGGGATGATGATTCTTTTGATACTGCTATAGAAGATACTGGTATGTATGACTATCCTGATGATAGCACTGTATCTGCTAATGTTAAAATGGTACAACTTTTTCTAAATACAGATACGGAAGCATTACTAAAAAAATATGAACTAGCTTTGAGAGAAGTATACGGCACAGATAATTTGACAGATACAATATTTAAGGCAATAGAAAACCTATACAATGAATCAGAAAGTAAATGAATATAGGGTAAAACCTAGAATGAGTGATGATGATGCAAAAAAATTGCTATCAACATTACTAACAGATAGTGACTACAATAATTTAATCACAACAGATGCAGATATTTATTGTGAAGAAACTGGAGAATTATTAGCTAAGTTTCGTAAAAAAATTATACCTAGTAATATTGCAAAAGACGCTTTTGACAACTTGAAAAGTGCTGCAACACCATCATCTAATAGAATGACGAGTAATGGTGAAAAGAATGAAAAAGGCAATACATCACAAAACAGAATAAAAACAGATGGTACAAGAAGCAATACAAATAGTGCTGTAGGTGATGCACCAAACTCAGGCATTATTGGTTATTTTGATAGAAACCCTCGCTTCCCATATTGTAGACAAACTGCATTTAATGAAAAACAATTTGCTAAATTTAAGAAAGCATATCCTATAATCAAATTTGTAGACACAAAATATGCAGAACTAGTACCTGAAAAGTATGCACTGCAAAGAGCACAAGCAGATGCAACAACACAAGATTTTGTAATAAAAGACACTGCATTTACAACAGTGACAGTCAATAAGAATTGGCAAACTGCAGTACATACAGACAAAGGTGATTATGAAAAAGGTTTCGGTAATTTAGTTGTATTAAGACAAGGCAAATATACAGGTGGCTATTTTGTTTTGCCAAAATGGGGTGTAGCATTTGATGTACAAAATTGTGATTTGTTATTAGTAGATGTGCACCAGTTACACGGCAATACACCTATACATAATGTTAGTGACGATGCAACACGTGTTAGCTTGGTAATGTATTACAGAAAGAATATGATACATTGTGAAGAAACACAAAAAGAAATAGAAAGAGCAAAAAGACGTGAACTAGGTACAAGTATAAACTAATGTGTGGAGTTGTAGGATATAGCAGTACGAAACCAGTAGAACAAGACTACAAAATATTGTATGATTTGATTATACAAAGTAAAATAAGAGGTCTGCATAGTTTTGGTTATACGTTTTATGATGAAGTTCTAACAACAAAGAAATATCATAATATAGATAATATAACATTACCAGCTTCTGCTAATAAAATTATATATCACAATAGATACTCTACAAGTGGTGACTATAAATTACACGAGAACAATCAACCTATAACTAACACTGATATGTCGCTTGTTTTCAATGGTGTTATTGATATGCGTACAAAAGAAGAAATGCAAGACTATTACAATATCAAAATGCATACAGATAATGATGGTGAGATACTATTACATAAGTGTAGTAACAAAGACGATATCAAAGAGTTTGTACAAAACATTTCAGGCTCATTTGCAGGACTTATACTAACAAAACAAGGCAATATGTATGCAATAAGAAATAACAACAGACCATTGTGGAGAATGTGCATAAACGATTCAGTATTCTATGCATCAACAAAAGATATATTCGAAAGAGTGAATGAGGAATACGAACCTGAACAACTTATACCTAATGTGATATATGAAAGTTAGAGAAGCGACTAAAGAAGATGCAGAATATATCAAGAAACTACATAAACAACATAAAAAACATATAGGTGGTTTCAATCTGTACTGGGTTTGGGATAAGTACATAGATGGTACTGCAAAACATAAGTATGTAATTATAGACAATGCAGGTTTTATGAGGTATGGATATAGCAAGAAATACAGTGCATATGTTTTATACGAAATAGCAGTAGATACTGATTGTAAACAAAAAGGTGTAGGTACTATATTGTTCAATGAGTTACCGAAACCTACAATGTTAAAGTGTAATACTGATAATGATATAGGCAATGCATTCTATAAAAAAATGGGTATGACGAAAGTAGGTGTAACAAGTACAAAAGCTGGTCAAAAACAAAATATATGGTGGAATACATAGACTATCATATACAATCTTCTAATGCTAAAGACATAGACCCATCTAATGATTGTTTAAAATATGTAGCAGACAGATTTGAGTTGAATATAGAGCAACGCTATTGGCTTGCATTTTTATTTGCAACTTGTTATTCTGCAACGACTGTTTACTACATATACAATGAGTTCCCTGATTATGAGAATGTAGATGTAGGTAGATTACAGAGATGGTGGGATAGCAATAGAGATAAAACATTATTTCAAACAGATAGATTGCGAGTAAAAACACAGGATAGATTTGTAGAAACTTTTGTCAGTTATAGACAACTACTTAATGATATGTCACAGAAAGATTACTATGAATCACTTAAACAACCTACAAGACAGAATACATATGACAATTGCTATGACAATTTAATCAATATAAAAAACTTTGGCAGATTTACTATGTTTATATATCTAGAGATGGTTAATGTACTAACAGATTATCCTTTAGAACCTACTTATTTAGATTTAAAAAATGCAGAGAGTTGTCGTAATGGTCTTGTATATCACTTAGGACACTACGAACTAGACACACACGGCAATAATAAGAAACTAAAACCAAAACACTATAACTATCTGCAATACAAATTTACAGAACTGCAAAGACAGATTGAGAAACTAGATATAAAACATACAAATATTTGGAATATTGAAACTACATTATGTGCATACAAGAAATACAACAAAGGTAAAAGATATGTAGGTTACTATATAGAAAGACAGAAGAAAGAAATACTGAAGCTACAAAACAATGTGCAAGATGGTGTAGATTGGTCTGTACTTTGGCAATTTAGAGATGAAACATACGATAAAAAATGGCTAACAGAATTATAGCAATAGGTGGTGAACCAGCAACTGGTAAGACAACGCTGATGAGAAGAATTATCAAACACTATGGTAAATTCAACACATTTAAGTCAGGTCTTGTACAAGGTATGTACAATAAAGAAAAACAACTGTATATTATAGGTGTATATGATAGTAGTCTGTTTAGTGGTACAGATAAATTGTCTATGGCAGTACAACCACATTTTATAAGAATGATACATAAACAACTGCAAGATGCTACGATTGTATTTGAAGGTGATAGACTATTTAACCAAAGTTTGTTCGATAAAGTAGAGTGTGAAATATATGTGCTTAAAGCAGATGAAGAAATAATACACGACAGACATATTGCAAGACAAGATACACAAACTGATAAATTTAAAAAAGCTAAGAAAACTAAAATAGAAAACATAGTACAAAATAATGATGTCAATGAGTTTTACAATAATACGCAAGAGCAAAATGACGAGTTATTTGAAGCTATAATAAATACAATAGAAAATGGACGAAAGTAGACACATAAAAAAAGAGACAATGTTAGCTGCATTAGAAAGCAGTCTAGGTGTAGTGACAACAGCTTGTAAAAAGACTGGTATACCACGTAGTACTTACTACAAGTGGCTTAAAGAGGACAGTGATTTTGCAGACAAAGTAAAAGACATAGAGAATGTTAGTTTAGACTTTGCAGAAAGTAAACTATTTGAGCAGATGCAGGACAACAATACTAGTGCTACAATATTCTATTTAAAAACAAAAGGTCGCAAAAGAGGTTATTGGGAAAAGCAACAATTTGATGTTACAACAGATGACGAGCCGATTAAAATTAATATCAATCTAACTGATGACGATTAATCTTGATTTTACACCTAAACAAAGCACTGCAATCAAATATCTGTTTGATAACACGAATAGTGAAATACTCTTTGGTGGTGGTGCAGGTGGTGGTAAGTCATATATAGGTTGTGCTTGGATAATATTGTCTTGTATAAAATATAAAGGTATAAGATGTTTAATAGGACGTAGTAAACTTGACAACTTAAAGAAAACAACACTAAATACTTTCTTTGAAATATGTTCGCAATGGGGATTGAAGTCAAACAAAGATTATGTGTTCAATGCAGGTAGTAATATCATAACATTTTATAACGGCAGTGAGGTATTGTTGAAAGACTTGTTTCACTATCCATCAGATGCTAACTATGATAGTTTAGGTTCATTAGAATTGACAATGGCTTTTGTAGATGAGTGTAATCAAATAACACAGAAAGCTAAAGCAATATTATCGTCAAGAATAAGATACAAGTTAGATGAGTACAATCTTACACCTAAACTATTTATGAGTTGCAACCCAGCTAAGAATTGGGTGTATAACGAGTTCTATTTGCCACACAAACAAGACAAGTTACCTAAATACAGAAAGTTCATACAAGCACTTGCAAGTGATAACGTACATATATCTAAACACTATGAGCAACAATTAAGTAAGCTAGATGAAATAAGTAAACAAAGGTTACTTTATGGCAATTGGGAGTATGATGATAGCGAAGACAAGCTAATAAACTTTGATGCTATACTTAATATGTTTGACAATACAAGCATAGAAGCTGGTGACAAATATATTAGTTGTGATGTAGCTAGATTTGGTAAAGACAAGACTGTAATTATATACTGGAATGGTTTAAGAGCCGAAAGAATAAAAGTATATAGCAGCAATACAATAACTGAAGCAGCAAAAACAATACAAGAAATACAAAGACAAGAATTAGTGCCATTAAAAAATATAATAGTTGATGATGACGGAATAGGTGGTGGTGTTCGTGATATACTAAGGTGTAAAGGGTTTGTGAATAATGCAACACCTATAAATAAAGAAAATTATCAAAACTTAAAGACACAATGCTATTACAAACTAGCAGAGTATATAAACGCATCAAAAATATATTTGCATACAAACGATACTAGCATAAAAGAAGATTTAACAAAAGAGCTAGAACAAGTTAGACGTGATAAAATAGATAGAGATACAAAATTAGCTATATTGCCAAAAGAAAAAGTAAAACAAATTATAGGACGTTCACCTGACTATTCTGATGCATTGATGATGAGAATGTACTATGAATTAAGACCGCAAGGTGTATATTATGTGCAATAAAAAGAAAGGGGTGCACTATGCAACCCCAATCTATAAGAAACCCAAAACGCTGCAATGATACTCAAATTAAATTATTTATATTTTATATTATGGAATTAGTTATCAACAACCAAAGTTATCACATACCGAATGACTGGTCGCAAGTCAATTTAAGAAAGTATATGAAATTTGTTGAAGATATAGATGGTGTTGAAGATGAATATATGCAAACTCTGATAACACTATCTTGTTTTATCGATGTACCTATACAATTACTTGAGGGTTGCAAAAAATCTGATATAGATGCTGTAATGCAAGAGTTACACAAACTTATAGAAACAAAAGCGAATACAGACCTCAATATGATAATTACAATTGATAATGTCGATTATGGTTTTCACCCAAATTTGCACGAACTAAAGCTAAAAGAATTTGTAGACTTAGACACAAAATTAGAGGGTGGTTGGCTAAATATGCATAATGTAATGGCAATACTATACAGACCAATTACAGAACAAAAAGGTGACAAATACAAAGTAGAAGAATACGACTATATAAGTGCAAATAAAAGAGCTGAACTATTTAAAGATAATTTAAGTATAAACACAGTAAATGGTGCATCTAGTTTTTTTTTGAATATAGGAATGGCTTACACGAACACTATGCAAGTTTATTCAAAGAACCTTACGAGGAAACAGAGAAGAAAAATGTCAAGACAGAAGAAGAAACATTTGAAGAAAGATATGGCTGGTATAGTTTAGTATATAATTTAGCAAATGGTGATATTTTAAAATTTAACGATGTATTAGAATTAACAGTAAACGAATGTTTCAATTATATAGCATATCAAAAAGATTTAACACACATACAGAATAAACAATGATATTATACAAAGGTGAAGAAGTAAAAAATGTAACACTCAATATGTTGTATGAAATATTTAGAGATTTAGGTACAAGTAATTTATTTATTCAAACAACATCAATAGGTGACATATTCGAGATAGAATTAAACGAAGTTGCATACCCATTGATGCACGTAACCACAAACACTGCAACATATACGCTAAGTGAATTAACATACAACTTTCAACTAATATTTATGGATTTAGTCAAAAAAGATGAGAGTAATGAAGAAGAAGTTTTAAGTGATATGTTGCAAGTTGCTGGTGATATATTAAGTGCATTGAAGAATAGTGATTTCAGCAATGACTTTGAGCACTTTAGATATGATATAAGAATTAATGAAGAAATAAATTGCGAACCATTCACAGAAAGATTTGATAGTCAAGTAAGTGGTTGGACGGCAGACATAAGTATAACAGTATCATTTGACGCATCAGCTTGTGCAGGTGATATACCTAACTAATTATTAAAAAAATGGCAAGTACAGTAACAACACAACAATTGACAGTAGAAGTAAAAGAAACATTGACGTTAAATGGCACAACATACGACCAAACTGTCACACACACATTAAATGGTATAGGTAATATATCTAAACGTATATTTACAATACCACATAGTTCAACAGTGACATTAGCAACTTTTATCTCAGCAGTAACTAATGATCAATTTGACGTTGAAGATGTCAAATACATTAGAGTTACAAACTTAGATGACACAGATGCTTTGATTTTGACAAAAGCATTTAATGCAACATCAGCAGCAACAGAACTAAAAGCACAAATGAGTGTAGTTTACTTTACACCAAATGGTAATGGTGCAACATCAAAAGCTGGTGTAACAACAACTGATGATATAGAAACTTTATTTGTACACAATCCACATGGTGGTAATGCACTAGATTTAGAACTTGTAATAGCTACTGCTTAATGATAAAACCCGAAAGAACACAAAAAGTATTAGACACTTTTGCTAAAAAAGTTATTAAAGACGCAAGAAGCATACTGAGAAATAAAAAAAACACTGGTAATCTTTCTGATAGTCTTAAATATAGATTAAAGGTATATGATAGTGGTGCTTTAGACTTAAATTTCGAAGCACTAGACTATTTTGATTTTGTTGATAAAGGTGTACAAGGTAACAGTGGTCAAGCACACCCAAAACGTGGTAAACTAGCACCTGATAGTCCGTACAAGTATGGTAATAAAATGCCACCTACTAAAATATTAGATAAATGGGTTGTTAAAAAAGGTCTGAAAGCAGCGAGAGATGAAAAAGGTAAATTTATAAAAAGAAAAAGTTTAGTATTTGCTATAGCTAAAAGTATACAATTATATGGTCTAGAAGCTACTCAATTTTTCACAAGTCCTTTTAACAAACATTACAAGAAATTACCGCAAGATGTTATAAACGCATACGCTAAAGATGTAAGCAAGTTTTTAAAGTTTGCGACTAAAGATTTATAATTATGATATTATCACACACAATAGATGTAGAAGATACAGTTATACAAGCAGCATACTCTGATATTGTTATGGTTGCTAGTAACGCACCTAACAATGTAGTTGTCTTACCTGATTTTAAATATGGTGTAAGAGTATATGTATTTTCTTCAGATGACCAAAATAGTTCATTCAATAGTGGCCCTAAAGCAATATTAAAATCACCTATACTATCTGATAGAAAAGCTATTTTCAGAATAGAAGATGCTATACAAGATTTTACAAAAACTGACGCAGAGGGTTACGCACAAGAAAGTACTGATGGTACTTTAGTAACAAGTACAAAGAATGATTTAGATATGTTTTCTGATAATCATTCGATACACGTTATTGATAAATATTCTAGAAATAAACAAAATTTAGTACACGTTTTTGTTTTACCATTTTATGAGTATAGAGAAACCTCAACAAGTGATTTGACAACTGTAAATGTATTAGGTCAATTGAAAAACTTTTTTTGTTTCAACTCTGTCACACAACATAATATTAAAAAACGTGGAGGTACTTTCTTGTTTGAAGATTACATTTTAAATGGTGATGTTGATAAATTTTTAACAAAGTTTGACGATAATACTACATTTGCTAAAGCACAAAAAATACGTTCAAATGATTATCATACAATAGGTTTTATTAATGGGTTTTACAAAAGAAATAATAATAATTTTGATATAGGTAGTTATGGTAGTCGTATAGATTATATTAGAATACAATGTTTTCAGGCAGATGGATCTGCTAGTAATCAATTTAATGTTACAAATAATGATGCTAATGGTGGTGCAGCTGGTGAAACTATACAAAGTCAATTTATAGACGAAAGTACAAATGTTGAAAAAGGTTTATTGTATTTTGGTTGTGGTACTCAAAACATAGCTAACAGTGGTTTAGATATTAATGCTTTCGGTTTTATTACAAAATATTATTCTATACAATCGTTTATGGAGGGCACTGGTGATAGTCCTGACACACCAACTAGTAAACTACATATGTTCGAAATAGTTGAAGATGATTGTGCTGGTTATGAAACTATACGATTAGCATTCCTTAATAGTTTAGGTGCATACGATTATTACAATTTCACTAAAAAATCTACAAAGTCTACTGCAATAAAAAGAAGTCCATTTAAACAAAGATATGGCACTGTCGCTAATGATGATGCTTTCTTTTATAGTCAAGGTACATACGAGGGTGGCACAAGAACTTTCAATGTTAATGCAGTACAAACTATTGAGTGTAATACAGATTTTATTAATGCACAAGATTGTGAAATATTAGAAGAATTGTTTATAAGTCCTAGCGTGTTTATGCAAGATGGTGATGATTTTGTACCAGTTGTTATACTAGATACAGAATACATTACACAAACTGATGCTAATGACAAATTAAAACAATATATACTTACAATAGAGAAAGCACATAATACAAGAGTACAACGACTATGATAAGATTGCAAGTAAAAGAACAAAATAGTAGTAAACTAATTGATTTAGATGTGTATGGTACAGAAAATATTAATCTGACTTTACAAGTAGATGATGTTAGAAGTTTTGCTACTAAAAATGCTAGTTATTCTAAAGAATTTCAATTACCTGCAACGAAAACAAATAATGATTTTTTTAAACAATATTATAATTTAGATAATTTTACAACAACTTATAGTCCATACAAAGTAGCTAAAGTATTTCTGTACGTCAATGATGTTTTATTAATAGAAGGATTTTTAATGCTCACTAAAGCACTAGAAAAAACAACTGAAAGGTCTTATAGCGTAATTATATTTAATGACGTAGCGAACATATTAGAAGTGTTAGCAGACGCAACTTTGGCACACTTAGATTATACAGATATAGAGCATCATATGACACCACAAAACGTATTTGATAGTTGGACTAATGGTGTTACACTATCAGATGGTGCTACTGTAACTGATAATGTTTTTTATCCTTTAATTAACGATGGTTATATAGGTACAAATCTTGAGTTAATAGATTTAGGTGCTTGGACATACAGATTTAATGAACATCACGTAATGAATTTAAAACTTAAGTATATAATAGATAAAATATTTGATTTTGCAGGTTTTAAATTGTCAAGTAATTTTTTTAATACATCATATTTTGAGTCAATATATTTTGATACTGGTATACAACAAGGTGCTGATGATGTCGAGCCAACATCTTTAATTACTTGTGATGGAATTGATAATTCATTACCTGTAGGTATACCATATTATGGACAACTTGCAATTAATTGGACTAATGAAAGTGGTGATTTGAACTCACAATTCAATCACAACACAAGTATTTTTACTGCTGCATATACTTCACCTGTCAATTTTAGTATTACAATAGATATTACAGGTGCTGCACAAGTTATAGGTGGTCAAATAATTTTACCTAACGGCTCAATATATTTAGGTGGTTTACACACACATTCTGATGGCACAGTACAAGATGTAGATTTAGGTAGTGCATACAACTATGTAGTTGCAACAAACACAATAACAATGTCAGGGACTAGAACTTTGAATGCTGGTGATACATTGTTATTGTATTTATATTCTGATACAGTTGTATTTGATATACCAGCTGGTGCTAATGCATCGTTGAAAATTACGCAATTTCCACAATTTCCTACTACAAGTATGATAGTTCAAGACATAGGTGATATAAAACTTGCAGACATACTTAAAGACGTTTTAAATATGTTTAATTTAACAGTAGAAAGTATTGGCTCTGATAGACTTAGAATTGAACCTTATAGTGATTTTATTAGTAATACTATTCACGATTGGACTGACAAAGTAGATTACAACGAACATAGTGTTGAACCAATTGAAATACCTAAACGCATACAATATAAGTTTGCTGATGATGATGAAAACTACAAAAAACAACTATATGACAATTTTGTAAACGTAAAATTTGGTAATCACATTATTGAATTTGATGTTGATAGCGATGAAATAATTACAATACAGAATAGTGTATTTGCATCACCTATTACAGAAATATTATCAATAAATGGTATGCAAATACAAAGTATTAAAACACAATCAGGTGAAGATGAGTATGTAGCATATAAAAATAAACCTAGATTGGTATTTAAGAGAAGTGGTGATTTATTGACATTTGGTGGAATACCTGAAGAAGGTATTTTTAATGGTTTTTATGGTGTATTAGTTGAAAATACCTTAAACGCACACGCTTTTGATAAAAAATTCTCATCTTGTACTAACGATGACCAGAGTTTATTATATGGTCTGATTAATACGACATTTATTGATGGTGACGTAGAGCAACCTCTAAACACATTATTTAATAGATTTTGGTTTCCGTATATAAGAGAAAGATATAATGTTGATAATGGTCTAATAGTTAAGTTCAAAATTAATTTAAGAGCAACTGATTTAAATGAATTTAGTTTTGGTGATAAAGTAAGAGTCGAACAACAATTATACAGAGTTAATAAAATAGAGTTTAATACAGAAAAACAACTATTGTCTAAAATAGAGCTAATTAGAATATGAAAAAAATATCAAGTGTAGATGCTTTAGGTAAAATACTTTTTGAAGATGCTAAGGGTACAGGTACAACTGCTGGTACAAAAGAAGATTGTCTTGCTTATGGTTATGATTTTGATGGCACTAATTGTTATGTCAGCAAATCACAAATACCAAAAAACGATAGTAAAGTCAATAATAATGGTAATTTAGTTTCAGGTGTCAATAATAATATTATAGGTAAAGGTAATATTGTTAATGGCTCACACGCTAGGGTTTTAGGTAATGGCAATATAGTAGAAAGACGTGCAAAACAAAGTGTAACTATAGGTATGGGTTGTTTTACTGATAAATTTGGTGAGATAGCTTTCGGTAGTAGTATAAATAGCAATAGAGGTAAATATAGTATACTGCAATACAATGGTAGAACTACAGATGCTAGTACTATTGAATTATATCTAGGTGGTAAATACAATGAGTGTTTCTATGTAGATCCAAATTACGAATCTGCATTTTGGGGTGAAATACAAGTTGTTGCATTTAACAAAACAGATGGTGAAGCAAAAATAATGCATAAATATTTTTTGTTCAAATATGTAGGTACAACATTCACAGAAGTTATAAATGTTATTTTTATAAATTCAGGTGATACAGGTATGTCATCAGTTAATATGACTATTAATGTAGCAACTGCATCTTCAAAACCTGATAAAATTACAATAAGAGTAACAGGTCTAGCAGGTAAGACTATAGATTATAATGGAGTATTAAAAGTTAATGAGGTTAGAGATTATGAAAGTTAAAGATTTTAAATTACGTGCTGAAAGTATAAATTTAGGTTTTCAGATACTCAAAAATATTATGCCAATTATAACTAAAAAAGAAAACAAAAAAAATATTAATAAAATAATATCAGGTAAATGGCACAAAAAGTAACACAAATTATAGAATTAAAAGCTGATACTAAAGATGCTAATAAAGGTTTAGAGGAAGTTAAGAAAAAAACAGAAGACACAAGCAATGCAGCAACTGATGCTGCACAAAACTTTAGTGTAATGGGTGTGAGTATAAGTGGTATTAAAACGGCTTTTGCTAAAATTATACCTATTGCAAAGTCTATGTTTACTACAATTAAAGGTGGTATAATGGCTACTGGTATTGGTGCACTGTTGATTGCTTTCGCTGCACTCAGACAATTTTTTACAGATAACGAAGAGGGTGCAGCTAAATTAAAAACTATACTAGCAGGTATAGGTGTTGTTACTGGTAACATAACAGATGTACTAAGTGAATTAGGTAAAGCTATATTTGAAGCATTTAGCAATCCTAAACAAGCAGTTATGGATTTAGCAGATGCCATAAAACAAAATGTAGAGAATAGAATAGAGGGTTTAGTAAAGGGGTTTGGTGCACTAGGTAGAATTGTTAGTGGTGTATTTTCAGGTAGCTTAAGCGAAGTCAAAGCTGGTTTAAAAGATTTTGGCGAAAGTTCGTTACAAACTTTTACTGGTGTAGAAGATATTACAGGTAAGATAAAAAAGAATGTAAGTGACTTTGTAAATCAAACAAAAGATGAGGTTGCAATTGCAACACAATTAGAGAAAGATAGATTAGCATTACAACAATTTGAGAGAAAAGCATTAGTAGATAAAGCTAAAACAGAAAGCGAAATAATGAAACTTAGACTGCAAGCAAGAGATATAGAAAGTTTCACAAATGAAGAGCGTTTAGGTTTTATGCGAGATGCTAATAGACTAGCAGACGAACAATTACAAAAAGACTTACACGTAGCTGAAGAAAAACTAAGGTTTCAACAAGTAGAAAACAGCTTTAGTAAGTCATCACAAGAAAATTTAGATGCTGAAGCACAACTAGAAGCACAAGTATTTCAGATACAACGTAGTAACTTCAGTGAGAGAAAGCGTATGAAATCTGAAGAACAAGCATTAGTACGTGAAGCAAGTGCATTACAAAAAGCAGCAGACAAAGAAGAAGAAGAAGCTGCAAAGAAAATAGCTGATTTAAGAAAAACTATATCACAAGAGTTAATGTCTACACAAGAATTAGAAATAGCGAAGTCTAGTGAAAAGTACGACAAGCTAATAGAACAAGCAAGAAAAAACAATATAGACACAGTTGAATTAGAAAAAAAGAAAGCTGAAGAATTAGATAAAATTAACCAAAAGTTTACTGATGCAGCAATAAAAAAGAAAACTGACGAAGAATTATCAAAAAGAAAACTAGCTGACGACACACTTAATGGTGTTAAAGCTGCATTTGGTGAAGAAAGTGCTGCAGGTAAAGCAGCTAGTGCAATACAAGCAACTATAAACACTTACGAGGGTATAACTGCAGCATTAGCATACGGACCAATTGGTATACCTTTAGCAGCAGTTGTAGGTGCAGCAGGTTTCAAAAATGTAGCAGAAATACTAAGTACACCACCACCTGAATTAGCTTTAGGTGGTATTGTAGGTGGCTATGGCACTGGCACATCAGATAGTATTAATGCAAGATTATCAAAAGGTGAATCAGTTATCAACGCTAGGTCTACAAGAATGTTCAAACCACTTTTAAGTGCTATAAATGAGCAAGGTGGTGGTCGTGCATTTGCAGATTCTGAAGGTACTGGTGGAATGACTGCTGGTGTTGTAAAAGCATTTGTAGTTGCAGATGATATGACAAATCAACAGAATCAATTAGATAAAATAAGAAGAAAAACAACAATTTAAAAATTAAAGATATGCCGTGTACAAAATGCGAAAATGGTAAATATAAATTTGGTCAAGGAGATTGTATATATGATACAAAACAAGATTGCGAATCTGCAAACCAAAACTACGATATAGTAGAATTAGTAGTTGATGATGACAATGCAGCATTGTCGATAGATGCTATAAGTTTAGTTACAAGTCCTGCTATAGATGAAAACTTTGTGTATTTTAATGATGATAAATTCAATCTAACATTTGCTAAAGTAGATGAAGAAAAAAGAATGCTTGTAAGTCCTGCATTGATACCATATAAACAGATATATAGATATGATGCAGACACAGACAAAAACTATTATGTATATTTTACAAAAGACACAGTGCGAAAAGCTAGTGAAAACTATATGATACATAATAACACTAACAATGCTACAACACAACACGAAGCAAAAGTAACTGGTGTTCATACAATTGAAAGCTGGATAGTCGAAGATAGTAAGCAAGACAAAAGTAATTTATATGGTTATGAACTACCAGTCGGCACTTGGTTTGTGACTATGCGAATCAATAATAATGAGGTATGGGAAAGAGTAAAAAGTGGTGAGTTAAAAGGTTTAAGTATAGAGGGTTATTTTATTGATAAAATGGAACAAATGGCTAAACATATTGTACAACAAGAGAAAGTTGGCTCTATGATTGCAGATGGTATGGAATTGCCGTTATTTGATAATGAAGAAGAAGCACTAGAAGTTGCAAAAGAGATGGGATGTGAGGGTGTACACGAGCACTCTTTAGATGGTAAGACTGTATATATGCCTTGTGCAGATCACGATATTATACAGAAGTTAGCAGAAATATTAGAATTAAAAACTGTAGTAAAAAAAAAAGTAGAACCTAAAACTATACTAGAGAGTTATACAGATTATCCTCAAAGTGCATCTAATAATGCAAAAAGAGCAATCAAGTATAAAGAAGAAAATGGTAGTAGTTGCGGTACAAGAGTTGGTTGGACTAGAGCAAGACAATTAGCAGATAAAAAACCTATTAGTAGAGATACTATTGCAAGAATGGCAAGTTTCAAAAGACATCAACAAAATAAAGATGTACCATATTCAGAGGGTTGTGGTGGCTTGATGTGGGATGCTTGGGGTGGTGCAAGTGGTATTAATTGGGCAATAAGAAAACTTAAACAAATAGATAGAAAATAAGACAAATAAACTTTTTTTATATTTTATAGTATAACTTATTAAATAAACATTGTAATGGACTTAAAAGAAAGAATCAAAGTTGCTCTAGGTATAGAAACTGAAGAAGCACAAGAAGTCACATTAGCATTCGAAAGTAAGCTAGAAGATGGTACAATCATTGTATCTGAAGCTGAAGAATTAGCAGTTGGTGTAGTTGTAAACATTTTGAGCGAAGATGGTGTACAAACACCAATGCCTGAAGGAAATTACAGTCTTGAAGATGGCACTAGTTTTTCAACTGATGAAACTGGGCTTGTAACTGAAGTTTCAGAAGCTGAAGAAGTAGATGCTGATGATGAGGAAGACGATATGGGTAAAGAGAAAGACAAAGAGTATATGTCTGACAACGCAGAACTATTTGCAGAAGTAGGTAGTGTTGTAAAAGAATTATTAGAAGAAGTACGTAAAGATATTAGCCGTATATCTTCTGAGTTAGATGAGTTAAGAGGTGAAAATCTAGCTAAAGATGAAAACATTGTAGATTTACAAAAAGAAAACACTGAGTTATCATCACAACTAGAAGAATTAGGAAAAGAGCCTAGCGAAGAACCTATAAATACAAGTAAATTTAACAAAACGTCAAAAAGACGTGAATTGAGTAGTGCAGAATACAAGAAGTTAGATGCACGTGAAAGATTTTTATATAATTTAAACAAATAAGAAAATGGCAATTACTATTAATTCAAGCTATGCAGGTGACCACGCTGGTCAGTATATAGCTGCAGCACTAAAAAGTGCAACATCATTAGAATTTCTAACAGTGTTAGAAAACATAAAATATAAAAGAGCAATAACAAAAGTAGCAGGTTCTAATTTAGTACAAGATTCTTCTTGTGATTTTGACGAAGCTGGTACACTTGCTTTGACTGAGAGAAGTCTTGAGCCTAAGAACTTTAAGATTAACACTGACTTATGTCGTGAAACTCTTTTACAAGATTGGCAAGCTGCTCAAATGAGAGCTGGTGCCAACAATTCTGATTTATCAGATGATTTTGCTGCATTCGTAGTATCTTATATGGCTGCTACAATTGCAGACCACGTAGAAAGTAACATTTGGAATGGTAACACAGCAACTGGTGGCGAGTTTGTTGGCTTTATGCACGCAGGTAACGGACTATTTGAGAATGACGCTGCTATCGTAGAAGCTGATAACTCAGGTGGTGCTGGTACTGCATTTACGGCTGGTAACATTATAGCAAACTTAGGTATTATTGCTGCTGCTATTCCTAGTGCAGTATATACTAAAGAAGATTTATACATCTATATGTCACCAACGACTTACAGATTATACATCAATGCTATTTCTGCATTATCTGCATTCCCATTCAATCATATGGGGCAGTATACTCCTGAATTTGAGGGTATTAAAATAGCAGTATGTCCAGGAATGGTAGAAAACAAAATGTGTGCTGCACAACGTAGCAACTTATTCTTTGGTACTGACTTAGTATCTGACCACTCAGAGATTAAGATTATGGATATGCGTGACCTAGATGGTTCTGACAATGTAAGAGTTGTTGTAAAATACTCTGCAGGTGTACAACACGCACAAGGTGGTGATATAGTTAGATTAGACTAACGATAAAAATAATCATATGGGGGTTGAAATACACCCCCATTAACTAATAAAACAAGATAATATGGCTTGCGAATTAACTAAAGGTAGAGGTCTCGATTGTAGAGATGGTATTGGTGGTATTAAAGCAGTCTATTTTGTGCAGTTAGCTGATGTAACAACTTTGACCTCGTCAGGTGGTGAATTAACTGAGTTTGTGATAACTTCAAACTTATTTAAATACAATCTTGCACGTGGTACTGGTTCATATACTGAAACTGTCAATGTAAGTACAGAAAATGGTACTTTATTTTTTCAGCCTGAGGTAAATATCAAGCTACACAAAATGACAACTGCAGACCAAAACGAACTAAAATTATTAGCACAAAACAGAAGATTAGTAATATTTGTAGAAACTAATAATGTAAATGCAGCAGGAAAGCGTACAATACTATGTTGTGGTTCTGTCAATGGTATGGAAATGACTGCAGGTACTGTACAAAGTGGGGTAGCATTTGGAGATATGAATGGTTATGATTTGACATTTACAGGAATGGAGCCTGATACTGCATTAGTAGTTGAAGACTATACAACAAATCCATTTGACCAAGGAGATTTTACTGTCAATGCGATAGATGAAGACTAACAATCAATATAATTAAGAAAAAGGAGGGTTATGCCCTCTTTTTTTTTAGTTTTTTGTAAATAAATTGAGTTTTTTTATATTTTATAGTATGATACACATTAATAAAGGTGGATTGAGTACATTCCCAGTAACAATTAAAGAAAAAAGAGTGAATAATAGTGGTGTAACTATTTATTACTTGATTAACCTTAATAATGATATGACGAAAAAAAATTGGTGGTCATATGGTGCACAAACTATTACAAGAAGATATACTGCATTCAGTATAAATGATAGTATTGGCTCACCACCACTGCCACTGCCTGATGAAGGATTTTACACATATAAAATTTATGAGGTTACTTCACTTTCAATTGACTTTACTGACGTAGATAATGTAGCAGTAACTGATAGTCAAATTGTAGAAACTGGTAAAGCATTTGTGAAAGATGCATCAGTAACCGAAGTAACCTACACACAATATACACCAACAGATAATACAAATACATTAAATAGTAATACACAATACATAAGTATATAATTATGAGTAGACAAAAGACAACAACAGAGTTACTATCAGAACAACTAGGTAAAAAAGGTAAAGTAGAAGTGTTTACAACTGATGCACAAACTAGCAAAGACTTTTATGCAGTACACTTTGTAACTGAAAGTGTAATAACAAATTGCACTATAACTGATGCAGTAAATGATAGTAATTTAGATGGTGCTACAATACCAGCTGGTACAGTAATATTTGCACCATTTACTGCAATAGATTTAGCAAGTGGTATAGCAATAGGATATAACAACTAATATATGTTTCTAGCAAACGCATTAAAATTAAAAAGTAGAGTTGCTACTGCTTTTGATATAGGTTCTGTATCAAATATTAAAGCGTGGTATAAACTTAAAACAGGACAGACTGTAAGTAGTGGTAATTTGACAGTTTGGGCAGATAGTAGTGGCAACACAACTGAAGATATGGATTTAGATGTAGTCAGTGGTGTTTTACCTATCAACACTACAACTGGTGCAGTAAATTTTAACACTGTTGATAAGGGTTTTATAAGTACAAGTAGTGACCAATTAAACTTAAGTACATTTACAATTTTAGCAGTATTAGATGTAGTAGAAAGTGGTGCTGCTAATGAAGCAGTATTTGGTCGTTTAGGTAACGATGAATTTAGATTATATCGTGGCTCTAATGGTGCTAATGTGAGATTAAGAGCCAATGGTATTAACTATGATGCTACTTTGACAACTGGTACCTTACCTACTGGTAAATTTTTATTGACATTAAGAAGAAATATTAATGGTGTTTTAACAATAGATGTAGATGATACAAATGCAAATAATATAGGTACAACTATAACTGATTTATTTGATTTTACAAGACTAGGTAATGGTGCTACTGATTGTTTTATGTACGAATTAGTTTTTTTTAATGATAGAAAATCTGACACTGATTTAGCACCAGTAATACAAGATATTAGTAATAGAAACGGATTGTAATGAAAGAAAGACTAATTAATATTAACCTTACAAATGAGGTGCAGCCTAGAAGCATCGAGCAAAGTGGTCAAGATTGGGTAAGTTATGGTGATGGTGAGTACAAAAACAATTACCCACAATATCTG
>TARA_R100001440_G_scaffold5611_1_pt1 | contig 19051 bp, 17 predicted proteins | sample TARA_R100001440 | Tara Oceans TARA_R100001440 (sample SAMEA2622112) | marine metagenome | biome: marine biome (ENVO:00000447); feature: surface water layer (ENVO:00002042); material: "saline water (ENVO:00002010), including plankton (ENVO:xxxxxxxx)" | depth 5 m
GAACAAGACCGAGTTGACAGCAACCCATAGTAGTGTGATATTATCATTCTGATAATTATCTTTTTGATAAGAACACTCTAGGGGTATCATGTCACATAAACCACATGAGACCGAAAAGACTTATATCAAAGCCGCGCGGCCATCATTTAAAAGCCGAGGTATTAGCGGAACTGCATTAAGCAATGGTATCATCGCAGGCAAAGAGAAAAACCCTCAGCTTTTTGGGCGGGCTTGGGTTGATGCTTGTGAAGAGATGCTGAGGACTGATCCTGTTGTGATGAGATCTTGGTCAATGCTTAAAGGTACCTTATTAAGTGCATCTTGGTATTTTGAGCCAGGCATTAAAAATAATCCTGCGTCTGAAGAATATGCAAGATATGCCAATGAAGCCTTTGGTTTTGATGGCTATTCAGGCCAGATGTCAAAATCATTTGAAGAGCAACTCGGCTACTTATGGGACTTTATACCTCTAGGCTATAGATACGCCGAAGAGATATACAGAGTAGGCCTAGACAGTGAAGGACGTCAGCGCATTTGGCTTGATCATTATGCAGATAGAGAACCTAGCGCACACTTTAAGTGGTTGTCTCGAGATAATGAACATCTTGATGGAGTGATGCAGCAGAGCATAAATATCAAACATCAGCCTGAGCCAATACCATCAAACAAACTTTTATTACTTACGCTAAATCAAACGGGCTCAAACTTTGAAGGTGTTGGTTTGATGCGAGCTTGTTATTTTTGGTGGCGACAAAAACAACGCACTGCAAATCTAATGAGTATCGGCGTTGATCGTTGGGCTGTGCCTACGCCTAAAGTGGTAATTGATCGAGCAGAAGCAGACGCTCAAGGACTTTCACAAGCTGACTTATCAGAGATCATTGATGAAGCCGAGCAGCAGGTAGCAGCTTTCCTGAGTGCTGAGCAGAGTTATCTCGTTGAGTCTCCAGTTGTAAAGTTTGAGAGTTATTCAGAGTCACCAACACTCTACAGTCAAGGCCCGATTGGAGTGATCCAGCTTGCAAATCAAGAGATCTCACAAGCGACATTGACACAATTTATAAACCTTGGAACAACTGATACAGGATCTCGAGCAGTTGGAGAGGTTCACGAGAATGTATTTAGACGATCATGCATCAATTTATGTGATCGTCTAGCCTCTCAAATCTCAGGACGTGCTAGAGCTGGTGGCGGAACGATGGCTCGACTGATCAGGTTTAACTATGGAGCTGTTGATCCTTCACTGTTGCCACGTCTTCGACATGAGAATCTTGACTCTGATGAGTTAGCGGAATCGATGGGACAACTTGCGCCACTTGTTCAGAGTGGACTCCTAACACCCACTGATGAGATCGAACGCTCAATACGTGCGAGGATTGGCGCCGGTGACCTGCCAGAAGAAGCACAAAGATCAGCCTTTGAGCGTGCCGCATCTGGAGGCCCAAGTGCGGCCGCACTTGCTGAGAGATTGATACAACGGAGAAAGCGCAATGGCTAAGAAGCGAACCAAAGCACAAACGCCAGCTCCAAAAAAAGACCGCATTAAAGGCAGTAAGACCAATCCTAAAGGCAGCGCGAGCGGCTCAAGGGGTGGGATCAAAATCAGTGATGAAGCTGTGAAGAGTCTTGAGAATATGCGAGACAAACATAATGCAAGATTCACAAAGTCAAGTAGGCGTGTTGATCTTGGCAAGCTTAAAGCAGTCTTTAGGCGTGGCGCCGGTGCTTTTAGCACGTCACATAGACCGGGCATGAATAGGAATCAATGGGCGTTTGCAAGAGTGCGAGCATTCTTGAAATTGGTCGCAACAGGTCAGCGCAAAAAAGCTTACACAACTGACCTAGATCTTTTGCCTAATGGTCATCCACAAAAGACAGAGAAGAAGTCTGAACAGCTTGCACCCAAGAAATATGATCATATTGACTTCAAGCCGCCAAAGGGCGTTCAAGATGCAGCAGCTCGAGCGCTAGAAGTCAGAGCAAGCAAGCCAGCTTCACAGCGTGGAATGACTGATGTTGGCATAGCCAGAGCAAGAGATCTTAAAGCAGGTAAAACGCTATCACCTGAGACCGTTAAAAGGATGCTCGCATATTTCACACGTCACGAAGTCGATAAGACTGGCTCTACTTGGAAAGATCAAGGCAAAGGCTGGCAAGCTTGGCATGGTTGGGGTGGTGACGCTGGCTTTTCTTGGTCTAGAAAGATCGTTAAACAAATGAAATCAGCAGACGAAAAAAGCCAAAGCCTGACAGCTTACACAGAAGCTATTCAATTAAATGACTCTAGTGAACTGATCACGGGCAAACCTTTCCTAACTCTTGGCGTTGATCAACAAGTATGTAGCCGCATGAGTGGCGAGCCAGTTGGAAAGCCCATCACACAAGATACACTTAAAGAACTTGTCAGAGTATTTGAAGCGACTAAAGAAAGCTCACCAGTCATCATCGATTGGCAGCACGCCACATCTCCATATTCTGACAATATAGCAACACCTGAAACCGGCAACGCGCTAGGCAAGATCACATCATTAGAGATTCGAGATGATGGTTTGTATGCTTATCCTGAGTATACATCCAAAGGTGCTCAAATAGTGCAAGATGCTGAAGGGGTTCTGTGGTCTTCTCCTGAGTTTTTGGTGGGTGAAGTCTATGACCGCAACGGCGGGGAATTAATCGGTCAAGCTCAGATGCTAGCGATTACGCTTACACCTAGGCCGGCCCAATCACATGATACAATCTCCACAGTGAGACTTAACGAAAGTGAGGTACAAATGGACACGGACATGTCTATGGATGAACTTCGGGCCGCACTCGAGGCCAAAGATGAACTCGTTAAACAGCTTGAAGCTCAAATCAAAGAGATGAAAGCGGACAACGAGAACGCCATGAAGTCTGAAGAACTCGAAGAGAAAAAAGACGAGAAGAAGTCTGAAGAACTCGAAGAGAAAAAAGACAAAGATCACAACGAAAACAAAGAGATGAAGCGTAAAGAGTACACAGAAGACGCTCAAGCGGTATCAACTCTCAGCGAGTCCAATGTGCTCTTATTCCAAGAGATTCAAACTCTTAAAGAGCAAGTTGATCAACTCCAAGCTGACAAGGCAAAAGCACTGGCAGAGAAAGCACAGATTCAAATGGAGTCTGATGTCACTCAACTTCTCAACGAAGGCAAGATCTCAGTCGCAGAGAGGTCAACAGCTGAACAGGCATGGCTTATTCAAAAAGATCAACCCGTTTTTTGGCAGATGTTCTCTGAGCGTCAACCAAATCAAAGCGTAAATCTTGAGAGCCTAGGTCACGGCGCAAGCGGTCAAGAGATCTCTAAGAAGGCGCTTAACGAACGAGTCCAAGCGCTAAGTGAAGAGAAAAAGCTCAGCTATTCTCAGGCGCTTGCACTGTTTAGAACTTCAAATCCAGACTATTACAATTCAGTATACGGAGGTTAAAAAATGGCCGATACATACAACACAAAAACATTTATCGCCGGCGGGAACATTACAGAGTTCGCACTAGTGAGCATCGACACAGACGGAAAAGTACAAGTCACAACAGCTGCAACAGATGCCAAGGTGATCGGAGTTGCTCAGCGTGCTGTGTCAACTGGTGAAGCGGTAGATGTGTTACTTAGTGGATGCACTCGCGTGATTGCAGGCGGAACAATCACATTTGCAACTACTCCGTTATTAATGGCAACAACTGCAGGAAAAGTTGTTGCTCACGCAACATCAGGAAACTACTCAGCATGTCGAGTTGTTCCGAACATCAATCAAACAAGCGCAGCAAGTGGAGACCAGATTGAAGTCTTCTTCACGGGGCCTCAAAATCTAATTCCTTAAGGAGAGTGACACATGGCAAGTTCATATTCTAATCTGCATCCAGTTGACGAAATTCTAAGTAGTCTTCTGATTGAAAACTATGGGTCTAATCAAGATCTTATAGCTGGTGAAATCTTCGAAACTGTTAATGTGACTGATCGCACCGGCACAATTCTTTTAGAAGAAGGTCGAAACTTTTTAGGCGCCGGAGCTGGTATCGATGTACAAAGAGCGCCGGGTTCTTCACGCGCAAAAATCAGCACATTTGATAGAAGTTCAACAACATTTGCATGTAAAATCTTTGCGGCTGAGCATGCGATTGCAGTTGAAGATCTCCTTGACTCCCAATATCCCGGATCTGAAGAAGAGCGTGCAGCTCGCATGGTCGGTAATGTTCTAGCGCTTAAGCGTGAAAAACGAGCAGCTGACTTACTCTTCAGCACTGCAGAGTTTACAAACAACGCTACAGCGGCCAATGAGTTTGGCGCACAGGTAGACGCGGCCGGTGCTGACCCATTGACCGGATTGCACAAGCTCAAAGACAAGGTCAGAGCAAATGCATCTGGCGTTCATCCTGACTCTTTAATCATGGGATATGAAGTGTTTCGAGCGCTAGCGCGTAACGAGGAGATCAGAGGATATGCAGGGACTGCATCAGCTGGTTTTGCATCTGGTAGCCGAATCTTACAAGATGATGTCGTCATTAGCGTTTTGCGTGACATCCTAGGAATACCTAACATTCATGTTGGATCAGCTAGACAAGATACAGCAGTTGCAGGTGCAACATCTTCAGAAAGTTACATTTGGGGCGAGTCCATCTTCATGGGTTGCTTGCGCGGTTCTGATGCTGTCACACAGAGATCAGGCAATGTGAAAGCTATGCCAGTGGCCGCGTTATCACTCCAATTCTCTGCACCAGTCTCAGGCGCTTATGACTCTCTTGACCGTACTGTTAAGTATGTGTATGGAGAAGAAGTCAATGCACTAAAGAAGATCGATGCAAATCTCGGATACATCGTCACAGACTGCTTGACTTAAGATGTGTGACCCCGTTGAGGCTGTGCTTTACAGCGAAAAGAAAGATAAGGAAGCGCTTGAATCTCTCAAGCGTCAAATGTCTAATTCTTCAAAGCTTCAGCGGGATCTCATCAAACAAAAAGTTAAGGAATTAGAGACCGAGATCAGAGCAAGCAAGGCGATTAAAAAAGCTATGGCTAGATCTGTAGACGGCCTCACCGGTGCACTGCAAAGAGCACTTGAGCAAGGCTCACCTGAGGCTTTGCTATCTTTGCCAAATGATGCTCTTAGCTCATTAGTCTTAAGATCTGGTTTAGATCTTGTAGTCGATGAGATTATAGAGCAATCGGATAGAATCGCTCAAGCAACCGTTGAGGGGATACAGATTGTAGATCCTTCTTTTGAGTTGCCAGCGATAGACCTGCAGGTTCAAGAATTGCAAATTGCAATTACTGACCGCGTGGTTGATACTGTTCTAATCCCTGACACAGTGCGAGCAGTTCAAGACTCTTTGATTGCCGCAACTGTAGAAGGTCAAGATGTCGCCATATCTTCATTAGCTCAGCGACTTAAAAAGAGTGAAGGTCGTCAACTGACTGAGATCAGAACCCAGATAAGTTCATATGGTCGAGGTGTAGCAGCTCAGGCAGGAGCATATGCAGGTCTAAACCTTGCGCTTTACACTGGGCCAGATGATGGAATAGCTAGAGGTTTTTGTCGGGCTTTGGTTGATCTTGTCTTGGATGAAGATCAAATGGGCCGGCTTAACAACCAGCAAGGTTTAAGTTTTAAATTAAGTGGTGGTGGCTATAATTGCCGGCATTCTTTATCATATGTAAGTGCTGGATTTGTCGAAGCTGGCAATCTTAAACGCGCTACATCAAAAGACATAAGCAAGGCAAATGCAAGAGCAAGAGGTGAATCATGATCAAAGCTATCACGGGTACTGATTATCTTTTTGAGTTTGTCGCTTCACAGCCGATCAACGGCACACCATCAATAACAATCCAGACCGCCACACCTGCAACGCTTGCACTAACTCAGAGCAGAGCAAACGCAACCGTAAGCGCAATCGCAAACGATAGAAGAACGCTAACAATAGACAATCAAGCAACAGGTTTGCAAGCTGATCAAGTCAACGCTTTTTTGATCACAAATGCCGATACAATATATCCAGTTGCAGTGACTCGCATAGTAGGAACTACAGCGATATTAAGCGAGCCTTTACCCCGTGAGATTGACCTGAGCACAAGCGCAAGTCTTGAGTTTGCTCTGTGGTCTGTGGTCTTACCCGGTGCGTCTGTTACGTCTGTATCTGGTACATATTCATATTCAGTCTCTCATGTTGTAGATGGTGGTCAATACACTCAATCGAGGCTATCAAGTGGAGTGATCAAAGTTACTCCGCGACCGTTTGACACTGGCTTAACTCATGAGATCCTAATTAACACGCTGCCTCTTTTAGCTGACTTGGTGCCACGTCGCCAAAGCTCATTTGATCCACAAATCAAAGCGGGTCTAGATGAGATGTCAACTAAGATCAGAATGCATTTAAGCGCAGACAGTTTGACAGAAGACGAGGTTTTTAATGCTCATGATTTCCAGTTGAGTCATCTTTACTGTGTAGCCGCGATCATCATGGAAGCAAATCTCAAGCTAGATATTGCAGATGCATATCGTCAAAGGTGCGCCGATCTCATGCAGATTGCTTTGGACTTAGTCGCGATTGACAAAGATGGTGATGGTATTGTTGATGATGGCGAGGTTGATCAAAATTATGGAAGTGGTGGAGCTTCTGATTTTAGAGCATCATTTAAAGGATATCTAAAATCTGACTATGACAAGACATTTACACCTACTCGAAGCATGAGGCATTGATCATGAAGATGACCTCAAGCATCAAATTACCTCGTTCACTTTGGAGTGATCAGGACAGCGCAACGCTAGGGCTAAATGCTATAGCCGCGATAAAAAGCCGCACATCTAAAGGGCTTGACGGGGATCTCGAACCGTTTGCTATGTACAGCGAAAAGCCCATAACGATCAGCAAAAAAGGCGCAAGACTTAGCCCCAAAGGCGGCCAACCTTCTGAGAGTGGTGACAGTGTTTTTTATGAGCAAGGTTATAGACAATATAAACACGAGTCTCGAGGCCGAAGTGACCGAGCTGCATCTGCTGAAGTTGACCTTGTCTTGAGTGGCGCGTTAATGAATAACATCATTTTAACTCAAGCTGATCGAAGCGGCTTCACAATCTCACTATCTGATCACGTTGCATATTATGGATATAGAGTTAATGCTGATCGTGAGTTTTTAAAGCTTGATCAAGACACGATTAAGGTACTTAGTCAAGCCGTGAATATCGACATAGCAAACAGGCTCAAAGGTGGTCGCAGATGAGTCAAGGTACTTTTCAGGCACTCGCCAAAGTTGAGAGCATGATTGAAGATATCACGCCAAAAAGTGACATCCATCACGGGTTTGTCTGTGTTCATAAATCAGCCGGCATAGTCGCAAGACTTGAAGAGCGTTATCATCAAAACAGGCTCTTTGAAGTTGAGCTGACAGAGTTATCAAGTGATGATGGTCAGGCCGGGATTAGTGGACGTAAGCGAGTAAGAGCCGAGGTGAGAGTAAGATATGATATTACTCAAGACGTGCTCAGCTTAAGTCAGACCATCAATGAAGATGCCGGCAAAATCATTGAGACGCTTAAAGGGCCAGAGTATGACTTGGTCAATTCTGGTATAGTCTCGATTATCCCTGAAACGTCAATCCTAGAAACAATTGCAAACACAGACGATCAAGGCAGACTCTTGCGAGTCCCTTTTATCATGCTTTATCTGGAGGCTTAAATGAGTGTAACTATCAGATCTCTATCAATCGCATCAGAATCAACCTTTGGGAGTCTAGACTCATCCACAAATCTCCCAGACGTCAGCGGCTTATCTTTTGTGTCTATCCCTTGCGAGCGCGACCCCATTGTGATCGCTGGAGAGCCTCCAATAAGTGAGCGCAATGATGCCCGTGATGGTGCTTACACATACGCACCTGAGCCTTCAACCGTTTACAGTGGCGGCAATCGCGTACAACATCGAACAGGCTCAATCTCTGTTACTGTTGATCTAACGGGTGTAGGTTCATCAGCTGCAAACTATACATCGAACTATCTTGGGTTCATCCTAGGCGCCGGTCTAAAAACTCAAGCTGGTCAAGGTAGTCAAAGCGCCGCATGTAATAGTGTTAACGAATACACAGCGACACCAGCAACAGCGGCCGGTGAGGTAGGTAACCTTGTGAGCTTCTCAAGCGCAAGATCACAATATAGCGCAATTACAGACGATGTAGACGGGTCAGGGTATACAACGGTCTCACCTGCATTTGATACAGATTTTACAGGCACTAAAGAAGTAAGGCAGCTTCAAACATGGTACCCCGGATCTAGAACAGCAACAGGCACAAGAGCACTCACCAGTGTAGCACTTAGAGTTGACGGCGTTAACTTTCAAAGCACTGCGGTGGGGTGTGTTCTCGAGTCTATGAGCATCAGCACAGACAACGGCCGGCTAATGGGCGAGTTTACTTTCCAAAGTGCTCACATCTTCGATACACATAGCGCAGCAGCTGGGCCAATTGAGCCAAGCTTTAACGCGGGTTCACCTCCATTTTTTAGAAATAGTGAGGTCATACTTAGCGCAACAGCTCCAACATCTCTGACAAACGCGACTACAGGAGACAAGCTGGGCCGCATCTCACTTGATTGTGATGACTTTACATTCAGCTTGACGAATACATTAACGCCGGTTGGATCGTCTAAGTCTGTCTTGGCTATGACTGACATGGAGATCACAGACACAGATGCCGAGCTAACATTGACGGTCAGCAGCGTTAATACTGCAATCTTAAACGATTTCAGAGATCGCGTATTGCGCCAAGTGATCGTAGGCACGGGGCCAACTGGTGACGGTAAAGGGTGCGCGATCATGCTAAGTGCAGCCTATCTTACAGTTGATCCAAGTCAATATGACGTATCAGGTAATGACATTGTACGCCAACAACTGACATATAAGCCTAGCCGCTTTGGCGGCGACGTTGTCGAGACCGGTGCAGGTAATTCGCCGATCAGATTTGGTCTAGGTGTTTAATCATGGCACTTAACTTTTCTCTATCTGCTGACATCCATCACGATGTAGTCGTAACCTGCGATCCTGCTGTGATTTGTGACGATGAACAGCGCTCAAAATATTTAGAGACTGGCGATATCTCACACTTAAAAGCTGACGGTGCAACGGTATTCACGATTCACGCGCTAAGCCCAGCACAAAGAGAAAACGCAGAGATTAAAGCAGGTGCTTACACTCGAAGCGAGTTAGGCCGCATGCTTTGGACTGAGTCACCAGACGAGATCAAAGAGCGTGCTAGATGGCATCATAATTTGAATGATGATGAACGGTCTGCACTTGCTGAATATCAAGCGTATATCTCAAGATGTTACGTTGAGATGATTTCAGAAGCTTTGATCTCAATCGATGGAGAAGACGCGACCATTGACCAGATTCAAAAGATCAAGCCCGAGTCTCATCGACTCCAAACTATAACCGAGTTAGTACAGCACATACAGCGGCTGAGCTTGGTCAGTGATCAGGGAAAATAGCGCTTGCCTCTGTTATTTGGATCTCAAACAATAGGGGCAGATCTTGGAGCTGTGAGCAATGCAAATCAAAACCAGATCTTAGAAGACAACGAGGCAACTGTGGCGGCCCAATCAAGCCAACTCTTCAACATGTGCAAAAAGATGATCAAGGGTACTATGTACCCGGTTATAGATTTGCTCCAAACTGTGGAGAAGGTTTCAGTGATTTTAAAATCAGGTCTTGCCCAATTGCAAACGCAAACAGGATGGCAACAGTCATCCAAGCTTATCAAAGATCTAAAAGAGACCTATGCAAGATCTCAGATTATTATCCACATCCATCATGCGCTTTAATCGATGCTTGTGATATTCTAGATACTCACACCGAAGCGCTCAAGATTCGACAGCAAGAAGAGAGGCTCAAAAATGGCAACTGATCAAAAAGTTCAGATTGAAGTCGAACTCGTCGGAGTCAAAGAAGCTGAAAAGAATCTGAGAGCGATTGAGTCAGGTGGTGAGCAGATAGGTGAAAGCTTTTCAAAGTCTAGTGATGAGATTGCAAAAAGTGCAGGAAAAATTAGAGAAGGCGCGGACAGTATTGGAGAGGGTTTTAATCAAGCTGGCAGTCTAATTTCAGGATTTGAAGAAGACGGTGCAGAAGCACTTGGCTCTGTTGGAGAGGGGCTTTCTGCAGTGACTGATTCTTTTGCGGGTTTTTCAGAAGCTGCAGCAGCAAGTGGAGGTTCTCTTTCTGCTCTTGCACTGCCAGCAGGTGCGGCGATTGTAGCGATATATCAACTTATAAAATCACTTCAAGACTATAGGGATGAAATATCAGGAGTAAACAAGCACGTTAAAGCTTACGAAGCATCTATGACAGAGCTTACAAGCGCAATTGAAGAACTTGCTTCAAAGCAGATCGTATTGACAAAAGAAGAGATAAAACAACTACAAGTCAGAGCAATAAGCGCTAAGACGTTAATTGAAGAAGGACAGCTCATCTCAGAAAATACGAGTAAGTTTGAGCGAAAAATAGCAAGATTAAAAGAAGATTTAAAGATTGAAAAGCAAAGGCTTAAGACAAGTAAAGAGAGCAATAAAGTCTCTCTGATAAGCGCCAGAGTAGATGTCAACAGAACAAGAAGAATCAAGGAAATCACTGAAGAGATAAAAAAGCTAACAAAAGCACAAGATGCAGAGCTTAATAGAGCAGTTGAGTTTAGCGAAAAAGGAGTCGTTGATTTTGTAAGATTTGAAGCTTTAAAGGAAGAGCTTTCAAAGCGATCATTAGAGAATCAAAAAAAAATAGCAGATCAAAACTTTAAGCTTGATGTTGAAACCGCATCGATTCGCATCAAACAACAAAAGAACGCAGCACAAGCTGAGCGACAACTAGCAGCGCTTGAGCACGCGGCCAAACTTAGAGAGATTGGAAAGCTTGACGATATAGACGAAACAAGCCGAGCAAACAGAGTTCAAGCGGCCACAATAGAACTCAATCAAAAACTTAAACAGATTGATCAAGCTAATTACGAGCGCATTAAAACAGCAAGGGCAGCACGTGCAAAGGCGGAGCTAGCAGAGCAAAAGAACCGGATAAACGCTCAAAGCGCTTTAGAAATGGCGCGTATAAATCAAAATCTCAAAGGTGAAGAGAACGCTACAAATAGAAAAATAGCACTTGCAGATCTAGCCTTTGATCGAGCGTCTCAACTTCTAGACCTTGAGGCAGATAAAAACGCAAACAGTCAAACGCTAAAAGAAGCGCTAGAAATCAATCATCAAAACAGGCTAGCAGAGATTAGGGACAAAGCAGAAGCTGATCGAATCGCAAAAGAACAAGCTGCAGCTCGTGAACTAATCGCAAGTGAAACAGCTTTAAAAGAAGACATATTAGAGATTGAAAGACTTAGAGCTGAAGTAAACTTAAAGGGACAAGACAGAGAATTAGAGTTGCTGAGGTTAGACTATGAGCAAAAATTCATGATGGCCAAAGGCAACTCTGAAAAGATCTTGCTTTTACGAGAACAGCAATCACAACAGATTACAGCGATACAAAGCAGAGAAACTGAACAACTTCTAGATCTTACATCTGACTTTTTCGGTTCATACGGCCAAGGCTTGGCAGATGCTGCAGTTGGTGCGATCATGTTTGGTGAATCATTCAGTGAATCAATAAAAGCCGTTTTAGATGGTCTAGCAAGAGAAGCCGGGGTTCAAGCTTTGATGGAGCTTGCCAAAGGCACAGCCGCACTGTTTACAAACCCAGCCGGATCAGGAGCGCACTTTAAAGCGGCCGCCATGTTTGGAGCTGCAGCAGTGCTTGCCAAGGGTGCAGGCTCAGCCCTAGCCGGTGGATCATCTGCGAGCGCATCAGGCGCAAGCGGTCAAGCATCGTCACCAAGTGGAGCACCTCAAACAGCAAGCGCACCGAGACGAGAACAGGCCGAAGAGAGCACCATGGTTTTTAACGTGAACTTCTCAAACAGTGTGATTTATGACACAAAACAAGCGGCCCAGGATGCTATGGTTGATCAGCTTGTTAGAAATATCAACACGCCTAGACGTGGATCAAGACGAGTGAGGTTTGCAAATGCCTAGCAGTTCTCCAGCTCCAAACTTTGCGCTCTTAAGTGCCTTTGATGCTCGCACGTGGTCAGGTGTTAATGTGTTTCGGCGTGGATCTAACCCTGTGAGCTTACCAACGTTTGCAACCGGTGAAGGCGTATACGAAGACGCGATCAGCTTCTTAAATGGACGCGGCCAAGTGGCTTCAAAGAGCCTGACTGATCTATGTCAAAGCTTAAAAACATTTGGAACTACTTGGACAGTACTGCTCAACAGTTCAGATCAAATTAATATTACATGTACAGACGCGGCTTTTAACGTAACTCTAGTGAGTGGCGTTGACTCTTTAGGCTTTGGATCTACTTCAGTTTCCTCTGTATTTGGTGTTCTCAATGTGGCAACAGCTCCAAACGATTGGAGACGTGAGAACATGGCGCCCATTGTCTATAAAATCGATGAAGTTGGTGGTGGTGGTGCTACGTTTAATCTGATCACAACTTTTACAACTCAAGACCCCATCAACACGCTAAGATTACAAACCAGGTCTGATGATGACGGCGGCAACAGTACAGACAACCTGACATATTTAGATGTCACAGCTCAAAGTAGTAACGAAGCTTATTGGCTTTTATCAGATGATGGCCATGTGGAATGTCACTATGCTACATCCATCGGAGACATCACTTGGGACTCAGACACATTTAGAAATAGACTAGGGTTCTCAGGAAATGAGACCCCAACAACGGCCGCAGGTGTAAGCACTTTGAGAGCAGAATACCCGTTACCCGGTGCACTATTTCCATCTAGACCATATCAAAGTCATCATTTAGAAGTTGAGGCACCTGCACAGATAAGGCGCAAAACTGGAGGCGGATACACTCGAAACTTAATATCATCTAGGCCGTTTGTGACTTCAAGACTGAGCTTTGATCTTGATGCATTGCTAGATCAAAAAGATCTTTATCAGCACTTTGTGCATGAGTTTTCACAGTATGCTTTGAGTGGAGCCCGTGTTAACTTCTATCAATGCTGGGGTGACCCTAGAAGGTCGTTACAAACTGCGAGCGTGTCAGGTTCACAGAGCGCTTTTGATCTCCTTTTTACATCTCAAGACAATGGAGATTATGGCAGGATAAGAGCAAGCGCAACAAATAGCGCCGTTAACCTAGCTTATCCTGATCTTAGGCGTAAGGTTCCGGTAAATCTAGACTTGGAGCATGTTTGATGGCTAACTCTTTTACATCTCCACCACTCCTGACAGATCCCGGCATGGTCGTAAGTGGCAAGCCTATTCGAGCGCAAGAGATCAACAGACTGAGAGATTCTGTCAATTATGGCTTTGCTCATGCATCGACAAGCAATGCAATATCTCAAAGCTTTCAAGATCAATCTTTGGTCACTGATCAGACATCACTACAAACAATGTGTGAATGGGCTATACCAACAGCAAGCGATCAGCACAGACATCTAGACGTGTATCTCTTCGGCGTGGTTAACGCTGCAACGCTTGGAGGTGAGATCAAGATCACTGTAGAAATTAACAGTGTAAGCCATAGCCAAAGCTTGACAAGCTCGCTAAGTGGAACATTTAGAGACTCTCTGACAGTAGATTTCTCAAGCTCGATCGGTGCTGATATTGCATATGTGACTTTAGAAATGAAAGCTGCATCAGGCGCACAAATATACATCAATGATATTATGATGCGATGGAGGCCATTATCATCACCGCTGGCAACAGGTGAGCTTAGTAGACAGTCATCAAAGTTCATTCCCAGTGGTGCAAACAGGACAACAGCACAACAGGCTTTGAGCTCCAGATATGGCGTTGACTTGCTGAACAATCTTGACCACTTGAGAAGACGACCGAGGATCTTAATCACTTGGTCAGGAGTTCAGAACGCAAGCCCAGCACCGACAGGATCACATCCATATACAGGCTCACCACCACCAGCAAGTGGAGAGCAGTATTTAGGCGCAGGCCTGGCAAACTTTGAAGGCGGCTCACTCAGAACAAACGCGCCAATCTTCGAAGGCACTAGAGAAGATGCAAATCTAAAGTTCTTTGTAATATTTAAAGTCTCCTCAGGTACTGTCAGATTCTCATGTTTAAATAATGACGTGACCGCAACGGGCGCCGGTTGGCACTTAGTAGAGTTAAAACTTACTGAAGAGAGCGTCACATGGTTTAACACTGTACAAGATATAGGTTTAAATGATGTGAATGATGTTAGCACTTTGCCCACATTTATCGTTGTTGGTATGTCTCCATTGGGGTCAAATGCAGCAAACCAGATCACATCTCTTTCAATATTTGGAGCTTGATCATGTTAATCCCTGCATCATATCAGCCTTTGCCAGATGTCAGCACATGTCATAATGAGAGCTTAGTTTTTGGCGGTGTGATCGCTCAATGCGCTAACTCATCAGCAATGATTACTCATGTTAAATGTAGAGCTCGAGCACATTACCCGATAATGCATACGACCTATATCAATGCAACGGCTCCAACAATTGGAGTTGTGGGTGCTGATCTGCTGGGCTCAGTTGGATCATTTAAGCGAGATAAAGGATATACAGAATCAAACTCTTTTTTCTATGCGAGCTCACCATTAAGTGAATACTTGGGCATAGATTTAAAAGTAAACGCTACGCTTTATGACTCAGCCGAGCCCAAGGTAACACTAGTTCTGAAACGTGAATCAACCGGCGCAACTATAGACCACGGTATAGAGTTTAATCACATAGACTTAAACGTGCAGGCCATCAACCAACAATCTCAATCAAGCCGAGCCTCAACGCTTTACGATATCAGCGCAAGCGCACCAACAAACACATCTCCAGACAAACCGAGACCTTTATATGTGCCAAGTGTTGACCGTGGTGAGGTGCTATATATAAGCGCAACGACTACAGCGTGTATACTGAGATCAATTACTATCTATGATCTGTATGATCCCGAGGTATCCGCATGATTTCAGATGATATTGGGTGTCGAGTATTTGCGCTAGAGATCGCTGGTTTAGGGGTTCGATATTACTCATCGATATCACCAGAAGGATCAAATCTTAATGCAGAGATTGCATCTGGAATTAACTATGTAAATTATGAGGCGATCATAGGCGTAGGTGCATATCAAAGCGACATTGACCCGAGTGGAGGCATCGCCAACTATTCACCTGTTAGCGTGACTCTAGCCATTAATCCCATGGGTACAGACAACGATCCCCATGTGGTTTTTGGCCGATGTGGTCAGCGTGCAGCAGACGTGACATCTGCACAGCTCCTAGAGAATCTAGACTATGAAGACGCGGGCGGGACTCTATTTATAGACAGTGATTTAAGCGCACTAAGCACGCCTAGGCTTTTGCATCTTGGCGCTGAGTCTTTGAGAATCTCAACAATCCTGAGCGATAGAGTTGTCGTATCAGACCGAGCAGCCGCAAACAGTCAAAGACAAGGGCATTTAATTACGCTCCAAGGTTCATCAACTCCAAGGATCAGCACAGAGATCACAGTCTTTAGAGGTCGGCGAGCGATACTGTATGCAGCGCATCAAAGGCCAGATGGTAAAATCTCTGACTATGTGCAAATCATAAATGGATTCATCGAGTCCTCGCCAAGGATTGATGACGGTTCAAGCGTATCATTAAGCATCATTCCATTGACTGCACTGCTCGACACAGAGTTAAGTGATATGGGGTCATCGTCTACACAGCTTTTACAAGATTATCATTATTTTGATGGCGTGAACTGCAGCACTGTTGAGTGGGCTTGTGTACTCACTAAAGATGATCGTTACTCTGTCAACACTGCTGCTTCACTTGTAAACACAAATGCTTCTTATCATATATTTGGGCCGCAAAACATTCAAGACACATTCGATCTGAGCTTGATCGATACAACTCAGACATTCGATCAACATCCGAGATATCCAAAGCTAAGCAACAGAACAGAAACAGCATACAGTTACCCGACAGCAATAAGCGCAGATGATCCTGTTGCAGGTACTGACAAGATCACAGCAAATACAACGCTTAATGAGCAGATGCAGATCGCAGCAAATATCTTTGTGTATTTGAGACCTAAACCTGAAATTAAAAGGATTAAAATCTCAGCAGGTTTGCAACGATGGCCAGAGGTGATAAACACTGAATTAGAATCAAGTGGCCCAACAGCTCACACAGGTCTAGATGGTGCATGGGTCAAATGGTCAGTTGAAGATCACGCAACTTTAAGAGTCCAAAATCTATGCGATCCGGCGGGTTGGAATCCTGCTCTTAGATTTTGGTTTTCAAACGCTTATCTAATGGGCAAAAACTGGGCATATCCAACAAGGTCAAATCCGAGGGTTGGATATACAAGCGACATTAATAAAGTAAGATTTCCCATTGATTTTAGCGGTGATGTGGAGCTTCCAAATGATACGCGGTTTAGATCTGCGATTCCATTTGTTACACATGGAGAAGAGGATTTATTTAAAGATTATCATACTCCAGAGTTTAGAAAGCTGAGCACGCGTACACATCCGATAAGAATAGCTCGAGCTTTTTTTCAGCGTGGTGAAAGATCAATACTGACTGAAGACGGCTTAAATCTACCCACAAGCCCAACGTCTAGAACGTATGATATCCAAGTAAAATATGAAGACCGTATAGACGGAGAATCATTTACATGGATCAAAGTGACACATCAGACAGCGCAACCACCGGGTTTTTTAATTCATCTTGCTGAAGATCAGGATTTTAAACAGCTGGCTTCATTCGGCGACTTTGCTGGAGATCAAAGAGTGGAGATATTTACAGGGGTAAGATTAACGCGTGAACGTGTCGGCAGCCTCATGCTTAAGCTTCTAGCCAGTGGTGGCGGTGGATCGGTTAATGGATCTTATGATGTTTTCTCGATTGGTCTAGCGATCCCTGAGAGTATGATTGACGTTCAAAGCTTCCTTAAATATGACTCTTCAAACATCTCGTACAGTGGTGATATCAGCTCGGAAGGTGTCTCATTATCTGACATTATAACGCCCATGTTGCAACAAATCGGCGCGATCATAGCAATGAAGCGAGATCAAGCAACGGGCTTAAGCAAAATCACACTAGTACCCTTGGGTGCTGAGCTTGGCGCGTTATCAGATGAAACGATTTCATCTGGCGATTGGTTAACAGACCGACCGCCAACATATGATATTTATGCTGACATAGTCACTCAGATCCAAGTCAACTATGACTATGAAGGTGACAAGTTCTTAAGCAAACGGATCTTCAACAATCAGGCATCCATCAATGAATATGGAGGCGAGAAATCAAAGGTTTCTCTAGATCTGTATGGCCTGACTACTGACACGATTGGCGGCGGTGGTGGTGATGTGTTTAGTTACTTTGTGCCAGTGTTCTCCAGAATCTTCCAACTTCTTAGCGATCCTTGCAGGATGTGGCGCGGGTCAATTGGCACTGGTAAAAGCATTCACTTAGATGTCGGTTCATACGTTCAATGCTCAAGCGATAGACTTAAAAGCCATAGCGCATCAATGGGGATAACTAATGAAGTCGGTATGATCCGGTCAATGCGTCAGGAGCTCATGGGAGAAGGATGTGATTTAGAAATTATCCACACTGGGATTAAGCCTGTTTTGTGGTCACCGTCTGCAAAAGTCACAAGCTTTACAAGCACAAAGGTTGTCTGTGAGACTAATCAATTTAGCGTCTCAGGAACTCGCGACACGGCCAGCTTTGAAGCTGGTGACGTTGTTGATTATCTGCCGATTGGTGATCAGGATAACGCTATTACGGGTTTAGTGATACAACTGATTAATAATAATATAATTACATTTACAACATCACATGGAATAAGTGCAGCAGGTGGCACAATCGAGCCAACTGTTTATAGCTCAGCAACTGCACATAATAAAGCAGATGCATACTTGAGTGACAACAGCACCCCGCCCGTGATATCATCAGACAAAGCGAAAGAATACGCGTGACAAGATGACTAAAAAACAACTTGAGCAAGCCTTCAATGATCAGCTTGAAGAGATGAGACGCTTAAAGCGCTACGTCTTACAAAGTGAGCTTAACACTGAGAGTTATGATCTCACTGACAGAGTCAATGACCAAGCCACAACGCAAATCTTAGAAGCTCAAGCGGCCATTGAGCGCGCAGAGGATCAATGGTCTTTGAATGTCACTGAGCCCCAATACAACGGCAACTATCAACAGATTGACACGTACATCAGAAGTGTTCAGGGGCTTGGTTGGAGCTGGGAAAAGCCTTATACTAAAGATGGTCAATTCGAGTGGTGTGGTGCCGCTTGTGCTTTTTTCTATCAAGCTCTAAGAGCAAACGTAAGGAAGAAAACTTTACCTAGTTGTTATCGGCTTTATCGCGATTGGGCCAACACTTCAAGACGTGTAAGCACACCCCAAAAAGGTGATATCTGTGTAGTGTGGACTGGCAAAGATCGCAATAAATACGGCCACCACATAACGCTATGTGTTGACGTTCACGATGACTATATAGACACGATTGAAGGCAACGCAAAGGGCTTAGGCTGTGAGAATAAAACAGTCATAGGCGTGATTAAGCGATCAAGAAACATCGAAGATATTGCACACATTTACAGACCACTACGCGAGGACTTTTCATGAGCTTAATTCGAAAACTAGGAGGCCGCAAGGCTTGCGCGTTTTATGTCACTTTAGGCGTGATTACAACACTTACAGCGCTAAACAAAGCAACAACTGAAGTACTAGGCGTTATTGATGGCCTGTATCTAATCTATGCCGGTGCAAACGTATCAAGCAAAAAGAAAGCAGGTGAATCAAATGGCGAGAAGTAGCGCAGAAAATCCAATATTTGCAGGTAATATTAGAGCTGTATATGATGCATCTAGTGTGTCTGATACGGACTGGCACGATCTAAAAAGTGAAGACTTTGTAGACACGACAACGGGCTCAGCTTGCCCAGCGGGCTTGCTCTTTCAAGTCCTCATCATTGCGTCAGACTGTGAAGAAAACAGCTTT
>TARA_R100001440_G_scaffold36015_2_pt1 | contig 19018 bp, 1 predicted proteins | sample TARA_R100001440 | Tara Oceans TARA_R100001440 (sample SAMEA2622112) | marine metagenome | biome: marine biome (ENVO:00000447); feature: surface water layer (ENVO:00002042); material: "saline water (ENVO:00002010), including plankton (ENVO:xxxxxxxx)" | depth 5 m
ATTAAGACTATCTGCTTTTAACCAAAGAACCATTCCACTTCTAGGTAGTCCAAGACCCCAGCCCTTCACATCCAAATTACCAGCGTGCTTACTCCACTCCATGACATAAGTTCCACCTAATGACCACATTGCATGAGCGTTAGAGTGCTTAACCACACCTGTGACTGGTTGAGCACTCCAATTCAAAGCAGTCATGTCTAAATCTTTGAGAGTGCGACTACCTACATTGTATGCTCCTCTAATGTTAGTTCTTTGACCGACTTCTCTGTCTGTATGCAGACTCGCTGCTTCTGTTGACATAACTACATATTCACGACTGACACCATCGTTTAATTCTGCCATTGTATCTACATCTAACCCTAATCTGACATCATTTCTCGATACAGGCTCTGCTCCTCTTGTGTCAGCGTTTACTGTTTCAGTCGCTTCTCCTACATGTGCACTAGGTTTTAGTAAACCGTCATCTGAGTTCAAATCTACTCTGTCACTTATACCTCGTTCTATTTCTCCACTTTGTAGAACATCGTTGCTTGGTCTAACCAATCCCTGTCCTAGTATAGGTTCTGCTGTGCTATGAGATAGGACTAGTCCTGTGGCATCATGATTTTCACTGACTGCCATGAGTAAACTTTCATTGAATACAGTAGGCCATCTAACTCCACGACCATCGCCTCGGTCACCTACTCTCAGAGCACTGGCTGGATTAAACCAGTCAGAGGTTCCCATATTACTTGCAGCATTGTTCGCAGAATTATCATATCCACTATATCTGTCTGTCCCGTCTCCACCAAACAAATCATGCGCTGCTGGTCTGTGAGTCACGTTGGTGTCTTTGTATGCATCTTCGGGGTCCCAGCATGGGCGCAAACCGAATCCTCTAACGGGGAAACGCCTGACATCTTCACCACGAGTATTGCCCCACCAATCTACCATGTAGTGACGGTGTGCTCTTGCTAATTCCTCTATACCTTGACCTACCTCGTCATTAGGATAAAGGCGTGTAGTGGTTGAAGCGTTTCTTAAAGTTCTTACAGGGCAACCAAATGAGCCAGTCATTCTTCTTCCGTCACTGTATCTTACTTGTCTACCTATTTGGTCTTGACCTAATAAACTAGACACTTGTGTTATTCTTTCAAGAATACCTACATACATAGCGTCAAATGTTTTGTCACTTTGTGTGCCATCCGAACCTACATAGTCCCATCCATTTGTTTTAGAATCATGTTGTATAAGTGGTCCATGGTAATAACCTAACATAGCATTACTGTTAGCGACTTCTAACCAACCACGAATGTAAGGTGACCACCGAGGTCGATTATACAACTGCCTAACAGCCATGCGGTAACCAAAGCACCTGTTCCTGTCGTTAGGTAGACTTAGAGTAGCAACGCCAGTTGAGTCTTGATAAGTCTCGCAATCCATTCCAAATGTGTCACTACCCCAACCAATCAAAGAGTGTCCGTATGACTCTAATCTACTGACTGCGCCTCCACCATGTGAGCCGCCCGGCCAAAACCCGTTGAAGTTGTATTTATTTGAACTAATAGTTCCTCCCTGATGGTTGAGGGTCCCTGAGCCATCTACTTTGGCATCGATTTGTGCAGCGGTTTGTAAGGTGCCGTCATGACTTAATGCAGTGCCTGCATTATTATCATGGTCGTGCGGTGGCACCACCCATTTCATCGCTAAGCCAAATGGACCTTTGCTCGCAACATAGTTGTAATCTTGATAGTGTATAGTTTCAAAGTGTTCAGGTATGTGGTTGTATCCCTTTTGGTCAACAGGTGTATCGGCTGTGCCAGCGTTAGTATAGAAGGCCCTGCTTCCCCCATCTGCCGTATCGCTATACCAAGTAAACGGTCTACCTAAGTTAGGATGCCACATACACAAGAAAGAATCTGCTGTATTAAGCGAGTTAGTGTCTCTAGTTCCGTTAGCGAGGTCCTCTAAGTTTCTCGTCATTATACTAGTCTTGAGGTCAGTGAACAAGTCGTCAGATACACCATTGTCATAAGGTCTGCTTAATCTAAGAATTGTATTGTCTCCTGCGTCAGCGTCACCATTCAGATTGGCCCAAAACGCTGCACTACCTGATACACCTGAGAAAGTAGTAGAAGCCCCTAGAGTAGCGTGTGCTAAAGTTCCAGTTCTATTTGAATAAGTAGCGGTATATCTTACACCATCTTTGGTGTATTCTAACACTTCTCCGTAATACGGAGTGACAGGGAATAAGTCGTTATTGTCAACTGTTATAGTGCTACCACTTTGATTGTCAGACAAAACTACACAATTTGGATTCATACTTCTTAGTCGCTTATGAGTTTCGTAAATGTCGAGGAAAGATGTAGGGTAACCTGCTAGAGTAATCTGCGCCCCCACACATCCGAAGTTTGCTCTACAAAGTTCGTAGTAATTGTCGGGCTTATGCCATTCAAGGTGTCTGAACTTACTAGCACCTGTGGCACTAGCGCCGTCTTTGTGAAGTATACCCCACCAAGGTATAGTTAGAGTTCTGCCCGGCGTTGAACTAACGAACATTCCCGGTCTATACGGTAGACTTCTCCTTGTAAAGGAAGGGCTTGTGCTTTCTTGAACTCCTAACGGATTGTATAAAGCAAGTGGTGGGAGGTTAGTGAATTGACTACCTGCGTCAGGTTCTATGTCCAGTATAACTTCGTTCAATATTACTTCACAACCCCGAACATCTGCCATTGTAGCCTCTGCTAAAATAAGAGCATAAGCCCCTCTTGTATTGACGTTTTTCTCTATTGCAATCACAGTATTGACTTGTTGCCCAGTTAGTTCTACTACACTACCGTCAGGAACATTAGTAGCAGGTCCGTTTGCGTGAAATCCTTTCAACTGCTGTTTAAACAAATTAGGTTGAATGATGATTTGATAAGCGCCTACTTCTAGTGGGTCAGGGAAATGGTTGTTAAGTGTGTAAGATGCAGCCGCCTCTAATACCAAGGTGTGTCCGCCTGAAGCGTTTATTGTCCCTGCATTACTACCTGAACTAGCCGCTATACCATATCCTTCATACTTGACTTTAGTTTCTGTCAATAAAGTAAACGCACCACCATGTATGTCGCTAGGAGAGAATGCTGCTGTTGGTGTAGAGAACCATACAAGTGGGTCACGCCCAAACCCTTGATTATCTAAAGTATTAGTGCCACTAGTCCTTGCTGTTTCTAAAGTTCCTACCAAACTATTAGACATTGGTTCATGATTTGAACTCTTACAAGCAGTATTCAAATCGTATATTCTTTGGTATGCAGGATGTGCATAATGTCCGGGCATGAGTGCCATTGTAGGTGTAATGTAATGGTGACCCATACGAGGTATAGGCATAGGTGTCATCTTGGGCTTAGACAGTGCTATATGGGCTTGTGACGGATTTACCATAGCCCCGGTAGACGTTGGTAAATTACCAAACATCGAAAACCAATCTATCTTTTTCATATCAGGACTTGCGCCACTATATTCACTATGGTCACGTAATCTTCTTGCTGCAAACATGCGAGTGCTGCCAGCAGGCATGTAGTAACTAGGAACTACTTTCAATCCAGTCTTACCGTTGATAAAGGACTTGAAATCGGGAGATATGACCACTCCTGTGAATTTATTCGTGCCTACCCCTGTGTATGAGGCCAATACTCCTTTGTCAGTTGTAGGGTCATACACTCTTAGGAAATACCTACCTCCACTCTGCTCGCTAGTATCAGTCCAAGTGCCTGACTCAGGAGTAGAGGTAACGTCAATCTCACTGTTAGTTTCGTCATATCCGCTGAATGACAATTCATCTACATCATAACGGTGAGTCATACTTACACCCATCCGTGTAACATGGAAGTATAGACTTCTATCATGAGGCTCGTAAGCCGAATCTAGTGGCGCATTGTCAGTGTAATCTGACCATCCTTCGTTGGTAGATGCTGGGAATTTCAAACGACTATTACTTTTAGTCGTAGAAATATCAGAGCCATCTTGACTCAAATGTTCCCACCCGTTGTTCTCCCAAGTAGGCCAAAGACGAGGGCCGCTGTAATCATTGTTGAACATTTCTCTAATATTAGACACCTGTTGAGCAGGGTGCTGCAATCCTCCTGAACCAACTGTCTCGTTTTGATACGACTGTATTCTATCAAATCCTGACCTAACTACTATGTTACCGGGTATTTCGTCAGGGTTGGGTAACCTTATTTTCAAGTTAGGAGATACACCAGCGCCCGCTAACGCTGGCGCTAAACCTTCTATTTCTCTATCACTAATGTGTCTGAAATCTAATATCACAGTTCCTAGAGGGCTACCTCCCTCTAGTCTATGTTCTTGACCTGTGTCATCTATTACTTGCACGCTTTCAAATTGCATGTGTTCGTTTGGTATAAGTAAAGCGTTAGTGACTCTCATTGGATGCTGTTCGGCTAACTGAGGATGACTCAGTTCTTGTGCTTGTATTACAGGGAACATAGCAGCATTAGTTGTCTCAAAACTAAATCTGACATTACCTAACACCTTTTCGCCTACTAACTTGTAACTACCACCATCTTTACGCTTTACCCAAGGCACCATACCTAGCCCTCTAGCATTGACTGCTGGCATAGTCAGACCGCCGCCATCCATTCTTTTCCAAACTACATGTTCAGGTAAAAAATTACGAGAAGGATGTCTACCTCCGTAATAGCCAAATAAACCAGTATGCGGAGTAGCGGTTACGTCTAAGTAATGGTCATGGTTACTCACACCCACACACTCTACACCGTAAGTGCCAGCATCTTCATGGAATGCAGATTGTTTGACTACACTTTCATCCCAAAACAAATCTCCTGTGGCAAATCTACATGCGTTCGACCTAACCATGTCACCACTTTGTATTGCTCTATGCAATTGCCCATCTGTTGGTGCAGAGCCTGAATTAGGATAATCGCTAGCAGCGGAAGGTCTTGAATATCCACTATGCATTTGTGCTTCAACATGAGGACCGGCAGTAGCGGGTCCCACATACCTACTTTTATTGTGCACTTTGCTAGTGTCCCAAGCAATAGTTCCAGCATGAGTTATAGTTCCAGTTTCTGCTACCTTTAGCCAATCACCCGCACAAGTTATACCGTCTCTATCGGCCTTAGCGATTAAGGGTAACTCACTTTCATGAGTTATAGCAATCAAATGTCTACTGGACAATCCGTTCACACAGTAATCTGCATAGAAAGCGGCGAGTGGAGTTTCAACTGAACCCACTGGAGAGGAGGCTGATAAACAAGTCTCAGCGGCACCATAAGGATTGAAACCTAAGAAAGGATGCCAAGCACCTAATCCTGCTGGATGAATGTCTCCACCTATGGCATCGGCTTCGTAAGAATTGAAGTATGAGTAGGCTTCTCCAGCCCAACCCACTGCCCCTACCGGCTTTGTTCTATCTACTGCGTCTACAAATCCACTGTAATGCACTTGACAAATGTGGTCCCTTGAACTAGTTGTTGTGTTGTTGAATCTATGAGTCCCAGCCTTAGTCCAAATAAAAGCCTTAAAAGAAGCATCAGGTGCTATGGCGGACCTAGTTTCAGGATTCACAATATTAGTGTCTGAAGTTGTGGCATTTTTACCAAGCGTAAATACCGTGTGAGGAGCAGATATACTGGTGGATATATACGGTGCGTAGCCTGACTCAACACCGTTACTCACTCTCAACCACCCATATTCAGGCAACGTGGTAGCAACACTGTTTACAGTCAAAGCGGCTGGGCTCCCACTGTTTTCTGCTTGATAAGAATCAATTTCTACTTGAACCCAACCATACCTATCTTGCTTGTGAGCGTTCTGCATACTAGGCATGAACGTCCCACCTATCGCCTTCAATGGGTTTTTGCCGGGGAAGGTATTGATAGCACCGCTGATTACAGCGCCCAATTCTTCCGCATTTTGGCATCTAGTAGCGTCTACAATTACTATGTTCTCATCTACATCTTGAGTAGAGCCATCTCCTCCATACTTTATTTTGTAGGCTTTTGATAATAGACCACATGGTCTGAATACAGTAGTGTTTTTCTTAGCACCACTACCGTTTATCACTCTAGCGTTAGCAACAGTTTGTTTTGGATTCTTATTTACGTGGTCATCTAAGAAATGACCGCCGGGGTGATAGCCTCCATCCATGTGCCATATTACTGCTGATTTTCTTGTCTTAGGGAATGCTCCAGTTCCTATTATTTGACCGCCAATATCGCTGAATATTTCATTGAAAGGATGATAGTGCTTAGGTAAATTAGCAGTGGTTCCCGGTGTGCCTTCGTAATAGAATGCATGATTATAGGCTTGGGAGTAGACTTTACCGGCAAGAGATGCCGTAGTAGACGGTAATCCTTTGGCAGGCTCCCAGTTCATAACATAGTTGTAGCCTGAGCGTTTATTTTGTTGGAAAAAAGTAGTCATAGGTAAATGAGCAGAAGCCTCAGATAACCTGTTAAGGCCACTGTGCTCTGCTATGTCACCGTTAGCCAGTTGATTAGGAAGCAAAGTATCTGAGCCGGGGTCGCCGTCTATATAGATAGGAACTGCACTATAACCATTACCTGCTGTAATTATGTCTTTTCCTTGTGGTTCAAACGAAGCAGTGTTATGAGGGAACGCTTGACCGGGACCGAATATCATGTATGTAGTTTGGTCATCGCTATCACCCGTATGGCTGTATCTCGCATTAGGATGGGCAAATCTTATGACGATTGGACTAGGTATGTTGACAGATACTGTGTTCTGACCGTCGGTATAAACTAACCCTGTGACCTTTGAATTGGAACCCTTAGCCATATCAAATGGCAATATAGCGTCTTGGTTGAAATAAGGTGGGTTGTTTTGCCCTCTATGCTGGTCAAGATAAGGTGTGCCGGGGAACATGGCTAGCATAGCATTTGCGTCTAATAATGCATATGAGCCCGCCACCTCTCCTATGTTTTGGAAGCCTGCGCTACCTGTGGGGCCGGAAGAATAAGGATGAGTGTAAAACTCAGAGTAGTCGTTTTGAGTCCCGTCGTTTATATCTACAACTGCACCACTAAAACCACCTCCGAAATAAAGAGGCACCCAATGGTCAGGGCTATCTCGCCCACCTCTAAAGTAAAGGAAAGGACTAGAGTTCTTACTCCCCGCCCTACGAACTCCGTCTACATCTAAAAACTTGTAAGCACTAGCATTTCTTTTCCACAATATATCATGTTGCACAGGGTTAGCAAATGCGACAGGATTTGCACTCTTATGTTCTATACTAACCGTTATCTCAGAAGTAGTTCCGACTTTACTTCTAACCCTTGCCCAAGAAGTATCACTATACCATACTACAAACGGCTCTCCCCAACCATTAGCAACACTAGCAGGCTTGCCTAGTAAAGCCCAAGATTCGTTTGATGCCACACTAATGTCAGGGTCAGAAAAAGAATCTACTTCGACGCAAGGTGAATCCACTCTTGGTATGATATGGTCACCGGCTACGTCAGTGAAATTTTCTCCTCTTAGATTTCTTTGCCAAGTAGTAATGTCCACTATGTTATTTTGACTATCGACTAATACAGGAGTGGCTGTGTTAGCGTTAGTTCCACGGAATTTAGTATCTACATGTAGCACCGTTTTAGGTATGTATCCTACATCTAATCTAGTGCCCGCATCTTTCTCACTGTCACTCAATCCTCCAGTGTGATGTCCGCTTACCGCTGCATCTGTTGCTGCTCCATTTTGCAACCCCCAGTCTTTAGTAACTTTAGCCTCAAAGAATTTGCTCATAGGAGTTTTCTTATCGGCCCTTGTAACTATACGGATAGCCTCAGAACTGACGTTCCATTCTTTTAGAGTTCTCCCATCGGGTGCGAACATATCAGTGCAGTCGAATGTGACATCACTATCGTTACTAGGTAAATTGATTGCGTGCTCTACTGCGGCAGCGATGACCTCATCAGTTAGTAAGCATGTGAAGTTTATTCTTGGACTCAAAAGCCAATCACCATTTGCATGACTTCCCGCTCCTCCTATCACTCCAAAGAATTTGTGAGTTCCGCTGTGATTTTCGTGCGTTCTGCTAGTGTAGTAGAAAGGTAACCCTTGGTGGTTTGAGCCTCCAGTTCCATGCTTAGATAACTGAAACATGCCCGTTTCAGGGAAACCTAAGTATCCCAAAATATCAGGATGCGTTTGTAATGTAGAAGGAACTGTCCCACTACCACCACTACCATAAGGTTCGTGAAACGTGACAGTCATAGTCCCACTTGAATAACTAGTGGTCACTTTAGCACCTACTATCGGAGAAGGGTAATTGTTCCAAAGATTACCCTTAAACTCTATGGGGTTACCACCTGTTTTTTCACCACATACCTCTCCCACTCCCACCATGTGACGACCAATCGTAAACCCACCTTGACCTACGTCTCTATCATCAAAGTGTATGATTATCTCCTCATCAAGCGTAGATGGTAAGTAAGTGTTGTCACTAGCAAAGTTTTCTCCAAACCGTCTGTAAAGTAATCTTATAGTGTGATTATCACCTCTATGGTCCGTAAATCTCAATCCATAAATTGGACTTTGACCAATGTTTTCTGCTTTCATATCATCTGCCGGTATGTAACCGTCACTACTAGCCTGCTCAGTTGTGTTAGTCATTGCGGTTGCTGCGTTACTAGCATTGCCATATCTTGCTGCGTTAGTAGTCCCATCATTATCGAATCCCCATTTAGAAACATCAGGGGCCCATCCGGGTATTCCGGCCTGAGTCATTCCTCCGAAATTGATTCTAGCCTTCGCTTTAGTTCCCACTCTAAGACCATCTACTAGGACAGATGCGGGACTTTTTGTCTCAAACGATTCGTTCAATACCGTATTAGAATTTCTACCACTTACCATTTCTGTGTTAGAAGTAGAGATGACTCCAAAACTATTTACTATGTCCGCACCTAAATTGACATTGTTCAACAAGGCATCGTCAGGACTTTCAGGCGGTAAGTATTCTTTCAGAGTAGTTATAGGAGCAAATGGTCTACCGAATCTATTGATTGGCATAGGAGCCGGGTGCATATTTTCTCCAGTAATTTCATCAGGTTGGCACCAATAATTCCTAAATCTACCACCGTGCCCAATCAAGTATTCGGGCTTGTAAGTAGTCTGTGATTTACTATTGTCTAGCCATGTGCAAAGGTTACGACCTGCGGCACCCGGAACGGTAGAGTGTATTACAATAGAGAATCCTTCTTCTACGCCTTCTTCATCCTTTACCACTCTACCAAGGTGAGCACGGACGTAGCCCATGTGAGTGCCTCTGTCATGGCTAGAGAATGCTTTCTTTACATCCCAAAATGGGGAGGGGTCGTGCGTAGATGCTGTGGCAGCAAAGTCTGAATTTTTATGAGGAGAGGAGGGGTCAAAGTTATCACTTCTACCTAAATATTGGTCAGCAGGTTTTTTGGCATGAGTCTTACCGTTTTTAGCACCCGCTTGATTAATCATTCTTACTACTTCTCTAGCGGCTGACTCTATGTTGGTAACTCCATCTTTAAGGCGGACTTCTCCCATATCAATCGTCAACCTTCTGACGAAATCCATATCTGTCCATTGGTCAAGGTTGTTCAGTCTAGTATCATCTAAAGTCAATTTACTGTTCCTTATACCTTTCATTGCTAAGAATGCAGGTATAACTCTAGTTCCGTCAGGTGTATCAAAGAACGTAGACTGTTCTCGACTTGATGAATCTATCTCCTGATGCTTAGTCAAGGCACTGCCACTTAGAGTGACAGCGTTGTTAGTGCGGTCTGTGTAACCATTAGTAGCAGTATCGTCAACTCCTCCTACAACATGCTCTAAGTTTACATTCGTCACGTTTGAGTTCCAAGTAGACTTGTGAGCGTAAGATGCCTCTATGAAATCTGATTTCTCACTAGTGTTGAGCCTTTTGTTTTCAGTAGGGAAACCTGCCGCTACATCTAGCAAAGAGCCTGAACCTGTAACTGAGTTGTTGATAAATCCGGTCTTTCCAGTATCTTCTTTACCAATACTAGCCGCTGCTGGACTAGATTGAACTTGCATGTGTATATCTTGGAATGCAATGAACTCACGGTCATGTTCTACATCATATAATAAAACTCTAGCAAAATTTTCAGTGCACTGGTAAGGGTCTAAGTAAGCGATTGTTGGAGGAGTTTCTGTCAAACCAATCGCATCATAATTTAACGATACTGTTTTGTTGATATGCTGCATCAAGTTCTGAGCCGTTTCTACACAAGTATCTCCAATCAAGAAATTTTCCATGGGTATGCTATTTCTAGGATTGAGGTCAAAAGAGCCCTCTCCACCGTTGAATACAGTGGCTACTTCAGCCTCGTTTAATGTGCCTCTACTTTTACAAAACAAACCTTCTATGGCATGAGGGTTAGTGTAGTGCATGTTCATCCAAATCGTATCACCTTGCCTTAGACCACCGTTGCAATAAGGATGCGACCATGCTCTGTTCAAGAAAGTCTCTTTCACTTTAGGGTAGGTGGCTGAAGCAGTGGCATGTAAATCTTCGACATATATCTCATCTCCAACAGATGGAGTGAAGCCACTATCAGGACTGACTATGGTGAGCACGTTATTTGCCCTGTTATCGTAAAATCCACGGTTGACAGCGCCACTTGCATTTCTAAACGCTACTCTGAATTTGTAATCCGAGTCAGGTGAACTGATTGGAAACAGACTAGCATCGTCTAAAGTTAAAGAAGTTGCAGGACTTCCGGTTACAGAAATCACCCTCGCTCTTGGCCGCTTACTGATAATCTTAGGGAGATGTGGGTTTATTGTTGGCCCGGCTCTCAGTTCTATCGCACTAACATATTGCTTTAACCCGTAATCAGTATTACCACCTTGAGTCATTACATTAGAACGGTCAAAGTAAAACGAACGTCTATTTTCATAACCAGCACTAATTAGAGAGGGGTTATCAGCAATACCTGAATAACTCATATCTTGATACCCCGGTGCTGGGAATATATGAGCACCCACTTTTAAATCACGAAAGAAGTTGGCACTGGCTATATATCCACTAGATGAAGAACCTGCCAAATCTAAGTAACCGTCGGTGTGTAGACCGTCGTAAACTACCCACTCTCCGTTACCTAAGAAAGCCCTTCTGTATCTAGCAGAGCCTCCTAAACTAGCCACTGTTATGGGAGGGGCAGAAGCCTTCGGAAATATACCTATATCTTCTACATATATTCGGTTGTTACTTGAATCGTAAGGTTGGGTTACCTTTGTTCCTGTGCGATGAGTTTCGTTTTGTATAGTAAATGAAAACGCACTAAATACTTCAGGGTCCTGTGGCGATATAGATTCGGGCCTTCTTCCGACAGGATTCGGACTCCAAGAATGCGCTGTTTGTGTAGCGTCTACGTGCAACTTCATACTGTTATCAGGGCCGGGGAAAATACCTTTGTCAGGATTATCGAAAAAGAAATCGTTAAACAGCGGTATCTCTACCAAAGCACGAGTGCTTGCATACTGCGTTCCTAATTGATAGTCGTGTTGAACAGTGTCAAGTGTTTGGAACAACCTGTCGTTAATAGTAGTGCCATCATTGCACATCGATTCTTCTCCAAATTTGTCATCAACGTGCAATACGCTACCTGCGGTTATACCAGTCGATGTTATCCAGTTGGCAAATGTGTCTACCTCACTACCATCAGCCGCTATAAGAGTGCCGCTTCCTAGCGGGGGACTAGACGTGAAAGTGAAAACATCACCTGTTTTACTGGCATAAGCGGCACTTGCAAACCGTCTTTGCTCGCCCTGATTGCCCTCTATTTCTAAATACACTCTACCTTCTTTAGGAAAACAATATGTGCCCCAAGATTGCAAATCAGTAGATTGATTGTTCAGCGGTGCAACTGTTATCGTAGTGCTGGTTGTAGATTCTACACGAGTCTGACAATCTCTACGAGTATTCCAAGCCATCCTAGATAACGGACTTGGAGTCCAAGTGTCTTTGGTATTGATGGCACCTTGTCCGGGGCCACCTAGTGTCATAGTGACTACGGGCGCTCCCGGCATTATTTCTTTCACGATATGAGAGTCGGGTGAGGCAGAGCCCTTTACATAAACACTGGATGATGCTAAGTCACCTATAACTCCGTGCGCTCTCATGGTAGTGCTACCCTCGTCGCCATCAGCAAAAGAAACGATTCTGCCACGAGAGACTAAGTTCTCTATACTTATACGATTAGCAAAACTAGCAGATGCTGATAGCCTTCTACCTAAATTGAAGCGATTATTATCGCTAGGTTGTATAATTAACTTGACCTTTTTCTCATTGCTATTGTGTTCGATTATGTCAAAATATTCATGGACACAACTGCTTTGGTTTATAGTTCCTTTACCTACCATTTGAGGCTGTGTGAATATTTCTTCATCATCTACTAAAGCATCAGAGGTTCCTGCTCCCACAGTAACAGAAGTGCTTGTAACCGCAGTTACAGTTCCTAAGTTTTTACCATTTGCTTTGAAGATAGAACTTCCTACATTGATTACCGTAGTAGCGTCTACTCCGTCAACTGTCATAGCGCCAGTGGTAGAAGCCGCATATCCCGAACCATTATTCAACTTTAAACCACTTCTAGGTCTTATACCATTAGTAGACTTTTGGAGTGTAACGCCTGCATTTTCTTCAAAGTCACCTATGCTAGTCTTATGGCTCCTAATTAAAATTCTATTGAGGACCGAGCCTCTTTCGACTAATTCGGAAGTAGCCAACGAAATTGCTTGAGGAGTAGTTTGTGGAGAATCAGTCGATGTTAACGGTAGATAATTTTCAGGTGACAAATCTCTGTTAAGGACACTTTCGGCTACCTGCCCTTCGCTACTTTCTCCTTCTAAATCACCGTCAGAAAGCCCGAACATTTCAGGTTTGTCAAATTCTATAACTGCACCGGGAGAGAATATTTCTAACGGGCTAGCCTCTAACGCTGTTCTAATCAAGTCCAGTATGGACGTGCTACCTGTCACTATCGTGCTCACTTTAGGTAGCGTATCAGTTACTAAAATCTTAGCCCCGGTATCGGACTTTTTGACTATGTTACCACTTACAGCCAGTGTATTGAAAGCAGAGTCAGCCGCTGCTGAAAATGTCAGTGTTTTTGCAGAGTAATTTATTTCTGCGGTGTTATCGCTTAAACTAGAAGCAGGTGTGCCGTTTATATCTATCAGCGAGGCTGGTATAAGTTCACCGTCGAATCCAAACGATTTAACGCTCTGTAAAGTTAAAACAGTATTACCACCACTTATGTTAGTCGTTAAACGAGAAGTAGCCCCTATCCTAAACTGACTTCCGTCTAAATCAACTGCATTGTAATGCAATTGCACGAACGGAGCGTAATTGTAAGTCGCTAAATCAGGAACAGATAGTATTGCTATTCTATTTCTAGTAGAAGGAATAGCATGTTTAGAAGAATCAAGTTCATTATTAGAAGATAAAGACCTTATTAGGAAAGGTTCTACATTAAAATTGAGTGCGCCTACTGCCAAAATGCCTCTTTGCGTATCGTCGATGTCTGACATTCCATTTTCTACCACAGAAGTTATTTCAGCACGGTTCGTTACAGATTTGATTTTGATGTTACCGTTAGTGTCATAACTGGAAACTATACTATTCATAGGGACAGTTGACCTAATGTCAGAAAATTGTGAAGGAAATGAAGCCGATATTACGTCACTGCCTACGTCTAACTTTTTCTCTACTACGTGACTCTCAGTGGGAGGTAACACGCCCATGAACGGATGGCTAGTTACATGATTCAGAGTGTGTCTACCCGAATGACCTGCTAAAAACTGAGAGCCCATATTTGCAGAACTTGCAGAGAATTTGTTGTATTCATGACTGTCTATTGCCATGCTCTGAGAAAACATTATTCCATTATTAACAAAGTCACTTTCATCTATAATCACTTGACCCTGCCTTTGAGAAAACTGTGTGCCTGTGCCATAAGGTTGAAATTCGTTACCGTTACCAGTATCAATTATACAATCGCCTGTGATAATTACAAATCTACCAGCATCGTGGTTAGACAAAACACCTCTCCTGCCGTTGCTAGCGTTAGATGCAAAATCAAGGTGTATAGACTCAACCGTTATAGTTCCAGCACTGGAATCTGCCGACATCAACCTTAGTCTTTCAGGAGATTTATTAGTAGGCTTACCAGTGGTTTGACTATACCCTAACGGGTTGACTAAAATATTGTAGGGCACCTTTGGTATACTTACAGTAGCAGATGAAGAAGCGGATTGAACCTTGACGCTGTAACTGCCTCCACTATAAGGACTGGCTGTGAAATCAATTGACGTAAGTCCACTTTGACCACTGAGTTCGTCTATCAGAGACTGTGCCGCAGATGACCCTATATTAATCGAAGAAGTAGCCGAAGTAGATGCAGAGATAGAAGGAGTTGTAGTAATCAGCGTTATAGGATTCACTGGTTCTTCAAACCTCCAAAGTCCAATAGTGTTGTCACTTTTCATAGGAGCATACTGTTGATAGCCTGAAGTTAACGCACCTTTTGACCAATGTATGGCTTCTAATGTTCCTCTGAAATCACCGCCTCTACCTCCAAGATAAATGCTATTCTGTTGAGTCACTAACTCATGTTCTTCCTCTAGTTCCTGAGATACGGCTAAATCACCATTCACGAACATACTTATTGTTCTTCTATCAAACATCACAGTTACATTTAACAATTCTCTAGCCCCGTCATTAAAGGCAGTGACATCGTTTCTATCAACATCAGTTGCTAAATAAGAACCATGTAGAGAATCTGTTACCGGGAACTGTATACCTTCATAGTATGCAATTCTACCATTTACTTTGGTAATTGGTTTAGCAGTTGATAAAGTATAAACTGCGTCTCTACCACTTGCAGGATTTCTTAATCGAACTTCAAACGTGGCGGGTGCAGGGCTGCTAGGGCTACCCACTGTCAATCGCATGACATTTTCTTGCTCAAATATTACTCCTCCACAATCCGGTATAAACCAACTTTCTATCGTAAACGAATTTATTGCTTTAGGTAATCCTCTACGTTCTTCGGTTTGAACTCCGTGAATAAGTTTAGTGTTTACAGGGACTAATATGCTATCGCTTATACCGTTGAATCTTATTCCAAATCCGGGGTCAATTGTTAACGTCATATCATACACCTATCACAAAGTCTGTCGCTACTAGAAGTAAACTGTATGCGTAGTAGTTGTTCCCAGCATCATAGCGCACATGAAGTTTTTCAGGTATGATGCGTATTCCGCCATCATTACCATGAGCGTCACTCTTTAGTGTTATAAAAATATCAGATATAGCCGTTGTTACAAAGCCTACTAACGATTCAATTGCCTCACCTGCACTACCAAACCATTCTTCTAAAAGTGACTTTTCATTATCGCTTCTGTCAGTTTTATTTCCGCCAGCATCTCCGGTCAATTGCAGCCCTAACATAGTGTCCGATGCTGCACGAGTGTTGCTCAGAGAAGTTTTTTCTGATGCGGGTATTTCTCCAAAAGTCAAAAAGAAATTGCGAGCAACCCCTGTAACTCCTGAACTTGTGATTAGACTATCGTATGGTATTTGAATACCTTTGAATAAATCACCTGTGTTAGTGCTAGAGTTGGAAATCAAACCAATCAAATCCTGCGCTTTATCTCCAGCAGACTTAGTTCCGAAAGAAGAAAACGCACTTATAGAATTAAATGCTTGAATGATTACAGTTTCTTTTAGCCTATCATTGAAGATTTCAGGATGCTCTACTGGCGTTTGGGGCTTGTATGTTTGCTCAATCAATACAATAGAATTATTGCGGGTCACGTTGAATGTAGCCGCTAGAGTAGATGTGCCAGTTGGATTTAGTGTAAACGAATCATTTTTTACGGTCTTTGTGAAAATAGTCGGTAGAGCAAGCGCTTGTGATAATAGTAAGGCCAACCCTTCAGCCGGACTTTGATTGTCGGGTAAAGAAGTTATACCTTTGATTGGTATCAATATCTCTAAATCCCTATACGCAGCATCAAGAACTGGCGGAGTGCAATAACCTTGATGAAAAGAAGTTCTTTCAAATATTTGAACGCCAGTATCATTTAGTGTGGGCGTATCGCTACCTCCGGCAATGTCAGGTGTTTTGGTAGCGTCAAATATGAACTTAATACCGTATTTAGGATACACATTATTACTAAACGCTATATCGCTTCGTGGGTCACTACCAGTTGGGCCACGACTAGGGTCCTCCAGCCAATAAGAAGGAATTATCTTTATACAATTATGATGCAATAAATTTTCTAAGGAATCATTACTTTTGTTAAGGGTTATTTTAGTCCTCCTTAATATGTTACTTTCAATTTTTCTATCCAGTGTTAAATCAACTGACTCTACTGATGGGACTGGTATTCCGCCGCCAAAGTTATATTTCAAATTAATAGCATAACCTAAAAATTCATTTCTGTGATTAAAACACTTAGCGCTAGCGAAAAGTTTGTCATTCGCACTTATGGAGTGAGCGATGCCCGCAGTAAACGTAACAGTTGTATCAGTTACTGATTGCACTATGCCAATCAATTCTCCTGTGTTTTTCACTATCCTATCGTCCTTACTAATGAGAACACTTGCACTAGTAGACACTCCTGAGATACTAGCACTGACTGCAAGAGCGCCTGTTGCACCTACACTATGTGCTCCAGTAAATTTCAAATTAGTGTTTATCCTTGTTGCAGCGTTGGCCGAGGCCACGGCGTTGAAATTTTCATTTGCGGGAACATCTAAATTTTCAATAGTATTAATTGAGTTTTTAACAAAAGATTCTTTCACAGACAATTCAAGAGTAGGTATGCTTGGCTGTCTAGTTCCAAGCGCTCTTTTAACAGGTGTAAAGTTTGAATTAGGTTCAGTGGGCATGAGGCTCCCGAAATTAATCAAAGTTCTCATAGGAGTTACAGAAACCAAATCTTCCACGCCCGAAGCCCGTGTCACATCTATACCTTCATCATCTGTTAGTATACCATTGATTTCCATTGTAACTCTAGGTATGTTAGTATCTACTGCTATGCGTTTCAATAAATTATTAGGGGTTGGGAAAGCAGATATGTTTCTGTCTATCACCATATCAATACTTTGTGCCTCTAAATCTACTGCTATTTCACCATCGTGTCCGGCCAAGATTTTTATTGGAATAGCCATTTCATCATCTCACAAAATTATATCCGCTGCTATGAATTTCAAACTGAAATCGTAGGCTTTCATTTCAGCGTCTCGCTGCAAACTCAAATCAGTGACCAGTCCGCTTATTCCATTTTTAAAATGACCTTCGGCTGAATGCACAAAAGACCTTGAAGCATGAACTGTATTAGCACTAGATAGTTTGTCTGAAGTGCTACCTTCTGTTGTTAAGAAAAAATTGCGCTGGGCTACTTCAGCGTCTAATACATTCTTACCTTTAGTATTGAATGAATTGTAAGGTATCTGTATACCTCTTATGAAATCACCACCCATGTCAGCGGCACCTATTTGATTAGATAAGAAATCAAGCCCTATTTGTAAAGCATCTGTTACGAAATTCATATCAGGATTGGTAGCATAGTTGTTACTGTTAGAAAGTATACCTATGAGGTCTTGTGCTTTATCTCCTCCACTCTTAACTCGCTTTCCGCTTCTTCCGCCTGAAAAACCTTGTATGACAGGTAATTGACCTGACCCTAAATCGCTGTTTATAGTATCAGATAGACTACCAAGGGAAGTAGCATGTAACTGAGTTATAGTTAGTCTACTAGCGTGTTCACTAAAAGAATTAGATATAGAAGTCGAGAATACTTTGTTTAGTGTCGTGTTACCACTTAAATCAACCGGGCGGTTCAAATCTATGTAACTAGCAGTCAACGCCTTTGATAATAAATAGGTAATATATTCATCAGTCCTAGTTAGATTGCCACCACTATCTCTAGCGCTGGTATCTTGATGGTTAGGAAATTCAGGACCCACTGCTTTCTCAGGAGCGGCTTGCTCGTCAAAAGTATCAGCGTTTTTTATTGGTAGAATTATAACGGGTGTCAATTCCGTGCTTTTCAAGCGACTTATACCATAATCTATGGGCATTATGTATATTCTGTCACCAGTGCTATGGACAGCAGAATTACCGTAAAGGTCAACAAATTCCACAGAAATTGTATTGGAGGTTACCGCCGTAACCTGCCCTTTGTATATTCTACCGCCGCTCTTGCGCCAAACACCTGTGCTGCTTTGAAATGATATTAAGTAAGGTCTTTCAGTTTCATCAACCTCAAAAAACTGTTGAGGATTGCCACCTGTTACAGTTATAGTCTTTTTATCAGTGCTCAGTGAAGAAATAGTCATACCACTAATGACTCTTTTTTGATTTAAGAAGCCGTAAGGCTCTTGCTGACTGCCCACCATTTTACTATCAAAAGCCACTCTGATGTGCTTGGTATCAAAGTTGTAAGAACTATTTTCATAATAATCATGCCCTTCTTCTCTAATCTTAATGTCATGTTTACGAGAAAGATAGCCCTCTACGCTTTGAAGTTCATTGTCAGTTAAAGCCCTATTGTAAAATAATATTTCATACAAAGCACCTCGTAAAAAGTTACTAGCGTCTTTACCTATGTTGAATGCAGAACTATCTTCAGGTGTGAAATCAGTAGAAGTAGTTTGAGTAGAAATCCCATCTATAAACAAAGTAACTCTATCAGACTGTGCATCAGAATCACTATCTTTCATAACCACAGAAAATATGTGCGGCTCGTGTCTAACAGATATTCCGCTGGTGTCTAATGTATTTGAAGAAGTCCCTTCCCACTTGAACTGACCCTTAGTATTGCCTCTATCTATCACCAAAGCATAGCCGCTGTTAGAAGCATCACTAGATGTTATTATTGGTTGAACTCCACTGGAATCACTGTTTTTACAAGCGACTATCAAAGTAAATTCTTCTGAGTTAAGAAAAGGCGTATTAGATATAGTCAAGAAGTCATTGGC
>TARA_R100001440_G_scaffold32778_3_pt1 | contig 18965 bp, 36 predicted proteins | sample TARA_R100001440 | Tara Oceans TARA_R100001440 (sample SAMEA2622112) | marine metagenome | biome: marine biome (ENVO:00000447); feature: surface water layer (ENVO:00002042); material: "saline water (ENVO:00002010), including plankton (ENVO:xxxxxxxx)" | depth 5 m
AAGCGTGAGAATTCTTGTGTAAATTGCACTGTTCTCGGTTGAATTAAATCTATTTCATAAAATGTGCTTTGCCTTCTTGACAGACCACCATGAGAATTAGATATTATCTGAGATTTAAATATTGCAGAAAAATCACCTAAATTAATTGGATTATTAAGATTATCACCTTGCTCTGCGGGTCTTGGATCAGATCCAAAATAAGATGTTGGGCCATACGCAGTGGGTCCTGCACCACCTGTAGGATAAGCTTCAACAGTTCCTAAATTAAAAAAACCTAAATTAGTAGGGATAGTAGTAAGAAATCTTGCCACTTTTAATTTTGATTATTTCTTTCTCTATGATACTGCAGAATATTTTCGTGATGAAGTTTAATGTCTTTTATAGCCTCACATTGAGGAATATCTTTTTGTCCTTTTATCATTAAATGTTTTGGATTACAACAAAATGCTTTGCAGGTAGGGTTATTAAATATTCTATATTTACCTGTATATCCACGACTTAACCAGAAGGCAATACGTGGGGCAGATTGTGTTTTACCTGAGTGAAATGGGGAGGGAAAATATGCAGTAGATTCTGTTCCATTTTTCCTTGTAGCACCTTGCCATACCCAGCATTCATCTTCACTTCTTATATCTACCTGTTCCCAAAATCTTTTTACTTGCCAATACCATTTCATTTCAAATTCTCTAACATCTACCGTGCATCTTGATTTTTTTATTTCATTCATACAATCTAGGCACTCTCCCATTAATCCAAAATTACCTTTATGTTTTTCAGTCCCTTGTATATGCCAAGGACATTCGTAGTGTTGAGTTTCTGTCACGACTCCTCTAAAATTTTTTGCTTCATCTGGATGAGCTCTCATCAAATTTATGCAAACGTCTGAGAGATTTGACCAAATCTTATCCTCATTATATTCATCTTCCTTATTTTCAACATCCTCATAAGTCTCACCAGAACAAATTCTTCTTACTGAATGATATGGCAATCGATAATGTTTAGATAATTTTCGACTACTTATACCACTTTGACTTTCATTTCTCAACTTAGTTATTAAGTCAATATTTATTGATTTTTCATTTACTTTTGCATTTTCATAAGCTACATCTTTTCTAGTTCCCCAATAATAATGAGCAGGATTAAGACAATATTTAGACTTGCATTCGCTTCTTTTGACAATTATGGGTTTTTCTTCTGAATAATTTCTTCCTGTCATATTTAATATTAAAGGTCTTGCATCATGTCCTTTATACATGAGTTTTGTTTTTTTACTTGTAGTAAAACCTTTAAATCCGGCATTGTTCATCTTTGTTAAACACCAACAAGATTCTTTTCCAAAGTGTTCTAAAGCTGTTTGAAAAGCCCGCACAAATAATATTTGATCATATGCAGTCAAATTCTTATATAAAAATGCATCACTATTCTTCATGCAAAGTAGGGGGTAGGTGTACTCGTAAGCATACATCCCTTTATTACCAATGACAATCATTGAACACCCAAATACCAAAAAATTTTGCTTATTTATATTACTTCTATAGAAGATGAGGTTAGGTTTATGACTGTTTAACTTTATATACACTCACATACCTAACCACCGCACTCATGCAGTTAAGTAAAATCACTATTTTTTTTAGGAACTTGGGTGTTCATAGTAAACCTTAGTCGTAAAAATCTATTTCAGAGACAAAGTACAAATATTTGCACTAACCCTACCACTATTTTTTGATAAAAAATGCGGAAAAAGTTTTTCAAGGTTTTGGGTTAGGTTGATGACTGTTTAAAAAAGGTATACACTTACGTACCTAGTCTAAAAGTCTTGTCGATGATATTATTTAAATAACAACTTTTGTAAAGATAAATGCCAGGATACCCAATGCAAGCTGGATTTGATGAAAGTTCTTTGATGTCAGATCCAAAATTAAAACAAATGGATACTATGAATCAAGGAAATATGGTTAGTGCTCCTTACTTTCAAGCAAATAAAAGGGCAGCTGAAAAAACTAATCCCATGAACGCAATATCACAGGAGACTCCAGTTGGTGATAGAGTTGCTGATTTTTTAAATAGGATGGGTGCATGATATGGGAGATAATGATTTTCCAGCAGTAATGGCAAATGGAGGAGGTAAGACTTTCTTATCTGGATTTGTAAAAGGAATGAATAAATATAGTCAAGCAGGAACAGACGTTGATGATTTTGAAATAGAAAGAGAATACGAACAGGAATTAGGTAAACCAATGATGGAAACAGTGAGATTTCGTAAATAAAGTCATCGTAAAATTGATTTAATAATCAAGTTTTTAATCATAAATGACACAAACTAAGGCACAGTTAGTAGATCTATCAGTACAAGGTATAAATGCTAGTAATTTAAATTCTGGCACTGTACCCGATGCTAGATTTCCTACAGTTTTACCTGCTATATCAGGTGCCAATTTAACAAACTTACCAAGTGCAGGTTTAAGTAATGTTGTAGATGACAGTAGTCCAGAGCTTGGTGGTAATTTAGACGTATTAACAAGAGAAATAACTACATCTACATCAAATGGAAATATAAAACTTGCTCCCAATGGCTCAGGAGCAGTAGAGATAAAAGGTGATGGCAGTAGTTATGAGGGTTGCTTACAATTAAATTGTCATGTTAATAGTCATGGAGTAAAAATAAAATCCCCTGATCACACTGCTGGTCAGTCTTACACAATAATTTTGCCAGATAATAATGTTACAGCTGATAAGTTTTTACAGGTTAAAAGCATTACAGGCAGTGGAGCTACAGCTGTAGGTCAATTAGAGTATGCAGACACATTCACAGGTGGTATTAATTTTAACGGGTTGGCTACTTTTAATGCTTCTATAGTTGAAAAAGTATATACAGTCACTTCTGCTTCATCTATTACCCTAAATCCTAGTAATGGAGGCATCCAAGTACTAACAATGGGAACAAATAGTTCTGTAGCACTAACTATATCTAGTGGTCAATCAATGCTTCTAATAGTTACTGCTACTGGATCTAATTACACCATTACTTGGCCGACTATGAAATGGGTTGGAGGGTCTGCTCCTACTCTTGGTGGTGCAAATGCCACTGCTATAGAATTATGGGCAGTAAGTTCACAATTATATGGTGCAACAGTGGGTGATCTTTCATGACATTACACCACAGACTTCGTGCTGCTGCAGGTAACAGTGGTGGTGGAATCTTTCAAGATTTAAAATCACTCGCAACGTCTTTAGGATCTGCAACTCTTCCCTCACCATCAAATTTACAAAATATCCAAAGTTTAATCGAAGCAAAAAATTCTGCTTTTAACGTATTTGCAGTGATTGGGAAAGATGCTTGTGCAGAAGATATTTCAGTAACAACAGTTGGAGGTGGTAAAAGAACTCATACAGCTTTAGGATTTAACGCAAACTCAAATGGAGGTAATATTATTTCTACAGGAAATGAGATTGTTGATATGAGTGGTGGTAGTAGTGAGGGTTTAAGTGCTATAGACGGTAAAAAATGGATGGCTATGGCACAGTTTGATGGTGGTAATTTTGATGGTATTTTAATTTGGGTATTTATTGGAGGTAATGTTGGTTCAGTAGATACTGATGGCAACCAAGGCACTGGTACATCCACAGCCGAAAAAGGCAGAAATAATCTTTGGACAGGACAATATTCTCCTGGATTATATGCAGTACGTGATATTTTTTATCCTTCAGGAGATGAGTTATCTGATATGCTTAATATTCATCCTGTTGCAATAGACCCTTCTGGTACTATTTATTCAAATACAACTGCTGGTAAAGTTGGGTGGAACTTTAGTAATAACTCACAAGCAACTTCTACAGGATATCAGGGTAATGGCAAGTTGTCTGCAGACGATGGTATCTTTGCGTTTGGAATACCGACAGGAACTAATACATCTTATTCAGATGGAGATGGAAGTCAATCACTACTTGATCCATTCCATTTGTCTACTGCTTCCAAACCAGCTTTTGGAATGGGTAATAGAAATAATAATGATGCTTCATGTGATTTCGTTTATTGGAATGGTGTAAGAACACCAACTTCTGGTAGCATTTCTCAACATACAGGGTTTGTATTTAGTGGTGATGGCTAATCTTAATCTAAACCTTGTATATAATATAAAAAGAATATATTTAAAGACTTAATTATGAAATACGCAATTATTGACAATGAAGAAGGTGTATCCACTGTACGAAAAACTGGTACGATCCAACAATTGTTTCCTAACACTAGTTTCACTGCTGCCGGTCCTAATACAGATTTTCTAACAGCAAATAATGTTGTTGAACTTGTTGAAACTCTTGCTTATACAACACCAATACAAAAATTATCTACAGTAGATGCTTATATTGATAATGGTAAGGTTTATAACGTGAAAGTAGAATCGACAACAGCAGATGAACAAACTGCTCTTACAACACAAGAATGGAGATCAGTGAGAAATCAAAGAAATAATTTATTAACAGAAACTGATTGGAGAGCCGGTAGTGATCTTACTTTATCGGACGAATGGAAAACATATCGTCAGGCATTAAGAGATGTTCCTACACAATCTGATCCATTCAATATTACATGGCCTACAAAACCACAATAGAGACAAAAATATAAATATGTTTAAAATGTAAATACTTAGATTATTTATGTGTTAAATAATGTGATTTGCTGGCATTTAGCCTTTCATTTTAGAGTAAGTCAAATATTATATGAGAAGATGGTTGATCTTTATGATCTTGAAAAAACCAATCATAGACTTCTTTATATATTTAAAGAAGAAAAATCAATTAAAAAAGCATCACAAGGTGTTTGGACAAAACTCTTAAATGAACTAAAGGTATCAAAATTATGAATTATTTTTTATCTTGTCCCCCAATTTATACTTTACCAGGTACATGGGCAGATGCAGAGAAAATTGAAAAATGCAAAGAAACTCTTATTCCTCACGGAAATTTAGGTCAAGGTGCAGCTTTTGCTGTATTTATTGGTTTACTGGTTTTACTTTTATTGATCTATGGAATTTATATGACTTTTGGCAAAGGTGGTAAAAATTTAAGAGATGAAATTAAAGAACACTCAAGATTACATGAATTAGGAATAGCTCATGGACATGAAGGTGGTGGAGATACTTTTAATTTATCTAAAAAAGCAATGACTAAAGATTATCCTCAACATAAACACAAAAAATAAAATATTTATACCTCTAAAAAACCATACATTCCTGCTATTGTACCTACAATAACAAAGAAAATAAACTCATATAATGAGTAATAGGGGCTGTAAAAAATTCTGTTCACGCAAATACAACAGATCCTACATTACTAAAAATGTATAAAGAAATTAAGACTGTGAAATAGAGGTGATTCATTTTGCTTTTTGAAAAATAGGAGTCATGATACCGCCACTTTGGTCATCATCATCGTCACCATCGATGGCACGTAAAATTAATTCTATAAGAATTAAACAACCTATGGGATAAAACACCCATAGGATTGAAGAAAAATTTGATATCAGATAAGAATCTTCTAATATCATTAAACAAAACCAGGAATTAATTGACCAGTAGTTAAATAAGCTCCTACTGCTGCAATTACACCTAACATTGCTAATTGACCATTAAGTCTCTCAGCAATTATTTTTTGTTTTTCAATTGGTTTAGAATAAGATTGAATGTCCATTATACAAATCCGGGTATAAGTTGTCCTGTAAAGCCATAAACTGTACATATAACGATGAATCCCATCATTGCTGCTCTGCCTTGTGCTTTAAGAAAAATATCTTTGTTATTCATTAGAATATGCCAGGAATTATGTTACCTGTAGTTGCATATGCACCTACTGCTGCAACGAAACCAAGCATTGCTGCCCAGCCATTAAATCTTTCTGCTTCAGGAGTCATGATAATAAAGGGGGTAATTTAGAAAATGCCAGGAATAATCTGACCAGTTGTAGTATAAGCACCTAATAAAGCAACAATACCAATCATTGCCCATCTACCGTTTGCTTTTTCAGCTTCTAACGGATAACCTTCATAGTTAGGATCTATTTGAGTGCGAGGCTCAACAGAGTAAATATTCTGGCGACCACCTGATTCTGTAACTGTTGTCATTAGGTTGTTTATATCTTCTTTATATTTTACACTTGTTACATTTTGTAACACTACTTAATATTACTTAACAAAAATAATATATAGTATCAGTTTTTTTTATATCCCTTCCTACGTCTGCTTTTCTGGGAGTATAGTTTCTGAAGATTTATATTTTTGATCACTATTTCTTATTACTAATCCTTTAATAAATGGTCTTCCTTTTTTACTAAAACTGTAGATTTCCTTCATTCCAAGTTGATTTTTGCAACAATCTAATAACAAAGCTATAAACCTTTTTTGGCCTACTGGTTTTGATCCTGTATCTTCACAATATGAACAGTAAGAAGCATATAAATGAAAATTACTGTTTACATATCTCTCTTTTGCATCTTTTGCAGCTGGTATTTTTTTACCTACAGCAGACACTGATTCAGGAGAATGGACTACTTCAGACTGTAACCATTCAACTAGATTGTTGCTTGTAAGAAGAATATTATTTCTAACCGCTTTGAGGTGGGTTACTTTTTCATATGTATCAAGAAGATATTCTCTCATTTGTTTCGTTTCCATTTGCAGTACCCAATTTACTAATCCTGGCAAATAAGACTTCCATAACCCTTTTACTTCTCCGTTCTCAAGCTTTATCATTTCTATTGCTTCAGAATTTTTGTCCCATAAAGGTCTATTAAACTCAACAGTGAGTCTTCTTCTAGTAAGGCCAGAAGTATTATCTGTGGTTTGAATAGGTTCGTTAGCACAGACCATAACCATTCCTGTATAAACAAAAGGCTCACCAACATTTTTATTTTTTTCTTCAAATCTTAAATTATCTCCTCCTGTCAAAGCTTTAAAAATTTGTGCGGAACCTCCATATCGTTCAGAGTCATTTATCAAAGTAAGTCTTTTTCCTTTTATTGAGGCTATTTCAAAACGACTTTGTTCAAGTTGATTAAGCGTTGTAGAGGCATAGTTTCCATTACCTATAAGAGCACAGCATAGGTTAGCAAAAGTAGATTTCCCTCTACCACCAGGGCCGATGACTTCTAAAAATCGTTGTAATTCATGACCTTTACCAACAAGACAAGCTTTAAGCCAAGCTCTCAAAACCTGTACTCTTTCTTCATCATTATATTGTGTTTTCTTAAGCCATTGAATTATAGGACCAGACTCAGCATTAGGATCATATTCAAAGTCAAGACCCCAAGTTAAATAATTTTCTTGGTCATGAGGTAAAAATTCTCCAGTGCTCATTTCTAATACCCCATTTAAAAAAGCTAATTTATCAGGATCGTCATTCCAATAAGGTTGAGTAATATAGGCTTTTGTTAAATTTGTTACATCAGATAAAAGATGAGAGGTGAAACCACCAGGAGTAGGAATACTTTCTCTTAAAAATAAATCTTGAACAAAATGTTTATATTCATCTTTATATTCTTCTCTCCTCCAAGTACCTTTTTTACGTTGATAAAACATGAAAGTATCATATTTAGGGTCATATCTCCAGCCACATTCAATAACCATACCTGTGACCATTTCGGCTAATTCCGAAGCAGGTGGTGTTTTTGGTTTTCCTTTACTATTTATATTTTCTCTAATTGATTTTCTTTCCACATTAGAAGGTTCACCTATTAACTCTGTTAATACTTGATTTACAAAAGGAATAGGTAGTTCTGCATTATCTTGTTGAAAGGCTTTTTTTGCCTTTTTAGCCAAGTTTTCTGGAGATTCAACGACAAAACCTCCAACATCTATATAACCATCTTCTTTAGCCATTGCTCTTAGATGATGTAAACCACAATGATTTTCTGGAGCAGGACCACCATTTACAATTTCAAATGTGTCCCACTTTCTTTCACATACACCATCTTCAAAATTTTCTGCTTGCTTTGACCAATCAATCCAGTCAGCTAATAGACTCTCATCTATTTGTTTTAAACTCATACCTACTTTTAACCAGTCGTCATAGTCAGCCGATCTTGCAGGATTTAAATGATCAAGATATATCTTGGCTTCATTGACACATTCCTCTAATTGATATTCTGACCCTTCTTCATAATCAAGATTCACTTGTTGAGTGACAATCCCAGACTTAATAGGTTTTTTATATTTTGTTGTAGGGTAAGATTTTGCTATTGCTTCATATAACCATTCAGGGATTTCTGGAGGATTCTTTGCATATTCAAATCCACCATGAGAAGTTGTAAAATAGCCATCAGTATCAGGATGACTACCCATTATTGCTCCTTGCCTTGATCTAAAAAGAATTTCAAAAGCAGGTATCCCTATTTTTATTGTTGCTTTATCAGGTAAAAGATTTAATTTTGTTGAAGGAATGCTAAATAGCATTCTTTGCCTATCAGGTTTACCAGAAGATATGGTGAGGGTAGGAGGAAAAGCAGCCGATATAGGAGCCCCTGCGAGCTCCTCAAGACCCTTTATAGCCTCTGATCCATCTATATCTACCCATATCAATCCACCACTGTTAGACCAGACACCTGTTATTAATCCAATTCCTGTTGCCTTTCCCTGATCAAACTCACGTTTTATTTCTTCCACTGAGTAGGGTTGAGTAGTCCAACCAGCTATATATGCTCTTTTACCTTGCAGAGGAGTTAACGCCCAATCCTTTGGGATAAGGTCAAAATTAATCTCTCCCGCTTTTAAATGATTATTTGGTTCTTGGGGTGCAGTTGGCATTATTCAATATTTTTTGTCTAACAGTATGAGAGTAACTCTTATTTTTGACTAAGAAACCCCTATATATAGGGAAATTTTCTTTTTTCTTAGGATTTGTACCCCACAGTTAGTGTTGATATCCTTTAATTTATGCTACATAGACCTACCTATTACGTGTCTGTGTTATCTCCATTTATCCCCTCCATCTCAAGCTCTGACTTCTTTTTTGAAGGGAGAACCTCTTCGTAATATTTTGTAACTATGTCTTTCCATTTCTTCTTGTATTTATCAATAGTATGTTTCTGAATTACAAAAACTTGAGATATCTCTCTTGTAGCAACGAAAGTCATACATAAATCAGGAACTATATTAATTGTGTGTTCAAGTCCTAACGCATAAGCAGCAAGTTGTAATTGACATTTTTGATATTTCATAAACCCAGATCTCTTCTTACCATATTCATGTTTTGGTGTACTTGAGTCAGGCCATTTTGAGCAATAAGGATTTGTAGATGTCTTTAAATCCCCTAATACTATTTGACCTTTATATTCAGCAACAATGTCTGGAGCTCCAGCCCATCCATATGTCTCATCTTCTTTAAAACCAGGATGCCAAACACGAGATACACCATCAGAACCTTTAGTCCAAGCATAATCGTCAACATTTGCTGGGTTTTCTGCCCAGATAACATTGTTTAATTTACTTAAATTCTTAGGTAATCCTTCCCAATATTCAGCTATTTCTTTGTCTTCAATGACTGGTTCTTTGTCAATACCCAGTAAATATTCTTCCATTAAGGAATGAACTTTTGTTCCTCTCGCAGCTGCAGCTTCTCGACCTCCGGGATTTTTTTTAGCCCATCTTTCTAACGCTGCTTTATTGCCTTGTGTTGCTGAGAGGATTGTGGTTACAGATGGTAGAGCACCATAAGGAGTCTTATAGTGCCTTGACCCATTTATAGTAACTCTTGTGTCGCCTTTAGAACGATAATCCAAGAATAAATAGTCAGCTGTTGACAGGATATCGCCCCCTAATCTTGGTCTACTTCTGGCGGTCTTTCCTCAAAACAGTCTTCAATTTTGGAAGCAAATTGTATATTTTGATATTTAGCAACATGGTGTTGAATTCTTTTATGTATATCAAAAGCAGATTTAATTGCATCATCAGGACTGATCATCAGTTTAGAGTTTGATAAAAGACCAGCTGTGAGCATTGTTATTGCCAGTTCTTGAGGATTTATAGTAAAACCTCTTAATGATCTACCATTATCGGTAAAAGAAGATAGTAAAAAATCAAGATGTTCTATATAAGGATCATGTTGTGGATTTTTTTCTGTAGTCATTATTCCTCCTGATTTAGTATTTGATAAAGAGTTATTGTATGTCTCTTTATCACTGGTATAAGTAATCCTTCATCCTTTAAGGCAGCAATCCTTCTTTGAATAGTCCTATGATTTCTTTGAAATTTTTTTACAACATCAGTAATAGGAACTAACACAAAATGATTACCTTCAAATTCTGTTGAAGATTCATAAAGATATTTATAAATACCTTTAGCTAAATCATCCATTAAATTACTCATCAGTGACCTTTCAATAGTTAACATTATTTAAAAGTTTTTTTGTTTTTGGTTTGCTGTAAGAATTTTTCTACCCCTGTTTTAGCACTTTCTATACAACTAGTCCAACAACCTTCCCATTTATAAAGTTTATTTGGATACTTATATAAAACTAATCCTGTATTTCCATGTTTCAAACTTTTAATCTCATACCCCTCATAAAAAATAGATTCAAGTGATAATGAGGTGCCACCAAATACTTTTGGTTTTTTTTGACCAGACATGTTATTCCAAGTAGGTATGTCTAGGATAGACGCTCTGTATTTTGGATTTATCTGTCGAAAAGTTGGTAATTTTCGATAGTTCCCTTTTTAAGATTCTGTTTGTAGTTTTTTAACATATTTTGAATTGAAACAGATTCAGTTTCTACAGCTGCATCTTCAATAAACTTGTTAAATTTTTCTTTTTTTGTCATGATTTTTTTTTACTATTTTAGTTGTAGTTAATGTAAATTCAATATTAGACACCCTTTTTTAATCTTTTTCTTAAGTTGTATGTCAGTGACACTCTCTGTACTAATTTCGCCTTCGAGGGGGCAGCTGCTGGGTTTTCGATTAATGCCCTTCTTAAGTGCTCTTTATCAGGTAATTTTTCTTGTGATTTATTTAACATTTCACCATTAAATATTCTTTTTAAAAAAGTCTCTTTTACTAAACCAAATTTAATTTTTTCTTCATTTGACCAATTATCAAAATCATCAATTAATTTGGATTTAACGGATTTTATTGTTGCCTGATATTTATTTCCAGTAGGCATAGAACTTATTAATTTGTTTTCGTAAGCATTTTTAATAATATTAATAATAGTTTTTCTTTTACTTTTCCAATAATCTTGGTTCTTTTTTAATTCTAAAATTTCTTTTTCTCGTATAGAAATTTGTTTATCACAATCTTTTATGACACTAATTATTGCGTCAAATTTTGATTCTTCTCTAGATTTCAGACAATTCCAAATGTATTCTAATTCTTCTTTTTCTTCAGCATCATTAGTTGATTGTAAGATTTCATCAATCTCTTTACTTTTTTCAAGTAATTGAACAAAACTTAAAGGGTCAGCCATTGTAAAGTGTTTTGGTCAAATTGTAAGTTGTGTACGGTTTCTGTCAATATGTAACGTAGAATAATAAATATATCCTCATAATTATGGCATCTTTTGATTTAATTGAATTAACTCTAGATCCTTTAGATTGTACACCAACACTAGAGGATGAGTTTACAGCTACTGTTGTAAAAAATGAAATAGAAAATTTAAATGATATAAAAAGTGTAAAGATAGCATCAAAGCAATTAGTAAACCTAGTCATGCAGAGACAAGCAATGATAAGAGCTTTGGTTAAACGTCTTGCGGTCGATGATAAAAATGTACGAGTACAAAGTTACGAGGGTTAATTTGTCTGTTGAATTGAAAACATCTAAACTTGTAAAAATTTTAGAAAAAGCTACTGCTTGTGAGGATAGAGACTCCGCAAAAAAGCTCATAAAAAAAGCGGATAAAATTACGAGAAAGTTATCCGCTTTATCAGATTTTTAAATTTTTTAAGTTAAACCACCAACTAATTCACCAGTTTCTACGTTTCTTTCGCCAAGATTGTCAGCAGCTGGAAGAACAGGAGCAGTGCTTATATCAACCCCAGGGGCTAATGCATTGATCCCTACCTCCTCTTGCATCTGTTTAAAGAAGTTCTTACCGTAAGCCTCTACAGGGAAGCATTCGTAAATGTTTTCATAGTTATCTATGTCCTCATCCTTTTTCGGCCAAAAATTAGCAATTGTTGATGGTGTAGGTTCAACCCATTTATTAGGTGAAAGTACTTTCGCATCAAACTCCCCATATTTAACAACACCAAAAGTTGGTGTCCATATAACAGAGGCACACATCTTTTCTCCAAATCCCTCAGCATTTGTATCTCCTGTAGCCTTTGCATAGGAACTTTCTAGCTGTTCTAGAAATTGAGAATATTTTTCTACAAAGTTTTTCTGGGCACCACCACCTAATGAAAGAACTAATGGTTTGTTATGGGCTGGTTTACCATCCTTATTAACTAAATAAACCAACATAATTCTTCTTACTTTAAAAGGTGAAGTCTTATGAGATCCTTTATGTTCCTCTTTCCAACTATCCCATTGGTATTTAGCATCTTCATAAAAACCCATAATTGTACTTTTATTTCTTCCAGTAACAGGATCTTTATCACTTCTTTCTAAAAATGTTGGGTCAGTATTGTGGGCTCCACGAAGCATAATTAAACGTGGAGTTTTAAACATGATGCCATCTTTTACAGTGCCATCTCCAAATTCATATTCTTCTTCAGAAGCATTCGGGAAGTCAGAAATATCGCCATGCCAACCACAACGATCCATTTCTTCTTTTTTAAGAAATAATGCTTTCTCATCTCTGAGTCCAATTAGTGTGGCAAATTTTTCTCTAAGGCGACGAGGATACTTATCAGTATCTTTAAAACGATCTAATACAGTCATAATTTAAGAAAGTAAAGTTTTTATTAAGGTCATCGAACATACCATATCAAAATGGAACATCTTCGGCAACAGGGTCTTTTTTATCTGAAACAAGATCTTTAATTTCTTTGCCAATCTTGTTAATAATCTCTTCTTCCTTTTGATTTTTACCAAAGAAAGAATATTGTTGAGATCTTATTTTTACTTTGTAATTTGATCTTAGTTTTCCTTCTTTATCTTTCCAAGCTTCAAATTTTAAAACACCCCCTAAAGATAATTGACGACCTACAAATAAGAATTTTTTCATTCTATCTGCATCATTTCCCCAGCTTTCTATAAGAAAACCTAGGCTATCTTGCCAAGTGTGTCCTATTCCTTTTTGAGGTGGAGCCTGACACATTAATCCGAAATTAAATGCATCTTCTCTTTTTTGTTTTCCAATAAAACCAACACCACCGGCTAGTGATAGTTGATTAAGCTTAATGGATTTATTTACCCCAATTAAAGGTTGGGTTGGGACAATGTACATGACACCATCCATTGGGTAAAGACGACCATTGATAAGAATATTAGTATCCTCTTCAAAAGCATTAGGAGCTGTTGTCTCTCCTGCAGCAAAACTTGGTAGTAGCTTAATAGGAATACTAAGAGGTTTTTTACCTACCCCAGGGATTTCAAATGACATGGTTCTAAGACCACGATCAGTGACTGTATCTCCTTTGTATACAGCACAGCAGATGATTAAATTCATGATTTAACTTGATGTTCTAAACGGGCATGCACAATGTTTGCAATCTTTTCGAGATAGCGGTTTGCATGTAACCTTAGCTGAATAAAGCCATCCTGCAATTCAAGTAGTTCATCGTTAGACATGTCTTCTAACTTCTCTTTGTGTTTTAAATTCTGCTTCATAAACTTTACTCTGGCGGTTCTACTATACTTATTTATCCTAATATGACAAGAGAGTATTTTATTCTATTAAGTATTATTATGATTTCACAATATGATGATCTGACTGGAAAGAATAATGAGCTACAGGATCTTTTCCGTTTAATTAAAGAAAAAAATGTAAAGTTTGATAAATTCAAACGGATTATAAAACTTCAAAATAATAAGTTTTAAACGGACAGTTTTTCAGAAAGCTGAGTAATAATACTTACGTCTATGTCCATGAAAGGTGGTATCACTCCTAAGACTCTAAACAATCCGTCTGCAAAAGCTCCCATAAATATAAATCCTAATGTGGCACTAATCATTGAAGCGTTACGATTATGCCTATTGATTGCTATTGCGATGGATTGATCAATTAATTCTTGAATCTCTTGATTAGACATAGGTTTTAAATGTAAATAAGGTCAGCACAAAGAGCACTGACCTATGAGTTTGAGGGTGTTATTTAAAAATTATATTTTACCCCTAACTTTGTACCCCAATTATTATCAGTTGTATCGTTTGTAACAACAGAAAGTTCACCATATACATTTGTATTCTCGGCTAACTCATAACCAGCACCAACTTTACCAGATCCTCTTGTTTCGGAGTCCCCATCTTTAGGGTTATCTAGGTATGGTCCTCCTTGGATATAGAAAGATCCTTTTTCCCCAAATGTCCCTTCATAGCCGATATGAAGATCTATGGCATTGCCATTCCACTCTTTCCCTTGGCTTTGTTGATTAAATTCCCCATTTAAATACAGGCCAGCAAAGGCAGGAGTTGACAAAGTACAGCAAGCAGCACTTGCTAAAAGAAGTTTGTTAAACATAATTAATTTGTGTTTTAAGAAATTGTACTCAATGTATTTTTAATGTGTAGTGATGTAAAGTGTTGATATGAAAACAAAAGATCCCATCGATTTGTATTTTGAATGTATATCATCTTGTCCAATTCAAGGTGACGACAACGATTGTATAAATAAATGTGTTGAATTTCTTAAATTAGAACATGGTGAAAGTGACAATAATTAATGTGTCTCCTGCCAATTTTTTCCCTCATTTACCTCTCCTGTTAAAGGACATCGCAATTTAAAATACTCTCCAGATTTTCGAAAGCAATCCACTGCAAGTTTTTTGTAGAGGCTAACGTGTTGTGGTTTTACAAGTGCTTGTATCTCATCATGAATGTGAGCTACAAATGCATAATGGATTCCCCAATGTAAATGATTATCTTTACAATCTTCATAAAGAATACACGTTGCTTTCTTTACACAAAGACTTCCAGTAGATTGAAGTAATTGATTTAGAGCTGAATGTCTTGACCTGATTTGTAAATGTCTACCATCAATCCCAATAAGATATCCTCTTTGAGTTACCTTCTCATCTACTTTATCTTTCAATTTTTTTATAGCAGGTAGATTTCTATAAAAAGTGTCAATTGTTTCTCTTCCCATATCTTGTCGATCTTGCTGTTTTAAACTTGAATCAAGGATTGAGCCTATACGATTTGGACCACCACCATAAAGAACTGCGTAAATTAGTGTTTTTGCTAATTCTCTTGTCCGTTTTTCTATTTTTTCTTGACCATCATATATTCCAAATAATTTGGCGTTATGAGTATGAATATCAAAACCTGGCGTACTAACTAATTTTGAATATTCTCCACCATCAAAGTATGCCAACTGAGCACCTAATGCTCTTAATTCAAGGCCAGAGGCATCACAACCTACTTGTCTCCAACCATTAGGAGCATAGAATAAAGCTCTACATTCGGCTCCATAGGGTTGACCAACACGAGGTGTCTGAGCAAGATTTGGACTACGATGTGAACATCGTCCCGATACACAGGCATTAGTTATTACTGAACCATGTATCCTTCCGTCATGATATCTTTGACTATGTTTTAACCAAGCTTCTTTACCCTCAGATATTTGTCCTAACCTTTTATTAAGCAATTGGTATTTAGATAATAGTGCAGCTTCTGAATATTTTTTACCTAAATCATCTAGTACATCATCATCTAATTTGACATTACCCTTTTCAGTTTTATCAAATGTAATCTCTGGATATTTTTCTTTTAGTCTTTCAGATGTTTGTTTTCGTGATGCTGGATTGAATTTAGTAATTTTTGTTTTTAATTGTTTCCCCGTTTTTTCAGAAAATCTTTCTATTGAGATTGGCGGGAATACTTTTTGTAGTTGATCATCTATCTCAGCTCTTTGTTTTTTTAATTCGTTAACCAGTGCAAATGCTTTTTTCTCATCAAAAGGAAATCCAAAAGCTTCCTGCCTAGCCATGATTCTCGCAAAATCATGCTCTAAGTCATAACATCTTGAATCAAGACTTTGAGTTTCAAAGTATTTAAAAAGTTCTAAAGAAACTAAAGTATCTCCCTCACAATACTTTTGCATCTCTTTAGACCATATATCCCACCTTTCTTCATACTTGTCTGCACCTTCAAAATTAATTTTTTTTACATTTAATCTTTCACCCCATGCAGCAAGACTGTGTTTACCTCTGTACTTTCGTGGTATGTGAGAAAATTTTGCTTCATCTACTGGCTCTAACTCAGGCCATAGTACTCGACTTACTATTAAAGTATCATTTATTTTACAATTTTTCTTTAATTTAAAGCTGTGATATACCTTTTTAAGAGCTCTAAAATCAAAGTTAATTACGTTATGGCCTACAAGCAGATCGGCTTGAGACAACATATATAATCCATTTACTATTGGTTCGTATCCGTCATGATCGGAACAGCTAGTAACATCACCCGAATCTATATCTCTTAATACAAGAGAATGCACTGTATTTAATTCGTGTAGTAACCCGTTAGTTTCACAATCAAATACGAACCTTAACATCAATCCGCCCTGTAGAACTCTTGTATATTTACTACTATTAAATCTTTTACTAATTTTTTTTCTTTAAACTTTTCGTAAATAGATTTTACAGCAGACATACTATTTAAACAAAAGGCTTTTTCAATATTCTCTTTGTTTGAGGTTATCATTCTAACTTGTTTATCTTTTGTTAGGGTTAAGATCTTAGATCTATTCTGGTTACATAATACGTATCCAAATTGCATTTTAATAGTCCTTTATTGATTTTTCATCCATACTTGCTTTTAATAAAAACATATCCAATGCTATATGTAATAGATAGGGAGCCATTATGTATGCTTTTTTAGGTAAACCACCAAATAAACCGGCAAGTTTATCTTTTAAATCTGTTCTATGTAATTCTTCGAATTCTAATTCAAGCATTTTGCCAACACTTTCAAAAAATTCCATAGGTTCCTGATCAGGATGTTTTGCATTCTCAACTATTTCCCATAGTTCAGGATCATGTTGAATAATTTTAAGTAACTCTTCCATAATGAAAAATTATCGTCGTCGCAAGTTTACTACCTATAAATTTTTTGTCGAGGGGCAAATGTGTAAAATCTTCTTTACACCACAAAAGGAATTTGAAAAAGGGTTTTGGCTTTGGCATGTCGGATTTGCTGTTGGCAAGTCAAATAGGCAGTTAAACGATTGGTATCATAGAAAAAATAATAAAAGAGCGAGATCTATAGAGAAAAAAATTACAGGTAAGAATGGAATAAAAACTTATTTAAGATGTTTTAAAGAACTTTTAAAATTGAGATGGATGTTACATCCAGGTGATGTTTTATATTGTGATAGCACTTCATTAAAACCAGATAAGCAGTATAAGGCTGGTATAAGATGGCACAAAAAATATCCAGAATGGGCTATTGATAGGGAAAATAAAATATTTTTCTGGCATAGACCTCCATATTTTTTTGATCCAATATGGAAAACTCACTTTATTTTAGGAATAGAACCTGCTAATCCTCTACAGAACACGGGGAGCAATCAATATTTTGATTGTTTTTCTGCAATTCCAATAGATCAATATAAGGCCATATCCAAGCATCAAAATTAATTTTTATGTCTTCTTCTTTAGACCATAAGATTAAAGATCCCAATGCAGTTTTTAAAAAATTTTTTGCTTTTTCGTCGCCAGCTACAGCTTTATCTAAAACATCATGAAGAGTGCTACGTAACCATTTTCTATAATCTTCTCTGGGATCTATTCCAGCCGTTTTATTGGATATCAATAATGATTTTGCGAAGTCCTCCTGTGTCATCTCGACATTCGTAGATGTTGTACTCTCCATCACCAATTTCCGTATTTATAGATGTATACAAATTATAACTAGGAAGATTAATTTCACCACCTTTACTAACTTTTATGTGTGTTGCATCTATAACAGAAATTACTCCAGAATCTACGGCCACTTTGCCAATACATTTTGGTTTAAATATTGCTGTCATGGGGGGTAGATAAAATCTATATTGATACTATTATAGAACAGGGGCGAAGAAGAACAGTGGCAGCCCCAGAGGAAGGTGTAATTTTTACTGTTTCTTACACCTAGCAAACGATCGCACTGCCTTGAGGGACAGGAGGTGGTGCGACTCCTCTTTTTATTTCTGTTTGTAAATAAATCATGCAGACAGTTTTATTTTTGCCAATATAAATTTGTACACAGCTGCCTCCTAGCTCTGTGACTCTTCTAAGAAAATGATCTCTCTTAGAAGGCATACAAAAGTTTCCCCTCCCTGCTTGAACACCAGAGAGGGGATTCTTTTTATATATAAGATATATTAATATTTTCTTAAGATTTAATGTATCTTCACAAACGGTAGCGGTTGTTACAAAAATGTTATATTAAATATTGTCTACAGGGTATAACCTATGAAAAAACTTACTTATCGTGGTGTTGCCTATCAAAAGAAGGATCAGGATCATTCAAAATTAGTTCTTGTACCTGGCAAAAATACACATGTCTATCGTGGTTCTATTTATCACTACGAAATTAAAACTAAAGACAAGAAAACATCTGTCTAATCCCTGATTAGCAAAGTAAAATTGAGGGTTTAAGCCCTCTTTTTAATGTCACGAGTTCAAGACATCTGTATTGTATAGTTATGTTAAGTCATCTCGGATGGCTTTTTTTATATTCAATACAACGGACTATTATGGCAACATCAGTTCTACAACGTCGGAATCAATCCGAGTTGTTAGCAGGCTGGCAGTCCCTGTGTAAGTGGGTAACATCAACAGACAACAGATTATATGTTGGTTGGTTTGGTGTTTTAATGATCCCCTGCCTACTTA
>TARA_R100001440_G_scaffold28957_3_pt1 | contig 18853 bp, 11 predicted proteins | sample TARA_R100001440 | Tara Oceans TARA_R100001440 (sample SAMEA2622112) | marine metagenome | biome: marine biome (ENVO:00000447); feature: surface water layer (ENVO:00002042); material: "saline water (ENVO:00002010), including plankton (ENVO:xxxxxxxx)" | depth 5 m
TTTGCTCTTCTTCGGCAGCTTTTAAACCGTCTTTTTCTAACTGCTCTCTATCTTCTAAACTAAAGTTTTTTCTATTTGATAAATACCCTTGTATTTCATCTGCTGTACCTGTAAAAGCAACCTCACCGTCTTTTTTTATATTGTACGTTAAAGTCCCTTGTTTTCTTGCACCACTAGCATTGATTTCTAAACCTATGTTTTTATAAGCTACATTAGCTCTTCTTAAATCATCGTTTTCAAATCTTTGTTTACCTGTACCTCTAGCACGTGTGTCAGCACCAACTAAAACGTTATAACCAACACCTTCTTTAATAACATTTTCTTTTGCTCTATCTAAATCTGCTTTTAGTATGTTTAACTGAGCAATAGAAGAATCACTACCATCAAGAGTTATGTTTTCAGTACTTCCATCAGGTCTTTTAATGACAACGCTATTACCTCTTGTTGGTTCAATACCAAAGTCTACATCATCATATTCTTGTCTAAACCTAGCTACAATGTCATCATTATTTTTTGAAGCCCAAGTTACAGAGTTACGCCAATCAAAATCACTGTTTTTATTCATTGCAGCAACCTCTTTTGCTTCTGCTTCTTTTCTATCTTTTTCGTCTTGTGCCGCTTGCTTTTTATCTTCTTCAATTTTTTGATTAGCCAGCTTTTGCCTTTCTATTTCCTGAGCTTTTTGCTGAGCATACACAGATTGTCTGTTTTTTATAAAAGTATCAATTAAAGCTTGAGCTCGCTGCACAGGAACCCTATCAGCTTTCATTTGAGCTACCGCATCTTTAAGTTTTTGTTTATCTTGAGGATTTAAATACATATTAAATTAAACCGTAAGTGTTTAGTTGACCAGATTCTTTTTTATAAGCTTGAGCTATGTCTGCTCTTGCGCCGCCATAGTTTTTTTCTAGTATAGATGTATAGTAATTACCAACAGCTTTTTTAGTGATACTTTCTTCATAATAATCATTTTTAGGATTAACTAACGCATCAAATATTTTGTCACTATCTTCTTGTGATATAAGTTTAGCTTCTTCCATAGATATTTTACCATTACCATCTGTATCGTAAACCTGACCGCTAGACGACACAGTATCTATGCCTAGCGCTTGATATGACAAACCACCAATGTAATCTTTAATATTTTCAGCCATAGTAGCTTCACCAGTAAATACGTTGTCATTTAATATAGACTGTATGTTTGCTGTTTCTAAAACTTGCATTACTTTTCTGTTTGTTTCGTCTTTATTAAATTCTTTATATTTATCATTGTCTGTACTTAAACCTTCGTTTATAGCAGCTTCATTCATTAAAACCTCGTTTATACCTAATAAATCATTATGAGTTTTAACATCTCTTTTTGAGTCATCTAATATTTTTTCAAGATCACCTTTGCTATATAGCTTGCCATCAGGACCTTTTATTTTAGATACACCGTCTTCAAACACAACTTCAGTATTAGAGTCTAGTATAGAGTTTAATAGGTTTTGTGTATCTGAATCTAAACCTTTTATTAAGTTTGGCAAAGCTTTACCATCAACACTTTTTGTATCTATAGTTTGAGCTACTTCTTTTCTAAAATCTACCCATGTTGCAGTGTCTGAGCTAAGGTTATTTAATTGGCCTAATAACTTTTGCTCTTCTTCTTTGTTTCCGTCTTGAACAGCTTTGTCGTATTTGGCTTGTAAATCTTCTACTTGAGGTCTATAAGCGTTTAAATAATTTTCGTTTAAAGCGCCGCTTCTATCTAATACTTTTGTAGCAAGATCTTGTCCTGTTTTTTTACCATCAGATATTCTTTTAGCTTCTGTTTTAGCATCAGTCTCTCTTTTATTAGCTAAATCAGTACCTAACTTATTAAGGTCTTTACCAATTTTACCAATAACATCTACTCCTCTTTGACCAAAGCTTTTTTGTGCTTCAGACATTTTAGCAGCTTTATATGCGTTTACTAAATTTACATTCATATCTTTATTATTGTTTTTTCCAGAAAGGATTTTGGAAATCCATTTTACCTCCTACACCACCAGTTAAAGCACTAGTAACACCTCCAGCTGCTTGCGATATTCCGTCGTACATTTGTTGATTAGCAACTTGCTCTTTCATATTTGCAGCTTGCATATCGGCAGCGTCCATACCCATAAGTGTAGATATTTTGTTTTCTTCAGCTTGTCTCTTTTGCATTTCACCTCCTATTTGCATGTCTTGTATTCTACTAGCCTCAGCTCTTTCTAATTGTTGATTAGCTTGCTCTTGTTTACCAATAGATATAGAAGCAGTCTTAGCGTCCATAGCACCTTGATTAGCTAGTGTTTGTGCTAACGCCGCTATACCAGAACTACCTGCTGATTGTTTCATTTGGTTTAATATATTTGCTTGGCTTTGTTGCTGTTGTTCTTTTATAAACTCTGCTTCTTGCTGGTTAACTGTTAAGTCCTCCATTTTATTTTCCATGTTCATGTAAGGATTGCTAGTATCTAAAGCTGCAAAATCTGCTTTTCTTTTCATCATTGATGCTTTTGCTTCAGCAGCTTCAGCTTCAGCAGCTTTTCTTCTTTTATTTGCACCAATAGCTTTAGCTACACCAGCACCAACAGATACAGCAGCAGCACCGACTAGTAAAAAACTCATAGTTTATTTATTTTGATTAATGTATTCTTCATATTCTTTTATATCTTTTGCAACAATGTCTTTTTCTAATTGTTGTATATCTTGTGTGTTTGTTGGGTTTTTATGTATGTTAACAAATATGCTATTATCATTTGCATATATAACTCTTTTAGTACCTGGTTTTGCAACCACATAACAAGGCGCAACATAATCTTCTATACCTTTTTCTGTAGCTACTGATATGTGACCTGACAATAAAAACCATACATGTAAGTGTTTATGTATAGCTCCTACTACAACAGAGCCTTTTTCCATTGACATTTGTCTAACATATATACCGTCTGCAAAAGTATGTTTTAAAGGAAAGTGTTTAGAATCTTGATGAGTTACAATATCTACCTCATCAGCTTTATTTATCAATGCCGTTTGAAAATTTAAAATTTTCTCACGAGTAGATAATTTTACATCTTTATTCATATTTAATTTAATTATAATTAAATAATCACACTTTTTTTACATTATTTACTACTTTCAAACATATCTACAGCAACTCCAAACAGTTCAGATTTTATTGTACTTGTGTTTTTCATTTTTACTTCTGCAAAATAACCTAAAATACTACTTAAATTAGCCTTATTATCTTTCATAAAAAATATAAAAGACCCACTAGGTGGTACTGCTAAATGGTTTTGTATAGTTATGGCGTTACCACTTATACCTGTTATTGTACCAATACTAACTATATTAGACTGTGTAGCTATTGAAAAACTACCAGAAGAACTAGTTGGCACGTAGTATGCAAAATCACCTACTTGGCAAGATACGTTTAATGGTTGGCTAAATGTTAATGTTACTGGCATGTTATGTTATTGTTATAAAATTAGGTTGTAGTATTACGTTACCGTCAGGTATTGAAGCTGTAGACTTTCTACCATAGCTATTTACTTTTATTACACCTGTTACAGTTACAACTGTAGCCGCTTCATTTATAGTTGCTACAGCGCTTTTTAAAGTATAATCGTAGTCACTAGTAAATTCTATTGTTTCTTCTTGAGGAATAGCAGCTGTTGTATTCGCACTTAAAGTAACGCTATCGTTAGTTGTAACAGTAATTACTGTTGTACCTACAGGTATTGCTTCGTGAGAAGCTACCATACCAACCTTTATACCCGCTGTATCTGCTATATGTATAGTGTTAACATTAGAGTTTTCATCAGATATAGGTTTAGCTTTTGTTAAAGAACCTTTGAAATCTCTTACTGTAGGTTGTCTATCAAGTGTCATTGTACCTGATGATTTTGTATAAGTAAATGTAAAAGCTCTTTCACCAGAAGTTTCACCTAACTGTGTTAACTCAGTAGCACTATGTATAGTTGTACTACCACTTGCATTTAAGTTTGTTTTAGTTGTAGGTGTAAAAGTTTGATTACCTGTTTCTTCTAAAACTGTAAAGTTTAACTCGTTTATAGCATTAGGCACGCTACTGTCTAAAGCTAAACTACCAGCAGAGCATATAATACTATATGTACCAGCGCCATTGCTAGGTATTGCAACAGTAAAATCTTTTTGAAATACGCCAACAACACTAGTTTGATCTGAAGTAGCAAAGGTTGAGGTTAATACGTTACCACTTCCTTCTAGCGCTTCAAAAGTTTGGTTTGAAAAATTATAAGTTGAATCAACTGCATTACCAGCTGCGTTTAATTTAGCTACTTGTAAACCAAAGTTACCAGTTGCGTTTGATCTTACTAATATACCCTTACTACTAGACAAAATAGCATTAGGACTAGTTAAAACGTTTGTTATTCTATTGCTTACAGTAGGCAATGCTTTTACTTCGTAAGTAAATCTAATGTCATGTAACAATGCGTCAAAGTCAGAAGGATCTGGGTCTAGACCTGATATACCAACTGGAGGTGTATAAGATATTTCTATTGTAGAGCTTTTTATTCTGTTTGTTTGTCCAGTTGCAGTATGCATTGTGTTTATAACATTAAAAGCATATTGATTTTCATAACCTAAGTTTGCTGTTAAAGGGTTCCAAAATACATTAACACCTTTGTCACTACCTTGTAAAGGGCTTAAATGACTATCGTTTGTTGAAGTAACTGTATACGTAGCAACTATTGTAGATTGATTACCTGCTACAACACCAGAGTGTTTGTTAGTGTTAGACATTGAAGAATAGCCGTTAGCAGAAACGTGTGAAATACTACTACCACCAACAGAAACTGAAGAGTTGTTTTGAGGTGTAAAGCTAACTCTAAAAACAGAAGTTCTGTTAGGTGTATTAGCTACTATAGGTGGTGTTGAAGCAGAACTCTTTAAATCAACATCTACAAATATAGTTTTATCAGAACTAGGCATTGTAAAAGAGTTGTAAGATATTCTTACAGAAACTCTGTTACCAGGATCACCAGCTATACCTTGATTAAAAAATTCAACTTGACTAACTTCAGGATCTGCGTTCCAACCCGAGGCCTTAGTGTAAATATAAATTGTTGAATTACCAGAGCCGCTAGTTGTAAGCGTACCACCTGGAACTTCAAAGTCTGCAGCGTCTAAATCAAAACCAGAGTATTGAGCAACTTGTTGTGAGTTTAAAACCATGTTACTTATAGTATCAGTTACAATGCCGTTACCTGTTGGTTGTTGCTCTGTCATTGTAGGTGTTGAGCTAGGACCAAGGAACCTAAATGTAGAAGGATCAGCGCCGCTAGAGTCCCAGTTAGTACCATCAGAAGCTGTGCTATTAACTTTTACTGTTATTTTAAATATTCTACCTGTACTACCACTTGAGCTTATAGAAGCAACACCTAAGCCTTGAACAGAAAACTCTCTTTGGTCTAAGTTAGCGTCTGTAGATGTAACTCCTTTTAAACTAGCAAACCACTTGCCTTCTTTTTCTTTAAACTCTATGTTTTCAGCGTCTTGTAAATCTGTTTTTAAATTGTCTAAGTACCAACCAGCTTTGGCGTTTAAGTTGTAATACTCACCATCTGTATAATTAACACCGCCTTGAGTTACGGTTGAAAACTCAGTTATTCTAGCCTGCGTGCCTTCGTAGTTTATTAAGTTAAAACTTTTTACAGAGCTAGGCATCTCGTTAAATATCATTGTAATATCAGAAAAATATTGAACGCCGTAAAAATTGTTAACAGTGTTGTTAGTATGATGTTTCCACATTGAACCTTGTCTAAATGTGTAATACTCATTATTTAAACTAACACCAAACTCTAAACCATTAAAGTCCTTAAAGCTTGTCCAACCTTGAGCTCTATCAGACCAACTAATAGTTGTTGTAGTAGGTCTATATTGATACCTGCCGTTCATTTGGGCCAGCGTTAAATTATACTCTGATTTTTTATCATCGTAACTACCTATAGCAAAGTTTATATCTTTTAAATTATCGTTAAAATAATCTTTCATACCAGCTTCAGATATTACACTTATGCTAGATCCACCTTGTAGTTTAAGAACCTGGCTTCTCATTTGATCACACCAGTATATAGCGTCAGATGTAACAGACACAGACTCTGGGTTTGTAGATATACCGTAGTCACCAGGTATTGGTGTTGCGTTACCTAAAACTTTATTGCTAGCAGAAACGTTAGCACCACCATCAGCATTAAATAAAGCATCTTTATTTGTTAATATACTTAATATTTTATCTTCACAAAAAGCTAAAGTGTTAGTATTTCTAGCTACAATTTTTTGTATGCTACCATGACTTGGGTTTAAGTCTTTTGTTATTGGCTCTGCTTGTATAAACTGGTTTAAATTATTAGTACCACTAATAGAGTTAAATATACCAGACCATATAAAACCACTAGCTCTATGCTCTTCGGCATATTCCTGAGCGGCTACAGAAGATGCTTTTACACCGTTTGCTATTTGCGTTAAAGCAAAACCATCTCTAACTCTATCTGACTCTATACCGTTACCAAAAGCAAAACAATTACTCCAACCTAATTTTAAAGGATTAAAATGTGGAGCTCTCCATGGTACAGGGCCTCCTTGAGGATCTGTAGGCGACTTACCTGTTAATATTCCTACAGCTGTAGCACCAGCAGCGTAGTTGCCAGACTCTTTTACAATGTACAAAGATATACATGAACCGTCGTACCTATCAATTGCTACTATTTGATTGTGGTTAATAGCGTCAGTTAAGCCCATTGTATTGTCAATAGTATTTCTAACAGTTAAGTTGGTAATATCTTTGTTGCCATCTTGATTTACAGCTGTTACTTCATATATTACATCTGTAATACCATCAGCTGCTAAATGAAAATTGCCAGATGGATTTCTAACTTTAAATGTAGAGCCAAGAGGTATTAACAACTCATTGTTGTCAGCATCAACATCAAGAGGTAAACAACCTGTAGCTTCGTAATAAATATCTAGTCCTATATCTTCTTTTGGTTCAGTTTCCCATATAGCAGGGTTTTCTGTAGATAATTCAGAGCCACCGCTTTCTGAAACGTAGTCTTCTCTTAAAATATCTATAGCAGTTGTGCTACCACCATCATGTCTCATTAAGCTTAATACGTCAAACTCTTTTGGGTCCATTGGTCCACCACCATCAAGTTTTTCAAACATAACATTAAAGAAACTACTTTTACAACCAGTTTTATGAGGTTTACAGTTTTTACAACCACTAGTTCTTGCAAAATTATAAACTTCAGCTGCACCACCTCTGTCTATAACTTTATAAGCTGTTTGTGTTGGGTCATCTCTAAACCTAAATATAGTTCCAGATGTTTTCATTAACTCGTAAAACTTGTGTATTCTTGACTGTGCAGCGCTGTGATCTGCAAACCAACCCATAAAGCCAAAGTATATTCTACTATAACTAGAGTAATGTCTTATACCACCACAGTCATCACCTCCTTGAGTACCATAACCACTTCCCGGTGTTGCTGGATCTCCACTGTGTGTGAAGTGAACACCATTTCTATTGTTATGGTGAGGATGTCCTGATGACTTCCAATTATATCCATTTACTTTTATACCTTCTATATAAAGTCTATCACCGCTAAAAGACTCCCACCAATCTTTTGTTCTGCTGTTAGAGTTGTTATTACCACAATGGCCAAACTCATGTCCTCCACCAGCCGTGAAGCTAGCAAAACCACCACCACTGAAAAAGTTTGCGTTAAACTTTGTGCTTTGACCGCTTTGACCTGAGTATGTTACGTTACCTGATCTATTAAAAGGGTGAGTATGGCCAGCTGTACTTGTAGCTGTTCTTGTAGGGTGTTTTTGAAAGTTTTGATTATTTCTATTTCTTGGACCAACTAAAAGCCTTATGTCAAAAGAGTCTTGTATACTTAAAGCTATTGAAGGATCTTGATCTACCATTACAGCGTCTTTTAATAATAGGTCTTTGTAAATTTTTACAAAAAACCTACCGTTAAATTCTGGTCTGTTAGTAACAACATCTTCTCTTAACTCTAAAGAATAATTAATAGTACCAGACAATATAGAAGACATGTCTGCTTCATCACCAAACTTAGTAGCAATTCTTATACTAGTGTCGTTACCACTATTACTAGCAAGTCCTTTTATACTAACAACTTGAACCCAGTCAGTTGTTGCTGTATTACCACCTGAAGATCCTACTATTCTAGCATAACCAAAACCACTAGATATTTTTGACCAAGTATCTGCTAAAAACTTATCTCTATCGCCAAAACCAGCTTCAAAATTAGCTTTAGAAAATATAAAATTAACAGCATTTTTATTTACCGACGCAACTTGCGAGTCCATAACAATTGAACCATGACTAACTTTTTTAGTTTTTATATAATCAGGCGCGTCGTTTTCAATAGCTATAATTTTATATCTAGCTCTTTCTAACACAGGAATATCTGAGTCGTGTTGTTTTTTAAGTATTAAGTAAGTATCTATATCTACTTTATTTCTTTCAGCTGATGGAAAGCTAATCCAAACGTTACCATCTTCAGCATCGTACCAACGGTCCATCGCTAAATTGTAATACTCGTTAGAAGTTTCTTTTATATAATACTTTAAATACTTAGCCCAACTAGGAACAGTAGTACCAGTATAGTCTAATCTAGTTCTTATTTGGTTTAAATTAACAGACCATTTTTTATCTAACGTTATACTACTACTTTTCTTAGGAACAAGCACTGGTGTTTCTCTACCGCACTTATCACCAAAAACTACACCTAATTGATATGTTCTAAGTGTTTTAATAGAAGGTAAACCGTTTGCGCTAGGCTGTTTATAGTTTTCTCCAAAACCGTGATAAAAAGAAACTCCTAAGTCAATATCGCCAGACAAGCTGTAATTTTGTTTGTAGTTACCAAAAACAAGTCTGTTACCTGTTATAGCTAAAGCTTTAGCGCTTTTAGGTACGTTATCATAAGGTCTTAATAATTGATTAGACTCAACAAGAGCGTGTATCATTTCAGACGTTATGGTATAAGCACCTCTGTTTCTATTATTAGTTCTATCTGGCCACTCTGGATTGTCGTTTTTTGATGTTAAAGTTTTTACAGTGTAAATAGCTGGTGATGACTCTTCTTTGTATAATAAGTCTATAGCTACAACTTCTGCAGGCACTAAACTAAACTCATGAAAATAATCTTTTAGAGTTATAAATTTAACTCTATTTGTCATACCTATGTTAAAACCTTTTTTACATACGTAGTCAAAGTCACCTGGTATAAAAGCTACTTGTGTCCAAGGTGCATAGGCAGAATACTCACCATCTACGTATTTGTATCTATATGAAAATCTAGGAAACTTAAATTCAAATAAATTAGCATCACTTTCTAATCTCAATGCAAAATCAGTATCTACGTTTTGAACATCTTCACTTACAGAGTTTATTGTTAATTCATAAGGACCTGTTGAACCACCGTTGTTTGGCATACCACCAGGAGCATCTGACACTGTAGCTCTTACTAAAGCGTCACTACCATCTAAATCATCTATATCAGAAGTTATGTCATCTGTTAATATAACTATATCACCTACTCTTAAATCAATAGGACTTACAAAATTAATATTACTAACAATATGACCAGGCTCAAAAACATCACCGCTACTGTCTCTAAACTTTGTTTGAGCAGATAAAAAACCACTAGTAGCATTAGCATCTCCTAAATTACCACTAGACAAGACAGGTATTCTTTTTAATACTGTCTCTGACATTTCAAGTCTAAGAGGAAACTTTGGTGAAGGTTTTATTACTGTAATGTCACTAAGTTCAGAAAACACAGGTTCGTTATCTGTTCTTGACATTGCTAACTCATTTTTTAAAGATATTCTAGTATGAAAATTTGAGTTATCTCCAGAAAATACTAATCTACGGTTTGGATTACCTGAAGCTAAGTTTGTTGCAGCAGATCTTGCTTGAGTGTTATCCCAGTCTCTAACTCTTGCATTACCACCTGTACCTTGTATAGATCTTTGAATATTTATTTTTTTAGGCTCATTATTACCATCAGTCCAAAGCAATAAACCATCAATATCATCTATAGCTGTAATTTTTATAAAAGGATCAAATTCTAAAACTCTTTTTGCAGAAAAAGTTACGTTATCACCAACTGAGCTAGCAACACCTTCTGATAATACTATATGCCAACCATTTGAACCATCTCTAATAACATCTTCAACTGTTACGTTATCATTTTCACTTATAAAATAATCATTACCATTAGTTACAGTATTTCCATTAGGCGCTGTTATATTACCACCAGTATTGTTAGTAAAAGTACCTGTCATAACCATACCTCTTCTTATACCAGTGTAGTTGTAAACATTGCTTGATCCTGATGGTACTCTAACTTTGTTGCTATTAAGAGCTTGATTAAGCGTTTGTTTTACTTTATATATATCTACAAAAACATATGTTGATGTTTGGTTTATTGTATCGTATTGTACAATACAGTCTTTGTATATTAATGGTTGAAAGCTTTGAAGTTTAGGATGTCCACCGCTATGTACAAAATAATATATAAAATCTTTTTCAGGTAATTCATGTACGCCAACACAAGTAGAATAATCATTAAGAACTACATTAGTTGTTACTTCTGTATTTCCTAAAACAGTTTGTACTGAACCAGCGTCAGACTCATCAGAAGTTGCTATTTGTACATTGTTAGCGTCACGATACTGACCAGGCTCCACGAGTCTTTCATCGCGGTCTTTATTCATTTTCGCTTGCCCAAAATTTCTTTTTAGTTCTGCCATTAATTAGTGTTTAATCCATTTAGATTTACCTCTCATTATTTGAGCTATTTCTTCTATCTTTATATTTGATAATCTTATTTTTGCTTTTCTAGTTTCTGCAAACTTTTCTTTTTTAAGTAACGCTAACATGCCTGGTGGCTGCTGCATTCTAGCTTGCATACAACCATACAGCACGTGCTTTATCATAGCTTCTTGAGCAAACTTATGTACAATAAAATCTTGCTCAGTATGTATTTCGTTGTTAAAAGGAGGGTCACTATGCACACCTGTTTGTAAAGCTCCAACGCCGTCACTTATATATTTTAATGTTATAACTTTACCTACTAAATTACCAGATAAATGTAATCTACCTTTTAAGTAATCTATATAAAAAGATCCATGAGCATTCATGTGTCTAGGCTCAGAACCAAATCTTTGACCTTCTTGCAAATCATAAATGTCATACTGATCAGCGTCGTTTTGATGTGGAGTAGCTACACCGGTATTACCACTTAAAACACCAGTGTTAACTGTATTACCATGATAATCAAACCAAGTGTTTGAATCACTAGCATGAGTAGCAGCGCCATCACTATCAAACTCTAGCTTGTAATCATTATCTTGCTGATAAGGCGTTGGGTTGCTAGTTACTATCGCTGGCATTAAAGTTCTTTCAATACCGTCATCACCTTTGTAAGTAACTTTAGTATAACCTACAAAATCAATAGGTAAAGCCATTATAAGTGATGGTGGTATTTCTATCTCCATAGATTTTACAGATCTAAACGTATCAAAGCTTAATTCTTGTAAAGATCTATGAGCGTGGTATGTTACATCTGATTTTCTTACGCCTTCAAGTATTTGATCTTTTTGACAATAAGTTGCTAACACGTCGTTTATAACGTCGCTTACTTTATAAAACTGATAATTACCATATTGTCTGTCATCACCGGTTAACTGCAGCCCGTCTTTTCCTTCAAAATATTGTTTTTCTGTTAATGTTATTAAGTTTACTGACATGTTATATTATTTTGTTTGTGCGTCGTTTTGTTGTTCTTCACCTGAAGCTATTTGTACTAAACCTGGCTTGTTTATTGTAATACCAGCAAGCTCTAATATTTTTATAACTAAATTAGTTTCTTCTGATCTATGTAAATTAAAATCTACTGAAGTTGAAGCGTTATATAATGCTTGTTCGTTTACAACAACATAACCCCACTCAACGGCTCTAGGTACTTCAGCTACAACTTCTATTTTTAAACCTGTTGTTAAAGGAGTTTTACCCGTGCTTTCTCTATATAAAGAAAAAGTACCGTCTGTGTTTTCTGTGTAATAAAAGTTTTCTTGATTATTAGTGTGCCACCTTGAATTAGTTTTAGCATCATATAAAGATTTTATATGATCTAAATGGTAGTAGTCAACAAGTTGTAATGGAATACTAGAACCGCCTGTGCCAGAGTAATACATTCGGCCAGTTCTATATATAGATGATGACAAAGGTGGTAAGCTAAAACTACCATTAGTAGCGTTGTATGTTAAAGCTACATCTGTACCTTTGTATATAGATATTTTTTCTCTTAGAATATTTACAGTATCACCAAAGTCTGGTTCTAATGGGTTGTTAGCTCCAGGGTTTAGTTGAGGTGCTTCTGCTCTTTTATTTAAATTAACCATAGCAGCTAAATCATAAAAGTATTGCTCAAATATATCTAGTTGAGCTTGATTAGCATGCAAGTTAAATTCTTGTGGCGTAATATAGCCTCTTTGCTCTTTGTTAGCTAAAGCTAATACTCTTTGGTAAACTGTATTTATACTTATGGTCGTTTGACCAGCTATTATTAATGCCATATATATTTTTTTAAAATAATGTAACCACCCTATATAAGGGTGATTACATATTATTGTTTTACTTTAATTGTTTTTCAATTGAAGTTAAAACCTCCATACCTTCGTCAGTTTTAAACCAAGCGGCTAAAGCTGAATATGGGTGCTCATCAAATGGAACATTCATTAGTTTTCTATTGTTTGAAGTCCATGAAAACATCCTATTGTCAGGCGATAATGATAATATACCAAGTTCTGTAGCTTTTATACCTACATTTCTTAAGTGTATATTATCGTCATTCATTAAATCTAAGAACAGTTTTGGATTTCTTTTAGCAAATACAAGTAAATCTCTTTTAAGTTCCTTAGATGACATCTTAGCAACGCTAGAACCTAATTCTACACGCATTATTGCTTCAGTCATATCTATATCAAGAGTTCTTGCTGCTACTAAAGCATCAACTTCTAATTCTATTTCTTCTAACTCGTTTATCGCTCTTTCTTGAGGTTTAATTTCAAAGTAATGTACATCTTTTGATGGTGAATATAAAGATAAATACTTTTGCAAAATAACTTCATTTGCAGGTACTGCTAAAACTCCGTTTCTAAAAACTATAGAACCAAGTATTTGATCGCCTTTCATTTCATCAACAAAAACTGTTTTTTGATTTTTACAGTATTTTATTTCTCTCTCATAACCAGCTTCTCTATCAAAGTAATATTGACCTCTTGATTTTACGGTAAATGTTAAAGGAGATTTATTTTCTGTTAGCTTGTAAACTCTATCTTTAATTTCCCAACCCCCAACTATATTTTTAGTTGGTTCTTTTCTTTTTGGTTTTGTAGTTTCAACAACTGTTTCAACTACAGGCATCTCTGCCTTTTCTATTTTTTTTGCCATAATATAATATAATATAAGTTAATAAAAGAAAGGGTCGAGGCCGAAGCCTCGATCCTTAATAAATAATGATTACGTAGTCATTAATAAGAAGTTGTTTGCTCCTTGAACTACTAAACATCTTTCTGATAAGAAGTGCATTTCCATCGCATCTAAGTCAGAAGTAGTAGCACCAACTGAACCAGTAGTCCATGTTTTGTACTTTCTGCTTTCCATGTTAGAAGCTCTGAATCTTACGTGTAAGAAAGGTCTTTTTAGGTTTTTACCTAATACCTCATCATATACAGTAGAAACACCAGCTGGTATCATAACACCAGTAATGTTATCTATAACACCTCTAGTACCTTTGTCGTTTAGGTATTTAAAGTCAGACTTGTAGAAGTCATAAGAACCTCTTCTGAAACCAGTAAAGCCTAAGTTTAACGCCATTTCTTCTGAGTTGTTAAATACTCCCCAAGAAGTACCATTTGAATGGTAAGCGTTTAAAGAAGCTAACCAGTCGTCAAAGTTAAGAGTTACAGCTCTATTTAAGAACATCATGTTTTCTTCAATAGCACCTTGCTCATCTAACTTAGCGATTAAGTCATCAACTTCAGAAGTTACAACACCATTGTTAAAGTCAGATGTTACATGACCTCTATCAGTGATAGCTGCAAACAAACCTTCAGTACCAGTAATTTTACCAGCTGCACCAGTAATAGTTGAAGGTACCATTGGGTTTGAACCTGCATTAGCAGTTGACTTTTCTGACTCAAGCATAGCCATTTCTAAGTAATCGTTGAAACGAGCTTTAGTATCACCAGAAGCTTTTAAGTACCAGTAGTAACCGTTTTGTCCGTCTTCACCAGAAATTTCAACCCAACCTATTTGAGCAGCATCAGATCCAGAGATCTCATACTTGTCTTTTAATATGATTGGCTTGTTAGTTCTAGTTTGGAATTGTGGCTTGTTAGCACCAACTCTACCTACAGAACCTTTTACATACTCAGAACCAAAAACCATAATAGTTGCTGCTTCAGAACCTGTTAAACCAGTTGACATGTCAGCTGCATTAGTGTCATAAGCAAATGCAGTTATTGTACCAGTAGTTACTGCGTTTACGAAGAACTTCTTAACAACTGTAGTTTTTCTAACTAAAAGCATGTCACCAGGTCTTACGCCGTGGTTATTACCTATTGTGTTACCATCAACATCTTTAGCCGCTGACATAGTAATTGTTACATCACCATCAAGCGAACCAGAAGATACATTAGCAACTGTACAGTTAGTATAAGTTAGGTGTAATCTACCTTGCTCTGACCAAATAACTTGATCTGCAGACATAGACTCTTCTGCACCTACTCTTGATAAGAAACCAGAGATAGTTCTATTACCAAATATCTCAGCTTCTTTTTCAATTAAGTCTGGCAAATATTGTTGTGCCCAGCCTTTTTCATCAGCTGAGGTAAAATCAATATAGTTTGTTGCCAGCGTTTGTTTTATAGGAGCTGGTGTCATTTTACCAGTTCCTTGAAAATTTATCGCCATTTTAAAATTGTTTTTAAATTAATTATTAGTTTCGTGTTTTAATACGCAATTTCATATCATCAGAGCTATCTCCTAAAACCTTAACAGTTATACCGTCTTTTGTCACTGTGTGTGACTGTCTAGAAGTATTAATGTTTTTGGCTTCAGCAACCGATGTTTTTATAGCATCAGCTTTACCTTGCTCATAAAAATGATTTGCAATTGCATCAGGATTCATTGCCGTAAATAAACCTTTGTGATAACCAGCAGCATCTTCCATAACACTGTCTTTATTCAAAAACTTTTCGATAAAGTTATTTATGTCACTTTGTTGTTGCTTCACTTTGTCTATGTTACTAACATTGTATGTTACCTGCTTGTCACCAACTTTAAATTCAAAACCTTTGAAATCGTTGTTAAAAACCTTTTCGGTTTTATCTAAGAATACATCAGCTTGCATCTGTACAATTTTAGCTTGTTGCTCTTCTTCCTGCGTGTAGTTATTGTAGAAATCAATTGCTTCTTCTTGCTCGCTCGTAAGCTTTGCAGAATTACCTTTAATTTCTTCATAGTATTTAGACTTTTGCCCGTCTAAGTAGGCTTTTAGCCTCAGCAACTTGCTCTTTTAAGGCTAATTTTTTTCTTCTTATTTCTTTGTCATCAGCTTCGTCTTCATCGTATGAAAACTGATCTTCTAACATAAAATTAATTTCTTCGTTATTAAGATGCGGTTTAGTTCTTTTGTAATAATCTTGTAAAACTTCTGAGTCATCTAACTCATTAACATCTGTATTAAGTTTTACATAATCATCTAAGCTACCACCAGTTTCTTCCATAAACTGTTTTAGCTTTGCTAAGTCGTCCTGTGTTACTTCTTCTTCTTGAACTGGTTGTTCAACTGGTTGCTCCTCATCTGAAACGGCGCTTTGTACTTCTTCAACCACTTCTTCGCTACTTTCTTCGTTTTCGGGTTGTCCGACAACAGCATCGCTATCATTTGTTTCTGGTTCTTGAACGGCATCTTCTTGTTTTACTTTTGTTAAATCTATTTTATAATCACCATCTTCGTTTACCGATACTGGTGATTCTTGTTCTGTAGTTTCGTCTACAGGTTGTTGTGTAGTTTCTTCAACTACTTCTTTGTTTTCTTCCATGATATAATAATATTAAATAATTAGTTAAACGTCCATATCCAAGCCTTGACCCATCACGTCATTACCTGATGACTCAAACTTTTCTGGACTTTCTCTTTGATCTTTACGATCTTCTTTCATACTGTCTTGCTGTACTTTAGCATCTGCTTCCATACCTTTGAGTTTTCTATTTATTTCAAACTCATGATCCATTAATTCTTTTTTAAGCCTAGCCTCTTCTCTCATGTATTGCATTTTTAAATCATTTTGAGTTTTAGCCATATCCATTTGAGACTGAGTTCTAGCTTGTTCTTCTTGCATTTTAGCTTGTGAGGCAGCTTGTGCAGCTTGTTGATTTGTTTGTGACTGCATTTTCATGTTTCTTTCAGCTGCTTGTTGATCTTTTTCAGCTTTCTTTTTTCTACGTAGTTTTAACAACTGATTAGCCATTTTTATATTTTTCACCTCGCGTAAATCAATAGCATCATCTAAATCTATTAACTTAGCTTGTAAAGCCATTTGTATGTTGTTTTCTAACACTTGTTTTTCTTCTTCATCTGGCATTAGCTGTATAAATATACCAAAGTCATACAAGTGTAATTCTGCTAATTCTTTTAACGTAGCTACATTGTGAGCTCCTATAGCTTGTATAAACGCTTCTTTAGTTGGTGAATATTCTATAATATCAGATATTCTTAATGATAACTGTTCTGCAGCTTCTACTGTTAAAAATAAACTAGCATCTAGTATATGCCTTGTTGCTACATTAGAATTAGCAGCTGCTATTTTTTGTATACCTACTAACGATCTTGAATCAGGTGTAGAAGCATCTCTAGCCTCATTTAAACCGGTTACATCTCTAATCATTTGTAAGTAATAATTATAATTACCTATTAATGATTGTAATTTACCACCAGCACCTTGACCATTTGATATTTCTTGTATTGGTATTTTACCAGGATTACCATCACCGTCTTGAGTAAACGATCTACCAATAACACTACCTGTTTGGAAAAACATGTTTAATGCTTCTTGCGGATTATAATTTGTTCCGTTACCAAGATCAACTTCTGCTAAACCATCAATATCTAAATAAACACCGTCTGGTACCATACGTGATAATACTTGTTGTATTTTTAAATGAGTTAGCTGTATCATATCAGCAAAACCAGTTATTCTACTAACAACTGATTCTATTTTACCTCTATACATTTTAGGTGCAACTAAAGAATAATTCATTTTTACTTTATTAAAATCACTCTTATCTCTCATCATGTTGTCTGCTTTTTGCCACTTCAACATAATATCTGTACCTAATATTTTAGCGCCTTCAAACAAAACCTCACAAGCTTTTTGTGTTCTTACAAAATCAACTTGTTTTTCTGCTGGAGGATTAAACGTGTCATCTTTTTTTATAGCTTTTTCTCCGCCAGTACTAGTTGTTTTAATTTTATAAACATCGTTCATATATGTTTTATAATTAAAATACAACACAGATATTTTATTTCTATCTCTATTATAGCTTTGCATCCTATTATCTGTCATTCTAGTATATCTTTTATCTATACTTTCAAGATCAGCTTCTGTTAATTGCGGAAACTCTTTTACAAGCTCATTTATAGGTATGTATTTAACTTCACCTATATAATATATGTCTTCAAAATAAGGAGAGTCACTGTGTGAATAAACTATATTTGCCGGATCAACATACTGTACTCTAGCCCCTTCAGACCAATCAAAAGTTGTTTTTACACAACCAATACCTAGTACAGTTAAATCTTCTAAACATCTTCTTCGTACTAAATCATACTTACTACCTTCTAGCAAAACATTTATAGCTTGTTCATTTGCCATTTCAACTTCTTGTTTGTAAGTTAATTGCATATGAAGCCTTAACTCTTCTAATGTTTCTGGCAGCTGCTCAGGATCTGTTTTAGATAAATCCATATTAAACTGCTGTTTAGCTTGATTGTTAAAATCTTTTGTACGCATGTCTTTTAACAAGTCTTCCATGTACTCTGTTCTCTTTGCCATACCATACTGGTCTTGAGAATATGCTTTTATATCAAAACTTCTATTTGCCATACCGTTGACAACTATATCAACAAACTTAGGTATAATAGGTACTGGCGTCCAGTCTAAATTAAGATAAGACAAATCACCATTTATAGACAACTCGTCTTTGTATTTTTGTATTGATTGTTCACCTCTCGCGTATAATCTAAGATTATGAAACTTTCTCTGCGTTTGAGAATATCGGTTAGAAGCAGGACCATCAAACCACTCTAGCTCAATAGCTCTAGCTACTTTTAACCCGTACTTGTCAGAAACTTTTTCTAAGTCACTAACAACTTGAGAAGGAAATTCTTTATATAGAGAATCTGCCATGTTATTGTTTAATTATTTTTGAATTTGTTCCTTTATTGCTATACTTAGCAATTTTTATATTTACCGGTGCCTTTTTCATTAGTGGGTTTGGTTTGTATAAGTGTCTATTACAGGCCATTATAGCTAAACCAGAACTAATAGTTGCATCGTATTTTGTTCTTTTATTTATATCAAATCTACTCCAGTCATTTAACGTAGAATTAAAATACATATTACCAAAGCCGTTTTTAGTTTGTCCAACTTTTTCTTGTATATACATTTCAATAGCAGCAGCGTGTGCTTGCTTTATATC